>Ga0209407_1000124_pt1 | contig 112083 bp, 102 predicted proteins | sample AD_JPNHG3_MetaG_FD_184410 | JGI IMG/M metagenome (GOLD analysis project Ga0209407, IMG submission 184410) | Active sludge microbial communities of municipal wastewater-treating anaerobic digesters from Japan - AD_JPNHG3_MetaG (SPAdes) (version 2) | ecosystem: Engineered > Bioreactor >... | reverse complement strand
TCTTCAAATCGCATCTTCCGGATCTCCTGTAGCATCTCTGTCCGTCTCATCCGCCACCTCCATGAGGTAACTTACCAACCGGACAGTTTATGTGCTACAAAACCGGACAAATCATTTGCTGCTTACACGCAAAACTATATCCTTGCTAAATCATACTGATGGTTTATAATACAAGATATGTGTTGACGGCCTATCATACATCCGCACAGGAGGAATAATCGCCATGAAAAAGTTTCACGCAAAAGAAAAAACTAAAATAGCTTTAAACGTGCTGCTGACGGCTTTCTTTCTCGGCGCATTCGTTTTTGCCGCAAATGTCGCGCAGGCACGGGATAAATCAAATATTCAATGCGCTAAAGATACGGCGGTGGCTGTCGTGCACACCGCGGCCGTGGGCTTAGGCGAGATTCTCAAAGATGTCAGAGGCGAAAAAAGGCGCATGGATATTATCCGTTCCTTTATCGGTCCGATTCGTTTTTACGCGGATAATACCGGATATTTTTACGTGTATGATTATCAGTGCGTCAATATCGCCCATGCTATCGACAGAAAGTTGCCAGGTAAAAATCTTTATAATTACCGGGACGCGAAAGGCAAATTCGTCATCCGCGAACTGAGCGCCGCGGCGAAAAGAGGAGGCGGGTTCGTTGAATATTACTGGCTGAAGCCAGGACAGCGCTATGAGTTCAGAAAAATCGGCTATGTGGAGCCGATACCGGGCACGAATTATTTCATCGGCACCGGCGTTTACCTGCCCGAATGGGCGCCCGTGAAACCCGGCGATAAGAGATAACTTAAAATCGTGATTACCGGCGATAAGGAGCGAAGATGAAAACAAAAACTATTTGGGTATTGGTTTTTCCGGTGATGCTTTTGTTCTTTTCCGGAAGTAGTTACGCGGCACAATGGACGCTGTGCGCCTCCGCCCCTTCCGGCGGGCGGCTCTACTACGATAAAAGCAGCGTTAAAAATGTGGACAAAAACATCATCCGCGTATCCAACAAATTTGAATACACAAGCAAAATCGACAAACAGAGCGCTCACGCTTCTCTCAAACGAATAAAAAAGGCGCCTAAAAATCCTGACTTGATGAGTCACGATTTATCAGTGAATGAAATTAACTGCGCCGCCAACACGCACCGGCTTGTTTCCGTGGCTTTTTATGACGTGAAAGGTAAAATCATCTATTCATCAGCAAAAACCGATAAACGATGGAACAGAATTGTAGCTGATTCTTTTATGGATGAACTCAAAAAAACGATTTGCGGTGCATACGGCGGAAACAAAGCAAAAAAGAAGTAGTTTTTTCTTTAGCGATGAAAAAATAATTGTATAACTGGTGGCATTTCAGTACCAGAGTTAAAAGCATCGGCCGGGGAGGATCCTTTCCGGCCGCAATTTTTTTGTAATATTTTTCCCCCGCAGAGTTATTATCCAGGAAAATGGCTGTTTCCAAATCCGCAAGCGGATATTTTCCGGTCTTTATAAAAACATTCACCCAATAGTATATTGAATAGATAGCATATTTTTTTAGACATTTTTTTCCGCCCAATGATTAAAGACAAGTCGCCGCGCTAATTCCAGTAGAAGCTCAGCATTGTCTGTCTTTGTCCTTTAACCACATTTACCGCGCTTTGTTTTTCCGCCCCCTTCAAAGAAACGATGACGGTGTATTTCCCCGTGGGCAGATCGGCAAAAAACCAAGGGCCTTCAGCAACGGCTTCCAGAACTTTTTTACCGCTGTTGTCCGTAATTTTTACTTTGACATCAGAAAGAAATTCCCGACTTTTAACCGCGAAAACGAGTTTGAGACTGTAGTTTTTGGTCATCGCGGTTAATTTTTCCCGCTCGTCCTGGCCAATGCCGCCACTGATGTAGGCAATTCCCTCATACCGCTTCTGTTCAACGGGCAAAACGCCCGCGCTCTGCTCTGTGGCGCAACCGGCGGCAAAAAGAATAACGCCTAACAATACAGCATAAATGATTTTGCGCATTTTACACCTCTCTGAGTTTAGGATAAAAAGACAATACATCAAGCGATACCAAAGCTTAACTCATTGTTATTTTACATAAACCAGGTAATCTTGCTCTATCTGCGAAAAACAGGATGACGCGCGGCAGCCAGATTGACGATACGGCTGCCCATTTTTCCGTAGGAGTAACCGGCTTCTTCAGCGGCGCAAGTCATGGAAGTCAGGGGATTTATGTCCGGATTCGGATTTACGTCAATCACATAGAAAATTCCGTTGTGATAGCGCACATCAATACGTCCGTAATCACGACAACCGGTGGCGCGGTAAGCGGCTAGGGCAACCTTCTCCAGCTCGGCTTGCGCTTGTGAATCCAACTCGGCGGGCACGCGCATGTTGATGCTGTCGTAAAGACGAGTCCCGGATACATACTTGGCCTCATAGGTAAAAAGCCTGTCGTGGATATCGGTTAATTCCCCGTAATCCATCTCTACCGCGGGCAGCATAGAAATTTTTCCGTTTCCCCATACCGCGCTGAGAAATTCCCTCCCGTTAATGAATTCCTCAACCAGTGCCGGCTGTTTGTATTCCTCCAGTATAAAAGCTACGCGATGCTCCAGTTCGACAGGATTTGTTACGACAGAATCAGAAGCGATACCGATGCTGCAGTGTTCATGAGCCAATTTGACGATGGAGGGAAAAATATTCCACCGGCCAACGTCCGGTGTGGTAAAAACCTCCCATGGTGGCGTGGGTACATTCGCCTCGTCAAGAAGACGCTTGACTTGAGGCTTATCGTAAGAACGGGCGAGCACTTCAAAGGGAGAACCGGTAAAAACAAATCCCATGCGTTCCATTACCGCGGCGACGCGTGGTTCGCTGCGCGGGATACCGGGAATTTCTTCGCACCAGTTGAACACGATGTGTTTTAAAGGATCATAGTCCTGCAGCCGCTGAATCAATCGGTCGTCTTCCAGCGCCACAACTTCAATAGGATGCCCTAAATGATTGAGCGCGTTGCCGAGGGTTGCAACTTCCCCTTCAGCTTCTGATATTTCTTCGGACGTCCATTCGGGATTCAGATTGTGCAGCAGTAAAACCGGCAAGTCATATCTGAGGTCATCCATGATATTTCTGCCTTGTCGCCCAAGAGAACATTTATTCCGATGTTCCAGGTCTTAGGGGCGAAATTATTTTTTCGATACCGTCATCACATGACCTGTGCGAAGTATAACAAATTTATTTTGTAAAATTCAAGTAATTTAAAACTTTTTTTACGGATTAAGAATATCAGTTTGATGAAAAGAAAAAATAGGAATGCCGCGCCGTGATGATCGCCGCGAATAAATGATGTTACAAAAAGATAGAGCTTTTTTAAAATAAAATTTCCACCGAAAAAAATGGGAAAATGATGAATAATGCAAAAATATTTTATTGACTTTCGTAATGTTGCGTCGGCCAGGTGCCGAGCTTGTAGTCAAAATCACCGACCGGGCGGACAAACGTGAATTCAACCGGATCTAGCACTAATTTCCTTCCCACCTGGGCGATGCTGCCGCTGGGCAGAGCAACGGGAAGCGCGACGATAAACAAAACCGAACCCAGTATGATAGTGGCCAGGCCGCAGGGCCGCGCAATAAGCACGTCAGGAATTATTTCATCAGAGGTGGGCGCGGCAAAAACAGGCGTCGCGCCGGCGATAAGAGTAAGCATTAAAACAAAAGCGATTATTTTTTTTCTCATGATAAACATCCTCCCCTTTGTGACAAAATATAGAAAATCAATATCCGCCTGTCAAGAGCGTATCGACGAGGACTTTTTTCCGGAATTTAATCCGTTACAACGCCTGATCGATTTATCCGGTAAATCGCAATGCCACCAGTAGGCTTTCCTAGATACCAGACGCTATTTATTCCGCAGACAACAAATCCCGCCCCATGGTGAGTACCAAATGAAAACCCGTGTGTCCAGTAGCGCTGAAACACCAAATTCTTCGAATGATACAATGATTACACCTACCCTAAAAATTATCAGCCCCGTCAGAATCACCTCCATTCCCGGCCAGTTTCATTTCACTCTCCTTTTCATAAGCCTCCTCCCGAATGAAGTTAATTACGGCGCATTATCTTAAATTGACCAGCGGTAGCTATCGCCACCATAATTACCGCAGTAGTTGAGATATTTAAAATCCCGCGCCCACGGCAAAATAAAAGGAAAAGTTACTCCTCCTGCAACGCTTTGATAAAAGAATCGGCATGAGTAATGGCGGCTTCCATTTCCTCGACCAGTTTTTCAACGTTGGTCTGGACTTTAATCACTTCCGCGCTCAACCCGGCAATGGCTTTGGCGTTGAGATTATGTTTCATAAACAACACCTGATCGCGCAGAGGTGCCAGCGCAGGCTCCAGTTTGGCTTCCGCTTTTTTCATCGCCCTGATCAGCTCCATGTATTTTTTCCTAGTTGCGTCGTATTTCCGCTGGCTGGAGCGGCGCAGCGCGTCATTTGAGTATTGTTTAATTTCGTTGCGCCATTCGCTAAAAAGAGCCTCCGAAACATTTTCCACCGCCTTTACACGCTCGCGCACTTCCACGGCTTTTTTTTCACTTTTTTTGAAAGTGGCGTTGAGCTTTTTATACTCTTTTTCCAGATTGCCGCCCTCAAAACCGACCACGCCTTTAAATTGCTCCAGAGCCTCGACAAACTGTTTTTTTGTTTCATCCTGCGTTTCGCGCGCTTCTTTGACGCGGTCCACCAGGATATCCCGCTTGTGAATTCCCATTTTTTCCATGGCGCTGAAATAGCAGCTTTCACAGCCGTACGGCGCGAGAAACAGCGCGGCAATAATAATGAGATAATATTTTCTCTTCATTTCTTTATCCTCCATTGCCGAATATTTCTTGACCTATTTACTACCACAATCTATACAGGAATGACACAATGTAATATACGGATAAACCTTATGGATGATCTTCCAAATAAAATCGAAGGCGTGCAATACCACGAAGAAATGGTTACCGTTGACCAGTCAGTGCGGCTCAGAACAATGGTTTTTAAGCCGGAAATTTCCCAAGGTAAATCTCCGGTTATTTTTGTGGCCGGCTGGGTTTCGATATTCTCCGGCTGGACTACTTTTATCAGCGCGCTGGCAAGACAACGTGATGTATATTACGTGGAAACAAGAGAAAAAGAATCCGCAATTATTGCTAACGAAGACCTTCTGCAAGATAACGATTTCAGCATATATCAAAACGCAAAAGATATTGTCCAGATTTGTGAACACTTCGGTATAAATTCTCCTCAAACAATCGCTTGCGGTAGTTCCCTGGGCGCCACCTCGCTTCTGGAGGCAATGAAAAACGGAAAGCTCAGGGTCCGAGGCGCTTTCCTGATAGGGCCAAACGGCGAATTTGCCGCGCCGCGCGGCCTTTTATGGATTTTATATCTACCGGTATTTTTCTACACGCCGGTAACGTATTTTTTAAAGTGGTACCTGCGCAATTTTCGCGTGGATGCCGAAAAGGAGCCTGAACAGATGAAGCGTTACGAGGAGATTTTCAAAACAGTTAATCCCTCGCGCCTCAAGCATTCCGCGCGGGCAACTATTTTAGGAAACTATCAGGTGTGGCCGGATATTGAAACCATACGCGTTCCCGTGGCCATTGCCTATGCTCCTTCCGACAAGCTGCATGATATTGATAACATAATGCTGATGGCCCGGCGACTGCCCCAAGGCAAGCTCAACAAATGCCCGACAAATCTTTACATGCATTCTGAAAAACTTGTTGCCGATATCAGCAGATTTGAAAGAGAAATTGACCACCGCCCGCTCGCTTCTTGACAAATTCCTGCGCGAGATTATATTGTAAACGAATCGGCAAGGGAATTTTGAAATGACGCATTTATCCGAGGAAAGCGAAAAACAAAACCGCCTGGAAATGATTAGGGAAGCACTGCGGGAAAAAGCGCCTCTTACCTACGAGGAACTGGAAAAATCGGGAAAGCTGCAGCAGTTTCTTGAAGAGCGCGACGCGGACATGATGAAAAGTTACAACGAAGCTAAAAATAAGGCATGGGAAGAAGCGCTATCCGCTTTTCTTGATTTTTTCGACCCTTCGTATGACGAAACGTCTTCGCCGATGTAGACGCCATAAATTCGTGTTATCCAAAACTCCCTAGTAGTTTTTGCTCCGTAAAAGCGCCTTTAACATACACATACCCTACTATTCAAAAAGATTCCCGGTCTTTCCGTAAAATGTATTCCAGCGTTATTTTCAATGAAGCTTCAACCGCCGCAGGCTCAATGTGTTCGACGGTGTCATTGGCCGTGTGATAAACCAGCCCGTCGCGAATCAAATTTGTCGGCATGCCGATCAATGTTGTGGCCTGAACGCCGATCCTGGCAAATTCCGCCGCATCCGTCCCGCCGCCGCCGGGAGTGATGGCAAACAGACGCGTCGCATAACCAAGTTCAGCGGCGATATTCTTGCATTGTCTGGCCATTTCCCGGGAAAGACTAACGGTGCTGTTTATGTCCGTTGTTAAAAACTGGAGCTCTTTAAGATTATAGATGCTGTCGATATTGAAATTATACGCGGGTAACGCCAGCAATTCTGCTTTATGCTGCCGGGCAAAAGCGCGCGCGCCGCGCAGCCCCGCCTCTTCCGCGTCGGTGCTTAAAAAAATGAGCCGGGTGTGGCGTAGGATATCGCTTCTCTCTTCCCGCGCCTGCCGAAAAAGTTGCGCCAGCTTAATTACCATCGCGGTCGCCACCATGTTATCGCCCGCGCCCGGCGAAATTTCTTTGGACATAAAAAAATACATTGGCGCGACAAAAATAAGGCTCAGCAAAACACCATACTGAAAATAAACGGCAAACACCGGAGATCTGCCCGTCACGTAATGAAAATAAATCCAGATTAAAGAAAATACCGGAGCCGCGAACACCGCCAGCATGGCCGGGATAATCCGAAAGGCATAGAGCTTCTGATATCGCCTGAGAAAATTAAAGACATGGGCGCTGTCATGATGGCCGCTGATGATTATCTGCTGTTTCGCCTCGCCTGCCGGTTCCATAGTTCCAAAAACGTTGTAGCCTCGCTTTTCTTTGCAGAAAGGCTCGGATATCTGCCAGTAAAGAAATATCTGGCCCACAACTAGGAAGGCAACCAAAAGAAAACCGACGGAGGCAACAACCAAATAATCAAAATATAGTAAAAGCGCAGACAGAATGTAAATAACTGCCGCCGTTCTGAGCAGCGATCGGAAGGCCTCCGGAAAAACGGCAAACTCTTCGATTTTGACCTGATCGCAATGCCTTTTTAATTCAGCCGCGACCATGAGCGCCGCATTCTTACACACGGGCGTTCCGGTCAGGCGCGGCCCGTACTGGCTAACGGCCCGCTTAGTAAAATCAAGCGTCTCCTGGATATCTGTGGAATTTATTTGCATGCGGGACATAAAATTGTCTGCTCTTTCGCAATCTCGGCTGGCATTTTTCGATTCTCTACATTGTTTTTTCCCCGATAACAACTTATAAAAAACACCTTCGGGGTCGTCCATTTCCCAATCCTTGGCTTGACACTGACGAGCTATTTAGCGTATCTAATAACTCTAAGGAAGAAAATATGGCGCAGAACGATTCCGTTTCCCGCTATGAAGTAAATCAAAAAGTACGCATGGTGTTTGCGCGCCACGATGCGGATCTCTCCATGATCGACTATTCTTTTATGGGCTCTACGGTTTACCTTTACGGCGATCTGGTACGTCCAGATAGGGATTATTCAGTAAAAGAAATCGAAGCGATTGTCAGGGATATTTCCGCCATTCCCCAGGTGCGCGATATTCAATTTGACCTTAATAACTGGATAGTGCTCTCTGCCGAAGGCTCGTTGCAGATAAACAAAACAAGGAAAACCACGCTCGCGCGCGCGGCGGGTCAACCCACAGCTTCGGGCGATGCCACTGTGGTTATTGACAATCCGGAGAATCTTCGCGATGTTCTCGATGATATTGAGCTAAACCTGAAAAAAGATGACAAAGCCCGGGAAAGCGAACCAGAGTAAAAAACATTTTAATAAAAATGAGGCCTGCATATGAATTACTATATAGTCGTATATACCGATGGCTCGCTGAAAATCTTCAAAATAATACAGGATAAAGCGCTCCTGCCGCCGGGCGCCAGGCAATTTGTCTGCTCCAGCAATGTTACCGTGCAGGATTTGTTCGTCTGGATGGAAAATGGCTACAAAGGACTAAATTCAATCGGTGAAATTGCCTCGTCATATTGCTGAAAGCAGTTCGCCGCGCATGTCACCTCGAATTTTTTTCAGGGAAAATTAAAAACACCGCAACCGGGCCTGTGACTGCGGTGTTTTTGCGCCTGGGTAACGAATTAATATGCGCCGCAGCAGATAACTATATCATCCACTTTTTTAAAGTAAGTGGTTTTTAGCTTTTCTTTCCTCGTTGTCGGATTCTTATACCTGTATTCCACCCAGCCCTCTCCCTGCTTTTTCGCTCTTTCGATAATCTCCCGCCGGAAATATTTGCCTCTGCTGTCCGCTTCATTGAGCACGTTCTTGCCGATCAAAGAACGGCGGTACGGATGAGCAATGACCACGCCCTTCAAATCATAGGCGAACACGTAAAAGTCACCAATAATAAACTTTCCTTCCGGCTTGTTTATCTCTTCGATGGCTTTTTCTTTGCCGTTGGCCATGAAAAATTCCTCAGCACTTTCCACCAGCGCCTTGGCCTGCGCTTTCGGACTGAGTTTTTCTCTGGCTTCCTCAGCAAAAACATAACCGCATAGCATGACAAAAGACAAAATCATTCCGGCAGCAAAAACCCTCTTCATTATCTCCTCCTTAAATAACCATGGTATATAATTCTTGATTATTCGCTAATTCCCTTTAAATATCGGTTTGCGCTTTTCCAAAAAAGCGTTTACGGCCTCTTTGTGATCGGCTGTTCTGGATGCCGCAAACTGGTATAAAACTGAAGCGTTAATCGTCGCCTCCAGCGGCAGATTGCCAAATTCATTAATCGCCCGTTTCATTATCTTTATTGACGCGGGACCTTTGGCCAAACGACCGGCCAGTTTTTCTGCGGCGTCCATTAACTCGGTAGCGGGAACTATTTGCTCCACCAGGCCGATACGCAACGCTTCGGGCGCGTTGATTAATTCACCCGTGTAACACATGAGCTTGGCCTTGCCCATCCCCACCAGTTTGGGAAGCACGCACATTCCCGCCTCCGGAACCAGACCCATGCGCACAAAAAATTCGCCCATCTGCATCGTGTCCGCCGCGATTCTGATATCGCACATCAGCGCCAATTCCATGCCCGCGCCCAGCGCGAAGCCGTTCACCGCGGCAATCGTCGGTTTTTCCAGGTTATAAATTCTCGTGTACATTTCGCACAACGGCTCAAAGTACTCCTTAAATTCAATTGCCGACTTTCCCCGCAGCGGCCGGATATCTTCTTCCACATCGCCGCCTGCGGAGAAATTTTCGCCCATTCCCGTAAAAATAAGCGCGCGCACGCTCTCATCATGCTCCACCTCAAAGAACGCCTTCTGCATGCTCAGAAACAAATCCGGGCTGAGGGCATTGAGCTTGTCCGGCCGGTTAAAGGCGATGATCGCGTAATTGTCCTTACGCGTCAAAATACAGCTGCCGATCTCTTTTTTTTCTTCCGACATACATCCTCCTTACGCTGGATAATGCGCAACGGTTTATACCCGCTCAAATATGGTCGCCGGGGCCTGACCACCGCCCGTACAGAGTGTCACCAACGCGTATCGGGCATTTCTTCTCTGCAGTTCATAAATGGCTGTAATAGCCAGCCGGCAGCCGGAATTACCCACCGGATGCCCCAGCGCCATCGCGCCGCCGTTGACATTGAGCTTATCCATGTCCGCACGCAATTCTTTTGCCCACGCCAACGGAATCGGCGCGAACGCCTCATTGACCTCAAAAATATCAATATCCTTCATCTTTAGGCCGGACTTGGCCAGCACTGTCTGCGTCGCCGGGATAGGCCCGGTCAGCATGAGTTCCGGGTCGGAGCCAACAACCGCATTGGCGACAATTCTGGCTAACGGCGTGACTTTGAGCTCTTTCACTTTTTTTTCACTCATCAGGATTACCGCGGATGAGCCATCGGTGATGGTGCTGGACAGGCCGGCGGTCAGCCATTCGGTATTCGGCAATATCTTGAGACTTTCCAGCTTTTCTATTGTTGTATCCGGCCTGATGGTTTCATCTTCATCTCTGATTATTTCATTGCCATCTTTATCCAGACCCTTCATCGGCTTTATCTCTTGTTTAAAGCGCCCCTCCCGCGTCGCCTGATGCGCTTTCCGGTGACTGGCCACCGCGAATTCCTGGCATTCCTGTTTAGTAATGCCGAATTTATTAGCGATTTTCTGGGCGGAAGCTATCTGATCAGGCATGCCGTATTTTTTCAGATAATCTTTCGTAACCGGGTGGTTCATGGGCTGCCCTGTGTACAGCGTTCCGTTCATGTCGGACATAATCGTGTATTTGGACATCAGCTCGCAGCCGCTGGCAATCACCACATCCATCTCTCCCGCCGCAATCAGCGCGTGCGCCATCTGTATAGCCGTCAGGGAACTCCCACACTGCCGGTTCACGGTTACCCCGGGAGTTTTTATCGGCAACTGGGAAGAAAGTATGCCCATACGCGCGAGATTGAAACCTTGTTCACCAAGCTGATAAACGCATCCGGCAATAACTTCATCAACAACCGCCGGGTCAAGATTGATTCGCGCCAACACTTCATCAAGTACCGCAGCTAAAAGCTCCGGCGCGCACCAGCCGCGCAGATAACCGTTGTTCTTGCCGATAGGCGTCCTGGCCGCGCTGACAATAAACACTTCTGTCATAAATTCCTCCTGTCTTTCGCCCGCCGGGAGGTGGATAGACCCGAAGGGCACGTTGAACCAAATATTATTTGCCGGAATATATCTTTTTGCCGCTTTTAACAAAATCCCCAAGTATCCGCGCCGGACGGAAGCGCTGCCCGTATTGTTTTTCCAACGACTCCATCGTGACTAAAACCTTAGCCGCTCCCGTATTATCGATATAGCGGAACGGGCCTCCCTGAAATGGCGGAAAACCTAGGCCAAATACCGCGCCGACATCGCCGTCGCGCGGGCAAGAAATTATTCCTTCCTCCAGACAAATCAGCGCCTCATTAATCATCATCAGGCTGATTCTCTGCTGAATCAACTCTTCATCGAACTTGCGACGCGGGTTGCCGCCGAGGATATCGTAAACATTTTCGTCAGGCATTTTTTGCCCTTTTTTCTTCTTCAGGTCATAATTGTAGATGCCTTTTTTATTTTTTTTGCCCTTGTATCCCTGCGCCAGTAGTTTTTTCAGACCCTGCGACGCGGTTATCCCTCTTTTTGAAAACATCGGACCCAACTGTTCGTAAACATGGGCGCCGACATCGATGCCCACTTCATCGATAAGCGTCGCCGGCCCTACGGGATAACCGAAGCGGCGCATGGCGCGGTCAAGCTCATTGGGTATCGCCCCCTCTTCAAGAAGCAAAATTGTTTCGTTAAGCAACGGCGCCAATATCCGTGTGGTATAAAATCCCGGGCCGTCCTTCACCACGATACAAGTTTTCCCCTGAGCGATGCCCAGATCCAGCGCCGTCGCCGTTACCCAGTCCGCGGTTTGCTCCGTGGTAATAATTTCCAGAAGCGGCATTCTGGGCACGGGTGAAAAATAATGCATGCCGATGACATTTTGCGGCCTTTTGCATCCGGCCGCGATATTCTTTATGGGTATGGCTGAAGTATTGGAGGCAAAAATCGTCCACTCGCCGGTGGCCGCTTCCACATCCGCCAGAACCCGTTTTTTTATTTCCAGTTCCTCAAATACCGCTTCGATCACCAAGTCCGTATTTACAAATAGCGCGTAATCATCACAGGCAACGAGCTTGTTGTACTGGACATCACGGTCGAAGTGGAGCATTGCTCCCGCTTTCGTCCGCTTTTCGAGGGATTTCCATATTTCTTTCATGCCCGCCGCCGCCGCGTCTAAGTTTACATCCTTCATCAGGATAGTATCACAGACGGAAGTGGATACCGCGGCGATGCCCTGACCCATCAGTCCCGTGCCCACAACCGCCAGCTTGCCGACATGCCGCGCCAGGTGTTTCTGCGGATTTTTTTTCAAATCGCTCATCGATAAGAACAAGTTCGTCAGGGATTTGGACTGAGGCGAAACAACCAGTTTGCCGAAAAGCTCGATCTCCTTTTTTAGCCCTGCTTCTCTGCCCTTTTTATATCCGCATTCCACGGCGTCAATAATAGCATACGGAGCGGGGTAACAACCGTAGGTCTGTCTGGTGATCATTTTTCTGGCCTGCGCGAAAACAATTTTTCTGCCCAAGGGATTGGATTCCAGCAGAAAATTTACAAAGGACCTCTTTCTTTTTCTCGCGGGAAGACCGCTTTTTGCCAGTTCGAGCGCTTTCTTGATACCTGTCTGCTTTAAGCCATACGGGGGAATAAGTTCATCAATAAGCCCCGCCCGTTTGGCCTGCCTTGCCCGCAGTGTGCGCGCCGTCAGCATCATAGGCAGCGCCGTGGTCAAACCGATAAGCGCCGGCAGGCGCTGCGTTCCGCCGGCCGCGGGTAGAAGACCGAGCTGAACTTCCGGGAAACCTAGCACTGTCTGCGGCGAATCAACGGCCATGCGGTAATTGCAGACCAGCGCCAGCTCCAAACCGCCGCCCAGACAATTGCCGTGTATGCAGGCGATCACCGGTATTTTCATTTTCTCCAACTCGTTGAGAATGGCATGCCCCTTGGAAATATAAACGACGGCTTCCTCCGCGGTCTGCATGCCTTTTACTTCATCAATATCCGCGCCGACCACAAAATTATCTTCCTTGGCGCTGGTGATAACCATGCCGGCAACGCTTTTATCATTTTTGATATCGTCGATAATCGCGGCCACTTCATCAAGAAATCCCGAGGAAACCTTATTTACCTTTCCGTCGGGACAGTCGATGGTGATTACCGCTATATTCTCTTTGGTTTTTTCCAGGGTAAAATATTTCATGATGATTACCTCTATTGTGCGTTTTCCAGAATGATAGCATTGCCCACGGCTCCCGCGCCGCATCCGGCGACAAGGCCGTAGCGAGCGTTTTCTTCCCGCAAACGATTGCAACAGCTTGCGATCAACCTGCCGCCGGTGGCGCCGAAAGGATGCCCCAGGGAAAGAGAGCCTCCTCGCGTGTTTATCCTTTCCATGTCAACCGCTCCCATTTTCCCGTCAAGCCCCAGCCGCTCCCTTCCCCATTTTTCCGATTCCATATAACGGATGTTAGCCAGAATCTGGGCGGCAAAAGCCTCATGGATTTCAAAAACTTTAATATCGGAGAATTTAAGGTTCGCCTTCTGCAAAGCGCGCGCAGTGGCAAAAGCCGGCCCCAGAAGCAATTCCTCCCAGGGATCGGAGCCGGCCTGCGCGTAAGAGCGGATGTACGCCAGCGGTTTGAGCCCCACATTTCTGGCCTTTTCTTCGCTCATCAGCAATACCGCCGAAGCGCCGTCCGTGAGAAAAGAGGAGTTACCCGCCGTGACCGTGCCGTATTTTCTTTCAAATGCCGGTTGTATTTTAGCCATCCTCTCCAAAGTCGCATCGGCGCGCGGTCCGTTATCTTCCGTGATGGCCTTGCCCGTGCCCGGAACCACGACAGGAACAATCTCCTTTTTCATTTTGCCGTTGCGGGTGGCGGCGACAGCCAGGCGGTGGGAACGGGCGGCAAACTCGTCCTGTTCCTGGCGGGTAATGCCGAGCCTGCGGGCGAGCCTATCGGCGTTTTCACCCATGATTAAACCCGTGGAATATTCGCCGATAGCCGGCTGTTCCACGGCAAAGAAATCTTTCAGCTTCATGCCCTTGAGAAGCTTTAGCTTGCCCGCGAGGGTCTTGGGCCGTTTGAACATTGTATAATCAAGAATAAAGCGCCGGTAACGCTTTCCTATTTTTATCGCGGGATCGGACATAAATTCGGTGCCACCGGCAATAACCGCGCTCGCCTGCCCGTTGCAGATCATATCGTAAGCGGTGGTAATCGCGATATTGGCGGAAACGCAGGCGGCGGTGCACGTATGGGCGGGAATCGAACCGGGCAGTCCGGCGCCGAGCATGATTTCGCGCGCGACATTTGTCGTGGCGACATCAGCCATGACCGTGCCCATAATCCCATAATCAACCAGGGCCGGGTCAATACCCGTCCGGGCAATAAGACCCTTGACGGCATAACTGCCCAGCTTCCATGCCATCAAATCATAGTAAGCCGTGCCGGCACGCATAAATGGCGTTCGGCAGGCATCAATAACCGCGACTCTCTCCCGATCGGCTGCACTCATAAACTTCTCCTCTTTTCTGTGATGTTCCTCCGTCACCTTTTAGTAAACGCAAACGAGCGCTTAAAAAAGATTCCTTAACATGAAAAACACGCCGTCCGCTGTTACAAACCCATAAAACGGGCGGCTATTCCTTTCATTATTTCATTTGTCCCGGCGAATATTCTGGTCACGCGGATATCCCTCCAGGCACGCGCGATCGCGTATTCCTCACAATAGCCGTATCCTCCATGGAGCTGAAGACACCTGTCGGCGACACGAAAAGCCATATCTGTCGTCCAGTATTTGGCCATAGCCACTTCAACGACAATATTTTTCCCCTCCATGTGCTCAACGATAAGCTTATCCAGAAAAGTGCGCCCCAGCTTCACTTCGGTGGCCATCTCCACTATTTCGAATTGAATGTGCTGATACTTGGAAAGCGGCCGCCCGAATGCACTGCGCTGGCCGCAATATTTGATCGTGGTATCGAGCATAAACTCCGCGCCGGCAACGGCGCCGATGGCGCAGACAAGTCGTTCCTGCTGGAGCTTGGTCATGAGCTTCAGGAAACCGCTGTTTTTCTCGCCGAGGCGGTTTTCTTTAGGAATGCGGCAATCGGTGAAGTATAATTCAGCGGTGTCCTGGCTGTGCCAGCCGATTTTCTTTATTTGCCTGCCTTTTTCGAAGCCGGGCGTGCCCGCCTCAACGAGATAAAGGTCAACCGCCTGATGCTGCTGCTGCACCGCGGGATCACGCGCGGCAACGATAACCAGATCGCAATTGATCCCGTTGCTGATAAATGTCTTCTGGCCGTTGAGAATAATTTGATTGCCGTCTTCACGGGCGGTTGTTTTTATAGACGCCAGATCGCTGCCCGCGTTTGGTTCGGTCATGGCCAGCGCCGTAATGATGTCGCCGGAGACGCAGCCAGGGAGATATTTTTGTTTTTGCTCTTCAGAACCAAAAGAGGAAATGTAAGGAACACATATATCACTGTGAAGCGACGCTGCCAGGCCAGAGAAGTTGCATTTGGTAAGCTCTTCACAGACAATCACGGAATAAAGAAAATCACCGCCTACTCCACCGTATTTTTCGGGAATATCTGTGCACAAAAACCCCTGTTCTCCCATCTTTTTCCAGAAGCGTCGGGGAACGATTCCTTCCTCCTCCCATTCTTCAATATGCGGCACGATTTCTTTATCGAGAAATTTTCTCAGGCCATCACGGAAGATATTATGCTCTGCAGTGTAAGAAATAATGTTCATCGAATTTCTCCTCCCTAGGTCTTGTCTTATTGTAAGACAATCTCATTATAAGCATGTTATATTTTTTAGTCAAGTACTTTTTAATGCTCTTTTAAATAAAGGGAGAAGGTTTTCGCCCCGGATGACACTTATGCCAGCCACTATAGCGCATCAGCGGAAATCGCTTCGCATGGCAGCAGCACATAATTTGTTATCTGGTTTGTATGAAGAACCGCGCCGAGCAAGCGTTATTAATCATATATAATAAATTGGTTTATTGGAGGGATGTCTATTTTTGAACTCGATAAATGCATTCAGAACAAAGTTGCCGCAATCAAACAAATGAAATCTTCTAGTAAATAGCTGTATGAAACTCGTATCTTGCCCTTTGCTTTTTTCCCACAATTTTTATTTCAACAAACTTATGCTGGGCGGTTATTTTAAAATTTTCCTTAATGTTTTTTCTAACCAGTCTATATGCTCAATAACCAAGGCTCTAGCCCGTTCCGCATCGCCTCTTTCAATGGCCGTTAATATTTTAATATGTATTGTGTAAAAGTTTTCCGAAGCTCCGGGAACATTCATAAGTTTCTGTCTGCTGTACGGCAAGACTCCCTTCAGGAGCGATGAAATAGATTTCATGAGGTGAGAAAAGATAGAATTATTGGTCGCGTCCGCAAGATCATTATAGAAACGGGCATAAATTTTTCCGCCTTCGCTTGTGCTGAGAACATTATGTATTCCGATCATTTCCATATCACGTTTTAACATTTTCAATTTTGCAAGCTGCTTTTTCGTTGCATGCCGGGCCGCCAGTCTTGCAGCTTCAGAATCAATGATTCTTCTTACCGCCAAGAGCTCCCAGATCTTCTTGTGATCTATCGAAATGAGTTCTTCAATAGTTGATTCGAAGGCTTGCGCGCTTAGGTCATTCACAAATCTTCCCTTGCGACCATGAGACACAATGTATCCTTTAGCTTCCAGGAGTTGCAAGGATTCACGCAGAGAAATTCGACTTATGCCGAATTGTTTGGTCATATCATTTTCGGATGGCAATCTATCACCTGGTTTAAGAGTGCCTGATTTTATATGTTCGATAATCTGTTTCGCGACCATGCTCGGGATACCCGGCGCTTTCTTGATTGGATTGAGAATCACGACATTATTTTTGGCGCTATCCATTAAATCCCCCTTTTTTTACGTTTGTCTTTTTATTCTATTGGGCCGCGAATAACCCCTACCTGCAGATATAGAAATACTTTATATTATTTTAAATAATCATATTGTAATACAATATGTCAATAAAAAGTTGCCTGGACCACGCCGGCCTTCATAATTGAGCGGAATCTTAAGGAATCTTAATAAATCGAGTAATTTCTATATATGAAATAAGTAAGGTTGATGGCTAAAAGACAAAATGACTATCAATTTGTCTGCAATAAAAGCAGGGGCGTAAAAATCATTTCTTTTTATTTGTTATAAGCGCATTCAAAATTTTCCCGAAACAAATAACAAAACGAGTCACACGCCATTTAACACCACGCGAACGAGCTTATTTGCCGGGGCTATATACAAAGCGGCGGGTATTGACCATAAGGAAATAATGATGAATCTGAATATTAAGGATAAAGTCGTCCCGCTCAATCATCACTTTGTCTTTAATAAAAAAATCTCCGAGCGCTATAGCCCGCGGAACAAAATCCCTTTGCCGACTTGATGCTGCCTTTAACATTAAACATGCGACATCCTTAATTATCACGCCTACCAGGGATCAACGTACTTGTGATCTGCTGCGGGAACGGCGCGCGCCGCGGCCGAGCTCAAACCGCGCACAATCCATTTGCGCGTATCGGCCGGGTCAATGACAGCGTCGATTTCCAAATGCGCGGCCATGTTTATTGCCTTGCCTCTTTCATACAATTGCGCGACCAGTTTTTCATAAAGCGCCTCGCGCTCAGCCGTATCCTTAATCGCTTCCAGTTCTTTTTTAAAACCGGCCTTGACCGCTCCTTCCAGTCCCATGCCGCCGAATTCTCCCGTCGGCCAGGAAACGGTGAAAAAAGATTCATGAAAACCGCCGCGGGCCATCGCCATGACACCCAGTCCGTAACCGCGGCGCAAAATCACCGTAAAATAAGGAACAGTCAAATGAGAACCGATGACAAACATCCGGCAGACATGGCGCACTTGCGCGCGTTTTTCTATTTCCGGCCCGACCATAAAACCGGGCGTGTCACACAGAGATAAAATCGGCAGGTTATGCGCCTGGCATATCTGCATGAGCCTGGCCGCTTTGTCCGCGCCTTCCGCCTCGATCGCGCCCGCCATATGCATACAGTTATTGGCGATCAGCCCAAAAGGCCTTCCTTCTATTCTGATAAAGCCGGTGATCATGCACGGTCCGAATTTCGGACGAAGCTCCAGAAACGAATCCGTGTCCGCCAGCGCCCGGATTACTACGCGCGTATCATAGGCGCGCCGCCTGTTTTCCGGAATCAGTTTGCGCAGGCGTGTCTGATCCCCCGCTTCCCACTTTGCAGTCGTTCCTTGAAAATAGGAAAGATATTTTTTAGTGGTGGCTACCATTTCCACATCGTCAGCCACTTCGATATCCACCACGCCGTTCTGCGTCTGCACATCGATGGGGCCCACTTCTTCCGGCTTGAAAACGCCCAAACCCCCACCTTCAATCATCACCGGGCCACCCATGCCGATATTGGAATTTTTCGCGGCGATAATGACATCGCAGCAGCCCAGAAGCGCGGCGTTGCCCGCGAAGCAGGGGCCGGAGACAACGCCCACCACCGGCACTTTGCCGCTGAGGCCGCCGAATAGGCCGAATGTTCTCAAATCCAAACCCGCGACCATGACACCTTCCGCGTCCACGTCGCCGGGACGGCCCCCGCCGCCCTCGGCAAACAAAACCACCGGCAGACGCTCTTCGTGCGCGAGATTCAGCATCCGGTCTTTCTTTTTATGGTTGAAAAATCCCTGCGTGCCGGCCAGCACGCTGTAGTCATAAGCCAAAACCATGCAACGCGATTTTTCCGCCGGAAATATATCTCCATTTACGTTGCCGATGCCGGCGATCAAACCGTCAGCGGGAGTTCTTTCAATAAGATCATCCAGAGAGCGCCGCCCGCGCTGCGCGGCTATGGTCAAGGCGCCATATTCAATAAAAGTTCCCGCATCAAAAAGATTCTCCACATTGGCGCGCGTGGTACGCTGATTTTTTTTTGCTCTTTTCGCCACCACATCGGGACGGTTTTCATCCAACCCGTAAGAATGCCTCTTAATCACCTCCGCCAGATCCGCGCGCAATGCGTCTCCCTCGGTTTCTTTTGCCGCCGGGTTAATATTTTTTTCTTTCACGCTTTCTTCCTTTGTTTTCATTTACCGCTCGCTCCGTTTATATTTTTTTCAGGAAACCATCTCCCGGATAATTTCTTTGATCGGTTTAATATCCTTGATTAAGGCGCTTACCTGTCCGGCGCCGAACGCGGCGCGATCGTAGCGGCCGGTCTGGTCGGGATTAATATCCAGTTCATCAGCAATGTTTTTTACCGCCGGATCGGACATTCTTTCCTTAATCCACGGAGTGACGATAATCCTCTGCGCCACTTTCATGCCTAGCGCGGGAATCAAATCGGTGCCGCCATCGCCGCATTCGACAATCGCTTTTTTCCAATGCTCGGAGGCGGGACTTTCCTGGGATGCCAGAAACCTTGTGCCCACCTGCACGCCCTGCGCGCCGAGAGCCAGCGCCGCCCTATAACCGCGTGAGTCGGCGACTCCTCCAGCCGCGACAATGGGCACGCTTACGTGGTCAGCCACCAGCGGCACGAGTACCATAGTGGATGACTCGGGATTTCGTGAGCGCAGGCCGCCAGCTTCCGAACCCACAACCACGAGCGCGTCCGCGCCGGCTTTCACGGCCGCCAGCGCGTGCGGCAGGGCCAGCACCACGTGAATTCCCTTCATCCCCAAACCGTGAATAATCGGATAAACATCCTTGGGAGAACCGACGGAAGTTGTCACGGCTTTCACGCCCGCTTCCGCGAGTATTTTCAAGATTTCCGCGTTGGCGGGATTTATCAGCATGATATTTGCGCCAAAGGGCTTATCCGTGAGCTTCTTCACTTCAGCAACAAGTCTTTTCACTTCATCCATGTCATTGATAAAGCCCAGCGCCAGCATTCCATAGGCGCCGGCCTCGGATACCGCAGCGACCATCTGGGGGCTGTTAAACATGCCGATAGGACCCTGAATAATAGGGTAGCGACAGCCCAGCATCTTGAGCAATTCTGACATAAAAAACCCTCCTCAAATATCAATTAGCGCACCTGATTTCCCATCAGAGTGAAACAAGAATCTATTGAAAGAATAGTCCATTTAACGACGGAAGGCAAACTTTTGCACAAAAATTTTTACGTTTGCCTTCCAACCTTTATCAATAATGAGTTTTTGCCGCACGATTGGCTGCAGCAATAGCCTGATGGGCAAAATCAACAGACAATCCGAGCGTGTTCAAAGCCTCAGCGGGGCTGTGAAAACCCATGCTGTTTTCCGCGGCAATAAAATCCCAAAACCACTGAGCCTTGCGGACAAGTTCACGTGCTTTTTCCAGTTCCGTCTTGTTCACGCCGGAAACTTTGGCCGCCTTGCCGATTACCTCATGCGCCCGGGCGATGGTTGTACCCGCCGTGCGCTGCATTTCCCAGACGTTGTTTTGTATTGTTTTCACGCGCTCCATTATCCACTTCTCGCTCTGTTTATGACAAGTAAGGCAGGAAGATTCCACATGCTTCATCGGGCTGGTCACCCAATGCGAACTGTATTTGCGCCCGTCTTTTCTCATGTAGGGCATGTGGCAATCCGCGCAGGACACGGCTGATTGCGCGTGCACGCCGGTGCTCCATAATTCAAAATCCGGATGCTGCGCCTTGAGCATTTTAACGCCGGATACGGGGTGCAGCCAGTCCTGTTCAAAACCTGCCGGCTTTTCCGTGTAATAGGCGTAAGTTTCTTTCGCCTTCAGCCCCTTGTCCCAGGGAAAAACAACTTTTTTATCCGGCGGCGCAAAATAATATTCAGAGTGACACTGGCCACACACATAACTGCGCATTTGTTCACGCGACGCTTTTTTAACATCAATCCCTTTTTTCTGCATCGCCTCAATGAATGCGGGCACAACAACACGCAGATTCATACTGGCCGGATCATGGCAGTTGGCGCAGGTTATCGGATGCTTGATGCGTCCGAACAATTGCATCAACGGCACACGACTATAGCCATCTCCCATATCCTTGTATATATCAATCAGGTTAGCCGTTTTGCAAGTCATGCAGGAACCGGGACTTTCCGGGCCGATCCTTTTCGTTTCCTTTAAATCCTGCAGCGAATAGGGATGCCCGCGGTCTTCCGAGTAATCCTTGCCAAAAGGCATGCCCTGAAAATTCATCAGGATTTCCGGTTCCTTGGTGGATTTCTGATAGTTGACACTGCCGCCGAATCCCGTGGGCGTTGGGGCCATTTCCTTATTCTTCAGATAGCTTTTATATTGCAGCGGATAATATTTGCCCCACACCGCCGGATCATGTTCTCCTTCCGGTATCGTCGCCAGTTTTATGACGGGGGACGGAGTAAACACGAAAACCCGGGCCAGGATAATGACAAGTATCAGGGCGAAAATCACGGCAATTATAATTATGATATTTTTTTTATCTTTCAACTTTTATCCCTCCTTCATCCGCTGATCTGCCATGCACAATATAACGATGGCAGTTCAGGCAATTTGCGCCGCCGGGCGCCTTGGTGGTATTTTCTACCGTGGATGCATGACAGCGCAGACAGTTCTGGTTGACAATTATCTGCCCCTTATCGGAAAGCCTGATTTTTGCCGGATAGGTACGCAAGGTTTCATGAAACAGATCATTGATGCCGGCGCACGTCTTATAAAAAAACTGTCCGGCAAAATGGGTGTCCGGTAAATGGCATTCAACGCAACCAAATTGTTTGTGCTGGGATAATTGCCACCGGCCGGCGACAAGGTTCATGCTGTGGCAGGAAGAACAAAACCGCGCGTTGCCGGAAAGATGATAAGACGCCCCGATTACTACCGACAAAATAATTCCGATAATTATGCCTGAAGCCAGAATCTTAATGGTTATTTTTTCGGATAAGCATCTTGGAAACATCCCGTCTCATCCTTAAAAGAGAAGACAAAAACTAAAAAATACGGTTATTTTTTATTGCTGCAAATACTTAAATATAAATCATTTTTAAGTCAACACAAAATATCAGCTGTTGTATATTTTGGCCAAAACGCTTATAAGAAGGAGAAGTACCGACGAGAGGAAATAATATGGATCTGAAAATTAAAGGAAAAACAGTTATCATAACCGGCAGCGGCAACGGACTGGGTCGCGCGATAGCGCTGGGACTGGCCGCGGAAGGAGCAAAGGTGGTCGTCGCAGATTTAAAAAAGCAAGATGCCGAAAAAGTTTCGGCGGAAATAAAAACGGCGGGAAATGAAAGCCTGGCTGTTTCCTGCGACGCGACCAACCCCGACGATGTTGAGCAGATGGTGCAAAAAACTCTGGAAGCATACGGCGATATAGATATTCTGGTCAATAATGTCGGCGGCGGCTTTGACACGGGATTTGTTGTTAAAACCTCTATAGATATCTGGGATAAGACTATAGAGCTAAATCTCAAAAGCGCTTTTTTGTGCTGCCGCGCCGTCGCGCCGGTAATGATGAAGAACAAAAAAGGCCGGATCATCAACATCTCATCTGTTTCCGGCCGACAGGGGGAACCTCTGCTTGGCCCGTATTGCGCGGCTAAATTCGGTATCGCCGGCTTCACGCAGGTTTTAGCCAAAGAACTGGCGCGTTTCGAGATTACCGTGAACGCGGTCTGCCCCGGTTATGTCTATACGCCGGGCTGGGAAAAACTCGCCCAATTACTCAAAGACGCTTACCCGTCACATGCCGCCAAAAGCCTGGAAGAGATCTTTGCCGAAAGGGTGAAATCGGTAACGCCGCTGGGACGGCCGCAGACCGCCGAAGAAATTGCTTCCCTGGTTGCCTATCTGGCATCTGAAGAAGCCAGAAGCATCACCGGCCAGTCCATCAGCATCGACGGTGGTATTTTTATGAATTAAAATGTTTTAAATCCAAGGGGAAAAACAACATGGAACTGTCAGAAATAATTGCCGCCCGGCGCAGCATTCGTAAATTCAAGCCAGGAGAAATCTCGCAAACAACCATTAAGGAACTCATCGACGCCGCGCGTCTCGCCCCTTCCGGTTCAAATTTACAGCCGGCGCGCTTTATTGTCGCAAAATCGGCGGCGGCAAAAGAAAATATCGGCAAGTGCACGCCTTATAAGTTTATCGTCAAGGCGGCGGTTATTTTTGTCTGCTGCGCTGATTTAACAACCATTACCACCAGAGAAACCCGCGTGGGTGAACTTTTTAAGGAAGGAGCCTTTGACGGCGTGGAGATGGACATGGGCGATCCTTCCGCCACCGCGCCCGTGATGGACGATAATATGATAAAGGCTTATCTTTCCCTGAACACGGCTATCGCCATCGAACATATCGCGCTCAAAGCTGTGGATCTGGGACTGGGCAGCTGCTGGATCGGCAGGTTCGACCGTGAAAAGCTAAAGGACACTTTGCGTCTGGATGAAAATATTTATCCGGTCATGCTTCTGCCGGTAGGATATCCTGACCAGGCGCCTAAACCGAGGCCGCGTTTTGCCCTGGATAAATATATTCTCAAAACAATATAACAGAAAATAATAAAAGGACATTTATACTTTTTGGGTATAAGTGTTTTTTAAGAAACTTTAAAAAAGGAGTTTAGGTCATGAAAGATGTAGTTGTTGTTTCAGCGTGCCGTACGGCAATCGGGACATTCGGTGGAAGTCTGAAAGATGTAAACGCGGCGACGCTGGGAAGCGTGGTGATGAAAGAAGCGGTGAAGCGCGCGGGGATTGACGCGGCCTTGATTGATGACGTGCGCTTCGGCTGCTGCATGGAACCGGAAGACACGCTGAACGTCACCCGCGTGGCGCAGCTTTTGGCCGGTCTGCCGGAAAAAACTACAGCGGTGACAATAAACCGGGTCTGCATTTCGGGCATGGAAGCCGTCATATCAGGCATGGCCATGATTCAGGCGGGCATGGCAGATGTAATTCTTGCCGGCGGCGTGGAGCACATGTCCGGTGTCGCTTATTCCGCTCCCGGCGCGCGTTGGGGCTATCGCCTGCAGGATCAGGTTTTGGTAGATAATATCATCCGCGCCCTGCATTGCGGCTCCCATATTATTCCGGGACCGGAGAAAGGCCCTCTCAAGGAGGGCGCTCTGATCGACATGTATCGGGGCAAGCCATATATTATGGGACTAACCGCAGAATTCATTGCGGAGCTGCACGGCATCAGTCGCGAAGAAATGGACGAGGTAGCGCTGCGCAGCCACAACAACGCCGAGCGTGCCACTTTACAGGGAGAATTTAAAGACGAAATCGTGCCGGTGGAAATACCGCAAAAGAAAGGTAAGCCGCCAAAAGTTTTTGATAAAGATGAACATTTTCGTCCTCAACTGACCATGGATGATTTGAAAGGCCTCCCGCCCGCGTTTGTGCCGAAAATCGGCAAAGTTACCGCGGGCAACGCTTCCGGTATCAATGACGGCGCCAGCGCCATGGTAATCATGTCCGCGCAGAAAGCCGAAGAGCTGGGGTTGAAACCGCTGGCGCGCATTACCGCCGTGGGACGCGGCGCGTGTCACCCGTCCGTCATGGGTCTGGGACCGGTTCCGGCGGTAAACGACCTTCTGAAAAAATCAGGATTGAAAATCAGCGATTTCGAGCAGATTGAACTAAATGAGGCCTTCGCCGCTCAGTATCTGGGCTGCGAAAAAGAGCTAAAACTCAACCGTGAGATTACCAATGTCAACGGCTCGGGGATCGGACTTGGTCATCCGGTCGGTTCCACCGGCTGCCGGATTATGGTCACGCTGATTCACTCGATGCGGAAACGGGGAAAAAATCTGGGCATGGCCACGCTTTGCGGCGGCGGCGGCGTTTCTATGGCCTGCGTTATCGAAACAATTTGATTTTTTCACAACAAGATAAAAAAGCCGGAGAATTACATTCTCCGGCTTTTTTATTGAGGGCGAAATTCACCCTTCAATGGCTGCTATAAGCACGGATAAATTCCGCGATAGATCTGTGGTACAAATAAGAATCCACGAATTCCAGGTCGCTGTGCGCTCCGCCAGTTATCGTCACCATTTTTTTGGGGACGTGAAGCGCAGCGTATATTTTTTCTCCCATCGTCCAGGGAACGACTTCATCTTTGTCTCCATGAATCACGAGGACCGGCGAAACTATTTCCGGAAGCTTCTTCATATTGTCGATAACATCTCCCACCAGCAGCGGCGCGATGGTATACCCGTGCGCTCTTAAAACATCGGCGCCGCTGGTCAGCGGCGTCACAAGAATTACGCCCGCAAAATTATTATTTCTGTCCGTTTCGAGCGCCACCACCGAACCCAGCGAACGGCCACACAGAAATATTTTATCTTTAGCGTAACCAAGATTTTCCATCGCGTATTTCACGGCGGCCCGGCCGTCGCGGTAAATTCCCGCCTCCGACGGCTTGCCCGTGCTTTTGCCGTAACCTCGATACCCCACACCTAAAACATTCGCGCCCGCTTTAGACAAATTTTGCAGTTCCGGCAGGCGTTCATGGATATTGCCGGCATTGCCGTGAAAATAAATAATCAGCCTTGATGAAGGGCGGTCAGAAACAAAAAAACTCTGCAGACGGACATGATCATCAGTTTCAATATAAACCTCCCGCGCATCGGCGGGAATAGCCTGCACGGCGTGGGCATTGGTCGTAACGGGATCAAAAGCCGTGCGGTTGATAATGGCCTCACAACCGCACCCGCTTAAAAAAAAGACGCAGACGAAAACAAAATAACATTTAAACACGCGGCACACAAATTCACCTTATTTGTATAACCAGGGGATTACACCATTATTCTCCCGCATGATTTCATCATAATCATCGATAACCACGCCCTGGCGCACCATAATCTGATAAATCCGCTCTGCCTGATTCTGCACATAACGGGAAGTGCCGTCCGTGCGGTAACGGATAGGATTGGGCAAAATAGCGGCAAGCGTCGCGGCCTGGCGCGCGCTCAAATCGGCGGCGGTTCTTCCGTAATGATAACGGGCCGCGGCTTCGATGCCGAAAACACCGTCACCCCACTCGGCGACGTTCAGATAAAGCTCCAGAATTCTTCTCTTGCTCAGATGTTTTTCCAGCCGCCAGGTGAGAATGGCTTCCTTGATTTTTCTTATCGGGTCCTTATCTGGTGTCAGAAAAAGGTTTTTTGCCAGCTGCTGGGAAATCGTGCTGCCGCCGACCTTGACTTTGTTCTGCTTGATATTTTTCTCCAGCGCCTTCTGCATCGCCTCAAAATCAAATCCCTCATGCGTCCAGAATTTATGGTCTTCGGCGATGATCACTGCCTTGATAACGTAAGGCGATATCTGCGAAATCGGCACCCAGATTCTCTGCGCGTTTCTTTTTACCCCCTTTTGCCGCCATCCCTCTTCCCGATATTTCATAAACGCTGTTTTCTCGGGATTATATTTTTTCAAGTATTTAACGTTGGGGAAAATGAAATAACGGCCGATATCGATCACAAACACAGCCACGATTAAAATAAGTGTTCCTGTTACGATTTTTTCCCAGCGTTTCATAATATTTTTACGCCCTCTTGCGCCCTGCAGGCAAAGTGAATATTTTTTTGTGCCGTTTCCTATACTTTTTTGGAACATATTGCAAAATATATTTGACACAGAAAAAATGCCTCATTAGAAGCTGCGCCGCCGGAGAGCAAAACCAGCCATGTTGACGGCATGAATGCGTCTTACTTTACAAAAAGACTCCAGCGCGTGGCGCGCGTGACCGTGAGCGGATCGGGCACTTTATAAACCTTGAATTTCCCTAACACCAGCTTGACTTATCTGGCTTTTTCCCAAACGGCGCGCGTTTTTTGCCAGTTGATTATCCCCGCGGTTTATTATATGAATTCGCCAGCGATCTATTGAATTTCTGTTTGCGTTCAAACAGACAAATACATGAATTAACCGAAAATTAAGGAGGGCTTACAAATGAAAAGGTCATGCTTTGTCATCGCGTCACTGTTTGCGGCCTGTATGCTTTTCAGCGGCTGCCTGGTTACGGAAAGCAAATATATAAAAAAATCGGAAGAGGCCGACAGGCTGTCCAGGGAATTGGCGGCGGAAAAAGAAAGAACTCAGGCGTTGTTGGATGAAAACCTGGCGCTGAAGGAAAACACAGCCAAACTGGAAAAGAAAACACTAAAAGCCGAAGAAACAAGCAACACCTACAAACAGCTCATCCAGGAAATGAAGGGTGAAATAGCCAAAGGGCAGATCACCATCACCGAGCTCAAGGGAAAACTGACTATGGACGTCGTGGATAAAATCCTTTTTGATTCTGGCGAAGCCAAAGTGAAGGAAGAGGGCCTGGCCGTTTTGCAAAGAGTGGTGGATATCCTCAAGAATGTAAAAGATAAAAATATCCGCGTTGAAGGTCACACGGATAACGTGCCGATAGCGGCCCGGTTGGCGCAGAGATATCCCACCAACTGGGAACTTTCCGCCGCGCGCGCCATCAATGTCACAAAATATCTGCAGGAAAAAGGAATTGATGCGCAAATTCTCTCCGCAACCGCTTATGGGGAGTTCAAACCCATAGCGGATAATTCCACGCCGGAGGGACGCGCGAAAAACAGGCGCATCGCCATCATCCTTCTGCCCAAGGATTAATGAATGGGCCAAAATTTAGCGGAAAAAATCCTGGCGCGGCACCTGCGGGCGGGAAAACTCGCGCCGGGAGAAGAAATAGGAATACGCATCGACCAGACGCTCACGCAGGATGCCACGGGCACCATGGCCTATCTGCAGTTTGAAGCCATGAACGTGTCCCGCGTGAAGACCGAATTATCGGCCAGCTACATCGACCACAACACGATTCAGATCGGTTTTGAAAATGCGGATGACCATCGTTATCTGCAGAGCGTCGCCAGAAAATTCGGCGTTATCCTGTCGCGCGCCGGTAACGGCATCTGCCATCAGGTGCACCTGGAAAGGTTCGGCGCGCCCGGCAAAACTCTCATCGGCTCGGACAGTCACACGCCGACCTGCGGCGCGCTGGGCATGATCGCCATCGGCGCCGGCGGCCTGGATGTGGCGCTGGCGATGGCCGGGGAACCGTTTTATCTGACCTGCCCCCGCGTCATTAAAATCAACTTGACCGGCAGATTAAAGCCATGGGTGTCGGCCAAGGATGTAATTCTTAAAGTTCTGCAGATTTTCACCACCAAAGGAAACGTGGGCACGGTATTTGAGTACGGCGGCGAAGGCTTAAAAACGCTGAGCGTGCCCCAGCGCGCGACGATTGCCAATATGGGCGCCGAATGCGGAGTAACTACTTCTGTTTTTCCCAGTGATGAAGAAACTCTCAAATTTCTTGCCGCGCAGAAAAGAAAAAAGGATTTTGTCCGGCTGGAGGCGGACAAAGACGCGACTTACGCCAAAACCGTCGATATTGACTTATCCAAGATAGAGCCGCTGACCGCAAAACCGCACAGCCCGGACAATATCGCCACCGTCAAAAGCATGAAAAAAATACCCGTCAACCAGGTGTGTCTGGGTAGCTGCACGAATTCTTCTTATCAGGATCTGGTCACCGTAGCCAAAGTCCTCAAGGGAAAAGTTGTTCACCCGGAAGTGAGTTTCATTTTAGCCCCCGGTTCAAAGCAGGTTTTGGAAAATCTTTCCCGGGAGGGATATCTTTCCGCCCTTATCGCTTCCGGCGCGCGGCTGATGGAAAACGCCTGCGGCTTCTGCATCGGCAACAGCCAGAGCCCGCAATCAGGCGGCGTTTCCCTGCGCACTTCCAACAGAAATTTTTTGGGCCGCTCCGGCACAATGGACGCGGACGTTTATCTGGTCAGCCCGGAAACTGCAGCGGCGGCGGTGCTTACCGGAAAATTCATTGATCCGCGTGAATTAAAAATTTCTTATCCAAAAATAAAAATGCCCAAAACTTTTTTTATCGATGATTCGCTCATTGAATGGCCGAAAAAAAACGCCGGAGCAGCGAAAATCTACCGTGGCCCCAACATCGGCGCGCCGCCGAAAAACTCGGCCCTTCCGGACTCGATCAATGCCGTAGTCACGATTAAAGTCGGAGACAAAATAACCACCGATCACATAATTCCCGCGGGTGCGCGCATGAAATACCGCTCGAATATTCCCAAATACGCGGAATTTGTCTTCGAAAACGTGGATGCCTCTTTTGCTGTCCGCGCGCGGCAAATCAAGGAAACGGGCAGGAGTAACATAATCGTCGCGGGGCTTTCTTACGGTCAGGGTTCATCGCGCGAGCACGCCGCCATCTGCCCCATGTACCTGGGGGTGCGCGCGGTCATCGCCAAATCATTCGAAAGAATACATGCCGCCAATCTTGTGAACTTCGGCATTATGCCCCTCACCTTTAAAGACGAAAAAGATTACGAAAAAATCAACCAGCAGGACGAACTCTTCATCGCTGATATCCGTAAACTCATCTTGGCCGGCAGCGAAATCCTAGTGCAAAACAAGACCGGCGGCGGCTCTTTTTACACATCCTGCGCGTTAACCGACAGGCAAAGAAAAATAATTCTGGCGGGCGGCGCGCTCAATCTGCGCAATAAAAATTAAATATACCCGGAGCAAAACAGTTTTATGAGCAAAAAAATCAAAGTCAAAACCACCCTTGTCGAAATGGACGGGGATGAAATGACCCGCGTCATGTGGCAGATGGTCAAGGAAAAGCTGCTTTTCCCCTATCTGGATATGGATATCGACTACTACGACCTGCACGTCAAACACCGCGACGACACGGATGACCAGGTGACACTCGAGGCCGCGCGTGCCATTCAGAAATACGGCGTAGGCATCAAATGCGCCACCATCACTCCCAATGAAGACCGCGTAAAGGAATATAATTTAAAAAAGGCGTGGCGCAGCCCCAACGGCACCATCCGCGCGCTTTTGGACGGCACGGTTTTCAGAAAACCGATTCTTGTAAAAAACATCAAGCCCGCGGTTTTTTCCTGGAAAAAACCCATCACCATCGGGCGTCACGCCTACGGAGACGTTTACAACAACTTCGAAATGCCCATTGCCGCGGCGGGAAAGCTCGAACTTGTTTTTACTCCATGCGATGGCGACGCGCCGAGCAGGAAGACGGTATTTGATTTTCCTTCCTCGGGTATTATTCAGGTCAACCATAACCTGGAAAAATCCATCCTGAGCTTCGCGCGCGCCTGCTTTACCTACGCGCTTAGCGAAAAAATAGATCTGTGGTTTTCCACCAAAGACACTATCTCCAAAATTTACGACGCGGGTTTCCGCGAAATTTTCGACGCCGAATTCGAAAAGAACTGGAAGGATAAATTCAAAAAAGCGGGCATTGAATATTTTTTCACGCTGATTGACGACGCCGTGGCGCGCATCATGAAAAGCGAAGGAGGCATGCTCTGGGCGCTGAAAAACTACGATGGGGACGTCATGTCGGATATGGTCGCCTCCGCCTGCGGCTCGCTGGCCATGATGACTTCCGTTCTGGTATCTCCTCACGGCTGGTATGAATACGAAGCGGCCCACGGCACGGTGCAGAAGCACTATTACAAACACCTGAAAGGCGAAGAAACATCGAGCAATTCCATGGCGCTCATTTTTGCTTGGTCGGGCGGCCTGCGCAAGCGCGGCGAGCTCGACTCCACGCCGGAAGTCATTGACTTCGCCAACAAGCTCGAGGAAGCGGCCATTGCCACCGTGGAGTCAGGCACAATGACCGGCGATCTGCTGGCGCTGGCCGAGAAAAAATCTTCCAATAAAAAAGTGAACACGCAGGGTTTTATCGACGCTATTGCCGCGAACCTGCGCGAAAAACTTCATGGTTAATAACGCCGAAAATTCCCGGCCCAACCTGCTGGATTTCACGCTGGAGGAAATGGAATCTTTCATTTCTGGCCTGGGCAAGGAAAAATTCCGCGCGCGGCAAATCATGAAATGGCTGCATCAGAAAAACGCCTCTTCTTTCGAGGAAATGACTTCGCTCGCGCGCGATTTCCGCGAAAAGCTTGCCGGGGTGGCGCGCGTAAACCTGCCGGAAATCGTAAAAATCCAGACCTCAAAAGACGGCACGAAAAAAGCGCTTCTGCGCCTGGAAGATTCGCTCTTTATCGAAAGCGTTTTGATTCCGGGTAAAAATCACTGGACAATCTGCATCTCCACGCAGGTCGGCTGCGCCATGGGCTGTAAATTTTGCCTTACCGCGCGCCGGGGCTTTAAACGCAATCTGGCCCCCGCGGAGATAGTGGGGCAACTGATTGTCCTGAAAAAAGAAACGCCGGAAGGGCCGGACATCAAAAATATTGTCCTGATGGGCATGGGCGAGCCGCTGGCCAATTACGCGAACACGCTCAAAGCGATAAAAATTCTGACCTCAGACTACGGCGCGGCTTTTTCCAACCGCAAAGTCACCGTCTCCACCTGCGGCCTCGTGCCGGAAATAATCAGCCTGGGCAAGGATATCTGCATCAATCTGGCCGTTTCGCTCAACGCCGCCGACGACCCGACCCGAGGAAAACTGATGCCGATAAACAGAAAATATCCGTTGGCGAAGCTGCTTGAGGCCTGCCGCAAATACCCTATGCCAGGCCGTAGATTGCTCACTTTTGAATATATTCTGATGGATGGGGTCAATTCTTCCGTTAAGGATGCGGAAAAACTGGCGGTCCTGCTGAAAAATCAGCGCTGCAAAATAAATCTGATTGTTTTCAATGAATTTCCCGGCGCCGGATTCAAAGCCCCTTCGCCGCAGGTTGTGCACGCGTTTCAGCAAACTCTTATTAAAAAACACTTTACCACCATCCTGCGCGCCAGCCGCGGCGCGGATATCTGTGCCGCCTGCGGCCAGCTCAGCGGCGCTGATAATTAACTCGTAAAAACTTACCTCTTGGTTTAAAATAAGCGCATCAAGGAGGTTCGCAAAGTGATGACAAAATCAAGCTGGTTGACTTTGAAACTGGGACTCGTCGGCTTTATCGCCGGCGGTTTTATCGGCTTTCTCTACCGGCCTTCCGCCTTTATTATCGGGCAACTGCCTTTTGACGTGGTCATTACCAGAGGCGCCAATCTGAAAGGCATTGATCAGGTGCTCATCCCGCTGGCGCAAACATCTTTTAACAATATGATGGCCATCGCGGGTATCGGCGCGGCCATCGGAATTATTATCGGCTTATTGTTTACCAGAAAGTAACCCGGCTTATTTCCTTTTCCTCACGGGAAAAAAGTCTGTCTTTTTTAACCGCCGCGAGGGGCTGTGTTTTTTATCCCGGAGCAGCCGGGAAATATCTTTTTGTCGTCTGGTCACTTTTTGTCCGGCCATTAAATATTTTTTCCTTACTTGTTATTATCCTGATTTTCCTGGCCCCCGCCCAGCGTTTTATACAGCCCGATTAAATTACTGGCCTGCGCCAGACGCAGCATAATCAGCGCCTGCTGCGCGCTATAAAATGAGCGCTGCGCGTCCAGAACAGAAAGATAACTGTCGATGCCTTTATCGTATCGCAGTTGAGCAAGACGATACGTTTCCGTTACCGCGTCAACCAGCGCTTGCTGTGCCGCGAGTTGCTTATTAATCGTGCCCTTGACCGCCAGGGCGTCAGCCACCTCCCGGAAAGCCGTCTGGATGGTTTTTTCATATTGGGCAACAGACATTTCCCTCTCCACTTTGGTCACGCGATAGGCAAACCATGTGCGGGCGTCAAAAATCGGCATGATAATCTGCGGCGCGAAACTCCAAACGCCGGAACCGGATTTAAAAAGACCAGCCAGGTCGGCGCTGGCGGTGCCGACAGTAGTGGTCAGAGAAATGCGCGGGAAGAACGCCGCGCGCGCGGTGCCGATGTTGGCATGGGCGGCCTTGAGACGGTGTTCCGCAGCCACAACATCAGGACGGCGCAGCAGAACTTCCGAAGATACACCGGCGGAAAACTCCTTGGGCGGGCTGATACTTTCGAGATTGGCAGGCAGCAATTCCTCTTTGACGATTGAACCAACCAGAAGATTTAAAGCGTTTTCATCCTGCGCCACCCACTGGGAATAACGGGCGACATCGCCGCGGGCTATTTCCACCTGGCTTTGCGCCCGCCGCAGATCAATCTCGGAGGCCATCCCGACTTCGTAGCGCTTACGAATCAGCTTATAAGATGTTTCCTGCGCCTCCAGCGTGGCCGTAACCAGTTTCAACGCTTCCCTGTCCGCGGCCAGGGCGAGGTAAGACTGCGCTACAGCCGAGATCAGCGCGAGTTGAAAACCGCGCCGGGCTTCTTCAGTCGCCAGATATTCCTCGAGCGCCTTGTCCTTTAAACTTCTGATGCGCCCGAAAAAATCAATTTCCCACGCGGTAATACCTAGATTAACGCTGAATTTTTCGGAAGTGTACGCGCTTCCGCTAGGGGACAGATCGGCGGGGACTCGTTCCCTGAACCATGTCCCTATGGCGTTTACCGAAGGCAGGAGACTTGCCGTGCTTATGCCATACATCGCTTTGGTCAATTCCACATTGAGCGCCGCCATGCGCAGATCACGGTTATTGAGCAGGGCTGTTTCGATGATTTCCCGCAGGCGCTCATCAGTAATAAAATCACGCCACGGTAACTGCGCCGCCGCGGGCGCGGTCGGCTTTTCCGCTTTTTCTTCATAAGCCGCTCCGGAAGGCCACTCGGATGGAACGGGCGGCTCCGGTTGCGTGTAGCGCGGCGCCATGGTACAGGCGCCCAAAAAGAACATTAAAACAACTGTTAAAAGTAATACGGTTTTTTTCATATTATTTAACCTTCGGCTTTTTTGCGCTTTTTTCGCGGGAAGATTTCCATGCCTGCCGTTTGTCCGATATCTTTTCTCTCAATTCAGCGAAAAAAGATTTTATGTCTTCACTGACATTGATTTTCTGCTCCACTTGCCGCCCGAAGAACATTTCAATGATCACGTAAAAAAGAGGCGCAAAGATAACTATCAGGATTGTCGCGGTGATCATTCCGCCCAAAACGCTGGTGCCGATGGCGTTCTGGGCGCCCGCGCTCGCGCCGGTGGTAAGCGCCAAAGGCAGCACGCCAAAGCCGAAAGCGAGCGAAGTCATAAGAATCGGGCGGAATCTGAGCCTAGCTCCTTCAATTGTGGCTTCGATGATCCCCATTCCTTTTTCCAGGCCCTGCTTGGCAAACTGGACAATCAGGATGGCGTTTTTCGTGCCCAAACCAAGCGTGGTGAGCAATCCTATCTGAAAATAAACGTCGTTGGCCAATCCCCTGGTGCTCGACGCGATAATGCCGCCGATGACCCCCAGCGGTATTACCAGCAGAATCGATATGGGAACCGTCCAGCTCTCGTAGAGCGCGGCCAGACACAAAAAGATGACAAAAATGGAAAAGGCGTAAAGCAGCGGCGCCTGCGCGCTGGCCATCCGCTCCTGATAAGAAAGCCCGCTCCAGTCGAAACCAAAACCGGGCGGAAGCTTCGCCACCGCATCTTCCATGGCTTTCATGGCCTCGCCTGAACTTTTGCCCGGCGCCGGCTCACCCCAGATATTGATGGAAGGAAATCCGTTAAAACGGTCTCTCTTTGGCGGCCCGGATACCCAGCGGCCGGAGGCGAATGAGGAAAAAGGAACCATTTTACCCTGCGTGTTGCGCACGTAGAGCTTCTCCAAATCTTTAGGCAGCATGCGATGAGGCGCGTCCGCCTGTAAAAACACTCTTTTCACGCGGCCGCCGTGCGTAAAGTCATTGACGTAGGAACTGCCGAAAGACGTGGAGATCGTGCGGTGAATCGAAGTGATGGGAATACCCAGGGCGCCGGCCTTTTGCCAATCAACGTCAATTCTATACTCGGGGACATCCGGCATACTGTTGGGACGCACCTTGGTCACGCGGGGATCCTGCGAGATGATGCCCAGAAGCTGATACTGACCGGCCATAAGCGCTTCATGGCCGAGGTTGCCGCGGTCGAGCAGCTGAAAATCGAAACCGGTGGACATACCCAGTTCGGGAACCGGCGGGGGCTGGAAGACAAAAACCATCGCGTTGCGGATGCCGGAGAGCGCGCCCATGGCTCTTTGCGCGATGGCTTTCGCTCTTTGGTCTTTACGGTCGCGGTCTTCCCAGTTTTTCAATCTGATAAACATCATGCCGTTGCTCTGGGAGCGGCCGGAAAAACCGAAACCGGTGATGGCGAACAATGTTTCCACCGAATCTTTTTCACGCTCATTAAAATATTGATCGATATAATCGATTACTTCTCCCGTCTGCTCCAACGTGGAGCCGACCGGCATCATCACCTGCGCCAGCAGCGTTCCCTGGTCCTCATCCGGCAAATAAGCCGTGGGCATGCGCAAAAACAAAACCACCATCAGCACGCTCACCACGAGAAAAACCGCCAGATAGCGTTTTTTCCGGAAAAGGGAATGGCCAACCACGCCCACATACCAGTCGCGAAACCTGAAGAAAGTACGATTGAACCAGGCGAAAAAAGGACGCAAAACAGCGATGGTATTTTCCGCCGGATCATGTCCCGGTTTTACCGGCTTGAGCAGTGTGGCGCACAAAACCGGCGTCAGAATCAGGGCTACGACCACGGAAAGGAGCATAGCGGAAATTATGGTGATGGAAAACTGGCGATAGATAACCCCCGTGGAACCGGGGAAAAAAGCCATCGGGCCGAAAACAGCGGAAAGCACCAGCCCGATGCCGATGAGCGCGCTGGTAATCTGCTCCATCGATTTTGCGGTGGCCTCGCGCGGCGAAAGCCCTTCATCCCGAATAATGCGCTCCACATTTTCCACCACCACTATCGCGTCATCTACAAGAAGACCAATGGCCAGCACCATCGCGAACATAGTGAGCATATTAATAGTGAAACCGAAAAGCCATAAACTGGCAAAGGTTCCCAAAATAACCACAGGCACCGCGATGGTGGGAATAAACGTAGCGCGCAGACTGCCCAAAAATAGCCACATTACCAAAAACACCAGAAAGATGGCGATAATAAGCGTTTCGACGACTTCCGCTATCGCCACCTTTATAAAAACGGTGGAGTCATTCGGATAAATTACCTTGATTCCCGCAGGAAAGAACCGGCTCAGTTCGTTCATTTTTTCCTTGACGGCTTCCGCCGTCGCCAGGGCGTTGGCCCCGGGTGCCTGGCGCACTGCGATGCCCGCGGACGGCTTGCCGCTTGTAGCTACGGATATATCATATACTTCCGTGCCCAGTTCCGTCCGGCATACATCGCCCAGGCGCACCATGGAACCATCCGGATTCGCGCGCAAGGGAATGGCGGCAAATTCTTCTGGCGTGGAAAGCATATTCTGGACAACAATCGGCGCGTTGAGGCGCTGCCCTTTTACCGCCGGCGCACCGCCGAACTGTCCCGCCGAAACTTCCACGTTGTAGGCCCTCAGCGCCGCCAGCACGTCCTCCACGGTCAGGCGATAATTGGTCATCTTGTCCGGATTCAGCCAGACACGCATGGCATATCCGCCGCCGAAGACTTCCACTTCACCCACGCCGGGCACGCGCGCCAGAGAGCGCTCCACGTTGGATTTGGCAAAGTCTCTCAGATCCGTGCCGTCCATTCTTCCGTCTTCCGAAATTAAACCGACAATCATCAGATAGTTGCGCGTGGATTTGCGGACATTGACGCCCTGGTTCTGAACCACATCAGGAAGGCTCGGCATCGCCGCCTGCACTTTGTTTTGCACTTTAGACCAGGCGATATCCGGATCGGTTCCCGGAGCAAAGGTCAGCTCCAGGCGCGAGTACCCGGCAGAATCGCTGGTCGCGGACATATATATAAGGTTGTCCAGACCGGTCATGTTCTGCTCGATGACCTGTGTGACACTGTTTTCCACAGTTTCGGATGACGCGCCCGGATAGGAGGCGGTAATGGCGATGGTCGGCGGCGCCATCTCGGGATATTGAGAAATCGGCAAATTATATATCGCCAAAAGCCCCAAAGACATGATAATGATGGCGATGACCCACGCGAAAACCGGCCGCTTTAAAAAGAATTTAGATAGCATCAGGTCTCTCCGTTATTTTGCTTTGACCGGCGCGGCGGTGTTTTTTGGTTGTTCATTTTCCTTTTTGCCGGGTTCAAAGGGCACGGCCTTAACCAGCATGCCCGGCTTCACTTTGAGCATGCCTTCCACAATCACCTTTTCATTAGGAGCCAGCCCCGACGAAACAAGCCAGGTATTGCCGATTTCACGATCCAGCGTGAGCGGGCGCGGCTGTACCTTTCCTTCGTTATCCACAATCAGCGTATAAGGATTGCCTTTCGGGTCGCGCGCGACCGCCTGCTGCGGAATCAGAATGACTTTATCGTTTACGCCTTCCTGGATCACCGCCCGGACAAACATTCCCGGCAGCAGCGTGTCTTTGGGATTGGGGAACACAATGCGCAAGGTAAACGAACCGGTGGTGGGATCGACAGTGATGTCCCGGAACTGGAGTGTGCCTTTTAAGGGATACTCCGTGCCGTCGTCCATAATCAGCCGCACCTTTTGCTGATTTTTATTTTTCTGATTCAACCTCCCTTCCTGCAGTTGGCGGCGCAGCCGCAGCAGATCTGACGTGGACTGTGCCACGTCCACATACATGGGATCGAGCTGTTGAATGGTGGCCAGAGCCATGGGCTGATGCGCCGTAACCAGCGCCCCTACTGTAACATTGGATTTACCGATGCGCCCGGTAATCGGCGCGGGGATTGTCGTGTATTTCAGATTGATGCGCGCGGTCTGTGTTTCAGCCTGGGCCTGTTTCAACATCGCTGTTACGTCATCATATTCCTGCTGGCTGACCGCTTTATCAGCCAGCAATTCCTTCATGCGTCCCGCTCTTAATTCCAGCGTGTTCAGGTTGGCTTCCGCACGAGCCAGTGCCGCTTCATAAAGAGCGGGATCAATCTGAAAAAGCGCCTGGCCGGCCCGGACAATGGAACCTTCCTGGAACAGTCGTTTTTGGATGATACCATTTACCTGCGGACGCACTTCGGCGATAAGAAAAGCGGATGTCCGCCCCGGTAGTTCCGCGGTCATGACCACCTGCTGATGCTGCGTCGTAATCACGGCAACTTCGGGCACCATCCCCATGCCCATTGGCTTGTCCTTGCAGCCGCTCGCCATCATGAGCGCGGCAAAAAATAACAACAGCATTGCCAAAATAATTTTTTTATCCATTATTACACCCCGTCAATAATATCAGCTTACACCGGCGAAACGGCGCAAGCATTATGCTTCATCGCGATAATTTTTTTCACACCTACGGCCCGATAACCCCCATGGCTCTTTGCAGCTTGGCTAAGTTGATGTTGTAATCGCCCAGCGCGTGGGCATACTGGGATTTGGCCCTGGTGAGAAGCGTCTGCGCGTCGAGCACTTCCGTGGAAGTGGCTACCCGCTCCTTGTAGCGCTCCTCGGAGATGCGGAAATTCTCCTCGGCCTGCTCAATGACCTTCTCCGAAACCAGAATCTGGTTTTCCGCTTCCTTTAACTGCAAATAGGCGTTTCTGATCTCCAGCGTGATTAAATCATTCGTCTCCTTGGCTGCCTCAATGGCCTGATTCTCCCTGGCCCTGCCGGCATCTACCCGAAACATAGTTCTCCCCCATTCCCAGAAGTTCCAGCTCGCCACCGCCATTACATACCAGCTTTCCGCGTCCTGAAATCTGCTGCCGGAAACAGAGGCCTCATCGCCGAATCTCGCGTAATGGCCGATGAGGCTGATTGTCGGGAAAAACTCGCTGCGCGCCGCCCATACGGCTTTATTGGCCTGTTGGGCTTTCAGTGCGGCTATCTTCAGTTCGGGTCTGTTCTCTTTGGCGATACTGAGGCACTCCTCCATAGATTGAGTCATTGGCTGGTAATTAAGGATATCGACAATCTCCACCGGCTCGAACACTCTTCGCTTTAACAAGGTATTAAACCTGGCTTTGGCCATTTCCACGGCGTTTTGCGCCCGGATAAGATTTTGCCGGCCGTTGGCCAGTTCCACCTCCGATTGCAGCAGGTCATTCTTGGCGATAAAGCCGACTTTGAAGTAATTATCCGCCACGTCGCGGTGCGCCTCGAGCATCTTTACGGCCTGTTCGGCGGCCAGCAAAACCTTCTGCGCCCGCAGGAGGTCAAAGTAGGCGATCTTTACGTCCTGAACCACGTCCTGGTATTTGGCTATTTCCTCAATAGAGGCGACGTCTTCGCCGATTTTACTTATCTGGTAGTTGGCCAGTATCCCGCCGCCGGCAAAGAGCGGCTGTCGGGCCTCAATCACCCACTGGTAGTTGTCCTTCGTGCCGGCGGGTATATTAAAGGACGGAATAATCCAAAAAGCCGGAATCTTAATCTGTGGCTCTTCGTTCAATCGGGTGTAGCTGTAAGAGGTGCTGAACTTTGGCAGAAAGCCGGTGACGGCTTCTCTCTTCTGCGCTCTGGCGCCTCTTGTCCCCTCCCTGGCAATATTTAAAACATGGCTGTTTTTCAAAGCAATATCCACGCTCTCAGACAAGGTCAGCGCCTGCTGGCCATAAGCCGGCACAAAACTCAAAAATAAAAATACGAGCAATATAAAAAATGCTGGTTTATTAATCATGTTTTTTCACGCCGTTGAAAAAAATGTCCAGAATAAAATCTTTCTTCGCCAAAAGCGCCTCTCCGGACGGCCGGAGCATCCACTCGCTCGCGGCGGACCTGATCAGGTGAATCAGCGCCGAGCCGACGGCATGCGCGGGCAAAGAGCGTAGCAGTCCGTTTTTTATTCCGGTTTTTAAAATGCCTTCGACAAAGGCAATGTGGTTGAAATAATCATCAATGAGTTTTTCGCGCAAAGAAGTCATCATTTCCGAAAGCGCGTCATTTTCGCCGCGGAGAAAAATGCGGCAGAAATCCGTGTTGTTTTCTATAAACATCAGGTGCGCTTCCACCAGCCGGGCAATCTTGGCCAGGACATCTTTCACGGAATTCACTTCCGCCCTGATTCCGGCGTACATCAAGTCAAGCTTTTCGGAAATCATCGTGGTGTAGAGATGTTCTTTGCTTTCAAAAAACTGATAGAGCGAGCCGATGGCGAATCCGGAGGCGTTGGCAATTTCCGCCACGGTGACATCATGATAACTTTTCGCGGAAAAAATCTTTTCCGCTTCCTGCAGAATGGCGGCCCGTCTTAAATTGAATTCCCGCTCTTTTCTTTCCGCGCGCATAACAATGCCCAGACCTTCTCTGTCTTTATGAATGTCTATTCAAAATATGAACGTTGGTTCAGATTATAGAATTTTTGCTAATTGTCAAGAAATTTAATCTCTAACTAACCTTTTTTCCGCCGCTAATTGCCTTGACAGGGCAAGCCTATTTTCGTAGATTAAGTATGCGGATATAATAAATAAATGCCCCACGCCGCGATAATTTCAGCATTTTTTTGCCAATGATTTTACGCGCTGCGGCGGCGCGGGCTGCTTATTTTGCGGCGGGATTTTGATTTTCCCGCTCAATATTTTTTGCTGTGGTTTTTATTAATTTTTCATGTTACCGAATAACAAATTTATTTCATTTTTTCTTTTCTTAAATCGTCTTTTTTTGTTTCAATTATTTTTATATCAGGAGCATGACCATGAAAAAATCTTATGTTCTGGCTCTCGATCAGGGAACAACCAGCTCGCGGGCGATTCTTTATGATTACGAAGGCCGTGTGGTAAAAACCGCGCAGAAAGAATTCACGCAAATTTATCCGAAAGCGGGCTGGGTGGAGCACGACCCGATGGAAATCTGGGGCTCGCAAAGCGGCGTGGCCAGCGAGCTTCTGGCAACCACCGGCATTGTCGCCGAAGAAATTGCCGCCATCGGCATCACCAATCAGCGCGAAACTACCATCGTCTGGGAAAGAAAAACGGGCAAGCCCGTTTACAACGCCATCGTCTGGCAGTGCCGCCGCACATCATCAATCTGCGATGAACTAAAAGCCCGGGGCATGGAGAACATGATTCGCGAAAAAACCGGCCTGGTCATCGACGCTTATTTTTCCGGAACAAAAGTAAAATGGATACTGGATAACGTGGAAGGCGCCAGAGCGCGCGCCCAGAAAGGCGAGCTTTTATTCGGCAATGTCGATTCCTGGCTTATCTGGAATTTAACCAGGGGTAAAGTGCACGTAACGGATTACAGCAACGCCTCGCGCACCATGCTCTACAATATCAAAGATCTTAAATGGGATGAAGAAATTCTCAAGGAACTGAATATTCCCGCTTCCATGCTGCCGGAAGTAAAACCGTCCAGCTCCGTCTATGGAATGACAGACGCGAAAATTCTCGGCGGAGAAATTCCCATCGCCGGCGTCGCGGGCGACCAGCAGGCCGCTCTTTTCGGCCAGGCCTGTTACAGCCCGGGCATGGTTAAAAACACTTACGGCACAGGATGCTTCATGCTCATGCTCACCGGCGAGCGCCTGGTGCATTCGGCAAACGGCCTGCTCACCACCATCGCCTGGGGCGTGAACAATAAAGTCGAGTACGCGCTGGAGGGAAGCATCTTCATTGCCGGTGCCGCCGTGCAGTGGCTGCGCGACAGCATGAAGCTTATTTTTGATTCCAAGGACAGTGAATATTTCGCCACGCAGGTGGAAGATTCCCTGGGCGTTTATGTGGTTCCCGCTTTCGTGGGCCTGGGCGCGCCCTACTGGGATATGTACGCCCGCGGCACGATTGTGGGATTGACCAGAGGCGCGACCAGAAATCATATCATCCGCGCCACGCTGGAATCGATTGCCTATCAGACCAGAGACGTTTTGGAAGTCATGCGCGCCGACTCCGGCATCAATCTGAAGGAACTGCGCGTGGACGGCGGCGCGGCCGCCAACGATTTTCTCATGCAGTTTCAGTCCGACATTCTGGGCGCTCCGGTCGAGCGGCCGGAAATAATCGAAACAACCGCCCTGGGCGCGGCTTACCTGGCGGGGCTCGCAACCGGCTTCTGGAAAGACCAGTCGATGATCGTTGAACGCCGCAAGGTCAACCGTAAATTCCAGCCGTATATGAATAAAGATAAAAGAGAAAAACTTTACCAGGGATGGAAAAAAGCCGTCCAGCGCGCGATGCTCTGGGACAAGGATGAGTAATGATTAAAACTGATGTGATTATCATTGGCGGCGGTGCCACCGGCTGCGGCATCGCCCGCGACCTGGCGCTCAGGGGCATCCCTCATTGCCTGATAGAAAAAGGCGATTTTGCCGCCGGCGCCACCGGCGCCTGCCACGGCCTTTTGCACAGCGGCGGCCGCTACGTTGTTTCCGACCCGGTAGCCGCCAAAGAATGTTACGAAGAAAATATTATTTTAAGGAAAATTGGCGAAAAATGCGTCGAGCAGACGGGCGGCCTTTTCGTGCGCCTGCCCGGAGATTCCAAACTCTACCGTGACCGCTTTCTCAAAAGCTGCGACAAACTCGGCATTCCCACGGAGATAATATCATCCACTAAGGCGCTCGATCTGGTGCCCAATCTCAATCCGGAAATCGAAGAAGCGGTAAAAGTACCCGACTGTTCCATTGACCCTTTCCGTCTGTGCATGCTCAATATCGTCTCCTCGCAGAAAAGAGACGGCATAATATTTATCCGTCATAAAGTGACGGAAATCATCAAGGAGCACGGCCGCTGCGTGGGCGTAAAAGCCGCCGATCAGGTATCGGGAGAACTCAGGGAAATCCGCGGCAACGTCGTCATCAACGCGACCGGCGCCTGGTCGCATCTTGTCGCGCGTCTCGCTGGTGACGAAGTGCCACTCACCCTTTCCAAGGGCAGCCTGGTAATAACGAATCATCGACTCACCAATATGGTTATCAACCGCATGCGACCTTCCGCGGACGGCGATATCATCGTGCCCAACGAAGCGGTCTGCCTGGCGGGAACAACATCAATGGCCGTGGAAGATCCGGATAAAATCCGGATTGAATCGCAGGAGGTTGATACAATCATCAGCGAAGCGGGCCGAATGCTTCCGCATTTTAACGACATGCGCGTCATCCGCGCTTTTTCCGGCGTGCGCCCCTTGCTTAAATCCGCAAAATCCGACAGTCGCGAAATTTCCCGCGGTTTCCAGATTATCGATCACGGCGACGGCCTGTTCAGCATCGTGGGAGGAAAACTCACCACCTTCCGGCTGATGGCGGAAAAAATGGTCGATACCGTTATGGAACATTTCAAGCTCAACAAACCATGCGAAACCGCCCAACTGCCCCTGGAAGGCCAGGAAGAATTAAGCGGTTATCCGCTGGCCAAAAGACTGGCGAACATGAAAAATATTATTTGCGAATGCGAACTCGTGTCGCGCGCGGAAGTGGAAAGAATCATCGCGCAAACCGGCACGCGCTATGTCGGCGATATTTCGCACCGTACCCGCCTGGGCATGGGTCCCTGCCAGGGCGGTTTCTGCACTTTTCGCGCGCTGGGCATCATGCAGGAAAAAAGCATTATTTCACCGGAACAATCAATGTTCGCCCTGCGCGACTTTTTGCAGCGCCGCTTCCGCGGCATCAGATACTGCCTCTGGGGCGATCAACTGCGCGAAGAGCAATTGGTAGAATACATTTACCTGGGCATTCTGGCGATGGAGAGAAAATAGTGGGCGTAACACAGCACGATGTAATCATTATCGGCGCGGGCGTGGCGGGTCTCACCGCGGGCACATTGCTTGCCGAACGCGGCCTTGACGTCGCGCTGGTGGCCAAGGGAGAACCGACGGCCTGCCTTTCTACCGGCTGTGTTGATATCTGTTCTCTCGACCATGAACCGCTGCACGGCATCAGCCACCTGCCGGAAGAGCATCCTTATCATCTTGTTTCGCGCGGCGTGATAAGGGAAGCACTCATTCGCTTCCAAATAATTATGGAAGAAATGATGCTTCCCTATTCCGGTTCTTTGGAAAACAATCGTCTTGTTCTTTCCGCTCTGGGCACTTATAAAACAACCTGCCTCGCGCCTGTTACCATGGCGGCCGCGCCGCAGAATGATGACGATGATTTGCATATTATAACCTTCACCGGCCTGAAGGATTTTTATCCCAGCTACATTATCGCGCGGCGTAAAAACTCGTCTTTTTCCGCCTACAACGCCGGCGTTTCCACCACGATGGGGTTGGCTGCTAATTTCGAAAGAGAAGATTTTCTCGATTCCTTTATTTTATGGCTGGAAAAAACAAAAATCCGGGAGAGTAAAATTGCCCTGCCCGCCGTGCTGGGACTGGAATCAGCGGCGGCGATTGTAAAAATAATCGAAGAGCGGGTGGGGAAAAAAGTTTTCGAAATTCCCACCATTCCGCCTTCCATGCCCGGCCGCCGTCTCTTCAACGCGCTGAAAGATTATTTCCGCAAAAAGGGCGGCACCATTTACTGGAGCTGGCCGGTAAGCGGCGTGGAAAAGACAAAAAACATCATCGAAGCGGTCATCACTCCCTCGGAAGGACGCCCCAACAGCCTTAATGCAAAAGCGTTCATTCTGGCGTCCGGCTCTTTTGTCGGCGGCGGATTGCACGCGCGGCGCGACACGATAGTAGAAAATATTTTCAACCTGCCCGTCTTCAACCCCGGAAAAAGGGATGACTGGTTTGATAGTGATTATTTTTCCCTCAACCACACGATAGGCAAAGCGGGGATCATTGCCGATTCATCCTTCCGTCCGAAAGACGCGCCGTGGGAAAATATTTTTGTCTGTGGTGGGATTCTAGCGCACACGGAAGTTTTAAAAAACGGCTGCGGGCACGGGCTGGCGCTCGCCACAGGGCACGCCGCGGCGGTGTCCTGCATAGGGTATCTGAAATGATGAAATACGAGCACTGCATACGCTGCACAATCTGCGTGGAAAACTGCCCTGTGTTCAGGGTTAATCCGGATTTCCCCGGCCCCAAACAATCCGGTCCTGACGCGCAGCGCTTCCGCATGGAAAGGGAAAAATCCGTGGATAAGTGGGTGCTTTTGTGCAGCCAGTGCAAGCGCTGCAACATGGCCTGCCCCTGCGGCGTGGAACCCGCGGAAATAATTCTTCAGGCGCAGCAGCGATACGGGCTTCAAAATCCGCGCACGCTGGCCTATCTGCTTTTTGCCAATAACTACTATTTAAGCGCGCTGGGCTCGCTCACCGCTCCTCTGGCCAACAAAGTGGCGGATACCAAAATAGGCAAAAGAATATTTCACGCCATGGGCATTACCACTTATCTTCCCTTCCCTAAATTCAGCTTCAAGACTATGAAAAGCGCGAAGAAAAAGAAAAGCAAGTCGGCAAAGAAAGTTGCCTTCTTTTACGGCTGTTTCATCAATTTTTATCGTCCGGATATCGGCAGAAAAATCATCCGCCTGCTGGAATCCTTTGATGTGGATGTCGTCCTGCCCGATCAATGGTGCTGTGGACTGCCCGCACTGGGCAACGGCAATCTGGCGATCGCGCGTTACTTCGCGCAGAAAAACGCCTCTTCGCTTTCCAACTATATCGACGCTGGTTATGACGTGATTTACACCTGCACTTCCTGCGGGCTGTGCCTGCTGCATGACTATCCCGGCATACTGGAAATACCGCAGGCAAAAAAGATTGCCGAAAGCACCTACGACCTGCACGAATACATTATCGGGTTGATTGATGATGGTTATATCAAGCCGCAGTTCGGCGCGGTGAAGCGCAAAATCGCTTATCACATTCCCTGCCATCTGCGCGCGCTGGGCATAGGTTATCCGGCGGTGAAAATCATGAACATGATTCCCGGACTGGAATTCAACATCTTTGACGATACCTGCTGCGGCTTGAATGGGAGCTACGGTTTCAAAAAAACAAACGAAACAACGGCGGTGCAACTGGGAAAGCGTGCTGTTTCGCTCATCAAAAAAACCGGCGCACAAAACATCATGGCGGATTGCGGCTCCTGCCGCATGCAGTTGGGAGGATTATCCGGTATGGACGCGCTCGATCCCGCCGAAATCATCTGCGAATCACTGGGAATTACCGACGAAAAATAATTTATTCTTGTCCTCTCGCCGTGTCGTTGTAGGGCTGCAGTGGCAATCTCTAAATTCATGTCATTGCTAACGAATACTATGAGTGAAGCAATCCGACTGCTTGCCCGGCAGGGAACCCCAGCGCATGCAGGGTATGCTCGGGCAGTCGTTGCGAGGCGGCGCAAGCCGCCGTGGCAATCTCTTCCGTCCGGCATTCGCCGGATTTCGCCCCGCGTGGCGGGACTACACCTTCAAACTTGTTACTCTAAATCCTTTTTCATCCGGTCGAATTCTTCCTTGGTAATCTCGCCTTTGGCGTATCTTTTTTTCAGAATATTCATCGGAGTTTCTGTAACATCTTCGCCGATTTTTTTATCTTTCAGCGTCTGCACGACAAAATAAATCGCCACGCCCAAAACAATCAGAAATATCAGCCACATAAACATACCTCCGTAACCAAAGCCATAATTCATCATCGGGCCGCTCTCCCAACGGTGCATCGGCCCATAGGGGCCGCAGGAGACAACCAGCAGCGCCGTCATCAATAACGAAGCAAATACAAACAGTTTCCTCATTATTTTTTACTCCTTTCTGTGAAAGTTATCTCTAATAAGGCAATCAATGTCAGTTTTGTCAACGTCTGCCCGGTTGATACGCAGATTTAAACATTCTTGCGGCGTCTCCTGTTGACTTCATCTTTCGTATCAAATAAATAAGCGCCAGGGAGAAACGTTTTATGACTTCTACGGAAACTATTTCGATCAGCACAAAAGGATTCGGCGACATCATCGATATCACGCCGCGCGTTCTTTCCTGCGTGAAAAATGCGGGCATTGCCGAAGGTCTCACCACGATTTTCTGCCCCGGCTCCACAGGCGCGCTCACCACGATTGAATATGAACCGGGCGTGTTGCGTGATTTGCACGAAGCGCTGGAAAAAATCGCCCCGTCTGATGTCGAGTATCACCACAACGCGCGATGGGGCGATGGCAACGGTTTTTCTCATGTCCGCGCCGCCCTGATGAAACCGTCTCTTTCGATTCCTTTGGTCGCGGGCCGGCTCACCTTGGGAACATGGCAGCAGATTGTATTTATTGATTTTGATAACCGCGCCAGAAAACGCGATATCGTTGTGCAAATTATCGGGGAGTGAAACAGCGGGGTCATTGCGAGGCGGCGTGAGCCGTCGTGGCAATCTCTCACTTCATGTCATTGCGAACGAATGTAATGAGTGAAGCAATCCGACTGCTTGCCCTGCCGGGAATCCCAGCGCATGCAGGGTATGCTCGGGCAGTCGTTGCGAGGCGATACAAATCGCCGTGGCAATCTCTTTTCATTTCAGTCCTCAGTCCCGCACGAAGTCCGGCGAATGCCGGATAAGCCGTAATCCGCGTTGCGCGGCAACGCTCCACCTTTGGCCTTCAGTCTTCGGCCTTCTTTTTTACCTTCCCAATTTCTCCTGCAGCTCTTCGAGAAAGCCAACTTGCGCGGGGCGCAGTTTTTTACGCGCCTGCGCGATTGTAAACCAGCCGCCTCTATCCACCTCCGGAAACTCCTGCCGCCTGCCTGATTTTGGCGGCCACTCCAGCGAAAACAAATTGCTCTTTACAGATGCTGCGTCAATTTCGCCTTCCACCGCCCAGGCATAAATAATTTTCCCGCCGGGCTGTTTCAACGGCGTCAATTCCATAAATGCGCCGTCAATAGCAAAACCCGTTTCCTCGTTAAACTCGCGCCGGGCGGCCTGAAGAGCATCTTCTCCCTCGACGAATTCTCCTTTGGGCAAAGACCACGCTCCTTCATCTTTTTTTGCCCAATAAGGCCCGCCCGGATGAACAAGAAACACTTCTAGGCCATTATCCGATTGACGATACAACAAAATCCCCGCGCTTTTCTTCTTGGCCATCCTCCGGAGCCTCTGCCCTTTCCATTAAACAGAACCTTCACCATTTTCACCATTTTCACCATTTTTATTTAATAATTAAGCCTTGACCATATCGCCCTTTACTCCGAAAACGCCTTGACTTTTTCGGAGTTCAATGACCCCGCATGCGCGGGACTTACGCTTCATAATTTCGTAGGCAATGAACAGAAGGCTTATTACCGACTCATGTCATTTCGTTGCTAACTCTTTGATTTTTTGCGCGACGGCTCTGTCGTCAAAAACATTGCGGATGGCTTCGCCCAGAAGCATGCTCATGTAATCGCCCATGCGCTCTTCGGAAAAGGAAATATGCTCTTTGGATGAAGACGCTTCCACCCGGCGCGTGTAAGCGACATAACCGCCGGCAATATCCGCGAAAACAACAGTCAGTTTGATATTGGCTACATAGGAATTGGTCGGCAATCCGCGGCGGCAGATGATTTCCATCTCGTCAATGCTGCCGCCGACAAGAATCTTGGCCTTTTCCTTGGGAATGCTGGCCTCTTTCAAATCCCATTCCAGCCGTTTATCGTCAACGCGATAGGCCGCTTTGCGCAAATAGGCCTTGACGCCGTCGGTCACCGCCTGCGCGGGAATTGTGTATTTGGGGAAAACCTTGATGTTGGTGCCGTCTCTTTGCACCACTCGTCCGATTTGCTTCTGGTCGTCCATCTTGCGCTTATCAGCAAATTGCGCGACCATGATGAGCGCGTCGCGGGCTTTGCCTTCGGCCTGCAGATGCGCGGGGGCGGCGGCCTGCGCGGCGTCATAATTCATGTTGATGCTGTAGAGCTTGGGCGCGGCACAACCGGTTAAAAACAAAAATACCGGGGTCAGCAAAATTATCATGGTGAGGAAACGGCCTTTTTTCTTCATTGGTCATTCTCCTTTCGAATTAAATATTGTTTGTTTTAACGTGCTTCAGTCGTTATTTATAGCGCAATCGTCTGTCTTTGTCCAAATGATTCGCCGCCCGCGCTATTAAATATTATCAATTTCTTTTCCGCTTTAAATAATATAAAATGACCGCGCCATCTAGGCGGGTCAGCAGCGCGGCACTTGCCGCGGAAATAATTCATCAGCTAATTATAAGGAGGGCATATGACAGAGGCGACAGTTCAGGCGTTAAACGGCCTGAGAGACCTGACAATGATCAAATGGTATGTTATTCCCTTACTGGCTTTAATTTTTTACATCTACACCCGTGAAATCAAGGAGGCGCGCAAAACCAAGAACTGGAACGCCGTGCTGGCGGGCCTAACCGTTTTCGGCGCCGATTTCTTCAACGAAACATGGAACGGGTGGGTAATGCACCTGACCCAGCGTTCCGCATTCTGGACCACACCCGGCGATACGGCGCTGCGCACAATGGTGGGCTGGAATATCGAAATCATGTTCATGTTTCTGATTCTGGGCATCATTTACTACCACACGCTTTCGGAAAAAAAGAACCAGAAAATCCTGGGACTCAATGAGAAATGGTTCTGGGCGATTGCCTACACCATCTTTTGCGTGTTCATCGAATGTCTGCTCAACATCGGCGGGCAGCTGGTCTGGGAATATCCCTGTTGGAATCTGTCGTTTAAAGGCATCTGGCTGATTCTGCTGATCGGCTATTTCCAGTTCTTCTTCCTGGCCCTGGTAATGATCAGCCTCAAGAAGATGAAAACAAAGCTCACCATGCTGGGCATCATTTACGCTGTTCCCATCGTGATGAACATAATCGCCATCGCTTCCGGCTGGAGGTATTAACCGCTTTGGGGCATCAGGGGGTGAGCAGGGAATATTCTTCGTATACTTTATTGTATTTTTCGTGGATCATTTTACGGTCGAATTCCCAAAACTCCGTAAGCATTTTTTCCTGCTCATCCCTGCTTAAATATTCCTGCGCGGGGTAGAAAAATCGCTTATCCTCTTTTTCGATATGGCGCGGATAGAAATCGCCAAGCTGGCGCGCCAGATCCACAATTACCGCTAACGACTTTTCCTCACCGGCCAAGTACTTATATTTGGCCGCTACCAACGCGGCGACAGTTTTTCTGCCCCAGACATGTTCATCGAGCAGCTCCTGCATGATTTTCTTCAACTCCGGCGACATATCTTTTTTAGCCAAATCGCGGAAAAGGATTTCTTCCTCCTTTCCGTGATGCGTGCGGTCAGCGTAAACACGCACAAAATCCACAGCCACATCGACAGTTACCGGGTTTATTTTTTTCTTTTTTTCCGCTTTGTCAATGTGACGCATAAACGAAGCGAGCATTTTCTCTATCAACCTGTGTTCCCACATCAAAGGCCCTATCGGTTTCATCTTCGCCCTCCTCTTTGGTCATTTTCATGTATTTTGATTAATATACAGCATAAATGGAATACGGCAAGAAAATCGTCGATTTTTTTGTCAATTTATCCGATTTTGCATGATTATAGATTGCATCCCGGCGGTATTTTTGCTAGTGAAAGTAGCTAATTATTCGCGATACGGATAAAACTCTTTGAAATCCGGAAAGGGCGAGAATAACCCGTGCTGCCCAAGAAATGTTTTGCCATATTGCTTTTTGCCGCGTTAATTTTGTCCGCGTGTGAGCCAGCCAAAGACCCCGCCGCCGATGAAAACAAATTAAAAGTAGTAGCCTCCATTTTCCCCCTTTATGACTTCGCCCGCGTCATCGGTGGCGACAAAATATCCGCTTCCCTGCTGCTGCCGCCGGGAACGGACGTTCATGGCTATGAGCTGAAACCGGAAGAAATAATAAGAGTCACCAGGGCGGACGTGTTTCTGTTTGTCAATTTTGAAATGGAACATTGGGCTTATAAAATAATCACCGCCGCGGCGGAAAAGACAAACATGCTGGCCGTGGAAACGGGAAAAGGAACTTTTCTTCTGCCTTTGTCGCTTGCGCAGGATACCGAGCAGGACGGCGATCATGAGCACATTTCTCGTTTTGATCCGCATATCTGGCTTGATTTTGCCAACGCGCAAAAAATCGTCGATAATATCGCTCAGGCTTTTATCAACAAAGATTCGAAAAACAGCGATTATTACAAGGCGAACGCCCGCGAATACAAACAACAGCTGGCCGCGCTGGATAAAAAATATCGCAGGGAACTGACCAGATGCAAATCCGACATGATTCTGCACGCGGGACACTGGGCGTTTGCCTATCTGGCCAAAAGATACAACCTCAAATACAAAGCGGCATACAGCACGTCCGCGGAGGCGGAACCGCTGCCGCGGAATATTTTCGAGATGACCGAACAGGTCCGGCAAATGAAAACGCCTTACATCTTTTACGAGGGGCTCATCGCGCCGCGCCTGGCGCAGACCATCGCGCGGGAAACCGGCGCGGGCCTGCTTAAGCTGAACAACGGCCATGACATCGGCAAAGAGGACATGAAAAAAGGAGTGACTTTTATTTCCCTGATGGAAGATAATCTCAGTAACTTAAAAACGGGGCTTTCATGTCCGTAAATATCATCACCACGGAAAATCTTACTTTCTGCTACAACTCCACGCGCGTGCTGGACGATATTTCGCTTGGCCTGGAAAAGGGCGATTACCTGGGCATCGTGGGCCCGAACGGCTCGGGAAAAAGCACGCTGATAAAAAATATTCTGGGAATCCTGCCGCTGCAGACAGGAAAGGTTTTTCTTTTCGGTCAGTCGCTACATGAATTTAGCCGCTGGGACAAAATCGGCTATCTGCCGCAAAAGCTGAGTTCCCTCAACACGCACTTTCCCGGATCGGTCAACGAAATTCTGGAAATGGGACTGAGACGGAAAAACGCGCGGGAGAAACAACAGGTGCTGGAGATGATGGGCATTGGGCATCTTGCCGCGCGCCTTATCGGCGAGCTTTCTTACGGCGAACAGCAAAGAGCCCTGCTGGCGCGCTCGCTCATCAGCAGGCCGGAATTGCTCATTTTTGATGAGCCGACCACCGCGCTCGATCCCGAAACCAGGGATTCCTTTTACGCCCTCACGGAAAAATTAAACCGCGAACACGGCACCGCCGTTGTGCTGGTAACACACGATGTCGGCATCATCGGCAAGTTCGCGCGCCGCATGCTTTACCTGGATAAAAAAATAATTTTTACGGGGACGTTCGAGGATTTCTGCGCCTCCTCGGAAATGACCGGATTTTTCGGCTCCGGCAGTCAGCATATCATCTGCCATCAGCACGACACGGCAAAGAGGAACGGCTAATGGTATTCGCGGAAATATTAAAATTCGAATTCGTGCAACGCGCGCTGGTCACCGGATTGCTCATCGGCTTTTCCTGCTCGCTTTTGGGCGTCTTTCTGGTGCTGCGGCGGCTTTCCCTTATCGGCGACGGCCTGGCGCATGTCACTTTCGGCAGCGTGGCGGCGGTCATCCTGCTCGGCTTCAGCCCGCTTTACGTGACGCTGGCCGCCCTGCCGCTGGTTGTTCTTTCCTCGCTGGCCATTTTGCACCTGACCCGTTCGCGGCGCATTCACGGCGACGCCGCCATCGGAATTGTCTCTTCCGTGGGCATCGCCCTGGGCGTGATTATGGCGAGCGTTTCCGGCGGCTACAATGCCGATCTGCTGAGCTACCTTTTCGGCAACATTCTCACGGCGACCCAGGCCGAACTTTTTTTATCACTGTTTATTTTTTGCGCCGTGATTCTTTTCGTCGTTTTTTTCTATCCCGGCCTCTTTGCCCTTACTTTTGACGAAGAGCTTGCCAAAAGCATCGGCGTCAAAACAAATCTTATCAATATAATTCTCATGGCGCTGACCGCGGCGGCGGTTGTTTCCGCGATGAAAATCGCCGGCATCATGCTTGTTTCCGCGCTGCTGATTCTGCCGCCGGTAACGGCGCTGCAGCTTTCTTTCAACTTTAAAAAAACACTTGTTGCCTCCGCGCTGTTTGCCGTTTTTTCCGTGGCGGGCGGCATGCTTTTTTCCTTTTTCCTCAATATGCCCAGCGGGGCGACCATTGTGATATTTAACGCATTATTTTTGTTTGTTGTACTTTTCGCGAAAAAAGTTATACAGGTGCGCAGATGAAACTCAAAAAATTAAGAAAATTTTTGAAATTTATTTTCAGCCGTCCCAACATTATTTTTCTTTGCGCGCTGCTCGCGGGATTTATCATCCCGCAGGCGTCGGCAATCACGATTTTTTTGATTTTGCCGGCGTTGATGACCATTATGACAATCACCCCCCTGAAAATACCGCGCGGTTTTTTCCGCCGCGTCCGGCCGCTGATCAACCCGGCGCTTAAAGGCAATCTCATGAATTATATATTGCTGGGAAATGTGATTATTTTTGCGGGCATCTTTTTCTTTATTCAGGAAATAGCTTTCTGGTTCGGATTGGTGCTTGTGGCCGCCGTTCCGCCGGCTGTAGGCATTTTAGCCCTCGGCAAAAACCTGAAGGCCGATTCGACCATTGTCTTTGCCGGTTTCGCGGGCGCGCACCTGGGCGCGCTGCTGGTTATTCCGCTGATTGGCCTCGGTTTTCTCAAGTACACCGAACTGAATTATTGGCTTATCCTGGTTATCGTCATCGCGCTGATTGTTCTGCCGCTTGTTGTTTCGCGCGTCATCGTGGAAAGAGAATGGGATAAAAAAATTGAAACACACGCGGGAGTCATTATTGACGCCTGTTTTTTTATCGTTTTTTACACCATCACCGCCAAAATCAGACCTTTTGTCATTGACTGGACGCTGGACATGACCAAAATCACGTTTATCGCCGCGCTGAGCGTCTTTCTTATCTTCTTCATTTTCTGCAAAATCGCGCGTCTTACCAACGCCGCCGAAAGCAAAACCAGCGCCTGGCTGCTTCTGGCCACAATGAAAAACTACGGCCTGGCCGGCGGGCTGGCGCTGCTTGTTTTCTCTCCTGAGGCGGCTTTCGCCGCGCTGGCTTTCGCGGTCGTCAATTTTATCTATACAAACTGGCTTAACTACAAAAAGGTCTTCCAGGGGAAAAATATTTCCGCGCAGGATACTCCACCGTCATAAACATTGTCTGAATAAAATTCTTTCGCGCGGCATAGCGGCTTTCTGTTTTTGGCAAATGATGAATCCGGCTGGCGGCCAAAAACCGCGCCAACTTGTTTTGAGCGAGCCTCATTGACAAACTAAAATAGAGGATTATACTTATCAACATAAACAGAAAGGAGAATAAATTATGGCCATAACACTACCCGAATTACCGTTTGCGAAGGATGCGCTGGCGCCTTTTATCAGCGCCAACACACTGGATTTCCACTACGGCAAGCATCACAAAGCTTACGTGGATAATTTGAATAAACTTATCGAAGGGACGGAGCTGGCGGGAAAATCGCTCGACGATATAATTAAAACTTCAGCAAAGGACGCCGCCAAAGCGGGCATTTTCAACAACGCCGCCCAGGTCTGGAATCATACCTTTTACTGGCAGTCGCTGAAAAAAGGCGGAAAACCCACGGGAAAAATCGCGGACAAGATCAACGCGGCCTGGGGAAGTTTTGATAAATTCGCCGAAGAGCTGAAAAACGCCGGCATCACGCAGTTCGGCAGCGGCTGGGCCTGGCTCATTCTGGAGGGCAACGATTTAAAGATAACCAAAACACCGAATGCCGACACACCCATCGCGCACGGCCAAAAACCGCTTTTAACCATTGATGTCTGGGAACACGCCTACTACCTGGATTACCAGAATCGCCGCCCGGACTATCTGACGGCAGTAATCCAAAATCTCATCAACTGGGATTTTGTCAACGCGAATTTGGGCTGATTATAATAATCCAAATGAAAAAAAACAAAAAAGGGGACTTGATTCAAGTCCCCTTTTTTGTTTGAAGCATTTTAAATTGAGCAAGCAGGATGGAGGCGTTATTTTTTCTGGTCAACCATGTCTTTCAATTCTTTGCCTACTTTAAAAAAAGGCAATTTCTTCGGTTCCACCTGAATTTTATCGCCGGTTTTCGGATTTCTTCCCGTGTATGAGCCGTAATCCTTCACGACAAAGCTGCCAAAACCCCTGATTTCGATGCGCCCGCCTTTTTTCAACTCGTCGGTAAAACCCTTAAAAATAAGATTTATGACATCTATTGCTTTTTTTTCGGTTAAGTTGAGTTTGCTGCTTAAAGCTTGAATCAGATCGGACTTGTTCATGGCTCCTCCTTAAGGCTGCTTACTTAATTTCTTTCGCGATAGATTTATGCGACCATCTCCATACGTTTGAACTTATTATTTATTTTGCCCTTAAAGTCAAGAATTTTTTGCCTTTTTTCTGGCGGCCAAATCCAGCAAATCGGTTATTTCCTTCCGGGAAAGATGCCGCCAGGAACCTTCCTTGAGCGCGCCCAGGCTGACCGGACCGATGGATTCCCTCCGCAGGCGGCTGACTCTGTATCCGGCCGCGTCAAAACCTTTTCTGATTATTCTATTCTTACCTTCCCGCAAAGTCAGTTTAAGCCAGCTGCTTTTTTCGTTGAATTTTTCCAGCGTGATATTTTCCGGCCGGAATATTGTCGCGTCGGGCAACACAATTCCCTCGCCGAGTTTTTTTATTTCTTTTTTAGGAATATGTCCCTGTATTTTAACGCGGTAAACTTTTGGTATCTGAAAGCTTGGATGCTGGACACGCTGCGCGAAATCTCCGTCGTTGGTGAGCAACAGAAGCCCTGAAGAATCATAATCAAGCCGTCCCACCGGATAGACGCGCTCCGGCACGTCGCGCAACAATTCCACGACGGTCGGCCTTTTTTGCGGGTCACTCATGGTGGTGACAACACCCTCCGGCTTGTTCAGCGCGATGTATAAATTTGTCTTGCCGGCAAAAATAGTGTTGCCGTCCACGCGGATTGTATCTTTGACGCTGTCGGCTTTTGTCCCCAGTTGCCTGACCACCACGCCGTTGACGCTCACTCTGCCCGCGGCAATAAGCTCCTCCGCGCGGCGGCGCGAGGCAATACCCGCGGCAGAAATTAGTTTTTGCAGGCGCTCTTTCATGAAGAGGAATTTTCTTCCGGAGATTTTTCGGAAGAATCCTCCAGGGATTCCTCCGTGGATTTTGCTTCAGGTTTCTCCGCGGATTCTCCCGCGGACTGGCCGGCAGACTCTTGAGCCTCTTCTGCGTCATCCGGCTCCACGGGCACAAGATTGCCTTCCGGTTCGTTTAGCTCTTTGAGTTCCCGCAGGGTGGGGAGTTCGGAGAGGTCTTTGAGATTGAACACTTCCAGGAATTTTTTCGTGGTGCCGTAAATAATCGGCTTTCCGGGAACATCCTTGCGCCCTAAAATGCGCAGCAGCTTTTTTTCCAGAAGCACTTTGAGCGCGTGCCCCGCGTCCACGCCCCGGATGCTTTCGATTTCCGATTTCACGATCGGCTGACGATAAGCGACGATGGCCAGCGTCTCCATGACCGAAGCCGACATGGCGGCGGGTTTTGTTCCTTTTAATTTCTTTACCCACTGCCCCAATTCCGGACGCGTGCGGAATTGAAACCCGCCGGCGACTTCCTGCAGGCATATTCCCCCCGCGCGCCGGTCATGCTCCGCCATTAAATCATCAAGCACGGCTCTCACCTGTTCTTTTTCCACCTCGGGAATAACCGCGCAGATCTTTTCCATTCCGAGTGGCGCGTCTGACGCTAAAATCAAGGCTTCAATCACTGCTTTAATGTTTTCCATCTCCTACTCCACAGCCGGAAATATTCTTATCACGCCGAAGGCCGAGGCCTGATAAGCCCTGACCATGCGCAATTTTATCAGTTCCAGAAGCGCCAGAAAAGTATAAATAACACGGCGGCGCGACTTTATTTCGCCCATCAGCTGATCAAAGGTGACGTTTTTCTCGATGGAAAGTCTCTCCATTATTTCATTGATGATATCCGTAACCGACATTTTTTCTGTGTCAATTTCCATAAGCTCTTTCGTGCCGATGCGCGAAACAATGCGGTGAAAAGCTTCAATCAGCTCAAAAATGCTCACTTCAATAAGTTCGTCTTCATCTGGGGGCGCCTTTTCGAGTTCTTCCGGCAGAAACGCCGCGCGCTTAAAAACATCGCGCTCCAGCATCGGCCTTTCCAAAAGACCCGCCGCCGCCTCCTTGAATGTCTTGTATTCGATAAGCTGGCGGACAAGTTCCGCGCGCGGATCTTCCTCTTCCTCCTCCGGCTCTTCCGGTTCAGGCAGAAGCATCTTTGACTTGATGTGGATGAGGGTGGACGCCATGACCAGGTATTCCCCGGCTAAATCCAGATTGAGCGACTTGATCATTTTTAGATACTGGAGATACTGCTCGGTAATCAGCGCGACGGGGATATTATAGATGTCTATCTCGTTTTTTTTGATCAGATATAGAAGCAAATCCAGCGGGCCTTCGAAAATATCCAGCTTGATGGCGTAATCTGTCGTTTGTTCTTCGTTCATAAAAAATGCGGCCGGATCAGATTTTAACCGCGGCGCGAACTTCTTCCATGGTTTGCCGCGCTATTTTTGTCGCCTTGCTGTTTCCTTCTTCGATAATCGCCTTTACTTCATCAAGATGCTTCTGGTAATAATTAATCCGTTCATGCATCGGGGCCATGACCTCGGCCACGCGCGCGGCCAGCAATTTCTTGCACTCGGTGCAGCCGATACCCGCCCTGCGGCAGTTTACATTGATTTCTTCCACTTTCTGACGCGGCGTGTACAAACCATGAAAAGTAAAAACGTTGCAGATTGAGGGATCGCCCGGATCGGTTTTTCTCATGCGCTGCGGGTCGGTGAACATGCCGGAAATTTTTTGCTGCAGTTCCTTGCCGGTATCGCTGATATAGATAGAATTGTCGTACGATTTGCTCATCTTGCGGCCGTCAATGCCCAAAAGCTTGGGAACGCCGGCCAAAAGCGGCTCCGGAACGGGAAATATTTCCTGATAAAGGAAATTGAAACGCCGGGCAATCTCCCTGGTAAGCTCGACATGTGGCAACTGATCCACGCCCACCGGAACGCCATTAGCTTTATACATGATGATGTCCGCGGCCTGCAAAACAGGATAGCCCAGAAATCCGAACGTGGATAAATCCTTGTTGGACAGCTCCGCTTTCATTTCCTTATATGTGGGATTTCGCTCCAGCCAGGCCAGCGGCGTAATCATGGAAAGCAACAGGAATAATTCCGCGTGTTCCTTTACGGCGGATTGCACAAATAAGGTGCTTTTTTGCGGGTTGAGGCCAGCCGCGAGCCAGTCAATAACCATGGAGGTTATGTTTTCCCTGATGCCCTCCGTGGAACTGTACTCGCTGGTAAAAGCGTGCCAATCAGCGACAAAATAAAAACAATCATATTTTCCGCTTTCCTGCAGTTCAATCCAGTTGCCCAACGCGCCGTGCAGGTTTCCCAAATGCAATTTTCCGGTCGGGCGCATGCCGCTGAGAATTCTTTTTAGCGCCAAAATAAAAACTCCTTGCTGCTATATGTGCCTAGCGTTGATGAGATGAACGCGCTAAGGCCTCCCATTAATTGTCGGAATAATGCGGAGGCCCCAGTTGTATGATGACTTAAAAATATATTTTAGCTTACTTTATCCGCCAGCTCTTTGCCGGGTTTGAATTTAACAACTTTTTTCGCCGGGATTTTGAGGGTCTCGCCGGTTTTCGGATTTCTTCCCTCCCTGGCTTTTCTTTTGGAAATGGAAAACGTGCCGAAACCAACCAAGCTGATTTTGCCGCCTTTCTTCAACTCCTTGGAGACCGCGTCAACGTAAGCGTCAAGCGCCAAAGCCGCCGCCGCTTTGGTAATATCCGCTCCCGTTGCCATCGCCTCAATCAACTCTGCTTTTGTCATTCAGTTACTGCCCCCTTGTGATTTTCAATGATAATTTAACACTTACAAACGCCGCGAGCGACCATTAACAAAACTTACGTTTCTTTTCTCTTTAATAAAAAATTATTAATTTGACGAATTCGGTTTTTATCTCAAAAAAACAATTGTTACAAGGAATTTAGATATGCCTTGACCCGTAAACACGCGCTACGCCTAACATATAAGAAATCAACAGGCAAGAAGAAATTATTCTTTAAAAAACGGTCTTTCAAACCATGCACGCCGCCACAAAATCACGGGCCAAAATGCTTTTTTCTCAAAAAAGACTATTAATAAAATCCTGCTTTCTTCGGATGAATTAAAACAAGTCTTTTCCTCCTGACCTTTTGACAGGAAAAATCCTATGTGTTAGTAAATTCAATCTGCATCCGGCACGGGTGGCTTATGGTAAATTCATGGAAAAAAGTTTTAGGCGGGTGGTTTAGTCTTTCGCGGCTGCCTTTTCATACCGTGGGAATCATGCCCTTTGTTCTGGGAACAATCCTCGCCTGGAAATTTACATCATCCTTTAACGCCCCTGTCTTTATGCTCGGCATCAGCGCGCTGATTCTCATCATGCTTTCCACCTATCACGCCGGGGAATATTCCGACATCCGGGAAGATGAAATATCACGGCGGCTTCATGACAGCAAATTTGCCGGCGGCTCCGGCATTATTCAGCAAGGCATTTTACCGCGGCGCGCCGCTTTATGGACAAGCATTATCTCGTTGCTTCTCGCCGGATGTATCGGAATTATTCTACAATTTTATTTTAAAACAGGTCCTTTCACTCTGCCGCTGGGGGCACTGGGCGCGTTCGCGGGGCTTTTTTATTCTTTGCGTCCTGTCCGCCTGGTTGAACGAGGATGGGGTGAATTGCTTATCGGTTTTTGCTACGGCTGGCTGACGATTGCCTCGGCCTACTACATACAGACCGCGACCATTCATCCTCTGGTTCACTGGCTGGCCATTCCCGTCGGCCTGAGCATTATCAACGTCATTCTGCTTAACGAATTTCCCGATGCTGAAGCGGACAAAAAAACCGGAAAAAGGAATTTACTTTATCGCCTCGGCAAGAAAGCAACTACGGCTCTTTACACACTGCTGGCGCTGCTGACGAGCGCAACCTTGCTCTATTCGGTCAAGCTGGGTGTTCCCCTTACCGTGTCTTACTTTTATCTGCCCTTTTTCCTGATTTCTCTTTTTATTATATTAATGCTGCTGCGCGGCAAACACGAAGAGCAAAAATTTCTAGAAGTTTTATGCGGCCTGAACATCGCCGTGAACCTGGGCACATCGCTGAGCTTCCTTCTGGCGTACATCATTTAGCAGTCTATATGGGAAGATTTTTACTTTCGTGTTGACAATAATCAAGCGGTTATTGTATTTAATTATACATATTAATTACGCTTAGCAGCCGACAACAGCATCTAGTTTTAAAAATATCTAATTGCAGGTGCGATCTTGTGAAAATATTCGCCAATGCACATCCTGAGATCACCCTAATATCGGGACTTTTATCATTATTTATTTGCGTTAGCTTGCTGACAACAACCACTCCTGCTCAGGCGGCAGGGTCGGGCACTCTGGCCGAAAAGCAAAACCAGCAGCAGGCGGAAAATATCAGAAGGGCACAAATTATCATCAAATTTCGCGATAATATCACCCACCCCGCGGAAGGCAACTTTATCAGGCAATTATCTCGTTATGCCAACGCTGAATTAACTTACCTGAGGCCGATGTCCGGCGGCGCGCACGTATTTACCGTTGCCAATGTGCCCGATGAAGAAGCGCTGCAAGAAATAATTAAACGGCTTTCCCAAAGGCCGGAAATTATATATATTCAGCAGGACAGAATTATCAGACACCAAAACAATAAAATGAGGTGACCGTGATGAACAGGAAATGGATTTATTTTACAATTTTATGCGCGCTGATTTTATTGACCGGATGGACGGTATCCGGAACTAATTCCTTTCCGGCGGGCGGTAAAAAATATTCCTCCGCTCAGCTCTCCGAGAAATACAACTATACCGATCAGATTATCGTCAAATACCGCAATCCGACTTTTGTCCGCAGCGCGCATAAAGCCGGCCTTAACGCCAATGTGATGATTAATGATCGCCTGAGTTCGCTCAACGCTTCCGCAGGTTTGACGCTGCAACATAAACGCTTTATGTCGGGCAGTGGCCACGTGCTCAAACTGCCGCGCCGCATGACTTTGGATGAAGCCAAAGAAATTGTCCACAAACTAAAATCCAACCCGCATGTTCTCTACGCCCAGCCGGATAAAAAAATCTTTCCCCTGGCCGTTCCTAATGATCCGGAATATGTCAACCAGTGGCATTATAAATCATACGGAGCACCAGATAACGAACCGGGCGGCGTTAACCTGCCGCTAGCTTGGGATATAACAACAGGGCTCGTCAGTGTCGTCGTCGCCGTTGTGGATAGCGGCCTGGTCACACACGCCGATCTCACCCGAAGAGTTCCCGGTTACGACTTCATCTCTATTTCTGATGTAGCCGGTGACGGCACAGGGCGCGATGCCGATCCGTCGGACGAGGGAGACGGGTGCACTGCCGTTGAGCAAAACAACTCCGGCAGTCCCTGCTACAATACGTCCTGCGCTCCAGGCTGTGTTGATGATGAACCCAGTTCATGGCACGGCACACACGTGGCGGGCACCATCGGCGCCAACTCCAATAACGCTACCGGCGTGGCCGGCATTAACTGGGTTTCCCCTATTCTGCCGGTGCGCGTTTTAGGAAAAGGCGGAGGGACCGATTCCGATGCCATTGACGGCCTGCGTTGGGCGGCAGGGCTTTCTGTTCCCGGAGTAGATCCCAATCCCAATCCGGCGAAAGTAATAAACTTGAGTCTGGGCGGCTTTGGATCATGCGCGGATGACCCGGCGTGGCAGGCGGCTATCGAGGAAGTTGTTGCCGCCGGTGCCACGGTTGTCGTGGCTGCGGGAAATTGGCCTATTGATGTTTCCTACTTCACGCCCGCCAGCTGTAACGGCGTTATTGCGGTCGCGGCGACCAACCGCGCCGGTGGACGCGCAACTTACAGCGCTTACGGCTCATTAATCAAAATTGCCGCGCCGGGCGGAGAAACCGATCCCACATTGGAAAATGGCGTTTTATCGACATTGAACAGCGGCACGCAAGATCCCGTCGCTTCCCCCGGAGGTGACACTTATAATTATTATGATGGCACGAGCATGGCCGCGCCGCACGTTTCCGGCATTGCCTCGCTCATGCTGTCGGTAAACCCCGGCCTAACACCGGGAGTGCTTTTGGCGCTGATGCAATCCACCGCGCACACTCCTCCCGCTTCCTGCACCGGCTGCGGCGCGGGAATCATTGACGCGGCGGCGGCCGTGACTGCGGCAAACAACGCGGCATCCCTGAGCACCGATCTTGCCTTGGCCGAGGTAACTTCCTCCCCGACAACATCGCCCATGCTCGTCGGCGAAACTTTCTCCCATACGATTTCCGTCACAAACAACGGCCTGGATAGCGCCGTAGCCACGGTCGTCACCTATGTACAATCCGGCACCGCTACCATCGGCAATATTTCCGCCACCCCGAGTGCGGGAACATGCACGGGATCGGGAAATTTATTAACCTGCAATCTGGGGACGCTTGCCGCCGCAGGCACTGTCAACATCACTTTTACGGCAACGCCGTATACCACCGGAAGCATCGTTCATACCGCCACGGCCAGCAGCGCCGTACCTGACCCTACGCCAGCAAATAATAGTTGGACTTACTCCATTACTGCGGAAAATCCTGTCCCGATAATCAGCGGCATTTCTCCCTCCAACGCGACGGCCGGCGGCGCCGCTTTCACCCTGACCGTCAACGGCAGCGGTTTCAGCGGCGAGTCGGTTGTCCAATGGAACGGCAAAGCGCGCGCCACCACATTTGTTTCCTTCAGTCAATTAAGGGCGGATATCCCCGCGACGGACATTACCAGCGCCGGCAACCGCGTCGTCACAGTAGTCAATCCAATGCCCGGCGGTGGCACGTCCAATGAAGCGACCTTCACGGTGAATGCCCCACCGTCTCCGGGAGGCGGCGGCAGCAGCGGCAATATGTGCTTCATCGCCACGGCGGCTTTCGGCTCGCCCATGGAGAAGCACGTGCGGATACTGCGCGATTTCCGCGACCGCTATCTGCTCAAAAACGGCACGGGTAAAGCTTTTGTTGAACTCTATTATAAAATGAGCCCCCCTCTCGCTTCCATTATCGCGCAAAACAGCGCCTTGCGCCTGCTGACGCGCGCGGGCCTTATGCCGATAATCGGCGCCGCTTATTTGAGTTTATATTTAGGTGTGTGGAGTACCTTGTTATTGATGATAGCTTTTATTATTACGATCACCGCTATTTTCTGGATAACACGGAGAAAACTGATGCTACTGAAGGCGCGAGGTTAAAACAACACCGTCGTAATTAAGAACAAAAAATAGCCATTCTCTCTTATGAGAATGGCTATTTTTTTATCAGCAGGTAGAGCTCGCCGTGTTCTTTTAGGCTGCCGGCGGTGGCGCGGGCTTTTTCCCCGAAACCACAGAATAAATCAACGCGGCCCGGGCCTTTGATGGCTGAACCCTTATCCTGGCTCAGCACAAAACGCGCAAAGGGAATCCGGCGCGCAATATTTCCTCCCTCGTCGAATACCGGCTTGCGCAGGCGGATAAAAGCCAGCGCTCCTTCGGGAAAATAATCGGGATCGGTGGCAATGGTTCTGTCCGGCGTCACCGGTTCGCCTAATGAGCCCACCGGCTCGCCATCAGTAAAACGGAAAAAGATATAGCGCTCGTTGTGGCTGAGAATTCTGAAAAGCTCTTCATCACTGTGCCGCTTTAAAAAGTTCTTGAAGTTAAGGTACGAGGCCTCACGCCCGCTGATCCGGCCAGTATCCAGCATATGCCGGGTCACAGACCGAAAAGGGCGGCCGTTATTCTGCGCGTAGGTAACAGTCAAAAGCCTTCCATCTTCCAGCCTGATTTTACCGGAGCCCTGAACGTGCAGCGTGAATAATTCTACCGCGTCATCAACCCAGATAAGTTCCAGACCTTTGCCGCGCAGGACGCCATCGATATCTATTTCGCCTCGGCTGTAATAGGCGACAAAGTCGCCGTTTTCCACGCGGCCGATAACATTTTCTCCCATTGCCTCTTTACGGGCAATTAAATCCGGCGGCGGCCGGTAGAGTGGGTATCTGTATCTCTCGGTCGGGGTCAGCGAACCGGCGAGCAATGGCTCGTAATACCCGGTAAAAAGCGCTTTTTTATCCGTATCACTTCCGGTAGTGGCGTACACATCAAAGTCCGCGCAAATTTTTTGCTTAAGTTCTTCAGTCGTCAGCGGCTGACGGATTACTTCATTAAAAGCGATAAGCGTCTCTTTTAATTTTGCCGCATCTACCTGCCTGCCTGCTATCTGATATATTTTCTGGCTGCCCGCGTTCTCATAGTAATTGATGCTGCGTTCGATTGCCGCCTCCAGCAGGGCAAAGTCAAGGTCATCGGCGAATTCCACGCGGGAGGCATCAACCGGATAAAAATGCGCCAGCGGTTTCTCGGGGGACGGTGAAGGGATTTGCGGCATGGCGCGCATACAACCGGAAAAAACAGCGCAGATGAGCGCCCAGCGCAAAAAATTAAAGATTAATTTCATAGCTCCATAATCATCGCTGTTTCATCGCAGTAATCCGGATATTTGGAACAGCGGAAACAGTCCGACCAGATCTTTTCCGGCAAGGTGGAGCGATCGACCTCCTTAAATCCGAGCTTGGCAAAAAGGTCCTTCTTGTAGGTAAGCGTAAATACTTTAAACAGCCCCAGGGTGATGGCCTCCGAGATGCATGCTTCCACCAGCTCCTTGCCCAGGCCCTTGCCGCGGTATTCTTCCTCCACGCAAAGCGAGCGGATTTCCGCGAGATTTTCCCAGATAATATTCATCGCGCAGATGCCGGCCACCTGCTGTTTTTCCTCGTCGTAAAAAACAAAAAAATCCCGCAGCGAATTATAAATATCCATGAGTGACCGCGGCAGCATTTCACCTTTTCCCGCCGCCGTATTGATCAGGCGGTGGATGCTTTTGACATCATCAATGCGCGCTTTTCTCAACATCATTTTTATTGGTCTTTCCCGCTCTGCGATATTTTCGAACCACTTATCATTTCACGCGCGTGCTTTCTTGTCGTTTCAGTCACATCCACTCCTCCGAGCATGCGGCTGATTTCTTCCACCTTCTGTTCCTCATCGAGCTTTTCCACCGACGTTGTCGTCCTGCCCTTGGCGATTTTTTTGGATACATATAAATGCGCCTCGCCGTAGCAGGCGATCTGCGGCAGGTGCGTGATGCAGATCACCTGATGGTTGGCGGAAACATCTTTCAGTTTTCTGCCCACGATTTCCGCCGTGGCCCCGCCAATGCCGTTATCCACTTCGTCAAAAATAATCGTCGCCACGGAGCCGGTGCGCGCCAGAACATTTTTCAGCGCCAGAATAATGCGCGAAAGTTCGCCGCCGGACGCTATTTTGTTGAGTGGCTTCATGTCTTCGCCCGCGTTGGCCGCCAGATAAAATTCTATTTCATCGGCGCCCTTAGGCCCGTAGTTTTCGACACTCTGCCGTGCCGCGTCTTTTTTGAATAAAGCTTCAAAGGAAGCGTGCGGCATATTCAGTTCATGGATTTCGCGCTCCACCGCGCTCTTGAGCGTCGCCGCCGCTTCTTTGCGGCGTTCGGAAAGAACCAGCGCCTTTTTTTTCAGATCATCGCCTACCGCAGCCTCCTCCTTCGCCAGTTTTTCCAGTTCCTCTTCCACGGAAAAGACCTGCCTTAACTCTTCTTCGATTTTCTGTTTCTGCAGCATGACGCTTTCCATGGTGCCGCCGTGCTTGCGCTTTAACCTGCCCAGCATTTCCAGACGCTCATCGATTTGGGCAAGGCGCTCCGGGTCGAAAAAAAGTTTTTTGCTGTAGTCGCGCAGCGCCAGCGCCGCTTCCTGCAACGAAATAAAATTGGCTTCGATATCCGTATCGGCAAGCATAAGCGAAGCGTCGATATTCTTAATCTGCCTGACCTGGTTTTGCACTTCCTTGATTTTAACGCAGGCGGAATCCTTATCGCCGTAAAGCAAATCATAGGCCTGCCCGGCCAGATCAACAAGCTTCTGGGCGTTGACGAGCACTTTTTTTTCGTCAGCCAGCAGATTGTCTTCTTCCGGCTGCGGATTTATATCCGTGATTTCTTTCAGCTGAAATTTGAGCAGTTGCGTTTTTTCTTCACGGCTATGCCGCAAATCTTCCAATTTTTTTATCTGGGCTTTTATTTCCATGTAGCGGCCGTAAACCAGAGCGTATTGATTAAAGAGATCCAGGCAGCCGCCGAATTCATCGAGGATATCGATATGATTTTCCGCGTTCAAGATCACCTGATGTTCATGCTGCCCGCAGATATTGATAAGCGATTCGCTGATGGCGGCAAGGTTTGCCAGCGTGGCCATTTGCCCGTTAATAAGCGCCTTGTTTTTTCCCGAACGCGAAATCACGCGGCGGATTACCAGCTCTTCGGAATCGGCAAATCCCATTTCCGCGAGTTTCCGGCGCAGCTCTTTATAATCGCCGATATTAAAAAGCGCCTCCACCACCGCGGAATCCGTCTGTGAACGGATCATGTCGGATGTGGCGCGCTCGCCCAGAAGAAGGCTTACTGCGCCGATGATGATGGATTTTCCCGCGCCGGTTTCGCCGGAAATAACGTTAAGCCCTTCACTGAAGGAAACATTAAGCTCATCAATAATGGCAAAGTTTTTAATGCTCAGATCGTTCAGCATTTTTTCTTTTCTCCGCTCCGGCAGGCAATCCGCTCCAGCTCAGTTTGGAACGCAGAATTTCCCAGTAGTTGCGGTGTGGCGAGAGAATCAGCTTCACCACGTGCCTTGATTTTTTTATTATCACAGCGTCGCCTGATTTTATCTGATAGGTTTCCTGTCCGTCCAGCGTCACCGTGGCGCCTTTGCCTTTGGACCAGATAGTGATATCCAAAACTGCCTCGGGCGGAAAAATTATCGGCCGGTTGGTCAGCGTGTGCGGGCAGATGGGGTTGATGATAATCAAATCCTGATCAGGAAAAACTATCGGGCCGCCCGCCGAAAGGGAGTATGCCGTGGAGCCGGTGGGAGTGGAGACGATCAACCCGTCGGCTTTATAGGTGGTGAGATATTCGCTGTTGACCGAAGTTTCCAACTCGGTCATCCGTGAAAGGTTGCCGCGATTGATGACCACGTCGTTAAGCGCGTCGCCGGCCTTGATTAAGCCGTCGCTTCTTTTTATCAGCACCGAGAGCATCATTCTTTTCTCCACGGCAAACTTACCACGCAGAATCAGCTCGAGCGCGTCATGCATTTCATTAAGATTGACTTCCGTCAGATAACCGAAACTACCCATGTTAATGCCCACGATCGGCACTTGATAGCGGGCAACGTGGCGCGCCGTGCGCAGCATTGTTCCGTCGCCTCCCAAAACGACCAGCAGCTGCGCTTTCTTGCCTAACTCGTTCCAGCTCAGTCCCCGCGCCAGGCGCATCTTCCCGGCGATTTCTTCCTGTAGCAATACTTCAACACCTTTTTTTTCGAGCCACTTTTTCAGCGCTCCGACGTGCCGGGCAATTTTCAGCTTTTCGACGTTGGCCACCATGCCGATTCTGCGGATTTTCATGGGTTTTTTACCTCGGAATATCAAGCTGACTAGCATAAAAAAAACCTGATGTCTACGTAATAAATAAGTGTTTTGGCCAAGTTCATCAGCAGTAAACTCCTCGCCTATCCCGGCAAGGATAAAATCTTGACAGCCACGGGATTTTTCAGATAGGTTGCGCGCCGACGAGGTGAATATTATGGGATTACTCAAAGGAAATTTTACTTTCATGCGCTTTCAGGCCGAAGAATCTTTGCCAAAAAATTTTCCGGCTTTTACGGACAGACAGATAAAGGCCAACGCTTATCGGCAGGAAACAAAATCCACGCGGGAAAAAAACATGGGCTGGGTGTCTCTCACCGACGTGCTCGACGCGGATTTCAAACAAGCCAGCTACAGTCTGGGCGATTACCTGATTTTTTCCCTGCGCATTGATCATAAGCTCATTTCCCCGAAACTGCTGAAACTGAAACTGATGGAGGAAGAAAGGCGCCATCTGGCGCAAAGCGGCAGCGAAAGAATCGGCAAGCAAACGGCGGCGACGCTCAAAGAAAAGATAGAAACGGAAATTCTTGCCCGGCAGGAAGCCATTCCTTCCTTTTACGACGTTTTGTGGTCGTTGGGTAAAAAGACGGTTTATTTCTCCTCGCTGGCCGATAAAGTGGCCGATGATTTCACCGGACTTTTCAAAAATACTTTTTCGCTAAACCTGAAACGACTCCTCCCGCAGGACCTGATAAACAAGCCGGTCCGAGCGGAAACGGGAGAAACCGTTTCGTTAATCGGACGTGAATTTCTAACCTGGCTCTGGTTCAAGGCCCAGCAGCGTGACGGCAGAATCACGCTTGCCCAATCCGATGAAGCAGAGCTTCACTTTGTGAAAAGAATCGCGCTTGAGGCGGGCGAAGGCGAATACGCGCAGGGCGTTGTCTGCTCTGGCCTGCACGCCGAGCTGAAAGAAGCTAAAGAGGCGCTGCGCCTGGGGAAAAAAGTCAAAGAAGCGGGCATCATGCTGATGCACGACAAAAACGAATGGGAATTTATTTTCAAAGCGGATACGTTTGATTTTCAGTCCCTGAAAATTCCGTCAATGGGGACAACGGAGAGCCGGCAGGACAAAGAAGGCGCGTTGCTGGAAAGAATCTATCTCATAGAAGGAGCGGTAAAAGTTATGGACGATCTCTTTGCGGCTTTTCTGCAAGCGCGCTTTCAGCCCGGATGGAGCGAGGAGGCGAAAAAAATGTCCGGCTGGCTGCAAAAGTAACACCCGCGGTAAAATCAGCGCCAGAGATGAGGGCGCAAAATATCCTCTAGCTTTTTTCTCTGCTTTTCTAAATCGTTTTTATCTTTCAGGGGCGGCAGAATAATTTTCGGATAAAAGTAAATTTTGATTTTCGCGAAGGGCTTGGGGATAAAAAACCTGTCCCAGCTTCTGAAATACCAGGCGCGGTCTGGCTGCACATAAGTGGGAACGATAGCGGCGCCGGCTCCGTGCGCGATCGCGATGGCGCCGCCCTTCACGATGCCCGCCGGGCCGCGCGGCCCGTCCAGAATATGCGCGCCCAGCTTTCTTCCCCTCATCATCTCGATCATCTCTTTCAGCGCGGCTTTGCCGCCGCGGGAAGACGAGCCTCTGGCCACGGAAACGCCGCCGGCTTCGACAATTCTTGCGCCAATATCCCCGTCCAGACTGCGCGATATCATCACACACGGATTATATTTTCTGTATTTCGCCAGAAACTTGACGGCGATAAAAAAGTGCTGGTGCCATAGGCAAATCAAAACCCGGCCGCCTCTATCGAGTTCTTCCACCCACTGACGCTCGTTTTCCATTCTGACCCGAAACGTCAATGAATAAAAACGAATCAGTCCATAAAGGAAAACTCCCGCGGCCCGGGTAGCGGCGATTTTTCGCAATTGTTTGAGCATGGCTTTAATATTCCCTCTCTTCAACCTTAGCAAAACTTTTGCCCAGGCACAAATTTAATTTTACTTGCCTATCGAACCTTTTATAGTTTAAATAAAAAACCGATAGCTAAAACATTGCGCGCGCCGAAAGGGCTTCTGCCATGACCGATCCAAAATTAATTGCCGCCATGAGCAATCCGGATTTTTATCCGCATCACCCAAAATCCGTGGAACTGGTGCAGACGCATATCTCCTATGTTTTCATCGCCGGCGATATTGTCTATAAAGTTAAAAAACCGATGAACTTCGGCTTTCTCGATTTTACCACGCTGGAAAAAAGAAAATATTACTGCGAAGAAGAGTTGCGGCTCAACAGGCGACTGGCGCCCGGCGTTTATCTGGAAGTCGCGGCAATATATGGCGACAAAAAAACCGGTTTCTCGCTGAACTCCGGCGCGGCAATCATTGATTACGCCGTGGTGATGAAGAAACTGCCGCAGGACAAAATGCTCAAAACACTTTTGGCGCAAGGCGACGTCGATGAAAAAATCATGGACAAAGTGGCGGCAAAAATAGCTTTCTTTCATGCCGGCGCGCAAACCGGCGGACGCATCAATGAGATGGGCCGCCTTAAAACCATCCGGCACAACCATGAAGAAAATTTCGCGCAGACAGAAAAATACATCAATACCGTGATCCCTGATTATCAATACGGCTTTATCCGCGACTATGTAAACTGTTTTCTAAAGGCCAACGAGACGCTGCTGGAAAAAAGAGTGGCGCAGGGCAAAATCCGCGATGGTCACGGCGATTTGCACCTGGAGCACATCTGCGTTGACGAGGATATCGTTATTTTTGACTGCATCGAATTTAACGAACGCTTCCGTTTCGCCGATGTCGCGGCGGAAGTCGCCTTTCTGACCATGGATCTTGATTTCAACGGCTATGCTTCTTGCGCGGAATCCTTCACCGATTCCTATCTGAAATATTCAGGCGATACGGATATGTTAAAATTGCTCGATTTCTACCGCTGTTATTACGCTTATGTGCGCGGCAAAGTCATCAGTTTCCGCCTGGATCAGAAAGAAATTGCGGAAAAAGAAACAAAAGAAATTTCTGAAACGGCGGCCAGATATTTCGATTTCTCCTACAATTATGCCGCCCGCCTGGAAAAACCTGTTTTAATTTTAACCGCCGGGCTCATGGGCTCCGGAAAAAGCTATCAGGCGCGCACGCTGGCTAAAATCCTGGGCGCGCGGATTATCCGCACCGATGTGCTGCGCAAGGAAATGCTCAACATCGAACCGACGCAGTCCCGAAAAGAGAACTTCGGCCAGGGAATTTATTCCGAGGAGTCTTCGCGCCTTACCTATGATAAAGTTTATGATATTGCCGCGACGTACCTGCGCCAGGGAAAACCGGTAATCATCGACGCGTCTTTTAAAAAGCGCAAAGAAAGAAAAAAAGCCTGCGCGCTGGCGCAAAGCCTGGGCGTACCGTTTTATATTATTGAATGCGCCTGCCCCGACGAGGTAACCAAGAAAAGACTGGATAAAAGAGCGCGGGAAAACGACAACATTTCAGACGGGCGCTGGGAAATATTCCATCAGCAAAAAGAAGATTTCGACACTGTTGATGAATTTCCGCCGGATATCCACTTCAAAATAGACACTTCCGCCGATCCGGAAAAAGACCGGCAGAAAATCGTGAGAATTTTAAAATTTGGAGAGGGTTAGCTTAGATAAATTTGCTTTCGCCACGCAGGGAGTGAATTAATTTTTTGCCGACCTGGTTTTTTCCTGCTTTTCCTTGTTTATTTTTTCCTGGCGTAATTTCTCCACTCTTTCTTCTTCGGCGATTCTCGCTTTTGTTTCATTGATGAAATAGGCAACCTTATAATCAAGGCCGACGTTGGCGTATTCCCTTTCTATCGTCTCAAAACGCATCAGCGCGGCCTGATATTTTTTCTGTTTGAAATAAAACTGGCCGACATAAAATTCGTTTTCCGCCAGCTTCTGCTTGCAGTCCCGGATCATTTTCTCGGCCATAATGGAAAATTTGCTTTCGGGGTAACGCGCCACGAGCTTTTCAAATTCTCTTCTTGCCTTTATCGTGTAGGTCTGGTCGCGGTCAATATCCCCGATCTGGTTGTAATGGCACATGCCGATCTGGTATTGAGCGTAAGGGACATTTTCATTGGTGGGATGAAAAACTATAAATTCGCTGTATTCTCCTTCCGCCTCCACGTATTTTTTCTGGCTGAAATAAGAATCCGCGATGCCGATTCGCGCCAAAATTGCCATCTCGTGCAGCGGGTATTCCTCTTTGACGCGCGTGAAATACTGGCGTGATTTTTCATAATTTTTCTTGCTGAATTCATAGGCGCCGTTGGCGTAGAGCCCTTCCGGACCAGAGCCGAATCGCGGTTTGCCGCCGAACAGATTGGAAAAGGAAATCTGGCAGCCGCTGAGAAAAACCAAAAGCAGCAAAGATGTTAAAATCATCCTGGCGCGGGAATGGTTACGAAATATTTTCAAAGACATATTTATTCCTTATCGGCATACATTAATTTTTACAGATTTTTTTTGACCATGGCCTCGATTTTTTCTTTGGGCACAAGGCCGATAACCGTTTCCACGGCCTTGCCTTCTTTGAAAAGAATCAGGGTGGGAATACTGCGCACGCCATATTTGACGGCGATACTTTGATTATCGTCGACATTCAGCTTCATTGTTTTTACGCTGTCTTTGAGCTGACCGGCAAGCTCTTCCACGATAGGCCCGATAGCTTTACAGGGCCCGCACCACGGCGCCCAAAAATCAACCAGCACCGGTTTTTCGCTTTTCAAAACTTCGCCCTCAAAATTGGCGTCGGTAGCCGTGCCGACAAAATCACTGCTCATAAAATCAACCTCTTAAATTATTTCTGCTGTTACGGCGCTATATGACACAACCACCGCAAAGAAGTCAATGGCTATTTGCCTGATCCATTTACCGCTTTGACGAGGCAGCGTTAATTTGCTATGAACCTAATAATTAAAGGGGGTTATATGAAGCGCATTGGCGTTATTTCCACAACATTGGTGATGGAAAGAAGCACTTTTTTCAAAGAAGCAAAACCCAAAATACAGGATAACGAATTCGGCCGGGCCGCCGTTTACCTTGCCGATGGGATCGCCCTGATTTTGCGTCATGGCGATGATCCCAACCACCACATACTGCCTCACATGATAAATCATCGCGCCAATATGAAGGCGCTGAAGGAAATCGGCGCAAGCGAGGTAATAGGAATCAACTCCACCGGCTCCCTGAAAAAAGAATTATCTCCCGGCACGATCGTCATCCCTGACGATTTTCTCACGCTTACCGCCACACCGACCATCTTTCAGGACAGCGTTGTGCATATAACACCAAGCTTAAACGAAACAATACGCCAAAAATTAATTAAAGCGGCAAATAATTGCTCAATACCTGTTGTAACCAAAGCCACTTACTGGCAGACGCATGGGCCGCGGCTGGAAACAAAGGCCGAGATAAAGATGATGGCCAATTTTGCCGATATCGTCGGCATGACGATGGCCAATGAAGCGGTAATCGCGATGGAGCTGGGCATACCCTACGCCAGCGCCTGCTCCGTGGACAATTACGGCCACGGACTGCTGGAAAAACCATTAAGCCTGGAAGAAATCCTGGCAGGCACGCGCCAAAATGCCGACTTGATGATTAAACTCTTAAAGAGCTATCTGGAGCTCCCCGGTTAGAAAAACATAATCATTTATTAAGAGACGCCCCTCAGGCGCCGTGGCAATCCGACGCAGTCGTTGCGAGGGCATAGCCCGTGGCAATCTCAAAAGTTCCCTCGCTTTGCTCGGGACAAGGCCTCGGTCGTTGTATCCCCCCGCGAATACATTATGACACAGCATGCAAGCTTGGAATGACGGGAAAGCTAAAAAGCCCCCAACTGGCAGGGCTTGATTTTGATTTTCAGCGTCTCGCACGCGGCGCAAACTCTCATCCTGGGAATATTTAAATCCGCTGCAATTTTCCAGGCGGAGGCGCAGGAAAGCTTCCCGTTTTGCAGCGCTTGCTCTATTCTTTTCTTCAAATCCGCGGCTACTTCTTTTGCCGGCTGGACGATTTTCTTTGTATCGCCGTAACCGAAAAGCCCCAACTGACATTCGACAATATTGATGTTCAGTACATCGATAGCTTTGCCGACCTGCGCGATGTCCATTGCCTTTTCCCCGGCGATTTGCTCCGCTTTTTTACATGTGATGTCGTTATCTTTAGTCAGCGCGAGAATCGCTTTTTTCAAATTTTCATCTACCTGAGAATCTTTGGGATGTTTTTCAAAATATTTCCCTTTATCCTGATGAGCCATTTTGTTCTCCTTCCTTGCTACATGGCAGAAAGCGTTTTCGTGTCCAGAGTCTTAAATCCGTTTTCTTCCAAAAGCTTTTCCGTTTTTTCCAGCTGGTCCACATCGACGACAAACACCGCGCTTTTGGAACCTTCCAACACAAAACCGTAGGCGTTATTAACGTTTATTTTTTCCTTATACAGCAATTGCGTGAGAGCATCCAGCCCACCCGGCTTATCCGGAATCAAAACAGCCAGCACCTCGCGCAGATGCACGGTCATGCCGGCTTTGGCTAAAGCCGCCTCCGCTTTTTGGGGATCGTCCACAATCAGATTAACCACGCCGAAGGTGTCGGCGGTGGCAATCGTCGTGGCGCGGATATTTATTTTTTCCTTGTTTAAAACGCCGGTTACCGCCGCGAGCTTCCCCGGCTTGTTTTCCGCAAAAATGGAAAGCTGATAGGCAATCATGATTTTTCTCCTTTATCTTTTGTTGGTTTAATCTTCTCTTTTATCGATCACGCGGACGGCTTTCCCTTCCCCTTTGGGGATGCTGTCCGGCTCCACCAAATCGACTTTCGGCGTAATTAGAATTTCACTTTTCAGTTCTTCCACTATTTTCCTGCGCAAACCCTCCAGTTGCTTCATATCGCCGGAAAAATATTTTTTATCAACCTCCACCTTGACCGTCATATCATCATTGAAACCTTCGCGCTCGAGAATAATCAAAAAATTCGTCCCCACGCCGTCTATCTCCATCAGTTTCTTTTCCACCTGCATAGGATAGATATTCACGCCCTTGAGAATGAGCATGTCGTCCGTTCTGCCCTTGATTCTCTCTATGCGCCGATGCGTTCTCCCGCAGGGGCATTTGCCCGGAATGATTCTGGTCAGATCCTTAGTGCGATAGCGGATCAGCGGCATGCCTTCCCGCTCAAGCGAAGTCATCACCAACTCGCCTTCTTCTCCATCGGCCACCGGCCGCAGCGTCTTCGGGTCGACTATTTCCACCAAAAAACTGTCCTCCCAGATGTGCATGCCGTTTTGCTCAGGGCACTCAAAGGCCACACCCGGCCCGTTCATTTCCGAAAGGCCGTAGGAATTAAAGGCATGGTAACCGTAAATTTCTTCTATTTTTTTGCGCATTTTTTCCGTGTGCGGCTCCGCGCCCAAAAAAGCAATCCTGACTTTGGTATCGCGGCGCGGATCAAGATTAAGCTCGGCAAAAACGGTGGAGAGATGCAGGGCGTAACTGGGAATGACATGCACAACCGTTGTTTCAAAGTCGCGCATGAGTTGAATCTGCCGTTTGGAATTGCCCGCGCCCGCGGGAATAATGAGCGCGCCGATTTTTTCCGCGCCGTAGTGGAAACCCAATCCGCCGGTAAAAAGGCCGTAAGTCATCATGTTCTGAAAAACGTCACTTTGGCGCATACCCGCCATATACATGCAGCGCGCCAAAAGATTCGTCCAGACGGCAATATCGCGAAGGGTGTGAAATACAACCGTCGCGCGTCCGGTCGTTCCCGAAGAAGAGTGCATACGCACCAGTTTTTCCTTCGGCACGGCCACAAAACCGTAGGGCCAGTGCTCGCGCAAATCGTCCTTGGTGGTAAAAGGAAACTTTTGTATATCGGTAAGCGATTTTACGACACTCGCGTTTAATTTTTTCTCTTTGAACAGTTTTTCATAGTAAGGCGATTTTCGCGCTCTGTTTATCGTTTTTTTCAGCGCGGCAAGCTGCAATTTATTCAGCCGTGTCCGGCTTATTTTTTCTATTTCTTTTTCCCAGTACATGCACTTCCTCCGACTTATTTACCTAAGATATTTTTTACAATTACGGCTTTATGAAACCTTTGCCTACTATACATTCGGTCATTGCGACACCCGATTTTTCGAGACGAAGCAACCTGATGCAGTTGTTGCAATGCGGCGCAAGCCGCTCTTGTTATTGCGAACCCCGCGGCTATTGGGTGAAGCAATCCTTAGAGATCGCCACGTCACTTTCGCTCCTCGCGATGATACGTAGAACGAATTGTTTTTCAATAACGCTCAATAATTGTCGAATTTTATCAATGTCGATTTATTTATGCCACCGAATAATTAAACTTTACGATATTTATCTCCCTCCCGAATAATAATGCCGTTTCTCAGCAATCGCTCCAGATGTTTTTTTACCAGCACGCGCTCGTTGGGCTCAAAAAATTCCAGCGGCTTTCTTGGTTTGCCGTAAATGAGCCAGGCAGCGGATATTTCTTCCAGCGTCGAAGGTTTTCTTTTTACAAAATTTAAAATTTTCTCTTCGCGCGTGTAAATAATATTTTCGTAGTCATCCCAGAGCTTTCCCGGATTTTCCTCAAACAGGCCTTTCTCATGACACGCAATCCATGTTTTAGCAGGAATCTGTTTGAGTCGCCGGATAGAGTCAATTGTCTTTTCGATACTGGATTCAGCATCGCCGTACCAGGGGCCGAAAGGCGTCAGGTCATAATCACCAACAAACAGCACCTCTTCTTCCGGAAAATAAAACGACAAATGCCCCGGCGTGTGCCCCGGCGTGGCAATCACCTCTACACGGATGCCGCCGATTTCTGTCTCCGTATCCAACGGAAAAAAGTTTGCCGATTTCAGCGGCTGATAATTAAATTCCTTGCGCATAATCTCTTCCCAGTATGCGCGTATCTGCGCATCGTCCATGCCGTACCAATCAAGAAAAGTTTCGATATCTGTAAGCGGCGGAAAATCAGTTTCAGAAACCCATACCTGGGCGCCGTTAAACATATGCATGTAATGGATATGATCTTCGTGCCAGTGGGAAAGCCAGACCATATCCACGCCTTCACGATCGCGCAGGGTGGTCAGCTTTTCCTTAGAGCAGGCCGGGTCAATAACAATACGCGCATTCCTGCCCTGTATATAAACCGAATGATTAAACGGGTATTTACCGTTATTTTGCCCACTGATAAAACGCAGGCGTCCTATTTGTCGATCTTTCATAAAAACTCTTTGTTATTGCTTTTTTTTAATATAAAAAATATCGCGCACAAATTCCATCATTAATTGCAACTCCTTGAAAAACGGAAAAACCCGGTTCATAAACCCCAATATATCATCTTGCTTTTCGGAATTTTTGTAGTAAAATTAAGCATGATGACCGCGCAAAAGAGTTAACCAAACAAAATCATATTTACCGAACACCGCCATAATTTAAAGCGGGAGTGAAGTACAATATGAAACAGAAAAAAGCAAAGCTCTTTGTTTCCATCATGATTTTCATTTTCTTGGCGCTCAGCCTCGCCTTTTCTTTATCATCAGCAGACATCGAAACAGAAAATTCCAAAGACAATAAAGCTAAAACTAGCGATTCGCTTATAGTAGCTCAAGAGAAAAGACAGGAAGTGTTTCTTGTGAGAGTTTTGCAAAGCCCTATGAATCCAGCACCTTTGTCATACCGGCGTAGAGACTGTGTAGCAATGCTCATTTGTCATTACGAGACGCCTCTCGGGCGTCGTGGTAATCCGACGCAGTCGTTGCGAGGGCATAGCCCGTGGCAATCTCAAAAGTTCCCTCGCTTTGCTCGGGACAAGGTTTCGGTCGTTGTGCTCCCGCGCAAAGACATTATGACACAGTCTCGTAGGCCGGTATCCAGTGCTATCAAGTGCTTCCTGGATTCCGGCTTTCGCCGGAATGACGTAAAAAGAAGCGGCGCAAAGCTCTCCTTGTAAAACAGCTAAGGTGGGTAGCGATGCAAAAAAATTACTCTTTTCATAATCGCCGGCAAAAATTATCAGCAATATGCTTAATCGCCATTGCCCTCGTTATGGGTGTTTTGCACGTTGCCGTAAGCAAGACCTTTGGCTTGACGAAATCCACGATCATTGTCGGCGGAGAAATAGATTATCCGCCTTATAGTTTTCTCGATGAGAATGGCAAGCCAACGGGTTTTCAGGTGGAACTGACTCAGGCCATTGCCAGGACCATGGGCATGAATGTGGAAATCAGGCTCATGCCCTGGCGGGAGGCGCGTAAAGCGCTGGAAGATGGTAAAATTGATGCTATCCATGGAATGTTTTATTCAAAAGAGCGCGCCAAAATTTATGCTTTTTCCCCTCCTCATTCTATAGTAAGTGATGCCATTTTTGCCCGCGCGGATACACCGTCGGTCGAATCCCTGGAAGAGCTCCGCGATAAGGAAATCATCGTCATGCGCAGCGAGGTCATGCACGACTATGTCCTCGAGCGTCGCCTGACGGACAGGATATTGCTAACCGAAACACCTGGTGACGCAATGAGGCTGCTCGCATCGGGAAAAGGCGACTATGCGCTGGTTGCCCAGATGCCCGGATTATACTGGATCAAGAAACTCAAGCTTTCTAACATCAAAACTGTCGGTCCTTCCGTTGAGTCATTCAAAAACTGTTTTGCCGTGAGAAAAGATAATGCCCTTCTGCTGTCACGTTTCACCGAAGGTCTCAATATCATCAACGAAACCGGAGAATATAGTGAACTTTACGAAAAATGGCTGGGAGTTCTGGAGCCAACCAGAATTAGTTTAAGATCGGTAATCAAATATGCCGCCATTGTGCTTATCCCCCTGCTTTTTCTTCTTGCCGGTATCTTGCTGTGGTCGTGGATGTTACGCAGAAAAGTAAATCAAAAGACAAAAGAACTGTGGGAAAACCACCAACGTTTCCACGCCATAACTCTTAACATCCCTGACCACGTCCTTATACAGGACCGCGAATTGCGCTATGTTTTCGTGCTCAATCACCAGCTTGGGCTTACCGACGCGGACATGATTGGAAAGACCGACAGAGAACTTCCCGGTATTTCAGATGAGGACGCCGAGAAACTTACGGCCATTAAGATGAAGGTGCTAGAAACGGGCAAGCCGTTTCATCTGGAGATATCGCTCAGGAATTTAAAAGGTGAAACCGAGTATTTCGATGGCGTATATACCCCGAAGTTTGACACGGCCGGCAATGTTGATGGGCTCATCGGATACTTCCGCAACATCACCGAAAACAAGCGGGCGAAGGAAGAACTGGAAAAAGCAGATAGGCAGTGGCGAGCCACTTTTGACGCGACTAATGACGCCGTCTGGATTCTGGACGAAAACCAGCGGATAATGCGGGTTAATAAAACAGCGACGCGTATTTTCCAGCGTTCATATGGAGAGTTTATAGGAAAATACTGCTGGGAAATCGTGCACGGCACAAATCGGCCGCTTCCCGAATGCCCGCTATTGAGAGCGCGAAAAAGTAGAGCCCGCGAGAAAATGGATCTGCAGCTAAAAGATAAGTGGCTTGAAATATCGGTGGACCCCATTCTGGATGAAAAAGGCAAGCTTACGGGCTTTGTGCATATTGCAAACGACATCACCGAACGCAAGCGGTCGGAAGAAGAAATAAAAAAACTCAATGAAGAACTGGAACAGCGCGTTGCCCAACGCACCGCCGAGCTTGCGGCTAAAACAGCCGAGTTGGAGAGAATGAACAAAGTGTTTGTGGACAGGGAATGGAAAATGAAGGAATTGAAGGAAAAAATTAAGGAACTGGAAAAAAAGTGACTCGCATCTCGTGAAGCGGGACGCGCGAAGGGCAGGATGTGGAAGGCTAGGAGCGTCATACCGGCGGAGGAGATTTTGTTGTCATTATGAGAAAAAACTTCGAGGTCGTCATACCGGTCGTAGCTGACCTTTAGGTTACGAAAGCCGGTATCCAGAGATTTAAAAGATTTACAAAGACTGGATGCCGATTTCCATCGGCATGACGGACCTTTTACGAGGCCGTCTTTCGTGAAGAGCGCTTCGTAAAGCGCGTAAGCACGGCGCAGGAGACTGTCTTGTAATGTCATTGCGAACCCGCCATGCGGGTGAAGCAATCTCATATCTGTTCGATATTATAGGGATTGCCGCGCACCTGCGGGAGCTCGCAATGACAAATGATGCTTGCGACACAGTATCGCATGCCGGGCGAAGCGAAAAAAACGAAACACGCTTCACGAGATACTTTTCACGCGCGACGCATTATGAGATAAGAATGGTGAGATTTTTATGGCTTACATTGACCTGATAATGAATCTGGCGCTGCTTGTAGCTTTGAGCGTTTTATCGGGATTCGTCGACAGGCGCTGGCCGAAAGACACATTTGCGGGCGTTTTGCTGCAAGGATTCCTCTTTGGAGTGGTTGCCATTATCGGCATGCTGCGCCCGCTTGTGTTGGGACCGGGGCTCATTTTCGACGGCCGCTCGATTATTATCAGTTTGTGCGCGCTTTTCTTCGGTCATCCGGCCGTTTCTGTTACAGCGACGATGGCCGCCGCGTACCGCCTGGCGCTGGGCGGGCCGGGAATGATCATGGGTGTTTCGGCAATTACCGCTTCCGCGGTTATCGGTTTGCTTCTCCGGCATAAAATAAAGCCGGAAACCCACAATCTCTCCACAACGCAACTTTACTTTCTTGGTTTAGCCGTCCATGCCGTCATGGTGGCTTTGATGTTCACCCTTCCCGGCGAGCTGGCCATCGCAACTATCAAACGCCTGTGGTTGCCGGTTATCATCTTATATCCGCTGGCGACCGTTTTGGCCGGTAAAATCCTTTCCGATCAGTTTGCCGAACTAATTACCACAAAGAAACTGCATGAAAGCGAAACAAGCTACCGTTTGATGCTGGAGAGCGCTCCCTACGCTGTTTTCATTCAAACAGAAGAACGTTTCTCCTACATCAATCCGGCGGGGCTGCGTCTTTTCGGCGCATCCTCCCCCTCGGATATCATTGGTCGATCTGTTTATGAACGTTTTCATCCCGATTATATTGATATTGTGCGGGAAAGAATCAAACACTTAAACATAGAACACAAAAACGTGCCCGTGCTTGAACAAAAATACATCAAAATGGATGGTTCCGCAATCGACGTGGAGGTATCCGCCGTGCCTTTTGTTCATCAAGGTAAAAACGGCGCGCTTGTTTTTGTGAAAGACATTTCTGATCGTAAAAACACGGAAAACGCACTCAGAGAAAGCGAAAATTTATACAGAAAATTGTTTGAAAATCATGCGGCCGTAAAACTGTTGATCGACCCGGAAACTGCCGAGATTGTCGACGCCAACTTTGCCGCGGAAAAATTTTACGGCTGGCCCCGCGAAAAGCTCAAACAGATGAAAATTACCGAAATCAACACGCTTTCGCCCGCCGAAGTCAAGCAGGAAATGGAAAAAGCCCGCGCCGCGGAAAAAATATACTTTGAATTCCGTCATCGCCTGGCCGACGGCTCTACCAGAAATGTTGAGGTGTATAGCTCCAAAATCAACGTGAAAGGCAAAGACCTCCTTCACTCCATCATTCACGATATCACCGCGCGCAAACAGGCGGAGGAAAAAATCAAAAAAAACGAAAGCTTTCTGGAAGATGTTTTTGCCAGCATTCAGGATGGCATGAGTATACTTGAGCCAAGCTTGACCATTCGCCGCGTCAATAAAATCATGAATAAATGGTATTCCGAAACAGTACCACTAGAAGGAAAAAAATGTTACGAGGCTTATCATAAGAAAGATAAGCCATGTGCTCCCTGCCCCACGCTCCGCTGCCTGAAAACAGGGAAAACGGAAAGGGAAATTGTGACTGGCCCTCCTGCTTCGGATGTCAAATGGATTGAACTTTTCAGCTATCCCATGAAAGATCCTCAGACGCGTGAAATAACCGGCGTGGTCGAATTCGTCAGAAACATCACCGCGCGCAAACAAGCGGAAGAAGAAGCAGAGGCGCTCACCCGCGAGCTGGAAAAGCGCGTGGCCCAGCGCACGGAAGAACTGCATAAAAGTCAGACGGCCTTGCTCAACGTGGTGGATGATTTAAACGAAAACGCCAAAAAACTGGCCGCCGCCAATGAATCACTGGAAGCTCTCAACAAAGAATTGGAAGCCTTCGCTTATTCCGTATCGCACGATTTGCGCGCGCCATTGCGAAGCATCGACGGCTTCAGCGCCGCGCTTTTGGAAGACTACGGCAGCAAACTGGACAAAACGGGAAAAGACTACCTAACAAGAGTGCGCCGTGCCGCGCAGAATATGGGTGAACTAATAGATGACCTTCTGAAATTATCAAGAGTGAGCAAAGCCGATTTTCGCCCCGAGCCCGTCAACTTAAGCAAAATGGTAACAGAAACAGTCAATGCCTGCAAAAAAAAGGCGGTCACTAAAAATATGAAAGTTAGAATTCAAGACAACGTAACTGCCACAGCGGATGCGGCGCTGCTGAAAGTTGCCTTGGCCAACCTGATTGACAACGCTTTCAAGTTCACCGGCCAGAAGGAAAACCCGCTTATTGAATTCGGGGTCAAAAATGAAGAGGGACAAAGTATCTTTTATATCCGTGATAATGGCGCGGGATTTGACATGACTTATGTCGATAAATTATTCACTCCCTTTCAACGGCTGCATACTTTTGAAGAATTTGAAGGAACAGGCATCGGTCTGGCTACGGTGCAACGAATCATTCACCGCCACGGAGGAAAAATCTGGGCGGAAGGAGAGATAAATAAGGGGGCGACATTTTACTTCACGCTGCCGAATGTACAATTATGATAATTAGCGAAAAAAATACTATAATCACGCAACGAGAGGAGTGAATTGTGGACAGCAAAGCTATTTTGCTAATTGAGGACAATCCCGATGACGTGGCTTTGACACTGCGGGCCTTCAAGCAAAACAACATTTTAAATGAGGTAATTGTGACGCGAGACGGAGAAGAGGCGCTGGATTATCTTTTCGGCGCCGGAAAATACAAAGACCGCGACACAAAAAATCTGCCGGTAGTCATCCTTCTTGATTTAAAACTGCCCAAAAAAGACGGCCTGCAAGTGCTCAGGGAAATCCGCGAAAATAAATTGAGCAGGTTAATTCCCGTGGTAGTCCTTACCTCCTCAAAAGAAGAATCCGACCTGATCCAGAGTTATCATCTGGGGGCTAACAGCTACGTGCGCAAGCCGGTTGATTTTAACGATTTTGTCGCCGCCGCGAAGGTGCTCGGCCTTTACTGGCTTTTATGGAACGAGCCGCCGCCACTGAAGACGTGAAGCGGCGCGCGTGAAGAGGAAATGGAAGAAAAGTGTACAATTATAATCATACCGTCGGAAGACGGTATTCAGTGCTTGATACGGAGGCATCAATATAACCAGTAATTACTGGATTCCGGCTTGCGCCGGAATGACGGGCGAGTGAAACATGAACACTAACTTAACAACTCATGGATTTGTAAAAAGACCCAAAATCGGCATACCGTCGAAAGACGGCATGACGACATCGTCCCGGCGAAGAGGCTATATCATAAGGGCTGTTTGTCATTGCGAATCACGCCTTGGCGTGATGAAGCAATCTCTCATCTGTTCGATATTATAGGGATTGCCGCGTCCCACTTTATCGGGACTCGCAATGACAAATGATGATTGCGGCACAGCTCTGCGCCGGAATGACGAATAAATGAAGCGCCAGATACGTTTCACCCGGCATGCCCGAGCATGCGCTGGGCGTGGCTGCCGGTGTTACGCGCTTCACTAGAAACGAAAGAACAAAGGAAAATTACCGGTAAAAATAATAACAATATGGAAACAAATAAACTAAAGCCCCTGCGCGTCCTGATTGTTGAAGACAACGAAAACGACGCCTTGCTGCTGATCAGAGAACTGAAAAAAAGCGGTTATGACCCGAAATATCAACGTGTGCAAACCGCTCGGGAAATGCAGGAGGCGCTTGATAAAAACACATGGGACATCATTTTATGCGATTACAAACTGCCGAATTTCAGCGCTCCAAAAGCGATTGAATTATTGAAAGAGACAAAAAAGGACATCCCCCTTATCGTAATATCCGGCACAATCGGCGAAGATACAGCGGTGGAATGCATGAGGGCAGGCGCGCATGACTACTTGATGAAAGGCAAATTATCGCGCTTAGCCCCGGCGATCGAAAGAGAAATGAGAGACGCGGAAATAAGGAGAATGCATAAACAGGCGCACGATGCGCTTCTGGCGAGCGAGGAAAAATATCGTCTGGTCGTGGAAAACGCGCAGGAGGCCATTATTATCACGCAGGATTTAAAGATTGCCTTTGCCAATCGCGCCGCTATCAACCAAATTGAATACCCCGAAGAGATGCTTTTATCCCGACCTTTCACAAACTTCATCCACCCTGATGACCAAAACATCATTGTCGACAATCATCTCAGAAGACTAAGGGGCAAAGAAATATCCCCCGTACCGCCTTTTCGGATTATCACGAAAGGCGGGGACACAAAATGGGTTAATCTCAGCGCTGCCGCAATATCGTGGGAAGGCAAACCGGCTGTCTTGAATTTTTTAAATGACATTACCGAGCAAAAAAAAGCGGAGGAATCTTTAAGACAAAGCGAAGAGAGGTACCGCTTAATCTTCGAAAATTCCCCGCTCGGTCTTTTATATTTTGATAAAAACGGAACAATTGTTCATTGCAATGATAACTTTGTGAAAATTATCGGCTCCTCGCGGGAAGCGCTCATCGGACTTAACGTGATCAATCTCCCCGATCAGAAAGTTGTCTCTGCCGTTCAACAGGCGCTCCACGGTAAAACCGGATACTACGAGGACGATTATCATTCCGTTACGGCGGCAAAAATAACGCCTTTGAGAGCGCTTTTTGCACCGATGACTTTGGAAGGAAGTTTCGTCCAGGGGGGCGTAGGAATAATCGAGGATGTTACCGACCGAAAAAAAATTGAAAAGGAACGCAAAAAAAACTTTGAAAAAGTGAGAAAAGCGCTGGATGCTACGGTGCGCGCCATGGCCACCATCGTGGAAACGCGCGATCCTTACACCGCAGGTCATCAGCAGAGAGTGGCGCAGCTGGCACAGGCCATCGCCACGGAAATGAACCTTGATAACGAGCAAATTGAAGGTGTCCGCATCGCCGGATTAATTCATGATATCGGAAAAATCGCCGTTCCCGCGGAAATTCTCACCAAACCGGGAAAGCTGACACCTCTCGAATACAGCCTGGTTAAAGTCCATCCGCAATCCGGATACGATATATTAAAAGATATTGAATTCCCCTGGCCGATTGCCGATACAGTTTTGCAACACCATGAACGCCTGAATGGTTCGGGCTATCCCCGGGGCTTAAAAGATAATGATATCATTCTGCAGGCGCGGATTCTGGCCGTGGCCGATGTTGTGGAAGCAATTGCCTCGCACCGTCCCTACCGCGCGGCGCGGGGCATGGATGCGGCTTTAGAAGAAATTTACAAAGAGCAAGCTATCCTTTATGATAAAGACGTTGTTGAGGCGTGTATCAAGCTGTTTCGCGAGAAGGGATACGAGCTGAGCTAAAAACGTGAAGCGTGAAATATACTTTATCATACCGTCGAAAGACGGTATGCCGACAGCGTCCCGGCGAAGAGGCTATATCATAAGGGCTGTTTGTCATTGCGAATCACGCCTTGGCGTGATGAAGCAATCTCTCATCTGTTCGATATTATAGGGATTGCCGCACGGCATGCCCGAGCATGCGCTGGGCGTGGCTGCCGGGGTTACGCGCTTCACTAGATGCGAGATACGAAATGCTTAAGGAAGTAAAAGTGGTAAAAAACCCTTCATCTGCGACAATCAAGCAAAAAGCCCTGCGCGTTTTATTGATTGAAGATTCAGAAGACGACGCTTTACTGATCATCCGCGAACTCAAAAAAGGCGGCTATAATCCCGAATACAGGCGGGTCGAAACCGCCGCGGCCATGAAAAAAGCCATAAAAGATGATCAATGGGATATTATTCTTTGTGATTATTCCCTGCCTAAATTTAACGCGCCTCAAGCCATCCGCCTTCTGCGGGAACTAAATACAGACATTCCTGTCATCATCGTTTCCGGCGCGATCGGCGAGGAGACTGCCGCGGATTGCATGATCCTGGGCGCGCGTGATTTCATCCGGAAAAGCAATTTATCGCGCCTGTGCCCGGCCGTAGCACGGGAATTGCAGGAAGCAAGAACAAGATGCACGCAAAAGCTCGCGCAAAAAGCTCTGCGGGAAAGCGAAAACTTTCTGGCGAGCGTCTTTGAAAGCATTCAGGACGGCATCAGCATCCTGGACACAAAATTAAACATTATCGGCGTCAACGAAACTCATAAAAAATGGTACATGCACAAAGCGCCGCTCGTTGGCAGAAAATGCTATGATGCCTACCACGACCGCAGCGAGCCATGCACAATATGCCCCTCCCGCCAGACGCTTAGAACCGGACGCCCGTCTTCTTTAATTGTTCCTAAAGAAGATAACAACCAAGTTTCCGGCTGGCTCGAAATTTACAGCTTCCCCCTCAAAGACGAGGCCGCCGGCGAAATCAGGGGCGTCATTGAATATGTCCGCGACATTACCGAACGAAAATCAATAGAAGACGCGCTAGAAAAGCAAAAGAAGTTTACTCAGACCATTGTCGAAGAATCGCCCGCTTATTTTGTGGCTATCGGCGCGGACGGCAAAACAATAATGATGAACCAAGCGTTGCTGAAGGCGCTGGGCTATACAAAAAAAGAAGTGACGGGAAAAAACTACTTGCAAACATTTGTCCCCAAAGCAGAGCATGAAGCCCTCGCCAAGGTGTTCAACAGCTTGGTGCGACAAAAAAAATCAACACTCAATGAAAACCACGTTCTGACCAAGAGCGGCGAGGAAATTCTCGTGGAGTGGCACGGACGTCCTGTTTTTAAGGAAAACGGCGAACTGGATTACTTTTTCGGCGTGGGCATAAATATCAACCAACGACATAAAGCGCAAGAAGAACTCAGGCAGAGCGAAGAGAAATACCGTTCGATCCTTTCCAGCATCCAGGAAGGTTATTTTGAAGTTGATCTTAGCGGCACTTATACATTTGTCAATGATGCCAACTGTCGGCTGCTCGGATATACGAAAGATGAATTGATCGGAATGAATTACCGACAGCACATGGACGGGGCAACCGCGAAAAAATTGCGGAAACCTTACATTGATCTTTACCGGACAGGCAAACCGATAAAATCGCTGGAGGTCGACTCTTACAAAAAAGACGGGACAAAAGTAACTTACGAAACATCGGTGTCTCTTATAAAAGACGCGCAGGGAAAACCCATCGGCTTTCGTGGTGTTTCCCGCGACATCACCGCGCGCAAGCAGGCCGAAGCGGCGTTGAAACACAGCGAAGAAAAATATCGCAATATTCTGGAAGGCATCGAAGAGGGTTATTATGAAACAGATCTCCACGGGAACCTGACCTTTTTTAATGATGCAGCCTGTCACATATCAGGCTATAGCCCAGAAGAATCCCTGGGCATGAACTTCCGTCAATACACGCCGGAAAGCGATGCGGATAAAGTATATTCAATTTTCCATGAAGTGTACAAGACAGGGATACCCGTCAAGGGACTGAGCTATGAAATTATCAGGAAAAATAAAACCATCCGCTATGTGGAAACATCCATATCGCTACGGAAAGATTCCGCAGGCAAAATAATAGGATTCCAGGGCATAGTCCGTGACATCACCGAACGGAAACTCGCTGAGGAAAAATTGCGGGAAAGCGAGGAAAACTACCGCAACCTGTTTAACAATGCCAAGGAAGGAATACTGATAGCGCAGGATGACCGCATCAGCTTCGCCAATCCCGCGCTTGTTAAAATACTGGGATATCCGATAGATGTAATCAGGAGCAAGCCGTTCACATCGTTTATTCATCCCGAAGACAGCAAGAAAGTTCTTGAGCGTCACCAAAGGAGGCTGCGGGGTGAAGAGGTTGAAACGGACTATTCCTTCAGAATAATTTCCGGAGACGGCACAAAAAAATGGGTACAGATAAAATCGCAGATTATTTCTTGGTACGGCATTCCTTCTTCCTTGAGCTTCATTGAGGACATCACCGCACAAAAGAAAGCGCAGAAAGAACTGGCCGTGAGTGAAGAAAAATATCGCAGCATCCTGGAAAACATGCAGGAAGGCTACTATGAAGTTGATTTAGACGGCAACACAACTTTTGCCAACGATGCCATGTGCCGCATACAAGGTTTTTCCAGAGAAGAGATTATCGGCATGAACAACCGGCAATACACCGATCCGGAAACAGCAAAAAGAGTTTACCAGGAATTCAATGAAGTCTATAACACAGAAAAACCGGGCAAAACATCCGAGCATGAAATCATCAGAAAAGACGGCTCAAAAATCTGGATAGAAGCATCCATCGCGCTGCGCAAAGACCGATCCGGCAATAAAATCGGCTTTAAAGGAATTGTCCGCGACATCACGGAACGAAAAAAAGCGGAAGAAGAATTGCGCAAAAAGCACAAAGAGCTGGAAACGATGATTGAAGCGTCGCCCATCATGATTTATTTCAAGGACACACAAAACAAGTTTATCCGCGTCAACAGAGCGCTTTTGGAAGCAACGGGACTCGCCCGCGAGGAGATCGAAGGAAAAAGCAACGAGGAGGTCAACCCCAAACAGGCAGCTCATTATTTGCAGGAAGATAAAGAAATCATAGCGACAGGCAAGCCAAAAATAGGCACCTATGAAGAAATAAAAACGAGAAAAGGGAGAAAAGTCCTCCTGACGGATAAAGTCCCCTATCGCGATAAAGAGGGAAACATTATCGGCGTCATCGGATTTTCCGTGGATATCACCGCACAAAAAAAGGCACAGGACGCCCTGCGGGAAAGCGAAGAAAAATACCGCAAGCTGGTGGAAAACGCGCAGGAAGGAGTCTATCAATCCACTGCGGATGGCAAATATCTGACAATGAATCCCGCCTTCGCGCGCATCCTGGGTTATGACTCCGTCGAGGAACTAATGCAATCCGTGGAAGATATATCCCGGCAGCTTTATGTGCAGCCGCAGGACCGCCAGAGATTGCTCAAGCTCGTCGAAAAATACGGCTCGGTTGCGGACTTTGAAACGGAATTCTACCGTAAAAATAAAACGCGCGTGTGGCTTTCCGTGAGCATGCATGCTGTGCGCGACGCACGTGGCGAGATTCTTTATTATCAGGGCATGGCCCAGGATATCTCGGAAAAGAAGAAAATGGATGCAGAGCGAAAGGAAAATCTCCAAAAACTGCGCAAAGCTTTGGGCGCCACCATCAACGCCATGGCGGTAACCGTGGAGACGAGAGACCCTTACACCGCGGGCCATCAGCGGCGCGTGGCGGATCTGGCGCGGGCCATTGCCACGGAAATGAAATTATCCAGCGATAAGATTGATGCCGTGCGCATGGCCAGCGTTATCCACGATATCGGTAAAATTTCCATACCTTCGGAAATCCTGACCAAGCCGACACAATTGTCAGATCTGGAATATAACCTAATTAAAACCCATCCCTCTTCCGGTCACGCGATTCTCAAAGACATTGAATTTCCCTGGCCGATTGCCCGTATTGTGCTCGAACACCACGAACGTATCGACGGCTCCGGCTATCCCTGCGGCCTGAAGGGTGACGAGATACTGCTGGAATCCCGGATTGTGGCTGTGGCCGATGTGGTGGAAGCGATTTCCTCCCATCGACCATATCGCGCCGCGCAGGGCATTGAGGCGGGCCTGGAAGAAATAGAAAAAAATAAGGGAAGGCTATACGACGCGCAAGCCGTCGACGCCTGCCTGCGCCTATTCCGCGAAAAACACTATAAGATGGATATCTGAAACTGCTTATCCGCTAGAATACCTGTTGAAGAAAATTCAGAACCTCTTTTTTTACCTCTTCGGCCCCCTCGCCCCGCAGGATGCCGTGGTGCTTTGCCTTGATTCTGATAATTTTCTTCTTGCTCGCGCCGGTTTTTCTATAAATTTCCGGACCGCTTGATGGATTCACTACCGGGTCATCCGTGCCCTGGATAACCAGTACCGGGTCAATGATTTCTTTTAAGCGTTTTTCCACAATATCCATCAACTGCCCCAATTGATAGACTCCATAGACAGGGTTGCGCGTGTAATTAATATGCTTGTTTTCCGGATCATTTTCCACAAACTCCAGTTTGCCTCTTTGCACCCGGACGCTGGTCAAGAATTTGTTCCAGGCCACTATCGCCTGGGCAAACCTTGAAGAAATATTCTGCAGCTTGAGAGGCGCATTAATCGATATTATGGCTTTAAACCTGCCGGGCTTGTTAGCCGCCTGCAAAAGCGCAATGTCTCCGCCGGTGGAAAAACCGGCAATGGCGAATGATTTGAAATAATTTTTCATGATAATATAGGCGCGTCCCGCCGAGTCATACCACTTTTCCCAATTGCGCGACGCCAGATCCTCCGGCGCTGTGCCGTGCCCGCGCAGGCGCGCGCCGTAAACGCTGTAGCCGTTTTTATAAAGATGCTCGGCCAAAGGCTTTATTTCTTCGGGCGCAGCCATGTAACCGTGCACCAGAATTACCCCTTTTTTGCTAAACAGGCGCTTCCAAAAAAAAGGCGCGCCTATTTCCGGCGGTTTGCTCTCGCCTTTGATTGAATACTTCCGATAATCTTCTAAGAATAGCTTTTTATCCAAATCAATAAAATGCTTTCTGATTTTCTGCCGGATATAGGCGTCGGGCATAAGCATCAGGCGGCCGAGCGTTTTGGTCAGATCACTGAGCGGCTCTATTTCATTTTTAAGCACTTCGATGATATTGTCTTTTCTGATGGTATGGAATTCGTAGTTCTTGCTGAAACGGGCGCTATTTCTGATAAGGCTTCGTCCTTCGCGGCGGATTAGCCCCTCGGCGATTGACGACGCGATAAAACGCTCGTATTTTTCATGCGCGTCATCGGTCAGAAGATAAAACTGTTTTCTGTTGAGGGTGGTATGATAATTAGTCAATCCGCACCGGCGCAAATTATCGATAGCCAGAAAAACGCGGTTTTTAAAATCATCCTCGCCGATTCTGTTTCTGGTGTATTTCGCCAGAATGTAAGAAAAGATATGGTCATGGTTTACCGTCGTCATGGAATAAATGGCATCCATGTATTCATACATTATAGCAATGTAGAGTTTCTTGAACGGCGCGGCATATTTTAATTCACCGGGCTGCAGATAGAGTTTTTCGTCCGAAAGCATCTTGTGCAGCCCCGCGCTCGTCGCGATGTATTTTTTCATGGGTATGGCCGCGCCGAAATTAATGTCGATATCCACGCCGTGCGTCAGCATCGACCCCTCAACTTGCATCTCCTCTTCAAAACGTTCGGAAATATCTTTCACAAACCTGCCCACCACTTTGCTGATGACATTTTCCCGGGCTCTTACCGGATAATAGGTAATGTTCACCGGTACAATATAAGTTTCCTGTTTTAAAATTTTGTCAACATCCTTCGCGTCAAAACCAAAATGAGCGGCCAGTTGTTTGATTGAGCCCTTATCGCCTTTTTGACGAAATAGACGTAATTCTTCACGGAGAAATTGCGAACGCAAAGCGATGCGCGCCGCGCCCGTGTGTGGCGGCCTCCTGGCGCCCGTGTTGAAAACCATATATTTGCCTTTTTCGATAAGCTTTTTGTCCTTAATCATCTGGCCTTCAGGGAAAATTATTACCGGGTTATTGCCGGTAAGCAGCGCATTGATCAAAATCGTGTCGCGATTAGGATCAGCAGTGGAAATCGCGCCCAGTTTTTCCATAACTTCTCCCATCTTGCCGCCGAAAAAAGATTTGTCGGCCAAAGATATCGGAAATTTTTTAATTGTTTTCTTTATAATATACGGCATCAGCACAGTTTCCATCCGGGTGAAATGATTCACCACGTAAAGCACCGGCTGATCAGGAACATTTTCCTGGCCGTGCACGCGGATATCCATGCCCGCGGCCTGGATCAGCGCATCCAGCGTCGCGATTATCGTTTTAACCAACCTGTTTGATATCTCCATGAATCACCCCCTTGGTTTTCCTGTCTGTTTTGCCTTGCCGCGAAATTCATCCGCCACCTTCTTTAAAACATCGGGTTTATTGGTAAAAATTCCGTCAACTCCCGCCTCCAGAAGCTTTCGCATATCGCTTTTAAGATCTACGGTGTAAACATTTACAGAAATTCCGTGGGCTCGTAAATCAGCCTGCCTTTTTTTGCTCAGTTCTTTTTGTGCGCAGTTGAAAGCGTCCGCCTTCAGCAAACCTACAATTTCCGAAGGTAATTTATCGCGATATATTTTTTTATCATACAGCACGGCAACAGAAACACGCTGGTCTATCTCCTTGAGATGCGCCAGCGCGCGGGGGTCAAAACTGGAAAAAACAACATGGCGGCGCATACCGTGTTTTTCGACAAGAGCGAGGCATTTCTCCTCAATGCCGCCAGCAATTTCCTCAGTGACCGCTTCGGTTTTAATTTCGATATTTACGGCGATTTTGCCACAGCAAAGGTCCAACACTTCGTCGAGCGTGGGAATATTGGCGCCTTTAAATTTCGGGGAAAACCAACTGCCGGCGTCAAATTTTTTCAGTTCGGCAAGATCATAGGCGGCAAGTTTTCCTCTGCCGTTTGTGCAGCGGTTGATTTTCTCGTCGTGAAAAACAACAACTTTACCATCGCGGCTCAACTGAACATCCAATTCCACCATTTCCGCGCCCATTTTTATCGCGCCGGCGAAAGATTCTATGGTATTTTCCGGGTAATAGGCGGAAGCGCCCCTATGGGCAATAACAGTGAAACGATCTCTGCCGCTTATTTCATATTTAAAAAATGAATATGGCCGGCGCATTTTTTAATAAACCTGTAATATCAGCGTATAATCAATCCGCAAACTTTTCAGGCCACCACAAGCCCCTTCTCCCGCAGATAATTTTTTACCTCCTGAATGCTCAGCAGGCGGAAATGAAAAACCGAAGCGGCCAGCAAGATGCTCGCGCCTCCTTTGACCACCGCCTCATAAAAATCTTCCCGCTTCCCGGCGCCGCCGGAGGCTACCACCGGCGCTTTTACCCCGGAGGAAATGGCCCTGGTGAATTCAATGTCATACCCGGCCTTGGTGCCGTCTCCATCCATACTTGTGGGCAGGATCACCCCCGCTCCCCGCTGCTCGCACTCTTTGGCCCAGGCAATGGCGTCTTTACCCACGGGCTTTGTCCCGCCGGAAACAACCAACTCAAAACCGGAAGGCATCGCGGTGTTTCTTTTCGCGTCAACAGCTACAGTAATTTTATCAGGGCCGAATTTTTTCGCGGCTTCATTTATCAGCGCGGGATTTTTCACCGCCGCGCTGTTCATGGATACTTTGCTTGCCCCCGCGCCTAAAACCAATTCGATGTCTTCAAGCGTCGATATGCCGCCGCCTACCGTAAGCGGGATATTTATCACTGCCGCCACTTTTTCCACCCACGTCAGACGGGTTTTTCTGTTTTCCAACGTCGCCGCAATATCGAGCATTGCCAGTTCGTCCGCGCCCTCTTTCTGATAAAAGGCCGCGTTTTCCACAGGATCCCCCGCTTCCCGCAAATCCACAAAATGAACGCCCTTGACGACACGTCCGTCCTTCATATCCAGACACGGCATAATTTTAATCGGCTGCATATAAAAACTCCCCTTTAAAAAATTAATTCTACAGCATTTTTTTAAACTTATCCTGTGGAATTTACAACTTTAATTTTCGGGATGAATGATAAAAATATCCGCGCGCTCAAAATTGCTTTATTGCTTGAAACAGACGCCGATTTGGTCTAAAGCACAGGGCATCACCGCAAAGGAGCACTCATCATGAAAATTAAGGAAATCAAAGCGAAAAACATGAACGTGAAGAAATTTATCGAGGAGAAAGTGCGGGAAATCAGGCAGATTGTCGGAGAAGGCACGGCCATTAACGCCCTTTCCGGAGGCGTTGATTCCTCGGTCGTTACGGCGCTGGGCCACAAAGCCCTGGGTAAAAAACTAAAGACTTATTTTATCGATAACGGCATCATGCGCGAAGGAGAGCCGCAAAAAGTCGTCGCGGCTTTCAAAAAGCTAGGCATTACCGTGGAAATCATTGACGCGGCGGGTGATTTTTTCAGCGCGCTGGAAGGCCTTGCCGATCCCGAAGAAAAAAGAGAGGCGATCACGCAGACTTTCTACAAAAAAATATTTGCCGATCTGGTCATCAAAAGCGGCGCGAAATATCTGCTGCAGGGCACCATTCTAACGGATGTGGATGAAACCGTCGCCGGCATCAAAAGACAACACAACGTCTTTGAACAGCTGGGCATTGATCCGCAACAGGCGTTCGGATATAAAATTATGGAACCATTGATTCAACTGCGCAAAGACGGCGTCCGCAAAGTGGGGCGTGGCCTGGGGCTGCCGGAAGCTTTGTTCAACAGAATTCCTTTCCCGGGACCGGCGCTGGCCGCGCGCGTGCTCGGCGAAGTGACGCCGCAAAAAATCGCCATGGTCAGAAAAGCAACGGCAATCGTTGAGACGGAATTAAACGGCGTCAAGGCGTTTCAGTATTTGGCGATTCTGCATAACGACCGCGTAACCGGCATGCGCGACGGCAAGCGGGTGTTCGGCAATCAGGTTGAAATCCGCTGCTGGAATTCGCTGGACGCGCGCAAAGCAACGCCAACCAGATTATCTTTTAATGTTTTGGAAAAAATGGCCAAGAAGATCACGAAGACAATACCGGAAGTGGTGAGTGTCACCTACAACATCACGACCAAACCAACTTCCACGATAGAGGCGGTATAGAAATTTGTCATGCCGGCACACTATCGCATCCCGTTTCTTGATTCCGGCTTTTGAGACTGCGTCATAATGTCTTTGCGAGTAAGCGTCACGACCGAAGCCTTGTCCCGAGCAAAGCGAGGAAACTTTTGAGATTGCCACGGACTATGCCCTCACAACGACTGCGTCGGCTTGCCGCCCGGCATGCGCCGGGCAAGCTGCTCCCTGCGGGAGATCGCAATGATCAATGATGATAGCGCCATAGTCTCTTTGCCAGTTACCGGAATAACGACGATGTAGGCGTGGGGGTATTAAACCCAACAAAAAATAAAAGCGGCAATGCTACCAGCTGCCGGAGGCGCCGCCGCCGCCGGACGAGCCGCCCACGCCGGAAAATCCACCGCCGGATGAACCGGAAGTCCATGAACCGCCGGAGCCGCCGGAAGTAAGGACAAATCCGCCGATATTCGCCTTCCCTTTGGTGCGCAAATCCTTCTGCGCTTTCTGATACCAGTCGGTATTTTTAAGAATTATTTTTGCCAGAGGGAACCCCACCAGATAAACCAGCAACAGGTAAAACGCGCCTTTCGTTCCCAAAACAATAATTGGGAACATCGCCCAGAAGGGAATAAGGAAAAAATAAAGAAACCATCCGAAGCCGGGCGTTAAAACGCCAATAACGGTAAAAAGGCCGATAATGCCGAAAATGAACGCGCCGAAAAGGATTCTTTCCATGATGGATAAATCCGGGCCTTCAATATTTAGCCCCAAAGAATATTTGTTTTCTTCCTGCGTTTCGGTTTGCGGCAGCGTGCCGCCTTCCAAAACGGCGATTACCGCTTTAACGCCTTCTTCAATACCCGTGCTATAATCTCCCTGCTTGAAACGCGGCGTCATGATATTGCGGATGATGCTTCCCGCTTTGCCGTCGGTCAGCGTTGCCTCCAGGCCGTAACCGACTTCGATGCGCATGCGCCGATCGTTGGGAACAACGACAATCAAAACACCGTTATCTTTTCCTTTTTGCCCCAATTTCCATTCATTAAAAACCGTCAGGGCGTATTCCTCAATCCCCTCACCGGCAAGCGTGGGAACGGTCAGCACCGCAACCTGGTTGCCGGTTTTGTCTTCATGCGCTTTGAGCATTTCCGTTATTGCCTGGCGTGTTTCCGCGGAAAGAATTTGCGCGTTATCCGTTACGCGTCCCGTTAAATACGGAACATCTATGGCAGAGGAGAGTTGCGGCAAGAAAAACAGCGCAAAGACAAACGTCAGGGAAAATAGTTTCTTCACGCGCCCTTCTCCTCGATAATAATGTCGGAAAGTTCATTGCTGCGCGCTTTGCCTCGCTTTTTAAGGGCGAGAATTTCCACAATCTTAACAAGACCGATTTCCAGAGCGCGGGCAACCTGCCCCGAAGAAAGAACGGGTTTCATCTGTCCGATAATGTTTTGCATCGCTTTATGAGACAAGCGCCGCCTCAGCCCTTTGTCCGGCAGCAGGATAATCTGATGCTCAAAAAGACCAACCAGAAGCAAAACCCCTGTTCGGCGCCGCGTCGCGTATAATTCGCGGGAAAGAAAGAGAGATTCGGCATACTGGCGAACCTCCGTTTCGGCGCGATGCTCGGCAAGGAAAAACCGCGCAAAACTTGGAATATAAAGAGACAGGAGTGAAGTAAAAATACCGGCGATAAGGATGATGAAAACAGAGATCATCACCAGTACGGGCGAACACCACTGGGAATACAACAAATCAAAGATAAAAACCAGAAACCCGGCAATGGCCGCGCCCAGCGCGAAAGCCTTCCAGGGAATTTCCGCGTAGGAGTCGCACTTCTCAATCACGGCCAGCACAATCTGCGCCCCCGTGAGTTTTTCCGCCCGGGCGATGCTTCGCTCCAATAGAGAACGTTCTTTATTGCTCAGCACTCGTCTCATATATCGTGCTATACGCAGGACAATATCTTATGTCAACACATTAAAACCGGAAAGTTTTACTCTATTGCCCGTTCATTTTTGAAATAGTTTCTCTGGCCTCTGCGCTCAGGAAAGTCCACAGGCCGATTTGCTTGAGCGTTTCTACTTTGGGAATTCCGGCGGCGCTCCAGCCGCGCTCGGCATAATACACGCTGATCAGTTTTTTTAATTCCTGTTTTCTGTGCTTAATCAGGATTTCCCGCTTTTCGGCGGTTTTCATTTTTTGAATTTCCGCCGGGGGCTTATTGAGAATAACGCTTAACTGCTGATCGTGATACTCTTTTTCGGCATCATAGAGACTATCTTCCGTGGGGCCGATGGCCCTATCGGGAATCCAGTCCTGCTCGCCCGTGTTCTTCCCGAAGGTCATTACATTCATCACCCGCTGTAAATTGATATCCCGGTCTGTCTGCGCGAAAATCTCTTCCCAGGTCATTTTTGTTCCCAGCATGCCGTTGTAAAAATCCGCGTAAATTTCCTGCGAGGCGGGATTGATGTAGATATCCGTATTCTGGCGCTTCTCGGATTCAGGATTAAAGACATCCACCCAGGGCAGTTTGCACAAGCCCAGATTGTCGTTACCCAAACGCACGCGTGGATAAGTAATCAGCGCTTTCGCCTTATCCTGAAAAGTCGGAAACGCGCCCAGCAGATCCGCTTTAATCAGCCAGGCCGCGGCGTGATGCGCCCCGATATCGCTTGCGGCGGCGTAAGATGCCTGCATGGATAAGGATCGGTGCGTGCGGTAAAGAGAAAAAGGCAGCCCTTTGGTCTGCATGGCAAAGCGCTCGAGTTCTTTTTTGGGATTGGGCTTACCAGTTCTTTTGGTATATTGAGAAGCAACCCAGGTGACCAGATCAAGCATGCCCGCGCCGGCAACTTTAGTTAAAACAGTTCCCTCACAGGCAAGCTGATGAATAAAGGTCAGCGCGGCCTGTTCATCGCCCCAGGTCAGTTCGAATCCATCTGTGTCTTCTTTGGTCAAAAAACCGCGCTGGTAGCATTCCATCAAAAAGGCCATGATGACGGCGGTGGTGATGGTATCGATCCCGTAATTATCGCAATGCCAGTTGGCTTCCATAATAAATTCCGGACGCCACATGCCCAGATTGGAGCCGAAGCCGGCGGCCGTTTCATACTCGGGGCCGTCCACCCAGACTTTGCGGCCTTTGTGTTCACCGGAGGTCAATGTTACCCAGCCGCCCTTGGTGCATCTTAAATTACAGCCGGGGAAGCATCCGTCCATGCCGCGATGATCAAAAAGATGCTCGGCGTAATATTTGCCGCAGATTTGCTCCGCTTGCGGGTCAGACCCAAGCTGATAATTTTTCACGGGCAGGGATTTATAGTCTTCCTTATTCATAAACGCGATCAAGCCGGCGGAGCCTTTGCGATACATCTTGAGCGACTGCGGATCGACCTCTTTGACGACATGGTGAAGTTTCGCGCCCGCCTTTTTCACCTTATCCCAATCGGAAGCGCCATAGGGATTTTCGCCGCGCGGATAATCGGCAAGAACAACCACGGCGCGAAGTTTTTTTTGAATCATTACCGATCCAAGACCGGTGCGCCCCGCCTGCTTGGCCCGGAAAAGACCTTTTGTTCCATCAACTGGTTTAGCCGCGTCATAGTAATGACTGTTGATGCAACCATAAGACGTATTGGCCGCACCGATGCCCGTGGTCAAAAAAACAATGTCCTTTTTTTCATGGCCGGCGGCGGTAAACCGCTCGACGATGACAGTTTCCAGATCGAAGACATGATCAATGACCGGCGCCTTCTCTACGGATATTTCGCCCTTGAAGCTGTCGATGACAATCATGCTATCGTCTTTCGCAATGCCGGTTATCTCCAACGCGTCGAAGCCCGCGTATTTCAGATACGCGCCGAAATGTCCGCCAAAGTTCGAAACGCCCGGAATATGCGTAAGGGGCGACAAAGAGACGGCCATGCACTTGCTCGTGCCCGGAAATTGCGGAATGCCGCCCAGAGGCCCCGGCGAAAAGATCAACGGATTTTCCGGAGCAAACGCGTTTGTTTTCCCGTTTATTTTTTCGTGCAAAAGATAGAGCCCGAGCCCGCGGCCGCCGATGAAATAATCCCTGATCTGCGGCTTCAATGGATGGGCAACAATTTTACCCTCTTGTAAATCTATCGAAAGAATTTGATTGGCATATCCGTTTTGCAGCGCCGTTTTCGTGTATTTCATGTCGTATGTATCCTTGGCAAATAAGTAAGGCACACTAGTGCAAACATCTTAAAAAATCAATAATAAAAAGATGTTAAGGCGTTCCATGAATCACCAGCCGCTTTTGGTGTCGTTTTCTAAAACTGAATCCCCAAAATATGCAGGTGTTTCCAACAATCAATTCTTGCCGAAGTCCGTGTTTGACATAATCCGCAAGAAGATGTTAGTTTGACAGCCACAGTGGTAAAATTCTGAAACAGCCACAAAGGCTATTTTGATATAGCGCGTTCTTTAAAGAAAAATATTTGCCAACAAAGCACCCGATAAAAGAAAGAGGAATCCCATGAAAAAAATATTTTTTTTAAAAATAATTGCCGCCACGCTGTTATTAGTTTTTTTCCAGGCATGCTATGTGGCCGCGCCCGTATATGAAACTCCCGGCAGAGGCGGAACTTATGACCCACCGGATATAGTTTTCCGGGCGCCCCCTTATGTGATCGTTATACCTGATACAGACAACGTTTATGTTGTTCCCCATATAGATATAGACCTATTTTTCTGGAACGGCTGGTGGTGGCGCCCATGGCAGGGACGCTGGTACCGCTCACCTTATTACAACCGGGGCTGGGTTCTTTTTAACGCTGTTCCATTTTTTTATTATGATGTTGATCCAGGCTGGAGAAGATATTACAAAGATCGTAACTGGCGTGGCCACCGATGGGATTATGAACGTATTCCTCACGACCGGCTTAACCAAAACTGGCAGAACTGGAGAAACGACCGTTACTGGGAAAACAAAAGAACCTGGAACGTTCAGAACTATAAGCCTCGTCCGCAGGATCAGAAACAAAACCTCAGAAGACAGAGGCAAGACGAATATGAAAAAAGACCTGAAATCAGACAACCGCAGTGGCAACCTGATATAAAACAGCCACCGCAACAGCCCGATATTAAAAGGCGGCCGGAGTTGCAGCAGCCACCAAGGCAACCGCAGGTTGAGCAGCCACAGGTTGCGCCACCGCCGCAGCCCGATATCCAACAGCCTCGGCGTCAACCACGGGGACAAAAACCGCAAATCAAGCCGCAGGTTGAACAGCCACAGGCTACTCCGCCACAACAGCCTGATATCCAACAACCACGGCGAGGGCATTGGGATCAAAGAACACCAGGTCAACCTCAGGTTGAGCAACCACAGGTTGCACCACCGCAACGCACTGATATTAAAAGACGACCGGAGTTACAGCAACCACCAAGTCAACCGCAGGTTGAGCAGCCGCAGGTTGAGCAGCCGCAAGTTGCGCCGCCACAACAGCCTGAGATTCAAAAGCCACGGCGACAATCCGGTGATCAAAAGTCACAAAGAAGGCAGATTCTTAGACCGGAAAATCAGCCTGAAATTGAACAGCCGAATTGAAATTCTCAAGCGCAACAGCCGCAAAGATGATCTAAGCGGCAACAATTATGACAGCTGGGCCTTCCTCTCTTCATTGCGCGGCGGTTTTTGCCGCCGCGCAACAACAACTTTGAAAAAGTGATTCGAGCTTGGAAAAATACACCATTTTGCAAAATACACTTCTGGGACTTAGCCTGGCCGCGCCCATCGGGCCGGTCAATGTAGAGATTATCAGGCGGGGATTGAAATCAGGATTCCGCCAGGCGCTTCTTGCAGGCGCCGGCGCCATGAGCGCGGATGCCACCTACCTGACGCTGATTTTTTTCGGACTGATTTCCTTTTTAAATATTCACCTGATGAAGATAATTTTGGGAATTGGCGGAGGCATTATTTTGCTTTACCTGGGCGTGATGAGCGTAAAGGAATTTTTCCAGAAGCATTCCACCGCGGCAAACAAACCACGCCGCTTCTTCAAAAACTCCTACGTCGCGGGGTATACGCTGGCGTTTTTTTCACCGATGACAATTGTCTGGTGGATAGGCGTTTTCGGCGCGACGCTGGCGGCGCAAACCAATACCTTTCATAATGTTCATGCGTTTTTGTCCTGTCTTTCCATTTTACTGGGTTGTTTTCTTTGGGTTTTGTTTATCGCCACCGCGCTGCACTGGGGAAAAAAGATCATTAACGATAAATTCGTGAGACTTGTTTCGCTGATTGCCGGAGCTTTTCTTATCTTTTTTGGGATTTATTTTTTACAGCGGGCAGTGCGATTGTTGCTGACCTGAAACAGCAGGTACAGTTAATTTAAATTTCTATATTTCGCCGGCATGCGCCGGGCAAGCTGCTCATTGCACTTGCTCGCGAAGACATTACCGCACACTATCTGACACAAAAATCCATATTATCATCACCCTGGATTACCCTGTATCAACTGCGGGGCAGACTCTAATTCGCACTTCGTTCACTGATTCATGGCGACTAAAGCTTTTGCTACGGTGGGACAGCAGAGATAAATATTTATTTATAGGTGGCAAAATCGCGCAGCAATTCCTCCAGGTCGGCCAGAGAAAAAACCGGGCCGTCGGAACAAACGTATTTATAACCGACGTTGCAGCGGCCGCATTTGCCGATGCCGCATTTCATGCGCATTTCCAATGAAGTTAGAATATTTTCCTTGGAAAATCCGAGCTCAAAGAAAACTGGCAGCGTGAATCTAATCATCACCGGCGGACCACAAATCACGGTCACGGCATTTTGGGGAGACGGAGCTATTTCCTTGCACACGGCGGGCACAAAACCTTCGCGTCCCTGCCATGATTCATCGCCTTTATCAACCGTTATAATTGTTTTTATATCACTTCTTTTTTGCCAGGCGGCAAGTTCATTTTTATATAAAAGCAAGCCCGGATTTCTGGCGCCGTAAATGACAGTGATTTCGCCGAAGCGCTTGCGGTTGTCCTCATGCAGTATGTAGTTGACAAGCGATCGAAGCGTCGTAAAGGCGAACCCACCTCCTACCACCACGACATTTTTTTTCTCCAGAAATTCTATCGGCCAGGAATTGCCCAAAGGCCCGCGGATGCCTATCTGTGCTCCTTCATCCAAATCATGCAACGCGGACGTGACCGTTCCGGGAACGACGGTGCCCATACGCATTACCGTGAACTCGATGTACCCCTTTTCGGTGGGAGAAGAAGCAATGCCTATCGGAGATTCCCCTTTGCCGTAAATGGAAAGCTCCGCGAATTGTCCGGGAAGATATTTGAAGCTTGCTTCGTCTTCCTTATTTAAAAAAGAAAGCCGGAACGTTTTGATGTCGCGCGTATCCACTTCATCAATGATTTTAATCACTTTCATCGGAATAGGAATGTAGGGATTTTTGTTAATCATTTATCTTTGGCCCTTTTAAAAATCACGCCTTCATCGCGTCTTGTATTATGGAATAAATATCAATGTTCACCGGACAATACCTGGTGCAACGGCCGCAGCCCACGCAGGAAATCACGCCATACTTGCGCACATGAAACGAATATTTATGGCAGACTTTCTGTCGCAGGCGCTGATAAACATGCGTGCGCGGATTATGCCCGCTGGCTTCCAGCGTGAAATCCGTGAACATGCAGGCATCCCAAACGCGGCGGCGCACGCCCCGGCTGAAAAGAGTATCATCACAAATATCAAAACAATAACAGGTCGGACAGACGAAAGTGCAGATGCCGCAACTGAGGCAGGCGGCAGACTGTGCCTGCCAAAACTCGCCTGAATGAAAAATATCCTCCAGCTTTTTGGCGATCACCTGCGGATCCAGGCACATATTGCGCGTCTGATGCTGGCTTCCTTTTTTAATATATTCTTCAAAATATTTTTTATCCGCCGGTTTGCCCTCGCCGAGCATTGCAAGCCGCGCCAGTATTTCTTCTCCTTGCGGCGTAATAGCTTTCATGAGCAAATCTTCGCCTTTTTTCACCATAAATACGTCGCTGCCTTCAGGATCGGCAGCACCGATACCTAGCGTCTGATAAAAATCGGCGTCCTGCGCGGGAATATCCAGATCAAAGGCACAGCCGAATATTACCGTTGCATCTCTTCTTTTCTGCCAGTAGGGATCGATGATTCCGGAGGCGTGAAAATGAATATCCATGATCTGAAAGCTCTTTGCGTCGCAGGGACGAACACCGAACAAAAATGTTGCCTTAATATTTAAGGCGACCGGCTGCGCCTCGGCAACGGGCTTCGCTGTTTCATATCTGACAAAATCTTCTTTCTGAGGAAGAAAAACGGTTTTCGGGCTGACAATCGTATTATAGTAATTCAGATCAAGCTGCTGCGGGTCTTTGATCTCGGCAAAATTGTGGCCTGCCGCCTCCTTGACCGGCGCGAGCAGCGTTCCTTTTTCCATCAGAGCCGCTGCTAAATCATTTATCTTCTTAATGGATATTTTTTTTAGCAAAAAACTTACCTCACCTAAGAATTTGATCGGAATCTTCCACCCGGAAATCAACCAGCACCGGTTTATCTTCCAGGTTCATCCCCGCGGCCTGACCGAACATTTCCTCGCATTCCTTGGCCACTTTTTTGTGAAAAAGATACAGCGGAATACCCACCGGACAGGCGCGTGAACATTCGCCGCAATCAATGCAACGGCCGGCCAGATGATGAAATCTCGTCAGGTGATACATCATGTTACCGGGTGACTGTGGAGCTTTGTCCGCCCAGCGGGGTTTGTTCTGATCGATGAAACACGGATCGCAATAGCACATCGGACAGGCCTTGCGGCACGCGTAACAGCGGATGCACTTATCCAGCTGACCCTTCCAAAACGCCCAGCGCGCCTCTTTGTCCATTGCTTCATAATCGGCGAGCACTGCGTAGGGCGAAGCAATCTTCTGCCCGCGGATTTCTTCCCCCAGCAAAATATCATATTCTACGGGATTATAAAGACCACCCGTTGTTCTGCTGTCTATTAACTGATCTGTTTTGGGATCTTTCATGCCGGAGGCCGGAATGCCTAGGATAACCAAATCCTCGCGACGAACTTTTTCCTCCTGAATAAGCACGACAAGCGCGCGGCTGTCCGCCGCTTTGGCCGCGATGGCAATTTTAGCCGCGTCAGGAAAGCGCATGATGTACCTGGCCATGTTGAAATTACAGTATTCGTTAAATACAATTTTTTCGACGTCGGCCACAGATTTAGCCGCAAAAGGCATGGGGTGTTTATCATCATAGCCGCGGGCGTAGGCCAAAACCACGGGCACTTCGGCCGATTCAAGCAATTTTTTTGCTTCCTTTTTCAAATTGTTTTCGATCTGCTTGAAATCGGTCATATCTTCTCCAGAAGCTCGTCTATTTTCAGCTTTTGCTGCGGACCAAGCTCTTTTATCTGTGCGGTGAATTCGGTAACCACTTGTGCGAACTTATTGCCTTCCGAGGCGGAAATCCACTCCACGCGGAAACGCTCCGGTTCTAGACCGGCAAACTCCAGTATTTTTTTCGTTACGGCCAGTCTTCTTCTGGCATAAAGATTTCCCGTGTTGTAGTGACAGTCGCCTGGATGACACCCACCGACCAACACACCGTCCGCCCCAAGCTGGAAAGCGCGGAAAATAAATGAAGGATTGATGCGGCTGGAACACATCACGCGAACCACCCGGAGGTTCTGCGGGTAATGCAGCCGGGTTGTCCCGGCCAGGTCAGCGCCGGTGTATGTGCACCAGTTACAGGCGATGCCCAGTATTTTCGGCTCAAACGACATGAAATACCTTTCTTCCGAAATTCTTATTCCCAATTTAAATCGTCATTGCGCGCAAAGCGAAGAAACCTAATTCTTTAAGAGATCGCCGCTTCGCCATGCTTCTCGCGATGACCAGAACATAATCTTAAAACTCCATTAACCCTTCCATTTCCGCCAATACCTGTTCATTGGTAAAGTGGCGGGCGATAATCGCCGATGACGGACAGACGGACGCACAAAGACCGCAGCCCTTGCATAGGGCCTCGTTGATTTCGGAAACTCCTTTTTGCTCATTAAAGAACGGCGCGCCGTAAGGACATACACGCACGCAATTCTGACAACCGCAGCAAGAAGCCGGATTGACCATGGCAGTTGTCGCCTCCAGTTCCATCTTCTGCCGGGAAACAATCGTGAGCGCTTCCGCCGCCGCGCCATTGGCCTGCGCCACTGTGTCCGGAATATCCTTGGGGCTCTGGCAAACACCCGCGATGAAAATTCCCTCAGACATTGTGGATAAAGGCGCGAGCTTCGGATGCCTTTCCATGAAAAAACCGTTCTTGTCGGTGCTCAGGTTAAAAAGCCGCGCGACTTCCTTATAATCACTTCTGGGAACCATGGCCGGGGAAAGCACCACCATGTCCACCGGCAAACGGACAAATTTTCCGGTTATGGTATCTTCCGCCTCGACAATAAGCCGCTGCGGCTCATCCGCGCTCGGCGTCACACGCGTGCCCTTACCGCGGATAAATTTGACGTCTTCCTCGATGATCCGGTTGTAAAATTCCTCATATCCCTTTCCCGCCGCCCGGATATCTATATAGAACTGATAAACATCGGCGGATGTTTTTTCGCGGAATAGGTGAGCGAATTTCAGTGAATACATGCAACACACGCGGCTGCAATGTTCGTAATTATTTTTATCGCGGCTGCCGACGCAATGCAATATGGCGATGGCCTGCGGCTCCTTCCCGTCGCGCATGGTCACTTTACCACTGGTAGGTCCGGCGGAATTGAACAATCTTTCCACTTCCAGCGCGTGATAAACTCCTGGATATTTTCCGTAACCATACTGAATCAGTGGCCTGGTATCCATCAGATCATACCCGGTCGCCACGATAACCGCGCCGACTTTGAAATTAAGAAAACTGTCATGCTGTTCGAAATCAATCGCCTTTTGCTCGCAGACTTTTTCGCACAGACGGCACTTCCCTTTCAGAAAATACGTGCAGGAATCACGGTCGATGACGGGTCTTTGCGGCACGGCCTGGGGAAAAGGAATATGAATCGCTTTGCGCTTAATCAGGCCTTCATCCCACCCGGAAATTCCCTTGCCGGGGCATTTTTCCGTGCAGGCGAGGCAGGCATTGCATTTGTCGTGATTTACATAGCGCGCCTTCTGACGCACCGTAATATCAAAATTACCGACATATCCCTTAACTTCGCTCACCTCGCAATAAGTCAAAAGAGTTATGTTGGGGTGCTGCAAAACCGCGTCCATCTTCGGCGTCAAAATACAGGCGGAACAATCCAGCGTGGGGAAGGTCTTGTCAAACTGCGCCATATGGCCGCCAATCGTCGAATTTTTTTCCACCAGATAAACTTTTTTACCGGTGTTGGCCAACTCCAGCGCGGCCTGGATGCCGGCAATGCCGCCGCCGACAACCATCACATCGGAATTGACATCAATGACACGCGAAGAAAGCGGCGCCAGAAGCCGCGCGCGATAAACAGCGCCGTTGAGCAGCGCTTTTGCCTTGGCGGTGCCCTCTTCTATATCATCGGTGACCCAGGAAACCTGCTCGCGGATATTGACAATGGTCAGCAGATACTGGTTCAGGCCGGCTTTCTCGATAACCTTACGGAAAGTATGTTCATGCATCAGCGGCGAGCAGGCGGTGACAATCACGCGATCGAGACGATGTTCCCTGATATCGTTGGCAATCATGTCCTGTCCGGGCGTGGAACACATGAAGCGGTAATCTTTCGCCACAACCACGTCCGGCAAACCGGCGGCAAAGTGCGCCAGTTCGCTGACGCGCACAGTTTGGGAAATATTATGTCCGCAATGGCAGACAAAAACCCCTATTCTGCTCACCGCATTTCTCCGCTATTTAAAAATAAATGGCACATAGAAATATCTTTAATCAGTCGCACAGACATCTCCCACAGATTCATCGATATTAATTTCCATGCTCTCCAGCAGCAATTCCGTGACGTCTCTGACGGTGATTTTATCATCCACATTGAGCGTACGGACGCTGTCTTCGAACATCGTGATGCAATAGGGACAGGCGGTCGCCAAAACCGTCGCGCCGGTGGCCAGCGCTTCTTCAATGCGCAAATCGCTCAGCCGCTCGCCCTTTAACTTTTCCATCCACAGTCCGCCGCCGCCGCCGCCGCAGCACATGCTCTGCTCGCGGCTGCGCTCCATCTCCATCAATTTCAGACCGGGAATAGCTTTGAGTACATTGCGTGGCGCATCATAAACACCGCTGTGACGACCCAGATAGCAGGGATCGTGGTAGGTTACCACAATGCCGCCGAAATCCTTTTTCGGTTTTATTTTTCCTTCTTTTATTTTTTTATCAAGTAATTGCGTGAAATGCACGACTGAATAATCTTCACCGTACTCTTTATTAAATGTGGCCAGGCAATGTGGAGATACTGTAATCATTTTAGCCACATTCCGCGATTGAAAATAATCCAGGTTCTTTTGTTTGAGGCGCGCAAATAAATCAAGGTCGCCGACTTTTCTGACGCTTTCCCCGCAGCAGTTTACCTCCGCAGCGGGAAGCCCCCAACTGATGCCGGTTTCATTCAATAAAGCGGCTGTCGTTTTCGCGATGCGGACATTACGCGGATCATAGCAAACGGTGCAGCATGTCCAAAAAAGATATTCCATCTCCGGAGCATAGAGAGGATATTTCTGTCCGGCCCAGTCGTTTCTTTTTGCCTGGTCGCCCGACCAAGGATTGCCGCGCGCCGCCAGAGATCCGACAAAAGCGCGCAAACTCTGCGGCAGCATGCCGCCGCCGCTGTAGACATTGCGAATGGCTGTCACGATATCGATAATTTCCACGCCGCGGGGACAGCGATCCACACAGAATTTACACGTGGAACAACCCCACATAAACTCCTCAATGCCGTCAAAGCCCAGCTGACCGTAACGCACCAGCTTGCGGATATTAAAGTGCGTTATCGGCGTCCACGGGCAGGTGCCGGAACAGGTGCCGCACTGATAGCATTTCTTCAGCGCCTCGCCGCCTGCCTCCATAATCGCCTGCGACATTTCCAGGTATGGCGTTATTGCCTGTGACATCAAACATCTCCTCGAATAGTGAACGGATTCACGCTCTTGCTACCACATAAAAAATCAAACCGCAAATTCAAACTTGACAAAAAGCCGGCGGCGGATACTTTTCTCCGCCCGAAAACACGATCCCGGAAAATTTATCAATATTTGAGAATGTGAGGAAACTAGTATTCGGGTGTCAGCTTGTCGAGCTCCGCCAGGGAAAATACCGGCCCGTCTTTGCAGACGTATTTGCTGCCCACATTGCAGCGTCCGCATTTGCCGATGCCGCATTTCATGCGCATTTCCAGCGAGGTAATAATATTTTCCTTGGAAAAACCCAATTCAAAAAATACCGGCAAAGTGAAGCGGATCATCACGGGGGGCCCGCAGATAACTGCCACCGCGTTTTCCTTGCTGGGAGCGACTTCCTTGCAGACGGCGGGCACAAACCCTTCTCTGCCCTTCCAGCTGGCATCACCTTTGTCCACCGTCACGTTAAGGTTCAAATCAGTCCGTTTTCCCCATTCGGCCAGCTCGTCTTTGTAAAGTAAAAGCCCCGGAGTTCTGGCGCCGTAGATTACAGTAATATTTCCGAAACGCTTCCGGTTGTCTTCATGCAGCATGTAATTTATCAGCGAGCGCAGGGTGGTGAAGGCAAAACCGCCGCCGACCACGACAATGTTTTTCCCCGCAAGATAATCCAGCGGCCAGGAATTCCCTAATGGGCCGCGAATGCCCATGAGCGTTCCTTCTTCCATTTCATGCAGCGCCGTGGTTACCACTCCTGCTTTCTGCACGGTGAATTCCACATAACCTTTTTGCGTGGGTGATGAAGCAATGCCGATCGGGCACTCACCCTTCCCGAAAATGGAAAGCTCTCCGAATTGACCTGGAATGTAAGCGTATTTCTGTTCATCTTCCGGATTAACAAATTTCAAGCGGAAAGTTTTGATGTCCTTGGTATCGACTTCGGTAATAATTTTATCCACGACAACAGGATAAGGAATATACGGGTTTTGCATTACTTACTCCCTGATTATAATTTAGAAATATCTTGAACAATTTTTCTGATATCAATATTCACCGGACAGTACATCACACAGCGGCCGCAGCCCACGCAGGAAATCGCGTTGAACATATCCACATAATATTTGAATTTGTGCATGGTGCGCTGGCGCCATCTTTCTTTTTGTGAAGGCCGCGGATTGTGCCCGGATGTCTCTTTGGTAAACAGAGGAAACATGCACGAATCCCAGGACCGGATGCGCACGCCGTCCGAACCTTTAACCTCGTCGCTGATGTCAAAACAATGGCAGGTCGGACACAAATAGGTGCAGGTGCCGCAGGCCAGGCATTTGCCGTGAATAGTGTTCCAGAAAGGATTGTCGAAATTTACATCCAGAATCGGTTTAACTTCATGCGCGGGTATTTTTGATTTAATTGCCTCTTTCGCTTGGGCGGCAATTTCCGCTTTCTTAGATTCCGCCTGCGCGTCGGCCTTTGTTTCACCGAAATATTTTGACAGTGCTTCGCCCTTCGGCGTAACAAATTCCACCAGATAATCACCGCCGATGTCGGTAAGCAGAATGTCCGCGCCGTCGGAGGAAACCGGCTCGCCGTCCACCGATGTGCAAAAACAGCTCGTGTACGGCGGTGTCGCGCAAGCAAGCGAAATAACCGTTGTGTTTTTTCTTTTCTCTATATAGTAGCCGTCTTTGTATTTTTCCTGATCAAAAAGCTTGTCCAGAAGTACAAAGCTGTGCGCGTCGCAGGGACGCACGCCAAACAAAACAGACTGCTCGGCTTTATTTACTTCCGCAGAAAAGGTCATGCCTTTTTCCGTGCGGGTATACTTCATCATGGTTTCCGTATGGGGAAAGAAAACATTTTTCGGCGCGTTTTTGGAGTTCAGATAAGAAAAAAACGGCTCATCGTTCCTGCCGAGCGGCGCAAAGAGAACATTATCTTCCTTCTTAACCGGCGCCCAAACCAGAAAATCATCCGCCATTTTTTTGGCTATCCCGGCCAAGGCATCTTTTTTGATCAAACGTTTTTCCATAATCTTTCCTAATTTATTATTTTCTGCACCTTGCGAAATTCAAATACTTTTATTTTTTTCAAATCAGCCTCAACTGCTTTAAAAGCGGCTGCGGGTCGAAAATATGCGATTTAAAAGTATCCTTTGCTTCCGGCAAATCCATCGCCAGCGAAATCAGTTCGGTAAAATAGAATACCGGCAATCTCAGCTTCCGGCTGGGACGCATATCCAGATTGGCCATGCACAGCGGGCAGGCGGTTACCACGCAGTTGGCGCCCGCTTCCCGCGCCGCGCTCATCAACTTATCGCACATGTCGACGACAATTTTCGTTTTGCTGATCGCGAGCGATCCGCCGCAGCAGTCGGTTTTATACGACCAGTTTTTCACGTCCGCGCCGATGGCCGTTAATATTTTGTCCATCATATAAGGATTTTCATAGTCGTCGAACTCACAGACCTCCGGGGGGCGCAGCAAAAGACATCCGTAATAAGATACCGGTTTTAGGCCACCCAAGTCTTTTTTGGTTTTTCCCTTAAGCGCTTCTATGCCGATATCGTTATAGATAATATCAACGGGATTGCGGATCGCAAAGTTTGGCTGGTATTTGCCGCCGATAACATCTTCTATCTTTGTCTTCAGTTTATCATCCGCCTTTAAATGATGCTCGGCCATTTTAAACCTGTTGAAACAGGCCGCGCAGGGAACCATGACATCCAGCGCGTCTTTCTGGGCGGCGATCAAGTTGCGCGCCGGCAGCGCGATCGATAAATCAAAATTGGTGCTGTGCGCGGAAGAAGCCCCGCAGCAGGACCAGTCGTCAACTTCTTTTATTTCTATGCCCAAAGCGCGGCTGACCGCCTTCATCGACTGATCATATTCTTTTCCCGTCGCGTGCAGCGAACATCCGGGGTAGTATGAAACTTTCAACTCCTGCCTCCTTAGCCTTCTTTACGATGACTTTGTTTTTTCAAAAATATCCTGGACGGACTTCAAATCCTTCGTGCGCGGCGAAACAAGCGCGAGTTTTCCTTTTAGGAACATGCCCGGAGCCAGGGTGATATCCGAAAACAAATCTCCCGATTTTAACTTATACTGCACCATCATCATCGGCTCGTTGATACGGCCGCCCATTTTAATGCCGGACAAAAACGCTTCGTGGAACTTCAGCACATTTCTCTCGCGCGCGCCGATGCCGGATTCGATAGCCATCTGCCTGAGCACATCCATCATGCGGGCGATATCCACTTCGTTCGGACAGCGCGTGATGCATGTTTCACACGACAGGCAAAGCCAGATGGTGGAACTCCTGAGCACTTTGTCGCGCTCGCCGTTCTGGATCATTTTAACCACCCTGTTGGGGTTAAATTCCATATACGACGCCGTGGGACACCCCGCCGTGCACTTGCGGCAATGATAGCAGCGTTGAATGGGCACCCCGTTTATTCTCTCGTTTACTTCTTCCAAAAAAGTTTGCATGTGAACTCCGCTTTTTAAATCCTCATCAGGGATTATAAATAAAATCTTCCTTGTCGTTTTCACTGAATTTGCCCAAGGGCGGCATGTCTTCCATGGAAGATCCGGCGCGGTTGCCGAACATCTCCCAGCAGTCCTTGTCTATTTTTTTGAGGAACTTGCGCAAATCAACGCCCATCGGGCAGACGGCCACACAGGAGCCGCAATCCACGCAACGCCCCACCATGTGATAGAGGCGCATGAACTGGAATACCTGCGTGTCAGTCGCGTCTTCGCCGATACCAACCCACTGCGGCATGCTTTGCTCGGCAAAACAGGTCGGGCAATAACAGGACGGACAAGCCTGGCGACAGGCATTGCAGCGAATACACTTGGCCATTTCCTTTGTGAAGTACGCCCAACGCTCTTCAATGGACTTGGCTTCAAATTCCTTAACCTGGTCATACTCGGCTTCGGGATTCATGGCTGGCGCAGGCGAACCGACCATAACGTCGGAAATAATGGGATTATTATACCGGCAAGTGCGGCAGCTGTCTGAAAGGACTTCTTTCAGCGCGACGGTCTTTTCACCTTCCGCCGTTTTCACCTTAATCTGGCCGCCTTCCATATCGCCTTCAATGATATCCGCGCCGCCTGCGGCGGTTCTTAATTTTTTACTCTCCACATAGCCGTCGCAGGGAACGCCGATAATGTAAACTTCGCCGCGGTCATATTGCCTTTCCTGCAAATGGATAATAATGGAACGCGTGGTGCAGCCGCGGGCGACCACCCCGATCACTTTTTTCTTCCTGTCTTCCGGCTTAACGCGCTTTTGCGAATTTTTATGCGCGGTAATCAAGTCATGCACGAACTTGGCCAAGTTTTGCGTGCAGAGATTGTTCCAGATTAGTTTTTCCGCCTCTTCCGGCCTAGTGATAAAGCAAGGCGTTGCCGTCAAAGGAAGCGTGCCTTTTTCATAGCCAATGATCACGTCAGCTTTCTTTTCCAAAAGCAGCCTTTGAGCTTCTTCCCGCAATTTAGTTTCAATGTTTTCCACAGTGATAATTTCCTTGTTAGTTTTTATACTCTTCTTATAAATTAACCTATGCCACTGTCTTAACCATTTTACTGGCCGGTCCCAATGCCTTTATTTTTTCCGTCGCTCCTTTGATGACCTGCGCCCATCTATCTCCTTCGGACGCGGAAACCCAGGTGAATATGGTACGGTCCCCTTCCACACCGATGTAATTCAGGAAACTTTTTAACGTCGCAAACTTGCGCCGTGCCACCAGATTTCCTGAGATATAGTGGCATTCACCCGGGTGTCACCCCGAAACCAAAACGCCGTCTGCTCCGGA
>Ga0209407_1000119_pt1 | contig 113630 bp, 85 predicted proteins | sample AD_JPNHG3_MetaG_FD_184410 | JGI IMG/M metagenome (GOLD analysis project Ga0209407, IMG submission 184410) | Active sludge microbial communities of municipal wastewater-treating anaerobic digesters from Japan - AD_JPNHG3_MetaG (SPAdes) (version 2) | ecosystem: Engineered > Bioreactor > Anaerobic... | reverse complement strand
TCTTGAGCCACTTCCGTTTGGCGCGGGCGAACTGAGCCACTTCCTGCCAATTGTCGGTACAACAGATCACCGCCAAAATGGCAATGATGACCAACTCGCTTAACTCATGCCGTCGCCCGCGTCGACAGCGCGGGTCCGGCAACCCACTGAAATACTGGCGAATCGACTCGATAACCATCCTTGGCCTCCTGGTTCTGTGCGACGATCACACTCCATAACCATCGGCCAATTCAATCCTTTACGATTAACCCCTGTCGACTTTGCGTTTGCCCTGCGATCACCGCCCGCAAGGGGGAAAGAAGACCGGCTTGGCTGGCCCTCGGCCATCTACGCGTCCAGACAGCTCCCCGCATTTGTCATGCTGAGTCCCGATGCACATCGGGATCGAAGCACTTGGCCAGAGACCAGGCACGTACCCCATTCGCGGCCAGATTCCTCCGCTCCGCTTTGCTCCGGTCGGAATGACAACGCGGACGCGGCCACTGCGCCTCAGGCGCAGGCTGTCCTAACGTACACGCGGATCAAACCCTGCGAGCTTCCGCCCCCCGAATTCCTTCCCGCCCCACCCGCCCCGGCGCGCCTCCCCGTGTCGCGGCCATCGCGGCCGCGGGCTACGCGTGGTCGGCGTCACACCTCTCTATCGCGCCGACGAACTGCTCCCAGATTCCCCCAATGTCGTCGGCCAGCGGGCGCAATTGGGCATCGTCAAGCATGAATCCGTAGCCATGAATAAAGAAATGCCTGAAGGTCAGGTACTCATAGAGGCGGTCGGCCAGCGTTTCCGATATGAGCCCATGGTGAACGGCGGCTTCCAGCACGTCCTTATGCCATATCTCCGAGCGCGCGACGCGGACACCTTTGGCCTTCAGAATCTGGTTTAGGATGTTCTCGATCCCGTTGTAGATGTTGTGAAGAAACGTAGCCATCGCCGCCAGCTCGACAGGCGACCGAAGCTCCCTCGCCCTGGCCTCACCGAGATAGCGAAGGGCTTGCTCTACGTTCTGCCTCTCAGCCGCGATCTTCCTGATCAGATCCACGATAGATCCTCAATCCGGTTTCTTCGACGAGATCATTGAACAGCGACTTGCGGGACAAATCCACGAGGTCGACCGGCTGTGACAGGTGCTTCACAAGGTCGGCATAGAACCGGAAGAACCGCGCCGGCTCGATCCCTTTGACCGCCAAATCCACATCATGGGGTGTCTGAGCGGGGTCCAGAGACGAACCGAACAGGACCACCTCATCGACCTGGTATTCCCGGGCATAGTGCAGAATGATCTGTCTCTGGGCTTCGGTTATCATCGCATCTCTTTCTGCCGGTAATAGGCACATAGCGCAAAGCAACCAACGCACATTGTACGGCGCAATGCCGGAAGCGTCAATGGACCGCCGAACGCAACGGTGTCTATTCAACCCGCCCCGGCGTTCCTCCCCGTGTCGCAGGCATCCTGCCCGCGCGTGCCGAGGGCGTCCCGCCCTTGCACCCCTCCCTCCCCGTCACCACCCCCACAGACCCAACCGCCCCCCAGCCATCCTCACGCCACCAGAAGCCATCGCGAATTGCGTAAGACGACCCCGGAATTGCCCGGATTCTGTTATCATCAGATCGGCAAGGGGGCGGGTTGAACAGGGCTCGGCTTGAATCTCCGGGGCATTTCAAAACGCCTGAGCCCTTTGAGCTATCTTCTCGGACTCTCTCAGGGGGGCCGGACGGGGGGCGCTTCTTTGTCAATCCGCCGAGAAATCCTGCCGATATGAGGATTGTCGAAGTGCGTGGGGCTGTCTGAGGAACTTCACAGGAAAGGTGAGACCTTATGAAGAAGAGAGAGCGTTTCATTGTGGTCGCGGTCGCGCTCGTTCTTGTCGCGGCCGTGACGTACTTCTCGACTCGCCTCTGGGTGAGCGCATCCGAACCTACTGCGCCCGAATCGCAGACGAACCCTCGCGTAGAAGCAACGCAACCGGCAAACCAACTCAAGGCAGGGCAGCAGCGCATTGCGGAATTGGAGAAGGAGTTGGATAGTCTCAGGATGGAAGACAGGTCTGATTTCCCCGGTCTGCACACTGCCCTCAAGAACATGAAGCTAATCGTCATCGAGGTGAAAGACTTGCCTCTTGAAGCTGTCCGCTACGGCCTTTCTAACAAGAACATCATTGACGCCGTAAAGGCTCGGTTGCGAACTCACGGCATTAGGGCTGTCACGTTTGATGAGGGATTATCGTCGGCGAACGCTGAGGATTTGCGCACGGTATCGGCTACCCCGTCCCTCCATCCACGCCTTGAAGTTGGAGTCGAGTTTGCACCACGAGGCGCAACATACATCGGATACCTGGGGGTGTCCATGCGGAAACGTACGGGGGCGGGCCTGGACAACGACGGCGGCTCGCCAGAAGTCGCGAAGGCCGCGAGGGAGTTGTCTAAAGCTGTTGACGCGATGGATAGACCCTTTGAAGACACAAAGGGGAAAGAGGGGGACGCAAAAGAACAGGCTCTCAAGGCAGAGGACGCGGCCCTGAATAAAGTTGTCGACCTGCGTGCAAAATGGGTTCAGGCCGTGAAGCAGGTCGAGCGGGATTTCATAGATGGTCGCCCCCCAAGAAAGCCGATCAGGCAGTGGACCTTCGTAAGCTGTTGGGAATATCGCTTGAGTATTTGTGGTGCGCTGGCCAATTTCGCGGAAGATGAACGCAATGGCCTTGACGAAATGATAGACTACTTCGCCCGTGAGTTCCTCAAGGCCAATCCAATCGAGGCGAAGCAGTGACAGAGAATAATAAGGACAGTCACCCATTTGGAGATAATACGGCTCCAGATAATAGGTGGCTGCACCTCGTTATGTACCTCGTTATGTAGATTAGCAATGACAGGCGACGCAAGAGACCGTCTTTGAATCAGGAGGCAAAACATGGACGACTGGAGACAATTCGACGAGACGTTCCACCAGGCCCAGCAGCGGCAACAGGAGCGAGAGAGAGCAGAGCAAGAGAAGAAGGCGAATATGGACGAGAATAAGAGGAAGACAATTGAGTTCGTGAGTAACATTGCCCAGCCGGCGTTCGGCGAAATAGAGAAAGAGCTTCACGGGCGAGGCATGACCTGCCAGACGGTGCCCAAAGGTTCATCAATTACTATCCATGTTGCCAAACCAGGAGGCCTGCCAACGAGAACTGGGGCCTTTGAGTGGACGGTAACGGTAGAACCTACCTCGACAGCATCGGGAATTCAGGTAGAGGCCAGCGGGACGGACGTACCAGCGCATAAGGTCAAGATAGAGCGACCGGGTGGCGTCCTTCTGTCCGGCGAGCTTTTGTCCGGCGACAAGGTTAACAAGGATGATATTGTCAGGAGTTTCCTCGCCGACTTCTCCCGAGCGTGTCTGACACAATGGGTGACATAATAGACATAATAGCGACAGTCTCGTAGTGTGCACCGCACACCGCTCGTCTCCGCCTCGGAGTTGACGCACGCCTCCGCGCCTCAGAATCATGCTCATTCTACGGCGGGCCGAGACTCAAGAACAGGGAGAACGCGGGCGATTCCGCTCGCGGCGGAAGGATGGTGGGCGGTGCCCACCCTACGGATCATGCGGTCTTTCGGTGTCGCTTTCGGGCGGAGCGCGGCACCTCCGCGCCGGCGGTGAGGACCTCGCGGGCTTTTTCGTATAAGGGGGCCAGGGACTCGGGGACGGAGTCGTGCGTGATGGCCTCCAGCAGCAACAGGGGCGGCGGCGTACCCGTCGCCTCCTGGAGCCGAAGCAGGTGCTCGATGGTCAGACTGCGCTTGCGGTGCGCGACCCGGCTGATGAACGACTCGCTCAGTCCCATGCTCTCGCCGATCTGCCGGAGCGTCATCCCCTGCGATTGCAGGTGCCTGACCAGATCGGCCGACAGATTCGCTTCAACTTGTTTCCTCTGTTCGTCCAACGGATCGCTCCTTACATACTCCTATCTTAGGCCGGACGTGACCGGAAAACAAGGAAAACCCCAACGATGGCGTGCGTGAAGTGTCTGGGTGGCAGCCTCAAACGCCTTGGCGTTTGGGGATGGTTTGATGGGTAAGGGCCTGGCGCACCACATCTGCCAACCCACCTCGCCATCCCCAAAGCTCCGTTTCACTGCGCTTTGAGGCTGCCACACAACTGACAGGATATCTTCACACATTCGTGCGTGAAGCGTCGTACGTGAAGCGTGAAGCGCTGGCCACCCCACGCTTCTACGCATGTACGCTTCTACGCATCTACAGCCCTCCCGGGCAGCCTCTCGTCGTTCGTATCTCGGCCGACTTGACGCGGGGGCTGGGAATCCGCTCCGCCTGCCGGGCATGGTGGGCAATGGGTTTGTCGTGCGGACAACAGAAATATTTTGTTGTATTTTGTACTTGACGCGGATGTATGGTCGTACTACCATAGAGCAGCCCGTCGGGCTTCTCTTGACGCGTCGTGCGTGAAGCGGGAAGCGGACAGGACGTGGGGTCCCAAAGAGGGCCCGATTCACGAGGCACGGGCCACGGGTCACGGGCCACCAGAGACGTGTGATACGGAAGGAGAAAAACATGGCCAAGCGGAAAGAGCGGGACAAGGCCGCAAAGACGGCGAAGAGCAGCAAGGGCGCCAAGGGCACGCGGGGCAGGAGCCAGCGGGTTCGCCAGTGGAAGCCGCCGCGGGTGCCGCCGCCGGACAGCACTGTCTGGCCGGAGCAGTATCGCGGCAAGAACTGGAAGCCCGTCTACGCGATCCTGTTCGCGGGGCGCTGCCAGTTGTGCGCGTACTCCTGTCCCCTGTCGAAGTGGCGCCAGTTGCTGGACAAATACCACGGCCAGTCCCGCCTGCTGCTGTGCACGAACCACCCGGACTGCCCGGGCGAGCTGCGCGAGGTCCTGCCCATCGAGACCTGCCGCAACTTCAAACCCAAACCTTGGGGCAGGATCTGCACCAATCCGCCGAAGCGCCGCGCCTCCGCCACCCCGACCGAGTCCGACCCCGACGTCCGCCGCATCCCCGTCGGCAAAGGCCTCTTCGCCCTCGTCGACGCCGCCGACTACGACCGTCTCAGCAAGTATCGCTGGTACGCGTCGGTTCATGGGCCCAACATCTATGCCCTCGCCTATGTCGATGGACGAGCGGTCACCATGCACCGCCTGCTGATGAAACCGCGAAAAGGCTACGTCGTCGACCACATCGACGGCAATGGCCTGGACAACCGGCGCTGCAACCTGCGGGTCTGCACGCCCGCGCAGAACCTGGCCAACAAGGCCCCGCGTGGCGGCTCGTCGCAGTTCGTGGGCATCTACCGCAGGAGGGACAAATGGGTCGCGCATGTCACGCGTCGCGGGAAGTACTACTACGTCGGGATTTTCGACGATGAGGTGGAGGCCGCCAAGGCGCGCGACCGCAAGGCCTACGAACTGCACGGCGAGTACGCCTATCTGAACTTCCCGGAGGATTTCAAGCGATGAGCACGCCATGCAGCGCGTGCGTCGCTATATCCGTACGCGTATGGCATGAAGGCTGTGACTGATGTTTGCGGCAAGGGTACGCGGCGTGAATCTCGAAATCCGAATCTCGAAATCCGATACAAGCACAAAGGTCCAAATTCCCCAAATTCGAAACAGCCCTTTTGGTGGCTCGGCCTCGGACACTGGGATTTCGGTCATTGGGCTTTGTTTCGGGCTTCGTGTTTCGTGCTTCGGATTTCGAGCAGGGCCGGCTCTTACGAGCACACTACAAACCTCTTGCCGTTTGTAGTGGCGTCGTGAGACGCTGCTCCTGTTTCATGTATGCCCTTACGGGCACACTACGAACGGTATGCTCTTACGAACACACTACGAACGGGCTCAGGTCCTGGACTGGTCGAGGATAAGTTCCTTGACCTTCTGGCTGGGCAGGTTGAGCGCGCCGTAGGCGGCGGCCGCGGCCGCTCGCAGATCGGGCTCGGTCTCGTCGGAACCGGTCAGGCCGTAGATCTGGTCGACCGTCGCATCGGGCAGAAGGTTGCCGTTGAGCTTGGCCGAATTGGCCAGGGACGCGAACGCGTCGATCCGCACCGCCATGTCATAGGCGTCGCTCAGCGCCATCTCGGCAATCGCCCGTTGGGCATCGGGGCTGTTGAGGTAGGCCAGCGTCTGGCCGGCGAGGACCTGGAGGTCCTGCTGCTCGCCCCGCGTCGCACCGACCAGGGCCGCCTGGGCCAGGGAAAGGTCGATGACCGGATTGCGGCTGACGCCCAGCTTCAGCAGGGCCTGGACGGCCCGCAGGGCGTAATCTTCGGCCCGTTCGGCGGTCCAATCCCCGCCGACGGCCTGGGGGTCCAGGGCCAGCGCCTGGGCCAGATTCTGGACGACCAGACGGCTCTCATTGAAGGGCTGCCGGGGTCCGGCGTTGGCGATGGCGATGGCGGCAGTGTAGCGCACCGCGCGATCCGAGAAGGACAGGGCCTGGAGCATGGGCTGGGCGGGGCCGACGGTATAGAGCAGCGAGTTCTCGCCGGCGTTGGTCGCCAGGGCCTCAGCCGCACCCAGAGCGACCGCCGCGTTCTTGTCGTTGAGCCCGCGAAGCAGCGTCTGCTGGAGATACTCGGGGCCGGCGGTCTTGGCATAGGTCAGCGCCGAGGCGTGCTGGGCGCCGAAGTATTCCGGCATGGCGATGCCCGTCGCCTCCGCCTTGAAGAACGCCGCCAGCCACAGTCCGATCGACAGACCGAACTGATCGTCGGCCTTGAGCGACCACTCGCAGCAACGCATCGCCATCAGCTCGTTGAAGTACGCCCGGTCCACTTCCTCGCGGACCAGCCGGTTGGCGTCGGCGTCCCAGAACCAGATGTTGGCGAAGGACGGGCCTTCCTGGGGGGCCAGCGACTCGTCATGGTAATAGTACTTCTCCGCCAGTTGGAAGAACATGGCGGCCGCCGGTGCATTGCTCATCTGCGGGTCGATCTTCTGGATGCTCTGGGCGGCGAGGCTGCGAAGCTCGGTCGAGGCGTCCTTCTCCACGACGTACTTCAGATACGGCAGTGACTGGGGATAGCCGATCTGACCCAGCGCGCGGATGACCTCCGCCTTGACCGCGTCGTTGTTCATCTGAAGGGAAGCCGCCAGAGGACGGATCGCGTGGCGACCGATTTGCGGCAGCGCTTCGAGGATGTTGTCCAGCTCGCTGCGCCGGGCGGGGTCGGCGATCGCATCGAGCATGAACGGAATCGCGTACTCGCCCGAGTTCTTCAGACGCCCGATCGCATTGATCTTGCCGCGGATCGTGGTGCTCAGCCGCTTGATCTCGTCGACGATAACCTGGGGATCGGACCGCAGCTCAAAACGCCCCTGTTCGATCACCGCCAGAAGTTGCTTGGCCACGGAGGCCAACTCTGCGTCCTTTGAGGTCTCGACCACCTTCATCGCCAGCTCGTAGCCTTGCGGATTGGCCTGCGTCAGTTCGAGCAGCGCCACCGGGTCGGGATTGCTCTGCAAGATGGCCTGGCCGTAGCCCTTGGCCAAATCAAACCGCCCGATCTTAACGTAGTGCAAGAAATCGTTCCAATCGTTGGCAAGCGTACGCTGCTGCGACAGACCGCTCCCAACGATCAAACCTGCCAGACAAAGAACCACGGCAACGGCTCGTCCGTTCAACATCGAGATGTCTCCAATACCCCTTTGTGTCCAGTTATGGGACCGGCCCGACTGCGGAGAACGCGAAGGACTGTGGTGAATACCCTTACCCCGCGGTCTCCCCCGTCGGGCGGTCCGTCCCTTTTCGAAGGCAGTTACAAGCAACAAGCCGTCGTGATCTTCGGCCTTAATCTCTTGATTCTAAAGCCAGAACGGCTCTCTGTCAACAAAAAACCCCTTTCCCAGCCTCCCCATTTCCATCGCATTCGCAGGACAAACGACCTTTGTTTTCCCTATTCGGCTCAGGTTTCGGCCACATCGCACCGTATCCATTCTTCGGCTCCACGAGGGCCCCAGGAGGGTCCCTGCGGGCCGGACGCGACGCGAATTCCCTTGACGGCAACGGCGAAAGACTGCATAATACAGAACAAGGAAGCTTTTGAGCTTGAATCGGTGTACCGGGCAGGAGGTACCGATGCAGGATGCGGAACTGATGGCCGTGGCGCGTCGAGTGCGTCGACGCTCAACCGCCTGCGATGGGGCTTCTCTCCCGTACACACCGCGAAATCCGGCTGTGCCCGACCTTGCTGTCCCGATGCGGCCGGAATGGTTAGACTCTGAACATCTGCATGCCCACCACAACCTGACGAACGTGGATATGGAGATTATGGGGTATTTATCCTTGACGTCACGTTATTGGACTTGGTAAATTGGGTACCAGGCAGCCTGCGGCGATCCTCTTGGGGCCGCCGGCGATGAGAAGACAAGGGCAGGTACGGGTGCTGCAACACCCTGGGAGACTGTGTTCCGCCTGTTCCGGAACAGCACGTCGCGTCAGGATACCGGGGTCACGCTGAGAGAGAGTAAGGAAGGAGGTGATCGAGCGGGCGGTGCGATGGTCTCTCCGGCGAGATGCAGCGACAGAAATCTACACGTCTGGGCACGGCATACAGCAATGGGAAGATTCCCGCGTGCCATCGGGGGGGAACGAAAGGGCGCGTTGCCCCGGCACGATGAAGTTTTGTTCAGTTGAAGGAGGACCGTCATGTGTAAGAGAACGTTGATTCTTCTGGCCGTGTTGGGGCTCGTGCTGAGCTCGGCGGCCCAAGCCGCCAACATCACGGTCGTCACAGAGAATGTGGACCGCGAGCCGGACGGAGTCGTCGACGACCAGGGATTGATCGACTGGCTCGTGGCCCAGGGGCACACGGTCGACGTAAGACGTGACTACTGGTGGACGCTCGACGACGCCAAGATCGCGGCCCTGAACGCCGCCGATTTGATTATCGTCAGCCGCCTGTCCAACAGCGGCAACTACGATGACGGTGCCGAGGTGACGCAGTGGAACTCAATCACCGCGCCGATGCTCCAGATGAGCGCCTATCTCGTCCGCAACAACCGCTGGAAATGGATGAACTCCGGGACGGCGACCGGTAACACCACCGACACCGTGATGGAAGTGCTGGACCCGACCCACGAGGTGTTTGCGGGCGTAGCGCTCAGTGTTGCCGATCCCAACGACCCGAACACCGTAGGGAACCGGGTTCAGGCCGTTGACCCCAGTGTGGGCACCGGCATCACTTCCTTCATGGACACCCTCGACCCGGGTAACGGGACCCTTCTGGCCACCGCGCCGGTTTCCAACACGGCCTGGATCGTCGAATGGGACAAGGGCGTGGAGTTCTACGCCGGCGCCGGTCAGTTTGCCGGCGGGCCGCGCATGTTCTTCGCCGCCGGCACCCAGGAATCGGGCGCTACCCCCCAGGGCGCCTGGAACCTCACGGCCGAAGGCGAAATCATGTTCGCCAACGCAATCAATTACCTGCTGAGCATTCCGTCTCGCTACGCATCGGCACCGAGTCCGGCCGACGGCGCCAGCGATCTGCTGCGCGACGAAGTGACGCTGAGGTGGACGGCCGGCACCACCGCCGCGACGCATGACGTCTATCTGGGCACCAGCCGGGAGGCTGTCGCCAGTGCCAGCACCGACAGCAACGATACGACGGGCGCGCTGGTCAGCGCAAGCCAGACGGGCAACAGCTTTGATCCCGGCCGGCTCGAATTCGGCCAAACCTATTACTGGCGTGTCGACGAAGTGGGACCGGCTCCCGGTTACAAGGTCTACAAGGGTGACGTCTGGAGTTTCACTGTGGAGCCGTACAGCATTCCCATCACGAATGTGATCGCGACGGCCTCCAGTTCAGCAGGCAACCTCTTCGGACCGGAGAAGACCGTCGATGGGTCCGGCCTGGACGAGAACGACCTGCATTCGGCCAACGGCACCACCATGTGGCTCAGTTCCGGTGAACGGGACGAGGTGGTCTATATCGAGTACGCGTTCGACAAGCCCTACCGTCTCGACATGGTCTGGGTCTGGAACTCCAATACCGGCATCGAGGCAATGTATGGCTACGGCCTCAAAGACGTGACCATCGAGACCTCGATGGACGGCAGTACCTGGACGACCTTCGGCGACGTCGAATTCGCCCAGGCTCCCGGCGACTACGGCTACGCCCATGACACCGTGGATATGGCCGCCACCGCCGCCAAGTACGTCCGATTCGTCGCCAACAGCAACTGGGGCGGCGGGCCCCGGTATGGCCTGAGTGAGGTCCGCTTCTTCGCGATCCCCGTCCTCGCCCGGGAGCCGCAGCCGGCGTCGGGACAGGTCGAAGTGCCTGTCAACGGAACCTTGAGCTGGCGGTCCGGCTTGCTGGTCGGCTCACACCAGTTGTACATCAGCAGCAACAAGGCCGCTGTCGAGAACGGCACGGCCCCCGTGAAGGTCCTGAACACCAACAGCTTCAACCTTGAGTCTCTCGGGTTGAACATCGGGACCACATACTATTGGAAGGTTAACGAGGTCAACGACGTCCTCTCGCCCAAGAGCCTCAACGGCGACGTCTGGAGCTTCACCACGCAGAATTTCTTCGCGGTCGATGACTTCGAAAGCTACACCAGCGAGAATATCAAGAACACCTGGGTCGATGGCTGGAAGAAGTCGACGGGCGTGCGCAATGCCTCGAACGTCAATCCGGTGATCGATCAGGAGATCGCCAACAGCGGCAGCCAGTCGGTGTTCCTGGCCTATGACAACACGAAGTCTCCGTACCACATCGAGATCGAGCGGACGATCTCCGGGCGGACCAACTGGACCAACAACGGTGTGCAGAAACTCGTGCTGTTCTTCCACGGCGATCCGGGCAACAAGCCCAACGACAAGCTCTATGTGACGATCAACGGCAAGACCGCCACCTATGACGGCGACCTGTCCAAGCCGTGGTGGAGAAGCTGGAGCATTGACCTGAACTCGATGGGCATCAACGTGCGTGATGTCCGACTCCTGGCGGTAGGCGTGGGCGACGTCACAAAGCCGACAACCGGCCGCAAGGGGAAGATTTGGATCGATGACATCCGCCTGTATCGGACCGCTCCCTCCGTGCCGACCATCGTGGACGCCGCGCTGGCGGTCAACAGCAGCGGCGATTTCAAAGGCCAGTTCGATACCCTCCTGGCAGCGATGAGCAAGGCCGATCCGGCGATCCTCGAGGCCCTGTCGAGTGAAGAGGACTACACCGTATTCGCGCCGACCGATGACGCGTTCGCTGCGATGGGAATCAACGCCAGCAACGTCGGCAGCCTGGATATGGGGATTTTGAACGAGATCCTGCTGTACCATGTGGTAGCCGGCAAACTGGCGTCGGCGGACGTTCTGGCCGCCAGCCAGATTGCGACGGTCCAGGGCACGGCGATCCGGCAGGCGGGCGGCGTGCTGATCGACGGCGTCGGACGTCAGGCCAATCTGCTGGCCGTTGACGGCGTCGCCTCGAACGGTCTGATGCACGTCGTGGACGCGATGATGCTGCCGTTCGAGATCCGCAACCTCGTCGAAATGCTGATCGCCACAAACAGTGCCGGCAGTCTGGCCGGCCAGCTCAACAGCCTGCTCGGCGTCGTTCAGAGCAATCCGTCGCTGGTGGCGTTGCTAACCGGCGCAGACGAATACACCGTCTTCGCGCCGACGGATGCGGCGATCGCCGCTCTGCGGCTGGCCGCCGATGAGAATCTGTTCCTCTACCACATCGCAGCCGGCTCGCTGCGGGCGGCGGATGTGCTCGCGGCCGAAGAGCTTACGATGCTCAATGGCGGCACGTTGAAGCAGGCCGGCGGCGTTCTGATCGATGCCGCCGGACGGCAGGTGGCGCTTGTCGCGACCGACGTGATTGCGTCCAATGGTGTTATCCACGTCATTGACGCGGTGCTGCTGCCGGTACCGGTGATCGAGAACGCCAGCTTCGAGCTGCCCGGGACGGAGAAGCAGAAAGGCTTCGACGCCGTACCCGGCTGGGCCACGGACGCCGAAGTCGTGGATTCCGGCGTCGAGACAGGCTGGACGCCTACCGATGGCCTCTGGACCGCCTACCTGATGAGCGGCGATCCTTCCGTCTGGCAGATGACGCCTTTGACTCTGGGCGAGGGCGACCTGTTCACACTGAAGGTGGATGCACGGATCACCTGGGCCGCCACAACGCTGCGGATGACCCTGTACTATCTGGCGGACGGTGTCCGCGTCCCGGCGGCAACCGCCGACGTGGCGCTGACCGGCCAGATGCAGGAGTACACGCTGGAACTCAACGCTTACCTGGCACCCGAGGCGGTCGGAAAGACGATCGGTATTGAGTTCCAGAACGTCAGCAGCGGTGCCACGTGGATCGGGCTGGACAACGTTCGTCTGGAGGGCCCGACGGCCGCTCCGGAACCTGAGCCCGAGCCGGAGCCTGCTCCCGAGCCCGAGCCGGTGGTTGTAGAGTAAGATCGAGAAAGGCCGCCCAAGCGGTCTGACTCACAAAGTTCCTCGCGGGGTCCGTACCCACCCGGATACGGACCCCTTTTTCTTATGCGCCAGGATCGGTCTTGCGCACCGGGAACAGGGGAGCAAAAAGAGTTTGAACTGACCCTTCTGTCTGCCGTACCGCTCAGACAGTTCTGCGGAAGTCAACCGGCCTACAGGACAGGCCTGTCAGTGTTTGTAGCGCTGCGGGATGTCCGAACTGAGCCCCTTGCCCATTGCCGAAAGCAGCAGCAATTCCGCCGCGATCAGCAGGTAGATCGGCCCGAGCAGGAGACTGCACACGATGGCAAACTCCCGCGTCGGCCGGTCCCACGAGCCTTTGGCGCAGCACAGCGCCGCGCCTTCCGTGCAGAAGTACGCCAGCACGGCCGAAAGAACCCACAGCAGCACCCATACCCAAGCCATACTCTCATCCTCCCGATGCGGGACAATGACGGCTTCTCAAGGTGCAGGCCAAAAGATGCGATTGGAAATGCCAAAGACAGCCAACCACTCCTATTATACCACGTTGCACAAGAAAAAAAGATTCGCAAACCGCTTTTTTTGTCCGGACACGTAGGAATCGCCGCGTCATAAGCCTCATCGTCGGCTGCGTGGGCGACTGGTTCGGCGGCTGGGACGGCCTGGAGGCGGACTCGGCCGACCAGTTCGCCACCGAGGACCTGCAACGCGGCGGCTGGGCAGCCTGCCGCGTATCGAGACCGGCGGCATCGCCACTGGAGAAGGTCGCTCAGCCCCTCCAGCTCAAGGGCGGCGCCTGGCACCAGGCCGACCCGGCGCAACCCTCTGCTTCGACCTGCCCAAGGGCCAGACCACTGTCATCATCTGACCGCCGGTTTACTGCTGGCGTCGGGCCCGCCAGATGCAGCGGCCGCCGGTGGCGACGCTGACGTCGCCGACAAGCTCGGCCCCTTCCAGGTGGACGGTCATGCTGTCGGTCGGCGCCTGCTGCGGCATGCCGTTGACGACGATGGTCTTGCTCTGGCCCTGCATGACGAGCTGGTTGCCCTGCATCTGTCCGACGAAGATCTCCGTGATCTTGTAGAACATCTGCTGGCCGTACATGTCGGAGACCATCGCTTCCCCGTACCATTGAGCCGTGAATTGCCCGTTCTGCCCCATCGCCACCTGCACCTGCATGGGATAGCTCAGCGCAGGATAATCGTTCGTGGCCGTTCCCGCCCAGAGCCCCACAGGCGACCACTGGGCCTGCGGCTGCGGCATGGGCTGCGGCTGAGTCGGCTGCCTGGGCTGAGTCGGCTGGGTCGGACCGGGGGCGGTATGAGGGGCGGGAGCGCTGGCAACGGCGACGATGTTCCAGCGTTGGAGGATATCGGCCGGAAGGGCCTCCAATTCCGGAGACGAAACGCCTCTCGTCCAGCAATCCTCGATGTCGATCTCGATGACGCGGCCCTCTGCGGCGGCCTTCTTGTACGTCTCGCCGGCGCTCTGGACGACGCCGTCGAACGGCGTCGAGCCGTGCGTTCTGCCGCCGCCCACGCCGGTGGTCTCGACGGGCAGGAGGTTGCCCGAGGGCAGACGGATGAGGGCAAACGCGTGGCCCGGGATGAGCACCATGTAGGGCTTGAGCCCCACCGAATGCGCCATCGAGCAGTAGAGCGCCGCCAGCTCAATGCAGGTGCCCGACTTGTCGCGGATCACGTCGCGCGGGAACTTGATGTTCTGCACGATCGTGTTGTCGAAACTCAGCGTGGGGTCCGACAGTCCGACCGGTCCCTGATACGTGAAGTCGTTGCCCTGCCAGAGTTCGTAGCAGGCCTTGAGCACGGCGTAGGCGGCCTCGTCGCTGTACGGGGCGCCCCTGCCTCCGGCGGCCTTATTCGCCATCGCGGCGAACTGCTTGACCACCGGATCGTCACGCGTCACCCAGGCGGCGATCATCTCCGAGTTGCTGAACAAATCGTACCAACTGCCCATGCTCTCTTCTTTTGTGTAGTTCGAGAAGATGAACTCGTGACGGCCCAGAATCGACACGCGTTTGCCGTCACTGTCATCCTGCCGCTGCCCATCGCTGTCGATGTAGCGCCATTCGACGAGCACATTGGCTGGCGTCGTGCTCGTCAGCGAGGCGATGCTCCTGTCGAGCACAGGCTTGTACACGCCGACCACCGTCTGGCCCGGCAGGACCTCGGGATACTTCTGCCAGATGCTCCACTCGGAGTAGCCTTCCACGCGGTAGCGGAGGCGCAGGTCCGTAACGCGGCCGGTCCCGACGTTCGTCACGCGGGCCTTGGCCACCCACTGGGCGGGGAAATCAGTTTCCATGCCGTACACCTTGTACAGGCAGCTCATGATCCGGTCGCGCGCTTTGAACTCGATGTCGAGCTGTCCCTTGCCCCCGGCGTCCTTATGGGCCAGCGAATAGCTCAGCAGATTCCTGCCCTTGTCGAACGCAACGCGGGTCGCGCCGGGCGGAAGTGTGTACGACGCACGTCCTTCGAACTTGACCTCGTCGCTCGGCGAACCCTTGTAGAGGAAGGCCGCAACCGTCTCGCCGTTGTCGTTCGTGGTCGTCTCGACGAATTCCTGATCTTCCGCCTGCCATTCCCATCGCTCGTTGCCGCGGTTGTGCACCACGCCGAGCATGTGGACGTCGAGCACCACCGCGGAGCCGGCGTCGTCGTATGCAGCAGACGCGTCCGGGGCCAATTCGGTGTCCGCGCGGTTCGACGAAAGCTCACGAAGGAAGTACACCGGGTCCTGAACGACGCCCTTGATCGTCGCATAAACCTGCGGGTCGAACGTGAAGATTCCCCGGCCGACCAGATCGCCGGTGGGCGTGATGCGCCCGCTCAGGTTTACCCGGGCAATCACCTCCTGCTCCTGTCCTTCCGCCGCCTGATTCTGCGTCGGGCTTTGGTCCGTCGGAGCCGGAGCGTCCTCATCGCCTGCCATGAAAGGCGGCACCGGGACTTCCGGCATCTTCTCCGGCGCGAAGCCATCGGTCCGGACCAACTCGTTGAGCGTATCAGCCACCGCCTCGGCGTCGCTCCTCTGCTGATCCGTCAACTGCTCCCGGTACGTCTGGAGTTCCTTCTTCGCCTTCTCATGCCCCTGACTGGCGGCCATCAGCAACCAGGCACAGCCTTCGATCAGGTCCTTGGGCCGCCCGGTGCCCTCCGCGACGAAGACGCCGAAAACCCACTGGCCGTCGGGGTCGCCGGTCGTCGCGACCAGGAAGAACAAATCGGCCGCCTTGACCTGATCGGCCTCCACGCCTTCGCCCTTGTGGTATTTCTGGCCCAGATTGAACATGGAGTCGGACCAGCCGCCCAGCGACGACCGCGTGTACCAGCGCACCGATTCGCGGACATCCTGCTGAACGCCGTTGCCACGATCGTACATCAGCGCCAGGAAGAACATCGCCTCCGCGTGCCCCTGCTGAGCCAGATTCATCAGTATGGGCCGCGCGCCCTGATAGTCGCGATTGCGCAGCAATTGCCGGGCCTGCTCCATCTGATCGTTCTGGGGCAGCTCGCGAATCGGCTTGACCTTTCGCGGTTGAAGCCCCTGCCGCTGCACTTGGGCGGCCGGCTGCGATTGCGGCACAGGCATGACCTGCGGACTGGGATTGCTCGGCTGAACCGGCTGGCCGAGGGCCGACGACAGAAACACGCACGACAAAAGGATGGCACTGCAACAGGCGACCTTCTTCATATCCCGGGACCTCCGAAGTAGTCAGGGTTGGCGACGGCGTGGCACACGTCGAGTCACTCCATCGATACAAGCGACAGCTCCAGTTGATTACTCATGTTCAACTGGTTGAGACGATCGTTCAAAAGCGTCCGCGCGAGCAGCCCGTCCTGGCGACGATAGGTGTACTGAATCTGCTGGCGGGGGTTGTTGTGAACCAGCGTCACGTACTGCGGGTCCACGGAACTGACCTGTGTGGTGACGTAGGTGAAGGGATCGGTATCGAGGACCTGGCCGGTCTGAAGATGGCCCATCGCCACCGGCGGAATCCAACTGCCGCAGAGCATGTGGCTGCCGCTGACGCGCGTCGTCAGCTCCGAGCTGATTCCAGGGGCTTGGCCGCCGGTGGAGATGTCGAACTTCACCCAGTCGGGGCCGCGGCCGGTGATCGAGGCCGTCGCATTGACCGCCAGCGGCGAGGGCGGACTGCACGGAATGTTGACCTGGAAGGTCCCGCTGTAGCGGAATGTCCGGGCCTGGCCCAGCCAGGAGGGCGCCGCCTGGCCAGCCCAAGGCAGCAACAAGGTCCGGGAGCCTTTGAAGGTTGTACTCCTGGTCATGGACCCGCCGGGATGAACCTGGGCCCCCTGCACGACCTTCCTGTCGGCCTTGGCGAGCTCGCTCGAATAGAGCAGAATGCCGCTGGCCAGGTCGTAAATCCAGACCTTGCGGCTGCCGCTCTCGCCCACCAGGGCAATCAACACGGCGTCATAGGTGGCCTGCTCGATCTGCTTTCGCGTCGCGGCGACCCACATGCCCGCCTGCCCGCGCTGCGGCGGAGGTCGGTTGCCGTACGTCTGCAACAGAGCCTTCAAGGCGTCGGGGTGCAGCCAGAGATCGCCGCCGTTGCCGGCCTGGCCCACGTAGCCGGTTTCGAGCTTCTGCGTCGGGCTGGATGTGTCCATGCCGTCGTAGAGGTAGAAGAGCGTCTGGACGGCGACCTGCTGCCGATCCATAGCCACGACGTTGAACTGGAGCAAGCCATGCGAGCCGGTGCCTTCGAGCTTATGCTGCGTGTAGCGGTTGCCGTGCTGGTCTTCCCATCCGCCCTCGGGGTCGGGCGTGTACTCGTGAGGCCCGTTGGGCAGGAACCCTGAGATCATGTAGTAGGTCAGTCGCAGGCCCGGCGTGATCCAATTCGGCGGCGGCGTGGTCACCGTCAGGCCGGGAACGTCGCCCAGCGTCTGGCCGGAGCCCATCCGGATGTCCCCAACGGTCACGGCCTGCTGGGAATCGGTTGCCAGCGGCGGATTCGGGTAGTCCCGCCAGGCCGCCGGTGCCATCACGCACAGCCATCCGCTCAAGATAACTACAAGAGGCATCCATCTGCCCATAGAGAGCTCCAGCCCTGTCAATCGTGAGGATTCCGCAAGCCGCACACCACCGTCCTGAATCGGCCTCCCTGCTCCCTATGGCAGAACCAAGCCCACTCACTGACCTGCCGCACCAGCATGTTGCACGGCCAACAGGTTAGATTAGACAGGCCGTAAACGCCAGCAAAAACCGATGAAACCGCACGGATTTCTGATGCCAAAGGAAGACGTGGGTGGGAGTTGCAGGGGCGAACAATCTCTCGCCCCTACGCCCGAGACGCGGGCCATGCCCATCCGGGGCCGTGACGTCACATCAGACGCTCCGCCACGAGACCGGGAACGTGTCGACCTCCAGCGGTTCGGCCCGCTCGATCAACCACCTGCCATCCGGCTGCTCCTTCAGGTACAGGCGGACCTTGACCAGAGCAACCGCCTTGTACTGTTTGGCCACCCGGCTGGTCTGTTCGAACCGAAAGAACAGATTCAGCGTCACGGTCGCCTCGGAATCCGTCAGCGCGACCTCGGCGCCGCGTGACTTGACCCGCTGTACGGTCGGCCCGTCCAGCTCCTGCCGGCAGCGCTCCAGCAACTGCTCCCGGGTTGCGTGGTGCGAGTCGCTGTAGTCTGGTGCGATCAGCGACGCGACGGCCCGGCTGTCCTCGGCCTCAACCGCCTTCAGGACCGCGCCGACGGTCGCATGCACCTTCTCCAGGTCGGTCGCCACCAGGAAATCGAGCCCGACCCCGATCCCTGCCACGGCCAGGGGAACCAGCCAATGCCACCAGCGGCGTTTCTCCGGAAACAGGCTGCGGTAAGTCAGAAAACCGAACAGAACCAGAACCGCCGCTCCCAGCAGCGTCCACGGTTGCTCGAAGAAGTCAAACATCCTCTCGCCTTCCCTTGGATACCCTGCGGACCACCAGCGCCGCTCGGCCCGGCAGTCTCACATTTGCAGTCCGCATTGTAGACGGCCGGCACCAGGCCGACAAGGAACAGCCTCCAAGAACAAAACCGGCCTCAGGAGACTGTCCTGAGGCCGGTAAAACATGCCTGGTGCTGAGCGTCAACGCAGGCGATCACGGAATCGACTTGCAGGGGAAGCCTTCGGCCATGTAGGTAACATCTTCCCATTCATCGGCCGGAGGAGTCATGCTGAACGAGAACGAACTGGGCGTGTACATCGCTTGCTCCAGCCACGCGATCAGGCTTTTGTCATGCCACTGGCGCATTTCGGCGTGACCATCGGCGAAACCGATCGTGGTCCTGTATTTGTGCCACATGGCCAGCGGGTCCACCCAAGTCTTCGGGCCTGGGTTCATCTGCCAGGAACCGATGTTGGTCCCTCGGGTGTCCATTTCCTCGACGAAGACGTATTTGGTGGCCGGGCGCTTCAGGTCGCTGTAGATCTTGGCCTTGGTGTATCCAGACCAAGTCTCTCCATTCGCACCGCCGGGGATGGAGAAAGTCAGGTAGGCAACGTTGAGACCCTGCTTTCTGACATCGGCCGGACAGTGGTAGATGTCCACTTCTTTGACGTAAGGGAACAACAACCCGCCTCGAATGGCGTCCCATTGCTGTTCGAGCGTGGCATTCGAAGGAGGACGCAGGACCCAGTTGCCGGGGTCGGTATGGCCGCCAACCAGTTTGTCGTCGTTTTCATCCTTGTACATAAACCACGCCAGAGCAAGCGTCTTGACGTTGCTGACACAATGGACGCGCCGAGCCTGGTCCCGGGCCAGACGCAACGACGGCATCAGGATGGCCATCAATACGGCGATGATGGCGATCACCACCAGCAGTTCGATCAAGGTGAAGGCTCTCGTTCTCATGTCGGATCTCCATCGATGCATACGTCGGTTCCTCGTCAGGTCCTTGGACGTTCGTTCACCAGTTGCCACACCCTCTTAGATGCTGCTTCCGTACCCCCTGTTCCCTGCGGCCCGGCGATGATCTGATCGGCAAGTGGACCGGGCACCGGGAGCCAAACGCTCGTTGAGCTGTCAGATGAAAACGCTTTGCCTGGACAGACCGAAGTTCCTGGGGCGCCCGATCCCTTGTCTGCGTTCGATATCACACGTGCGATATAACGTTAGATTTATCAAAGGTTTCGGCCTCTGTCAAGTGAATTTCGGAAGGACTCCGAAGAACAGCCCCAATGGCGCGTCCTTGGGCGGAGTTACCGGCCGGTTCTTCTGCCGCTGCCCGGGTTGCAGAACGCGAGGCAGGACATAGCTTTCGTACGGCGGCCAGGGATGGCGTTTTCAGTCCACCTGCCCCGGGCTGGGCGGCGCGGCCCGCCAGTTGGCCGGATCGTTGCCGTAGGCTTCCGGATCGATCCGGTGCAGGGAAAGCCCCTTGCCGGCGGCCTCGACGGGCCAAGGATCGATCCGGTCGCGGAATCCCTCCGGGTGCGAGCCATCGCTGTAGACCACGCGATCGACACGAATCCAGGTCGGCTCTCCCCCCGCGTCGGCCCGGCCCGGCCTGGCCAGCTCGATCTTCTCGCCGCCGTCGGACATCCCGCCGGCGCCCCACGCCACCGTCGGCACGTCGGACAAGTACCCGTAGGCGACCGTGAACCGGATCAGGTCTTTGATCAGCACCAGGCACTCGCCCGGCAGGAGCGTCACCGGCTTGTCGCTGGGCAGAAAGCACTGGATCGGCGGGTTGGCGGGACCATCGGTGAACCGCCAGGGGGCCCCGACAACGCTATCGTACAGGGTCACGGGGGCCTCGCTGATGTTGAGCAACTCGACGTATTCGGCCTCCGGCAGCGCCGTCGGGCTGTACATGATCTCGTTGATGACGACCGGCCCGACCTTGGGCACGGCGTTGGCGGCTCCGGGCGTCGGAACGCTCATCGCCACGAAGTTGTAGCTTCCCGTGCTCTTGCGGTGCCTGCCCAGAGAGACCCCGCCCTCTGAGGCATCGAATTCCTCCTGCTCGCTGTAGCCCGTCAGGACGCCGCGGTCGCCCGAATGCAGGTAGAGTGTTTCGCCGTCGCGACTGAGCCCGAACGGGACCCGGCAGCCGGGGTCGTTCGTATTGCCGAACGTCTCTTCTTCGTGCAACACCAGATAGCCATGGGGGGCGATGACCGTGCCGGCGGCAATTTCGTACTTGCTCAGATCGTCCGCGTCGTCGCTGAGGAACCAGCCGCCCACCTCGATGGCCTGATCCGCCGTGTTGTGCAGCTCGATCCAGTCCGAGGCCCCGCCGGCAGGATTCGCCAGTATCTCATTTATGACCACTGCCCCCAAATCAGGAACCACACCCGTATCGTCAAAGCCGGGCGAGCCGCCAACCTCGGCACTGGGCCGCCAGGAACTCTTGTCGCCAAGCGTATCCGCATCCGAGATGGCAGACGTCCTGACCGTCAGCGAAAAGCCCTGCCCGTCGGTGATCTCGTACCAGCCGTCGCGGTACTCGAAGCTGTGGATGACCTGTCCGGCGGCATCCTGCAACTCGATCCGCTCGCCCGCGTTGTCGAGACTGCCTGTATATTGCCCTGCAACGGCAAGGCGGGCGCCGTAGGCCGCTTCGAAGGCCGCGAGGTCTCTGACCACCAGGATATGCCCGCCCGGCTCCAGCTCGATGCTGGGGAATGTGAACTCGATTCCCCTGACGAACTTCACGAGGTTCAGATTGACCGTTTCGTTGCCGACGTTGGTCAGTTCCACATACTCGGCGTTCGGGTCGACCGGGTGGTACATGATTTCGCTGATCCGCAGTGACTCGACCACGGGTCCGACCGCGAAGACCACATCGGCCAGGGCGCTCCAGGTGGTCCCGCTAAGCGTGCGGGCCTTGACAGGTGTGCTTACGTCGAAGCTTACCGGCTCACTGTAGCGAATCGCGCCGCCGACAGCGCCCTTGCTGCCGACCAGCTCCACCGAGATCAGAAAATCGGAGCTGGTCGTGCTCGAATTGAGTCCCTGAATGGCCAGGACATTCTGCCCAGGGCGAAGCGCTGCGACGGCCTGAGAGGCATTGAACGATTCCATCTCGATCGCGTCGAGGTCCGAATGGTTGTCGGTGGCGCGGGAGTTCCAGGCGGGCGCGCCGTTGAACATGACGCGGCAGGCCTCCACGCCGTTGATGTACGCGATGAACCCGTCGTCGTACCGGGCACGGAGAACCAGGCCCGACACCTCGCTAAGGTCGTCTTCGGCGACCTCGAACGGAATCCGGATATAACAGGTTGTGTTGACGCCGTACATGGCGTCCTGAAGGTCAATCTCAAAGAACGGCTCATACCCCGTGCTGCGTTCGTACCCGACGCCTCCGCTGCCGCTGATCCAGCCGGAATCGTCGAAGTCCGCTCCGCCCCGCCAGGCGTCTGCAACCGGTCCTGTGGGAACCAACACCCGTTTGGACGCCTCCTCGGCAACCAAGGGCACTTCGATGGCGGAGCCGCCGGCCGTGCCCGGCACGCGCGGGTCGCTCCCGTCGGTCGTGTACCAGATCTCGCCGGTCGCGCTCATGGAGACCAGATCGGTTTTCTCGATCCCGCCGCCGTACTGAGCCACGCCGTTCACGCGGAACTCCGGTGCGTCCGTTCGAGGGTACAGTCCTCGGGCGCGGAGCTGATTGACCACGATCTGCGTCCGCGCGGGAAAGTACGTTTCGAGCAGGTAGCCGTTCACTTCCGCCCACCAATCGGCCTTGGTGTAGGGGTTGTTCGTCCGGTCCGGCCGCTGGTCGCCCCACCGCGCCGACTCGGCGATGATCGCCAGGTCGATCTGCTGCGCGCGGGATCGGCAGAGGGCCGCGGCGTTTTCCGGCGTCATCACGCCATCATGAAAGAAGTGCCGGTGCGCGTGATCGGCGAACTGCATGAGGTATTCCGGGTGGGCCATCAGCTTCTGATGCAGCCACTGCGGATTGAAGTGCGATCGGGACTGGCCGGCGCGCACAGGCGCCGTGCGGTCGTCATACAGACCGCGCGAGACACCCAGGGAGTGCTCGTTGTCGTAGGCGAAGAATTTCCAGCCGTCCCGCGCCTCTGGCCGGCGGTTGCGGATGGCGAAGAAGTTGTTGGCCCGATCGCCGCCCAGCGTGACGGGCGCATCATCGTTGCCGGTGTAGAAGATCCCAAGCATGTAGTCGATCAGATTCTTCAGGTCCACATGAACCGGCAGCGTCGGGTCGTCCGTCCCATCGGGTCGTTTGCCCTGGACGGCGTAGTACTGCTCGTCCGTCGCAAAACCAGCCTCACAAAGGTCCCACAGGTGATTCCACATGTCGATGGAGCCGTCCGTGAACGAGGTCTGGTAGCCGTCGGTCATGATGACGTCGTAGTCGGCGCTGTCGCCGCCGAAGTAGGACTCGGCATAGGAGGCTTCGGAGCGTTCCTGGCTCTGGTACAGGCCCCAGTACTGGCCGTTCAGGTAGAGATGATAGAACCGGCTGCGGGTGTACGGCTGGCCCATCGCCCCCTGGATGTCCCGGCAAAACACTTCGCGCAAAAAGGTGTTCTTGGAGCCGGGATTGCTCGAATCGAGACTCCAGGCATAGTTCTGCGCCGTACGCAGGTCGAGGTTGTCGAACTGTGCGACGCCCTCGTCGTCGAAGAGCGGATACTCCAGCTTCGAGACGCCGTAATCGGAGCGGAAGAACAGCCGGAACGAGTGCTTCGGGTAGCTGCCGCTGCGGCTGAATCCACCTCGAATGCGCAGCCCCGAGTCGATCTGAAACCCTTTCGCCCCATCGGGACGCAGCAGCTCCACCGAAACGGGACGCTCCCATTGCCGTCCTTCGCGGTCCGCGTTGACATAGATGCCGCTCTGCGCGCTGAACAGGTTCGCCAGATCGGTCACCAGAGAAATCGAGGGAATCGCCAGCAGCGCATCGTCCATCAGGTCCTTATACTGCGGATGATTGACCACATCCGGGTCCATTCCATAGTCGATCACCTGACCGTTCACGCTGCCGGCCGGCCACTTCGGAGTCGGTTGCTCGTGATTGGGCGATTGCCTGATGATGTCGTCGACGAACAGATAGGTGTGCGTCTCGATGGGCGAGGCCATCCACCCGGACCGCATCGCCGCCGCCCGCAGGCAGGTGGTCTTGCTGACTCGGATCGGTTCGCGATAGCGTATCGCCGTAGCGCCGACCGACCTATGGTCGCTACCGTACGGATCGCTGCCGTCCGTGGTGTAATAAATCTCGGCCTGTTCGGTTGAACACGTGATGCTCACATAAGTCGGCATGTCGTAGAACCCGCGGGTCCGGCTGAACTGCGGTCGGGCCACCGCCCCCTCGTAGCTGCGACGATTCGCCTGACCGGGCGTCGGGTAAGCCATGGGCAGCCAGTCGCCCGTGCCATCGGGAAACCGACCGTACGAGACGTCGACGGTCTGCCGCTCGAATCGGACGGAATCCAGAAGGGTCACGCCGTCGGTATCATAGAGCGCAATTTCTTCACCCGACGCGCGGAGCGAGAAGGAAGCGTGAAGACCGGCGTCGGCGACATCGTCGTCGACCCAGATCAGCAGATGCCCCTTTGCCGCGATCGAGGTGCCGTTGGGAATCCGCCAGCGCGTCGGATCGCTCGCGTCATCCGTCAGGTACATGCCCCCGACAGTTACGGATACTGCCGCCGGATTGTGCAACTCGATCCAGTCTTCGTGCTCGCCCTGCGGGTCCGTGGCCCCCTGTTCATTCGAGGCCAGAAACTCGTTCAGAACAACCGACGATAAGGCCGGCGTCGAAGCCGCCGCCAACACCACCAGCACCGCCATTGCGAAGGACCTGATACTATCCACCATGTTCGCTCCAAATTCCGAAGACCGTGCGTGCCTCCGGCGGTCGTTTTCTTCGCCGTGGGAACCCATCCTCCGCCAAGTCACCGAACTCCCGGCGTGGGTGCGGCGGCTTTCCAGTTGATCGGATCGTTTCCATAAGCCGATGGATCGATCCGGTGCAGCGACAGGCCCTGCCCATCGGCCTCCACGGGCCAGGGATCCACGCCGGTCGGAAAGTCCTCCGGATGCGAACCGTCGCTGTACACCACGCGGTCGACGCGAATCCAGCTTGTCGGTGTACCGTCATCGGCGTTGCCCGGCCGGCTGACCTGGAGCCTGTCGCTGCCATTGGACAGCCGACCCGGCCCCCAGGTGAGCACAGGAACGTCGTCTGGAACGGTGTGGACCACGCCGAAGCTGAGCCGGTCCTTGACCAGCAGCAGGCACTGTCCCGGCGCCAAGGTCACCGGTTCACCGGCGGGGAACAACACATCGATGGCCGGGCTATCGGGATCGTCGGCAAACCGCCACGGCGCCTTCAGCCTTCCGTCGTAGAGCGTAATCGCATCGTCACCGGCGTTGAGCAGTTCGACGTACTCGGCTTGATCCGGAGCGGCCGGATTGTACATGATCTCATTGATGACGATCGATTCGACCTTTGGCGCCGCATTGGCGGCACCGGGTGTCGGGGCGTCCAGCGCGACGAAGTTGGCGGCGCCGGTGCTCTTGAGGTGACGTCCCTGCGATACGCCCGGCTCGGAGGCATCGAACTTTTCCTGTGCGAGGTATCCGGTCAGCTCGCCACCTGCGCCGGAGTGCAGGTACACCGTTTCCCCGTTGCGGCTCAGCGCAAAAGGCACGTGACAGCCAGGCGCGTCGGCGTTGCCAAAGTGCCGGTCTTCGTAGAACACCACAAATCCATGGGGCGCGACCACGGTGCCCTCGGGGATTTCAAACTTCCTCCGGCTCTGTGCATCGTCGCTGAGGAACCAGCCGCCGATGTCAATGGCCTGGTCCGTCGTGTTGTGCAGTTCGATCCAGTCCGGCGTGCCCGCACTTGAGTTCGTCAGCACCTCGTTGATGACCACCGAACCGAAGGGGATCGCCTCGGCCGCGTCATCGTAGCCGGGTGAACCGCCGGCGCGGACGCTGGGCCGCCAGAGCCCCTTGTCGCCGAGTTCCATCGGATCGGCAGAGGACGGATCTCGGACGGTCAGCGAGAAACCCAAACCGTCGGTAAGGTCGAACCAGTCGTCCTGGAAACGGAAATCGCAGATGGTCCGGCCGCAAGCGTCCTGCAACTCGATGCGTTCGCCCGCATTGGCGAGATTGCCCGAGTATTCACCGACCACGGATGCCGTGGCACCATACTCGGCCTCAAACGCGGCGAGGTCTCGGACCACCACCACGTGGCCGCCGGGCGCCAGCTCGACGCTGGGGAACGTGAAATCGATGCCTTTGGCGAAGCGAACAAAATTCAGATTGATCGTCTGGTCACCGACGTTGGTCAGCTCGACATACTCCGCATTCGGATCGGTCGGATGATACATGATCTCGCTGATCCGCAGATTCTCCGCCACCGGCCCGACCGCAAAGACCACATCGGCCAGCGCACTCCAGGCGGTGCCGCTGAGCAGACGGGCCTTGATCTGCGTGCTCCGGTCCAACGTCAACGCATCGGCGTAGCGGATGGCGGTCGGCGAAACGCCCTTCTCCGAACCGCCAACCGCACCCTTGCCGGCAACCAACTCCACCGAGATCAGGAAGTCCGAACTGGTCGAGCCGGCGTTGAGCCCCTGGATAGCGAGGATGTTCAGGCCCGGACGAAGGGCCGCAACGGCCCCCGAGATGTTGAACGTCTCGAACTCGATGGCGTCCAGGTCCGAGTGGTTGTCCGTGGCGCCGGAGTTCCAGGCGGGCTGCCCCTCGAACATCACACGAAAGACTTCCACGCCGTTGAGATAAGCGATGAAACCATCGTCGTATCGCACCTTGAGCATCAGCGAGGTCAGCGCGGCATGCTCCTCGGGGTCTACGTCGAAGGGAATTCGGATATAGCAGCTTTCGTTGCGCCCGTACATGGCGTTCTGCACGTCGATGTTGAAGAACGATTCATACCCGGTGCTGCGCTCGTAGCCGACGCCGCCGGTGCCGCTGATCCAATGCGAGTCGTCGAAGTCCGCCCCACCCCGCCAGGCGTCGTCCACCGGGCTTCCCGGAACCAGCACACGTTTCGACGCATCCTCCGGTACCAGCGTCTGCCAATCGCCCGGCCCGCCCCCTGCACCGGCCAGGCGCGGGTCGCTGCCGTCGGTGGTGTACCAGATCTCCCCCGTGCCGGCGGTCATTGTCAGGAGGGCGCCGTCGTCGACCGGGCCCCCGTGCTGAAACCGCCCGGCGATATAGAACTGCGGCGGCGAGATCGATGGATAGAAGCCCGCCTGGCGGAGCTGATTCAGCACGATGTCCGTGCGGACAGAGAAGTACTCGTTGACCAGGCGATCCCGCTCGGCGACCCATTCGACGTTGCGCGTGTATGGACGCGACCTCAGGCTGTCGCCCCATCGGGCAGACTCGCCGACGATGGCGCGGTCGATCTCGTTGGCGCGGGCCATGTAGCGATCGATCGCCGCGCCCGGCGTGAGGGCTCCGTCGTTGAAGAACCGCTTATAGATGCGGTCGGCCATCTGTACGCGGAAGTCCTCGTTGGCCATCAGCCGGTCCACCAGGTAGTGTGGATTGGACTGGCCGACGATGTTGACGCGATTGACGGTGGGTGATTCCAGGCTCCACTCGACGTCCCACGGCACGAACAGGAACGGACCGGCGGGCTCGCGGCGACGTACGGCGTAGAAGTTGCGAGGCACCCGGTCGTTACACAGCAACACCGGTGCATCGCGGCTGCCCACGAAGTAGATCATCAGCATGTAGTCGATCATGGCGGAAATGTCCACATACTGCTGGATCTCCTGGTAGGCCGCGGTTGTGCTCAGGTCGCCGCCGGCCAGGCGAGACAGGGTGTTCCACGCATCGAGGTCTCCGGTCTTGACCTCCATGCTGCCGTCGGCATACAAGACATCGTAGTCTTCCTTCTCGCCGCCCAGGTGTTGGGCGTAAAACCATCGTCGGGCCGCTCGACGAAAATGAACATCCCCCAGTAAAGTCCGTCGACATAGGCATGGACCGCGCGGCTGTGCGGGGCCAATCCGCCCATGTCGCGGACCGTGTCGCGGCAGAACTGGTCGCGGAGGTAATCGGCATGATTCGTCCCCAGGCCGCCACAGGCGGTGCTGTCGCCGAACCAGGAGTAGTTCCAGATGGATCGCAGGATCAGGGACTCGAAGGTTTCCACGCCACTGTCGGGAAAAAGCGGATACTCCAGTTGCGACGGGCCGTATTCGTTCTTGAACAGCATGCGAAGCGAGTGTTTCCCGACGCTCGTGCTCCGCCCGTACTGGCTGCCGTGAACGCGCAAGCCGACGTTGACCTGGAAGTCCTCCCCTTCAATTGGATCGATCCATTCGATCGAAGCAGGTCTCTCCCACTCGACGCCGTGCCCCGACAGGTTGGAGTAGATGCCGCGCTGGGCCCCGAAGAAGTCTTCTTTGTCGATCACCACGCTCACCGAAGGAACGCTCAGAAGATCGTCCTTGATCGTGGGCGCATACGCCGGGTCGTTGACAACCTCCGGGTCCATCTCGTAGTCAACGCGGGTCGAACCCCACGTCGTCGGGAAGCCCGGCGGATACGGCGGCTGGTTGAGGACGTCATCGAGAAAGATGTAGCTGCACGTAACGATCTCAGAGGGTTTCCACCCCTCCTTGAACGCCATAACGCGAAGGCACGTGGTTCGCAGGACGAGGATGGGCTCGGTATATACAGTGCCGCTCGGAAGGTCGCGGACCTGTGAGAAGGGCTCGCTGCCGTCACGGGTGTAGTATATGACCGCCCCCGGCGTATCGCAGGTGATAGTCACCTCGAACGGCGAGGTGTAGAACCCTCGCTCATGAGACACCTTGGGCGTGGAAACAAAGCCTTCATAGACCACGACGTTCTTCTGTCCCGGCGTCGGATATCCCATCAGGCGAAAACCCCCGGTGCCGTCGGGGTAGCGGCCGAACGAGACGTCCGCCGTCTGCGGACCGTAGGAGACGTAGTCGAGCTGCGTGCGTCCGTCGGCGTCGAACAAGACAACCTCATCACCGGAGGCGCTGAGCCGAAAGCCGGCGTGAAGCCCTGTCTGGTCTGTGTCGCCATCGGCCCAGATCAGCAGATATCCCTTCGCGGCGATGGTCGTGCCCGAGGGAATCTGCCAACGGGTGGGGTTTTCGACATCGTCCGTCAGATACATCCCACCGACGTCGGCGGTCGCATCGGAGATGTTGTGCAACTCGATCCAGTCGTCGTATTGGCCCTGCGGGTCCTTGGCGCCCCGGCTGTTGGAGGCCAGCAGTTCGTTAATGACGATCGAGGATTGGGCCTGCATCACGCCGGCCGGTGCCAGCGCCAGCACCAGCACGAGGGGCTTCAAGTAACCGATCATATCGCCTTCCGCCTTTGTACGTGCCTTTTCACTGCCCGCGAACGCACTACTGCCCGACCTGGGCGGGCTGGTTCGTTCGCACCGCCACGGCCCCTCCGGAAGATGCAGGCATCGCTCCGCCGAATCTCTGATGGTCCGTTATGAACAGCATTCTAACACATCCCTAATACAGAAGTCAACGCGCCATATTTCGCTGCGGGAAAAGCCTTTACGGTCGGCCGGCACAGGGAGACTGACAGCAGCCTGCTCGACACCAGTCGGGGGAGGCGTGACTCCATTTCTGCGCTTTTTCTGAAGTTTCCCCAAGGCCAGGAAGAACCGTCTGACGGACTGCAAGATAAATAGCTTGCGAACCTATCTATCGAGCCTGATAATACTTATCGTAATCCAAGGAGAGCACATGGTTCGATTGAAGCGGTCCATTCTGTGGGCCTGTCTTTTAGTGATTGCGGCGCTGACGGTCTTGTCGGTCTACGGGGCGTTCCTGGGGGCCGACCGGGCGCAGGCGTTCTTCAACAGCTTACCCGTCGTGATCTATTGGGGGGCGTTCGGCGTCCTTCTGGCCGCAGGCATCGCCGTCTTTCGCCGGCTCCTGTGGGTTCCATCACTGCTGTCTATGCATCTGGGCTGCATTTTCATTCTGGCCGGCGGGATGTGGGGCTCGCCACTGGGACAGGACCTCCAGAAGCGGCTCTTCGGGACCGAGAGGATTCGCAAGGGGCAGATGCCGGTCCTGGAAGGCACCCCGGAGAACCGGGTGATGGTCGCCGACAGCAACGATACGAAGGAATTGCCTTTTTCCATCCGGCTGCGCGACTTTCGCATCGAGTACTACGAGCCGGGCGACCTGTACATCCAGAGCCGCGACGGCCGGCGCTGGAAGCTGCCTGCCGAGGCGGGCCGGAGCCAGGCGCTTGGCAAGGACCTCGGCACGGTGACGATCCAGCGGGCGTTCCGGAACTTCAAGATGGACATCTCCGGCGACGAGCGGATCGCCTACGATGCCCCCGGCGGACTGAATCCGGCCCTGGAGGTGATGATACAGAAGCCCGACGGATCGACCGCGAGGCGATACGTGTTCCTCCACCGGGCCGGACACGGCAACCCCAACGATCCGCTGGTCATGAGCTACGAGCAGAGTCCCCGCGACTATGTCAGCGAGCTCGAGGTCATCCACGACAACACCGTCGTCGCAAGCAAGGACATCGAAGTCAATCACCCTCTGCACCATGGCGGGTACCATTTCTATCAACATTCGTACGGACAGAACCAGATGGGCGAATACACGATCCTGATGGTGGTTTCGGACGCCGGGCTCAATATCGTCTATGCCGGCTATGCCATGCTCCTCGTCGGCGTCTTCTGGCACTTCTGGGGCCGGCGTCTCTGGCCCGCGCTGAGGAGCCGCCAAGCCGCCTGCACGCCCGTCGGCGTGTCGGGCGAGGTACCGAACGGAATGGGGTAACAGCGACGCGGATGGCAATCAAATATACACTTCAAGGGCTGCTGATCTACCTGGCGATGGGCGCCTTCCTGTCGGCGTTCATCGCCGCGGTGGCAGGACGCAGGAAGGCCGGGCAGTGGCTCTTTATGGCTGGCTTCTGCGCCAGCCTCCTGGCGTACGTCTACCGCTGGATCGACGTCCGGCACGTCCCGCTGCAAAACCTCTTTGAGGTGTTCCTCTGCCTGGGCATGGTCTGCTATCCGATCTCGGTGGTCGGGCGCAGAGTCCTGCGAATCGGGGGCCAGTGGGCGGATATGCTCATCGCGGCGATCGTTCTGTTTCCCGCCGGCTTCAGATTCCACGCCGAGCCGCAACACTTGCCTCCGGCTCTGCAAAGCTGGCTGTTCGTTCCGCATGTGGGAGTTTACACGCTCAGTTACATCTTCATGGCGATGGCCGCCTTCCGCGCGGCCACCCAACTTTGCACGACGAAGCGAACCGCCGTTTCGGATGCGATTCTGCCGCCCGAGCAGGCGACATACACCCTGATCGCCATCGGCTTTCCCCTGCTGACGCTGGGCCTGATCCTGGGCAGCATCTGGGGCAAGCAGGCGTGGGGCGACTATTGGGGCTGGGACCCGAAAGAGCTCTGGTCGCTGGCCTCCTGGCTGGTCTATGTGGGGTATCTCCACTGGCGTTATATGTTCGGCGCGCAATATGCGAGGATCAATAGTCTTTGGGCGATCGCGGGGATGGCCGCCATCGTCATCACGTTGCTCTGGGTCAACCTCTCGGAATTGTTCCCAGGGCTGCACAGTTACGCGACATGAAGGTACCCAAGCGCGAAGACGCACGTTTTGGAGGGTTCGAGAGATGCTAACGACAAGATCGATTCTGTGGACGTGTGTTGCGGTCGGCCTGCCGGCGACCTGGAGCGCCGGCGCCGTGACCCTGTCGGAGAACGGCCAAGCCAAGGCCGTCATCGTCGTCGCGACCGATGCGCCGGCGCCCGAGCGGCATGCCGCGGCGGAGCTGGCCGGATTTCTGGCACAGATTACAGGTGCCCAGTTCCCTATCGCCGGCGAGCCGAACCAGGCCGGCGTCAATGTCTTCGTCGGCCCGCAGGCGGCCAAGGTCGCACAGAATGACTTCTCGGCCGATGGGCTGGGCGAGGACGGAATCGTCATCCGAACGGTCCCGAACGGCCTGATCCTGGCCGGCGGCCGGCCACGGGGGACGCTCTATGCGGTTTACACCTTCCTGGAGGATCACCTCGGCTGCCGATGGTGGTCGTCTACCGAGAGCACCATACCCTCGAAGGCCACGATCGTACTGAACGACATCGACATCCGCTACGTCCCGGTCCTCGAATATCGCGAGCCCTACTGGTTCGATGCGCTCGACGGCGACTGGTCCGTGCGGAACAAGTGCAACGGCAACGGCAATCGAATCGATGTCGAGCGAGGTGGAAAGCACAAATACGAAGGGTTCGTTCACACGTTCTACCCGTTGATCCCGCCGGAGAAGTACTTTGCCGACCATCCCGAGTGGTTCAGTGAGATCGACGGCAAGCGCACCACCGAACGGGCCCAGTTGTGCCTGACCAACGAGGAGATGCGCGCCGAGCTCGTCAAGAATCTTAAAGAGCGGTTGCGCCGCAATCCGGAGGCCACCATCGCCTCGGTCTCGCAGAACGACTGGTACGGCAACTGCCAGTGCGCCAAGTGCAAGGCCGTCGAGGAGGAGGAAGGCAGTCCCGCCGGCCCGATGCTGCGCTTTGTCAACGCGGTCGCCGCCGACATCGAGCAGGAGTTCCCGAAAGTCGCGATCAGCACCCTGGCGTATCAATACACCCGCAAGCCTCCCAAGCTCGTCAAACCGCGTCCCAATGTCATCGTCCAACTATGCAGCATCGAGTGCTCCTTCAGCAAGCCGCTGGCCGATGAGCGGAACAAGCCCTTCCGCGACGACATCATCGGCTGGTCACAGATCTGCAATCGGCTCTACATCTGGGACTACACGACGAACTTCCGTCACCACATCATGCCACACCCGAATCTGCGCGTGCTCGGACCCAACGTGAAGTTCTTCGTCGATCACAACGTCAAGGGCATCTTCGAACAGGGCGCCTACACGACCAACGGCGCCGAGATGGCCGAACTGCGGGCGTGGGTCCTGGCCAAACTGTTGTGGGACCCGACGCGCAGCGGCGACCAACTCGTCGACGAGTTCGTGGAGGGATACTACGGTCCGGCCGCCCCATATATCAAGAAATACCTGGCGGTCATGCACGACGCCGTGGAACAAACGGGTGATTGGCTGGGTTGCTTCGAGAAGCACACCGCCGCGTACCTGAACTTCGAGACACTGACCAAGAGCCGGATCTATCTGCTGGCGGCCGAGGAGCAGGTCAAGGACAATCCCGAACTGCAATTCCGCGTCCAGGTCGCCCAGTTGCCGGTGATGTACAGCTTCATGATGCGCTGGAGCGAGATGCGCGAGGCCGCGAAGGCCGCCAACGCCGAGTGGCCCATGCCGGAGTCGATCCGCAGCGCCTGCGACCGCTTCATGGAAATCGCCCGGAAGAAGAATGTCACCCGGCTCAACGAATGGCAGGAAGGCTTCGGCGCTTTGGACGACGCCCTGGCACGCGCTGCGCAGTAGACCGCAAATCAATGGACGGACCCGAAGCACTCGCGATGGACGATCTGACCGTCCGGATGGACGGGCAGACCGTATTGAAGGACTTCTCGCTTTCGGTTCCGGCGGGGCAGAAGGTTCTGCTGACCGGCCCCTCAGGCTGCGGCAAGTCGACAGTCCTGCGCTGCCTGCTCGGGTTCGTGACACCACAGGCGGGGTCGGTCCATATCGCCGGTGAGCGGCTGACGGCCGAATCCGTCTGGCGGGTCCGACGGCAGCTCGCCTACGTCGGACAGGAGCCGGACCTCGGGAGTGGCGCCGTTCGCGACATCCTCCAGCAGCCGTTTCACTATCGTGCCAATGCCGCCTTGCGAGACAACCTGCGCCGCGTTCCAGAACTGTTCGACGCCTTCGGACTGGCCCGGACACTGCTCAACAAGAGCGTTGGCGATCTCTCGGGAGGCGAAAAGCAGCGGGTCGCACTGATCTGTGCCCTGCTGCTCGATCGCAAGATCTTCCTGCTCGACGAAGTGACCAGCGCCCTGGACCCGGCCAGCAAGCAGCTTGTCAGCGACTATTTTCGATCCCGCACCGATGCGACCGTGCTCTTCGTCGCGCACGACCCGGAGTGGTTCCCCTTCGTCGACCAGGTCGTCCAGATGCACCAGAGCCAATCGACTGGAGAGCACGGCTATGACTGAGTCGCCGGTTCTGTTTGGTCATCCTTCTGCTGCGGCTTCTCCGTCGACCGCCGAATCACGACCCTGTCATTCCGAGCGCAGTCGAGGAATCTGGCTGCGGGTCGGAAACGCACCCGGTCTCTGGCCAGATGCTTCGACTGCGCTGCGCTCCGCTCAGCATGACAAGAGGAAGCGAGGGGCGGCATGAACGACGTGGTCGAGATCGGTGTCTGGCATCTGGCGGCCTCGTACCTGCTGCTGGCCTTCCCCTTGGCGATCATGCTGTGGTACCGCGTCCCCTTGATCGGCGAGACCGTCGTGTCGCTGGTGCGCATGACCGTGCAACTGGTCTTCGTCGGTCTGTACCTCCAGGTGGTCTTCCGGTTGAACAACCTGTGGCTCAGCGCTGCGTGGCTGCTGATCATGGTGTCGGTGGCCGACGTGTCGATCGTGCGGTCGTGCTCGCTGAAGCTCCGCCGGATCGCGCTGCCCTTGTTCGGCGCGCTGGTGGCGGGCACCACCGTCCCCCTGCTGCTGTTCGTCGGCCTGATCCTGCGACGGAGCAATCTGCTCGACGCACAGTACGCTATCCCTATCGCGGGCATGATTCTCGGCAACTGTCTGCGGGCCGACATCGTCGGCATCCGAACGTTCTATGAGAGCATCCGGACCAGTGAAAAGGCCTTCCTCCAGAGCCTGGCCCAGGGGGCGCTGCTGCACGAGGCGACGCGTCCCTTCGTGCGAAACGCCTGCCGGGCCGCGCTGGCGCCCACGGTGGCCTCGATGGCGACCATCGGCCTGGTGTCCCTGCCCGGCATGATGACGGGTGTCATTCTCGGCGGCGCCAGCCCCGCCACCGCCATCAAGTATCAGATCGCCATCATGATCTCCATCTTCTCCGGCACTGCCATCACCCTGGCTGTGGGCCTGTGGCTCACCGCCAAGACCAGCTTCACCCCCTATGGCATCCTCGACCGAACCATCTTCCGCAGCAACGCAAAGACGTGACGCTGCAAATGAGAGAGACCCACTGACGCACTGGGACAAGCATTGGCGCCGAGTGAGGAGTCGGGTATAACACAGGCCCGGCAGATGGAAGATGAGCCGGCGAGGTGAGAGTTGAGTTGTCGTGCAGAGAAGGTAGAAAGGAGTGGCTATGAACAGGATGTTGTGGTTGGGGGTCGTCGTTGCAGTGGCAGGTCTGGTGGCCGGATGCGCTACACAGGGCGCCGCCAAGAAGGAGGTCAAGACCGAAGTCGACCAGGCAAAGGAGAAGCCGCCGCTGACACAATATGTGGACACGCCGACGGGCCGGTGGATGGTGCATGACGAGGCCCGGCCGGCTCCGCCCGTCGTCACGCCGGGCGAAGGCTGCGGCGATGCTCCGGCCGACGCGATCGTGCTCTTCGACGGGACCGATGCATCGATGGCCAACTGGACCGACACCAAGGGCAATCCTTCGAAGTGGATCGTCGGTGACGGGTACATGGAGTCCGTCAAAGGCGCCGGCTATATCCAGACCAAGCAGCAGTTCGGGTCGTGCCAGTTGCACGTGGAGTTCGCCACGCCGCAGCGCGTCGTCGGCTCGGGCCAGGGCCGCGGCAACAGCGGCGTGTTCCTCCAGGGCCAGTATGAAGTCCAGGTTCTCGACTCCTACGACAACAAGACCTATCCCGACGGTCAATGCGGCGCGCTCTACGGCCGGGCCGTCCCGCTGGTCAACGCCTGCCGCAAGCCCGGCGAGTGGCAGAGCTACGACATCATCTACCACCGTCCGATCTTCGATAAGGACGGCAAGGTCACACGCAAGGCGACCTTTACCGTCTTCCACAACGGCGTCCTCATTCACGATCACGTCGAGCTGACCGGCGGCACCGGCTGGATCAATGCCCACGCCGTTACCGACTACGTCGCGCACGACGACAAAGGCCCGATCCAGCTTCAGGACCACGGCAATCCCGTGCGCTACCGCAACATCTGGGTTCGCGAGCTGAAGGACTGAGTCCGCAACGCTTCCGGATGCGTATCCAAGCCGGGGCGGCCTACCCAAGGTCGCTCCGGCTTTCTTCTTGCGCGGACCCGCGCCACAGATCAGGCAGCCAGATGGGCGACGAGGATCCTCACCCCGATGGCGATCAGGACGAGGCCGCCGAGGATCTCGATCTTGCTCTCGAAGAAATGGCCGCAGCGCTTGCCGATGGCCACGCCCGCATACGACAGCGCGAACGTGACCAGGCCGATGACGCAGACGGCGAACGCGACCGAGTTGGTCAGCAGCGACAGCGTCACACCGACCGCCAGCGCATCGATGCTCGTCGCGATCGACAGCGCCAGCAGAACCATGAGGTTGGATGGGTCGAGGTTCTTCTCGGCGGATTCGATCTCGAAGGCCTCGTAGATCATCTTGCCCCCGACGAAAGCGAGCAGGCCGAACGCAATCCAATGGTCGAACGGGCTGATGTACGCTTTAAGTCCGAGGCCCGCCAGCGAGCCGACCAGAGGCATCACCGCCTGGAAAGCCCCGAAAAACAGTGCCATGCGCAGCGCGTGGCGGATGTGGAGTTCGCGATACACACTGCCGGTGACGATAGAGACCGCCAGCGCATCCATGGCCAGGCCGAGTGCGACAAACAGGATGGTGACAACATGCATAGGCGATCTCGATCGGGCGCCCTCCCCAATCCGCCGGCGGCGGATTGAGGCTGCCATACTAACGTTCTGGGACAATGTCGAAGACCGCGATCTCGGGCCGGGCGAAGAACCTCACCTGGGGCGCCGGTCGGGGTTCGAGACCCAGGCCGCGGTTGACATAGAGCATCGTTTCACCTACCCGATAGGCGCCGGATTCGTACTTCTTACCATATTTGGAGAACGTGATCAAAGCGCCGTACAGGGGCAAAGCAACCTGCCCGCCGTGAGTATGGCCGCAGAGGTACAGATCGACCTGCGGACCGGCCACACGCTCGATCAGGTCCGGCGTATGATATAAAAAGACGTTGAACCGATCGGAAGGCAGGTCCGGGAGACCATCTCCTCCGTCGTCGGGCAGAACCATTCCCCGTCCGTGGATGCCGATGCTCTCCTCGCCCTGAGCAACCAGCCGGGTCCGGCGATCCAGAAGCTCAAAACCCGTCCCCTCGATGAGATCGAGGTTGCGCCAGTGATAGACCTCGAAGTTCCCGGTGACCGCGAACTTGCCGAGCGGCGCCTCCAGGCGGCGCAAGGCGTCTTTCAGTCGCGATATGCCGCCCGTGTCGTTGAGGTAGTCGCCTGTGGCGACGATGACGTCGGGCTTGAGCCCTTTGACCGTCCGGACCATCTCCTCCTCGTTTCGCGGCGTCCGGTCGCAGTGAAGATCGGAAACCTGCACGATCCGGAACGACACGTCCTTGAGCTTGGGTGTGCGCACGGTCATCACGTTGACCTCGACCCGGAAAGGCTCGATGAAACGAGCATAGAGAAAGCACAAGATACCAAGGGCGGCAAGGATATGGACCACCAGGACCGGCTTGCGCGTCAGCAGCGGCCGAACCGGCCTTCGGCGAAATCGAGCAACGCCTGCCCGCACCAGAACGACGATTTCGAATCCGTACAGAGCAAGCAGCACCAGAAGGAAGATGGTGATGGAAATCACTTCGTTGGGCCGCATGGGAATCATGTCAATGTCACTTCCGCCGATCACGGACCGGCTTTCACAGAACTCGAGGCTCCTTGCTACCGGCCTTGACGGTCATTGGTTCTGAAGAACCTCGATCATGGCCGCGATGTTCTCCGGCTTCGCGTCGCCCGGGATGTCGTGCGAGGGCGAGGCGATATAGCCCCCCTGTTCGCCGACCACGTCGATCAACCGGCGGACCTCGTCCCGGACCTGGCCGACCGTTCCGAACGGCAGCGTCCGCTGGATGCTGATGCCGCCGCAAAAGCTCAACATGGTACCGTAGGTTCTCTTGATGTCAAAGACATCCATCACCTCGGGCTGGAAGGGATTGAAGACGTCGAGCCCGCATTCGATCAGATCGCCGAAAAGCTCGTCGACCTTGCCACAGCAATGGAGCATGGTCAGCTTGCCCTTTTGCTTGACCGCCCGGCACATCGCGGCAAACCGAGGCTTGATGTACCGGCGCCACAGGTCCGGCCCCATGAGAACGCCCCGCTGGTGACCCCAGTCATCGCCGAATCGAAAGATGTCCACCTTCTCGGTGCAGGCGTTTTCGATAACCGCCAGGTTGAATTCGAGAATCCGGTCGAGCAGCACGTCCACCCAACGATCCCCGACCGCCATCGCCATCAAAACGTTCTCCATGCCCGCCAGCGTCCAGGCGCGCTCGAAGAGCGAAAAGCCCAGACTGACCAGCGCCGCCGTCTCTCCATCGGCGTTCACTGCCTCATCGAACCGCGCGTAGCGCCGCCGGTCGTTCGGGTCCGGGAATCTCACCTCCGCAACGTTGTCGGGGCTCACGAGGCGATTGCAGACGACGCCGATGTCCTTGTCGATGTGGCGGTCCCATTGCACACCGAATTCGTCCTGCCAGATGTTCGGGGCCACCTCCACGAACCGCGCATCGGGCAGGTGCGGACGCAGCCACGTGAAGCAGTTGCCCAGCTTCGACTCGTAATCCGGGTCGCCGCAGTACGCGGCCATTCTCTCGCGGGCGGGCACGGTGAATCGGATGTCGTACGGCACCCGGTCGGGCCGGATGTGCGACAAGGCCATCAAGACGCGCTCTCTGTTATTCACATTCTGGCCCCCACAGGCGAAGGAAGATGTCACGGCTGACACGATTTGCAGGGCCGCTTGCCCGCTGCGATTGCCTCGTCCCGCGTCGCGTAACTCACGAGATTCCGCTGGGCGATTTTCAGAGCCAACGGACAATCGGCCCGATGAAAGACCGCACTGTTCTTCGACCCGACGAAAGCGGGCACAGTCGCCGCCGGATTGGAAACGGTCGTCACATTCTCCGCAAGGGAGACCGGCGAAGCCGGAGGTTCCCGGCCGCCTTCGTGGGTGGATTCCTGGGGGCGACGGGCGGCGCGGCATGCTCCGGCGAAGAACTCGGCCTGAGCAAGCACTACGCTGGCCAGCTCGTCGCGGAGATTCGGATCGGACACCGCCTTCATGACGGGCCTGACACGCCAGACATCCGCCTGCACCGTCCGTTCCCGATGATCGGTGAACGCGACGATCCGACTCAGGGCCGTCTGCACGCGATAGACACTGAGGCCGCAATCCTTCAGCGGAACCACCTCGATGTAGACGTGCAATCGGGGCGTCAATCCCGTCCGGCAGTCCACATGCTCGATGCTTTCGCTCCTGAGCTTCTCGACAACCAGCGCCTGCAGCCGCTGGTAATCCACCGCAGATTCATTCGGCACGTGCTGGTGCATCGCCAGCACGACGCAGACTTGGCGAATGTCGGCGAGAACCTCGTTCGTAGAAATCAGGACGCCAGGCTCCGCAGAATCCAGCCTCCCGGGGTCAGCAGCCTTTGCGGTCGCCGCCGGGTTGGCCAGGAGCATCGCCAACAGACAACAGATGTGAATGGTCATGGTCTCTCCCTTTCGTATTCGGTCCGCCCACCATGCCCAGTCCCCTCGTCGAGCGAGGCGAGGCCGCACGCCATCGGTCTACACCGGAGTCGAGACGGCGTTCTGCACGGCGGTCTTCATCTTGGCCAAACCTTCTCGCGCGACCTCCAGGGGGTCCTTCTCCCAGTAGGTCTGACTGAACAGCTCCAGCGACAGGACCGCTTCGCTGCCGTTGTCGCACAGGTCCCGCAAGATCTGTGTCAGAGGGGCGATGCCGTCGCCCGGCATGACGCGATCGGCGTCGCGGATCGTCTCGCGCGGCGGGTCGGCCGGATAGTCATTCAGATGGAACACCTGAATCGTTCTGCTGCTGATCATCTTGAGCCCGTGGAAATCCGAGCCCCCTTTGTAGATATGATACACATCCGGCAGCAGACAGGCCTTGGGGTGTCCGCTCTCGATCACCACAAACATGGATTGGCCCAGCCGGTGCAAGTTCTTCGAGCTGCCCCAGACTTCGACCTGGGGCACCACTCCCGTCTGGTCGCCCAGCTCCAGCAGGGCCCTGTATCGTTCGGCCGCCTTCGACAGATCGAGCAGCGGCTCGCCCGTCGCGCCGGCCGGAGGGGCCGCGATGCGCTTGCCCCCGATCTGGGCCAGCAGGTCCATCTCCCGCTTGACCTGCTCCACCGCTTCGGCCCGCACGGCGTCATCATCGACAATCCAGCGCGGGAAGGAAATGGCGCTCTCCACGGTCAGCCCGTGGTCCTCGATGCGTTTGCGGATGTCACGGAGCCGTCCGCCTGCCTTGACGTACTCCTGGAGGCTGGAGACCCAGGGCTCGATGGCGTCATAGCCGGCTTGTGCGGCCACATCCACCTCCTTGGCCAGCCCCAGTTTCTGCCCTCGGATCGTGCTGGTGTTCAGGCAATATCGAAAGCGACTGGTGCGCCCGACTGCAATCGGCTGCACGGCCGCCATGCATAGGCCACGCCTGCCTGCGAGTGAGGCGCCCACAGCCAGGCCCAAGGTCGCCACAAAATCCCGACGTGAGAGATGGTGGTCAGGCATACGTGTCTCCTCTGGTTGATGAAACTCCGTATTGAAGGAACTCCGACGCCGGAACCGCGCGACCACGGCAAACGTCAATCCCGTTTGCCGAGCAGCCCTTCGATCTCCGCCAGCTTCTCGGCCAGCATCTCCGGCGTCCGCGCCTCGACGTTCAGACGCAGCAGCGGCTCGGTATTGCTCGGCCGGCAGTTGAACCACCATTCCTTGTAGACGACCGTCACACCATCGAGGCGATCCACCTGGCCGTCTGCATAGCGTCGGGCCAGTTCCTCCATCTTGGCCTCTTTGTCCTCGACCTCGAAGTTGATTTCCCCACTGTTGGCATAGCGCCGCAGGGGAGCGATCAACTCGCTGATCGGCTTGCCGCCGTCGTTCACCACATTCAGCAGGTGGACCATCGTGATCACCGCCGAATCGGCGCAGAAGTTGTCGGCGTAGTAGAAGTGCCCCGACAGCTCCCCTCCGAAGACGGCGTGGGAATCCCGCATGGCCTTCTTCATAAAGGCGTGGCCGACCCGCTCGCGCCGAGGGGTCCCGCCGTACTTGATGATCTCCTCCATCACGACGCGGCTGCTGCGAAGGTCATACACGACCGCCGACTTAGGCTTCTTCTGAAGGAAATACGGCACCATCAACGCGGTGAGCAGATCGCAACGGACCGGATCGCCCTTCTCATCGACCAGGATCATCCGGTCGGCGTCACCGTCGAAGCAAAGGCCGAAGTCGCACTTCTGCCGCTTGACCGTCGCGCGGACCTGCGCGAGGTTCTTTTCCTTCAGCGGGTCCGGGTCATGCTTGAACTTGCCGTTGCACTCGAAGTTGATCTCCACAATCTCGATCGGACCGTCGCCGAACAGCAAGGGCAGGGTCTTGCCGGCCATCCCGTTGGAGGCGTCGACCGCAATCTTCTTGTCCTTCAGGCCCGGACGCAGAAACTGGAGTACATGCTGCTTGTACTCCTCGCTCAGGTCCTGCTGGCGCAGGGAGCCGGTAGGATTGCCCTTGGTGTGTGGCATGGCCAGGGCCAGATGTTGGATGTCCTTCAGGCCGGTATCGCCGCCGATCGGAATCGCTCCGCGGCCGGAAATCTTGAATCCGTTGTACTTGGCCGGATTGTGTGAAGCGGTCACCTGCACGCCACCGCACGTCTTGAGATGGTTAATGGCGAAGTACATCTGGGGCGTATCGATCATCCCGATGTCAACCACGCCGACGCCGGCCGAGCGAATACCTTCGATCAGCGCCTTGGCGAGGGGTTCGCTGTGGGTGCGCATGTCGCGGCCGACGCAGAGGGTGTTGGCCCCGGCCTGGCCGCGCTCGTAGCCGGTCATCAGAGACGGCAGAAACCGGCCCGTCGCGCAACCGATCTTCCACGCATCCTCCTCGTTCAACTGATCGGGGTAGATGCCCCGGATGTCATACGCCTTGAAAACCTGCGGATCCATAGAACCAACTCCTTTGGTCTTGCCAAGCTACTGAATCTCCCCGCCCCGATGGACGTCACGACGGGAACAGCCATTCGTCCAGCCACCCTGTGCCGGGCCGCTCATGATATGCGGGTCAGACACCCCATGTCAATCGCACACTTTGGCTGTCTGGACACGCCGGACAATCGGCCCCTCCACGCTCAAAGAGGTCGTTTTCGGCGCCCGCTCCGCCGACAAGAGACCCAGGCTGTAGCCCCGCCCCTCCAAGAAAAAAAACATATATCCTACCGAATTATCGGAGAATGTGACCATAGACCCATCAAACCCCATATACACCATGTATCCCAAATTCACAAGGAAATGCTTGAATAAGACCGCCAAATTGCTTATAATAGCTGGATAGTCTGGCATCTCTGTGCCGAGCTCTTGCCGACAGGCCTGATCTTTGGCATCAGAGACGCTCTTTGGGAGCAGAGAAGTCGCAGCATAAGAGGGTCTTCCCTCCTGGGACGGCGGACCGCCGGAGCAGACCGCCGACGGGAGGTCTGTGGCCTGAACCGGGTCCAAGGCCTGTCTGCCTGCGACGCACATCTACGGCTGAAGATGCGACAGGGTCGCTCCATGTGTGCGACCGTCCAGATACAAGTGCCCCGTCCGACAGGAAGGGGGATCGAGGGGGTGTTCCGCGTGCCCATCAAAGAAGACCATTGGTGTGATTGTAGAGCGAGGAGTCCAAAGATGAAATCCAGAATCCTGTGTGCCGTCTGTATCGCCGTGGGGCTGGCCATGTCGGCCCAAGCAGGAGACGTGCCGAGTCTGCCGAGCGTAGATATCTCGGTCGAACCGGTGACGCCAACAACGGCCGATAACGTAGCCATCGTCGTTTCCGGTCTTTGGCCGGACACATGCGTTCCAGAACAAATCCAATTGGCGACCTTCGCCGGTGACAGCATCCGGCTCGATGTGTTGCTGCCCGGCTGGGACGATCCCGCCGCGTGCTCGAGCCTTTCATGCGACCCGGAGCCGACTCCCTTCGAGGTCGAGGGCACAATCGGCAAGCTGGCTGCCGGCCGGTACGACATCTACGCCCGTGCCATCTCGTGCGAAGGTCGCGGCCGGTACGAATACGTCTCCAGCATCGAAGTCGCCGAGGGCAAACCAGGCGATACGGCCTGTGACGGATGCCAGGCGTCTCGGTTCACGGTCGGCGGGCGTGTGGTTCTGTTGAGTGATGATCCACCCGGCGGCCTTGGACTCAAGGCCGGACACGTCGGAACGGTAATCTGCCGAGATTGCACAAGCGGCTGCGGCAGGCTCCTCGTCAGTTGGGACCTCTGGACGGAAGGCAACAAGAATGTCGATGGCTGTGTCACCGACACGCCTTTTGGGTTCCCCTCCACCTCCGGGCTGTGGGTGGACCTCCAGCATGTGCTCGTCGGGCGACCGTTCGACCGAACCGGGACCATCCAGAAGGGTCTGGAGGGATGTCTCACGTTCGTTACTGACAGAGGCGCGCAGTACAATGTCGTCGCTGCGGGGAACATCCATCAGATTCTGGAGGAAGTCGCCGGCATGAGCCCCCACGGTCGCATTCGTCTGCAAGGGCTGCTGAACGACACCCAGCCCAGGTCCGACACCATCCAAATCTGTCCGCAGTGGAACGGCAACATTTACCACCCGATCGTTTCGGCCTGTCGGGATCTGCCTCCCACCGGACCGGGAGCCTGCAACCTCAATCTGATGCCCGGAGACCGCGTACAACTGCTGGTTGACCAGCCTCTCGGCGGCGACAGCCGGCCCGCGGTCGGTCTGTATGCCGGCACGATGGGCACGGTGATCTGCACCGATTCGACAGACGACGTGATGCCGCTCTATGTGAGTTGGGACGGTTGGACGGGGGGCACCAACACAGACTACTATTGCGACTCTTCCGTGGTGCCTTACCCGGCCGACTCGGGCTGGTGGATGCGATGCAGCGACATCCGTCTCGTCCGTCGGGCCGACGAGGATGAGTAGGCCAACCGCATTCTGAAGATCACTCGCCAGGGAACTGGTGACGGCAATCATCGCTTGACGTCGGTGGTCCCATGCGTGTATCGACACATGCATGGGACCACTGACATTCCGGTCGATACGGTGCCCGTCTGCGGCGGGCCTCAAACGACGAATTCGAAAGAATCGAAGACCCTGTTCGTCGGCGGCAGGTCCACCGTTCTGGGCCACAATCACGGGGCTTCGGCCTTGTGGTCCCCCTTGGCATCCCCACCAGACTTGCCACAATCACCTATTGTTCCGGGCCTTATTGCCTGTCCGACACGGAATCGGTATGATGGAGGTGAAGGAGGCATATCTCGCTCAGGGACGTCGGTCGGGCTTTCGGTGAACCGGGATTATCGCTTCGCGTAGGGATCAGATCGGTATGGAATGACGTCGGGTGGCAGCCCGATCTCCAATGCTTGAGGTCATTCTGCCCTGTCAGGCGTGCAACGCCGTTGTGGCGCCAGCAGGAGTAAGCCTCATAATCCAGACTTGAACGAGGAGGTCAGAAATGAAACGACGAAGCATACTTGCGGCAGGAATCATCGCACTGTGGGCCTTGTCGGTCCAGGGAGCTGTCCCGGCCACCCTGCCGACAATTACGATCCAGTTCAATCCGTCGTCACCGACGTCGGCCGATACGCTCACCCTGACGCTTTCGGGGACATGGCCGAATGCCTGTGTCCCGCAGACGTTTCTGGTGCAGGTTGTCCCGGGCGACAGTATCCGGATCGATCTGCTCCTGCCCGGATGGGACTCGAAAGGCAAATGCGAGCCACCGTTGTGCTTGCAGGTACTGACGCCCTGGCAACTGAACGGCGCCATACCGGCTCTGTCGGCCGGCTCGTACGATGTGTTCATCCGCGCCACGGACTGCGAAGAGGCAGGCGCATACAGACAAGTTACCACCCTGACGGTCACCCCCGGGACGGGAGGTCCGCTGTCGGACTCGTTCGCGCCGGGTGAACGCGTCGTGCTGCTGGAATCCGATCCGCCGGGAGGGTTCGGACTGGCCGCAGGACAGGCCGGAACGGTGATCTGCTGCGACTCCGAAGACTGCTCCGGCAGCGTCCTGGTGAGCTGGGACCTCTGGGCTGACGGCAAGCTCGAACCCATCGAGTGTGCCAACGGTGCCGAGACCCTCTACCCGCCGAATTCGGCGATCTGGATCAATCCCAATCGAGTTCTCCTCGGACGCCACTTCAACCAGTGCGGCACCATCCGAAAGGACCTGGAAGGATGCATCTCCTTCGAAGCCGATGACGGCAGGACCTACAACGTGATTGCCTGGCCGGGCCTGTATTCCACTCTGGACGGCGGCGGCACCATTCAGTTCGACGATCGCGTCCGCCTGCGAGGTCTGCTCAACACCACCCCGCCCGGGCCGGACGAGCTGCGGCTCTGTCCCCAGCAGGACGGGGATGTTTTCCATCCAACGCTCTCGCCCTGCTCGCCGGCGGATGTCGAGCCGGAACCCAAACCGGAACCGGAACCCGAGCCCAAGCCGGAACCGGAACCGGACAGCATCCTGATCAGCATTGCCGGCAATCCCCTGCTGCTTCAGCAGGTACCCTCGTCTCCGGGGAGCTACGCCGGATGCGCCAACATCACGGTCGAGTTGAACTTCCACGCACAACTGTCCGTTAGGATCACCCCGGCTGCCGGCGTGGGCGGAACCTGGACGGGCACGCTCGATCCTGACATCCTCGGCCCGGGCACGGTCACCACGGAACTCTGTATCGAGGTCGTCGACCTGGACACCGGCTCGCTTCCGCCCGGAAAGGACGTACAGGTCGCCACGGTCACGTTGCTGGCCGCGCCGGCTATTTGAGTGGCATTCGAGACAAGATTGGTCGCGGAATCGGGCGACCCGGCTGGAAGGGCAAGCCGGCCCGCCCGGTCCGTGCAAGCCGTCGCGAGTTCCGGGCGGGAAAACTGGATGACAGGGCTGGCCTGCGGTGATATCGTGGAGTCATGTGCCCGTTCATCGGACCAGTTCCGGCGTATGCGATCTTCTATGTCGGCGGGATCATCCTCCATTTCGCAATCGGACGGGCGTTGACGGGTCTTCTTCGAGGCGACATGGCGTATGACGCACGGATCGGATCGCCGACCATGATGCACCGCACCTGTCTGGGGGCGGCCGCCGGCGCGGCGGTGGTTCTCGTGATCGTGCGGCGCAACCGGTCGCGTGCACACCGCGTCCTGTCACCAGAACAAGATGCAGAACCGCTTCGAGATCGCATCCAGCGGCATCCCGTATGAGATGAATCGATGGCAACGCATCTCTGTCCATTCTGGGTCGGCTACTTCCTGGCCAGTCGGTTCAGGAAGCTGTTGCAGAACCCGACCAAGGTCATCGGACCGTACGTCCGACCGAACATGACCGTCCTGGACTTCGGTTGCGCGATGGGTTTCTTCAGCCTGCCGATGGCCGAGGCGGTCGGTTCCGACGGCAAGGTCGTCTGCGTCGATATTCAGCCCAGAATGCTCGACGTGCTGCAACGGCGTGCGGCGCGAGCCGGGCTGCTCAATCGCATCGAGTGTCACGTGTGCCGGCAAGACTCGATCGACTTGAAGGGATACGATGCCGGGTTCGACTTCGCCCTGGCGTTCGCGGTTCTACACGAGGTCTCTGCCCCGCAGCGCATACTGGGCGATCTGTCCCGCCTCGTCAAAAGCGGCGCTCATCTGCTGCTGGCGGAACCGGCGGGACACGTAACACCGAAAGAGGTCGAACAGACCGTCACGCTGGCCCGCGAGTACGGCTTCATCATGACCAGCGCCCTGTTGATCCGCTCGGCGCACGCCGCCTTGCTGACGAGATCCACATCGTAGATGTTGAGACCGTCCATGAAGGCATTGATCTTTGACCTCGACGATACGCTGGTTGTGGAGAAGGCCGCAGCAGCCGATGCCTTCATGGCAACCTGCAAACTGGCGGCGCAGCGACACGACCTCGATCCACAGGCTCTGCACGCCACCGTGCGCCAGACCTGCCGTGAGCTCTGGCACCACCATTGTCCCGCTCGCGCCTACGCCATCGAGATCGGCATCAGTTCTTGGGAGGCCCTCTGGTCACGCTTCGAAGGCGACAACGAGAACTTGGTGGTGCTGAGAGCCTGGGTGCCCGATTATCGGCATGACTCCTGGCGACACGCCTTGGAGACACACGGTATCCAGGATCGCGACCTCGCCCACGAACTGGCGGAAACCTATCCGGTCCATCGCCGTCAGCGACACGTCGTCTACGACGATGTCCACGCGGCACTGGAAAGACTTCGAAGAACGTACCGCCTGGCCTTGCTGACCAACGGCGCTTCGGACCTCCAGCGCGAGAAGATCGCCGGCGCCGGAATCGCCGGCTACTTCGAAGAGATTCTCGTCGCAGGCGATGTCGGTATCGCCAAGCCTCATCCTCGCATCTTTGAAACCCTGCTCGCTCGTCTGGGAGTCAAGCCGAGTGAAGCGGTGATGCTCGGCGACAGCCAGAACAGGGATGTCCAGGGCGCCCAGGCGGTCGGCATGAAAGCGGTCTGGGTTAATCGTACCGGCAGCCCCCGGCGCGAGGGCATTGTCCCGGACCTGGAAGTGGCCACCCTGGCCGCCTTTCCGGCCCCACATCGTCCGGACGGTTCACACGGCGCGTTGACAGGACAGAAGAGAACGTCCTATCATGAGGCATAAGGTCGCGGGGCGCGCGACAGGCCGGGAAGGAGTTGTCACGATGAGAAGCCCACGAATCACCCGCAGAGACAAAGACGGATCGCCACAAGACATCCCGTCATCTGCACGGCGGTCAGCAGGAGCTACGCTGTTGCTTCTCTTCGGCATCCTCGCCCTTCTGGCGGATGCGACAGGCGCGGCACAGGACGGGTTGATTGCCTCGCCGGAGCCGGGCTGGCCCCAGTGGCGAGGGCCGCGACGCGACGGCATCTGTGACGACAAAGGTCTGCTCCCGCAGTGGCCCGAGGATGGTCCGCCGCGTCTCTGGACCATCGACGGACTCGGCAAGGGCTGGTCCTCGCCGATCATCGTGCGCGACCGCCTCTACATCACGGGCGACGTGGGTGAGGACCTGGTGATCTTCGCCTTCACGTTGGACGGGACGCCGGTATGGCGCGCCACAAACGGCGCCTACTGGAAGAACCCCTACCCCGGCAGCCGCGCGTGTTGTGCGTTCTCCGAGGGTCGGCTCTATAACATGAACGCGCATGGGCGCGTCGCGTGCCTGGACGCCGCCACGGGCCAGGAACTCTGGGCGGTGGACACTCTGGAGCGATTCGAAGGAAAGAACATCACGTGGGCCATGAGCGAGTGCCTGCTGGTCGACGGTCCGCGCGTGATCGTCACGCCGGGAGGCAGGAAGGCGCTGATGGCCGCGTTGGACAAGCGAACGGGCGAAACGCTCTGGACCACGCCCCCACTGGAGGACGACGTCGTCTCACACTGCTCGCCGATCCTGCTGCGGTACGCCGGACACAGGCAGATCGTCAATTGCTCGTCGGCTCACGGCTTCGGCGTCGATGCCGACACAGGCAGACTGCTCTGGGTCGTACCGGTGACGAACCGCTACGGCACAAACGTTTCTACGCCGCTCTACGGTTCGGGGCGGGTCTTCTTCATGACGCCCTACGACTCGCTCGGTCGTCAGTATCGGCTGGCCGCCGACGGAACCGGCGTGGACGCCACGTTGACATGGGACACCTTTATCGACGCCGTCACCGGCTGTGCGGTTCTGGTCGACAACGTGCTGTATGCCGCCGGCTATACGAAACCCAAGTGGTGGTTTGGCTTCGACTGGGACACGGGACAGACAAAGTACGAGATGAAGGATTTCACCACGGGCGCTGCCATCTACGCCGATGGACGACTCTACATCCTCGATGAGCAGGGCAACGTCGGACTGGTCAAGCCGACCGCCGATGGCCTTACGATCGTCGGGCGCTTCCGCCTGACTTCCGAACACGTCCGCGACGCTTGGGCCCATCCGGTCCTGCTCGACGGCCGGCTCTACCTGCGCTATCACGATACACTGTCGTGCTACGATGTCACGCAACGTTGACCGTCGTGATCTCTCGCACCTCGCGTGTCACTCGATGCCAAGCTCTTTCTGCATCTCTTCCAACGGAACGCCCTTGGTCTCCGGCATCATCAGAATCACCCAGATCAACTGGAGCACCATCATGCCCGCATAGAAGGCGAAAACGCGGGCGCCCGCCTGGCTGGCGCCGGGGGCATCCGCTTTGCCCACCAGCATGGGGAAGGTCCATGAGATCGCTGCGCACATGAACCAGTGCGTGAACGAACCCAACGCTTGCCCTTTGGCACGAACCTGGGTCGGGAAAATCTCGCTGATGAACACCCAGATGACCGCGCCCTGGCCGAAGGCGTGGGACGCAATGAACAGCAGGAAACACCCCAGCACGATGACGCCGCCCCGCTCGGTGTGAAAGGCCCAGGCCACGGTGCCCAGACTGATGATGTAACCGAGCGAGCCGACGAGCATGAGCTTCTTGCGGCCGAAGTGATCGATGATCGCGATCGCCAGCATCGTGAAGACCAGGTTCGTCGCGCCCACGATCACGCTCTGAAGGCGGGCGAAGTCGGCACTGGCCCCGGCCATCTCGAAGATCCGCGTCGAGTAGTAGAGCAACGCGTTGATCCCCGAGAGCTGATTGAAGGCCGCGATGAGAAAGGCCAGCAGAATCGGCTTCAGATACATCCGGCGGAAAAAAGGCTCGCCGATGCTGTGGTGGGCCAGCTCGATCGATTCCCGGATCTCCTGCATTTCCCGCGCCACGTCCTCGGCGCCCAGCCGCTCCAGGATGTCACGCGCCTCCTCGGCGCGTCCTTGTGCCATGAGCCAGCGAGGACTGAGCGGGTTGCCGATCAGCAGGACGAAAAAGGCGGCTGCCGGAAAGGCCTCGACGCCGAACATCCACCGCCATTCGACGTCACCGAGGTTCAGGGCGCCGATGACCCAGTTGGACAGATACGCCAGCAGGATGCCGAAGACGATGTTGAACTGGAACAGCGCCACCAGACGGCCCCGGCTCCTGGCCGGCGAGATCTCCGCGATGTAGATGGGCCCGACCACCGACGAGCCGCCGACCGCCAACCCACCGATGAAACGCGAGATCACGAACGACCACCAGTCCCAGGCGAAGGCGCTGCCGACCGCCGAGACAAAATACAGCACCGCCAGCAGGCTCAGGGTCTTTCGCCGACCAAAGGCATCGGACGGCTTGCTGCTCAGCCAGGCGCCCAGGATCGTCCCAATCAAGGCACTGGCGGTGGTGCACCCATGCCAGAAGCCCGGCTTGCCCAGAAACGCCAGGCCGCTCATTCCGGCCGCCAGCGACTCGTACGTGGCCGCGAACAAATCCTGGAGCGTTTGCTCGGCGCCCGAGATCACAGCCGTGTCAAAACCGAACAGCAACCCTCCCAGGGCCGCAACGATCGCGCTTCGCAGCAGTAATGCCTTCTTCATGCGTCCGTCTCCTGCCATTCACACACGAGACCCGTTCAGAAACGCCGGAGAGATTAGCAGATTGTCGTTCGCGCGACCAGCACCAACCTGGCGGAATGTCCTCGCCATCGATTACCGGGCGTTACCGCACATCCGGCCGTCGCCTTTACAGGATAGAGCAGGAGCGTAACGAACCGTCGTTTTTGGGAGATCGAACCATGAAACGCACGCTTCTCATCACGTTGATGTGCATGGCCGCCTTGACACTGAGCGGTTGCATGTCCTTCGCCTACGAAGAGCACCACAGCCACCACCGACCTCGAATGATGCACACTCGGCCTGTCAGGGTGGTCGAAGTCGTCCCGCCTCCCCCGCCGCGACCGTATCACCACGGACGTCACCATCGCCGGTACTGAGCGCGGGCCAGCCGAATCCGGAGGATAAGATCGCCTCTGCGGCAAGGTCGATTTCGTGAACCAGGAGGCGGGCAAAACGGATGGGTCGGACAGGGCCGTCCCCAGACAGCGGCGGCCCCTGTCCAGGCGCGGTCAGCTCGCGAGATAGAACAGCAGAGCGGCAAGCACGGAAATGACGCCCGTACAAACACTTAAGGCCAAGGCCAATGTCCACGCGTAACGCCGGTTCATCTTCGAAATGACGTATTTGAGGTAGCGGTCACTGGCGGCAAACGTCCGGCTCATCTGAAGGATGCCTTCGGTATTGCTCACCGTGTTCTCGTTGAGCCGGTCGAGCGTACCCTTGAACTTGACAAAGCTCTCGGCCAGTTGAACATCGGTGTCGGCCGCGGCCGCCAGTTGATGATTGATCGACGTCAGCATGTCGGTCTGCCGCGCGGTCTCCAGCGGAATCCGATCTACCGCGTCGATGAACTGCTGGTCCTTCAGAGACGTGCTGCGCAATTGTTCGAGCAGCCGGCCCGTCAGTTGCTTCTGGTTCTCCACTGCCGACGGGAGGCTCTCCAGCACCTTCGGCAGCTCGCGCACGCGATCCATGAGCTCCTCGTGCTGGGCTAACTGACAATGGAGATGTTCGTTGATCTGCTGAAGCTGATTCACCAGCCGACTGATGCCTTCGTAGAGTTTCTCCGCCGGGTCATGATGGTCCAACGACGTGACGGCATTGACCACGACCGGTTCGCTCGACACCGTGGCGGACCGAGGGTCCGCGTAGTCGTCGCTGGTGTCGAAGCCGCAGGCGATCAGGCCGTCATCGTTCAGCGTCGGCTCGCACCGGCCGGCCTCTGCATACCGATGGGACCGCAGCCAACTACTCGTGCCCGTCAGAATCTCGCGTAATGTCATTCGCAACACTCCTTACCCTGATACCGATGTCCGTGTCGCTGTCAGGATTGGCAATTCGCCCACCAGCGAGTTTTCGTATCGGACGGGCGTTCGGTTTCTCTTGAGCGAATATCCGAACCACAATCGACCATTCCGGGCAACCCCGATTTCCAGGCCGCTGTGGTCGGTTCTTTCGGACGTTTTCCTGCGAGATGTCACATTGGGGGCGTCGAACCGCCATACCCAAGGCCGTCCTGCCGCCGCAAGAGCTATCACCATCGCGATGCGCTGTTTTTTGGGACGTGACAAGGGTAGCCGGATGGCCCTTGTGCGCGTCGCCGAAGACGGTACAATGCGCCGCAAGTGCACAACTGTTGGTCATTGGGAGACATACGATCATGAAGCTGGCAACCTATCGGTACAACCACAAGACGTCGTGCGGGATCGTGACAAGTCGCGGCTTGGTGGACATCCCGTCCGCATGGCCCGGCTCCGACGCCCCGCACAGCGTCATGGAAATCCTCCAACGAGGCCCGTCCTGTCTCAGGGTCCTCGCTTCTCTGCCCCACGAATCCGGCGAATGTCTTCCCCTGGGGTCGGTGACCCTGCTGGCCCCCCTGCCCCAGCCGGGAAAGCTCCTGGCCCTGGCGGGCAACTATGCCGAACACGTCAAGGAGGCATCGCTAAGCCGAGGGTTCCAACTCGGGCTGTCCGATTCACCGCGTCTGACCACCGTACCGCGTCCGTTCCTGATGCCAGCCAGTGTCATCAGCGGGCCGGGCGACACGATTCCGTGGCCAGCCTACAGCAAACAAATCGACTACGAGCTCGAACTGGCTGTGGTCATCGGAAGCCGCGTCAAGGGTGTCAACGCGGACAAGGCCCTCGACTCTGTTGCCGGCTACATGATCGCCAACGACGTTTCGGCCCGGAGTGTGACATTCAAGGAGGGCCGCAGCGAGCGACCCTGGGACGAGTTCTACGACTGGCTCAACGGCAAGTGGGCGGATGGTTTCCTCCCGACCGGCCCATACCTCGTCACGAAGGACGAGATCGCTGACGTCCAGAACCTGCATATGGTCCTGAAGGTCAACGGCCAGGTCCGCCAGAACGCCAATACTTCGCAGATGATCTACCCGGTGGCCGACGTGGTCTCGTTCCTCAGCCATCTGATGACACTCGAGCCGGGCGACATTATCTCGACCGGAACCCCATCCGGCGTGGCCATCGCAACCGGCAACTTCCTTCAGGGCGGCGACGTGATCGAATGTTCCATCGAGGGTCTCGGAACGCTCACCAACACGCTCGGCCCTCGCCCTGAGGCATTCTACGAACCACTGAAGCGGAGCGCCTCGATGTAGGTGTCCAGCATGGCCGAAACCATCGTGCCAACCGAATGCCGCTGTCTCACGTACGCCTGCGCAGAAGCGGCCAGGCAGCGGGCACTCTGAGGGTCCTTCAACAACCGCACGAGGGCCTGTCGCAAACTCGCTTCGTTGTTTCGCTCATAGATCAGAGCGGTCTGCTCGGGGACAACCAGGTCGTCGACGCCGCCCTTGCAGGCAACCACCGCAACGCCAAGGCTCATGGCTTCCAGAAGAAACCCACTGAAGGTCGGCACCGGCTGGAGATGCAGGAAGATATCACCTGCCGCCAGGACGGATCGCCATGGATCGAGCAACGGAACGATGGTCACGACGCGGGTCAGACCGTACTCGGCCAGCTTCGTCCGCAATCGGCGTTCCGCCCAGCCGCCTCCCATGATCGCGATCATAAACTCATAACCTTCCGCAAAGAGCACTTTGGCCGCCTCCAGGAGGACCGTGAAATCCGACACGCGATCCAGCCGGTGCGCCACAACAATCGTGCTCAGATGCGAAGGGTCCGCGAAGCAGACGGGATCGGTCCCGGCAAACGTCCCCGGATGGATCTGCCGGATCCGGTCGGCAAAGCGGCCGCAGGACCGAACAACACTGGAACCGATCGTCTTCGACGGGACGACGATTCTCGCACAGCGGGTCGGCGAGACGGAGAGTCGGTGCGATTTGCCGATCAGGGAATTGACACCCAGTACATACGGCAGGCTCAGCCTCCGGGCCAACCGCCGGGCCAGAGCCGCCCGGCTCTCGCACAGGCCGTGTAAAACCGTCGGCTTGAATCTCTCCAACTGAAGGGCGAGCGATTCCAGGCCCACGCGCTCCATGAACGGGAGATTGAGGGCCGGATATGTAAAGACCTCGACCGGCGCCGGCACAACAGACTCTGCATTGCCGCCCGGCGGACAGATCAACGCAGCCGGAATGGACTCGTCCGCCAGTCCAACCAGCAGACGCCGCAGAAAAGGCGCGTGCTCGGTGACATCCCGTGGGGATGCCAGGAAGATCGGACGCAATGCCTTCCTCATCGCCGCCGTGTCCGAATGCCCGGTTTCCGTCATAAGCACCTGTCAAACGATGTCCGGCTCTTCTCCTTGCGGCCGACAGAAAAGCGGTGTCGGTCGTGGCCGAAAACGATGAGCATTCTATCTCAAATCCGGACGAGGTGTTACGGAAAAAGGCGGCTCTCCGGCCGGCCCGCGTGCCGATCCAACGAAAGCGGCCCTCGCATCCCGTGGACACGAGGGCCGCATAAGAGACTTCGTCTCGGTGTCGGTAACCCGACGGACGTATCAGATCACTTCGCCGCCGCTGGCCTTCCGAAACCGATGTCGTCGATGTAGACGATGCCGGAACCGCCGGCCGCCGGACTGGTCCGGTTGCCGACCCCGATCGTCATCGCTTCGATCCGGCTGAGGTTCACACCGGCCAGAGCGCTGTACGGGATCGTCCACTCGTTCCAGCCGGCCAGGAACACCGCCCCCGCCCCGGCCGGATGGCTCACCGTCGCCGTCTTGCCCGACGCATCTTCCAGCGTCACGTAGAGTTGCCCGGCACCATTGCCCGCAGGCTGCGCGGCGCCGATCGTCTCCACAAGCCACCCACCGTTGACGTTGCCCGTGGTCGCCACCCCGGAGAACTCCGCGCTGGCCAGAACACCCGCACTGTGGCTGGTCACCGCCAGGCCGATGTACACGTTCGCACCCATCGCGATCGTCTGCGGGTTCCACGCCATCGCCGTCCAGTTGGCCCCATCGGTCGAGTAGTAGCCGTTGAAGCTGCTGCCCACCCGCTCGATCTTCACCCAGTACGGAGGACGCAGAGCGGTCTGCTCGGCGGTGACCACACCGCTGTCACTGACCGCCGCCGCGCCGGTCGTCAGACGGGCCTGATAGCGGCACCCGTAGTCCGGCGTCGCATACACCGCCGCGAACGCCGAGCCCGCCTCCAGCGTCTCACGGATCATCACGCCCGCCTTGGTCCAGTCGACCGCACGCGATACGCTCTCGATGAGCGCCACGATCGAGCCGTTGCCGCTGAGCGGCTTGTACGCGAAACGGAACTCGTCGGCGGTGTTCCAGATGTCCGTGCCGGCCGCACCCATGATGATCTTGCCGTCGGCCAGCTCCAGGAACGGCCCGGGTACACCCTGGAAGTAAAGCACCAGCGTGTTGGCGCCGTTGCCGCTCCAGTTCTGCGCAGCGTCGAAGGTCCGTGTCGTCTCGGCGTAGAACGGCGACTGGGTGTTGTCATACTGCAAGGGCATCGACTGCCGGCCCGTGCGGACGATCGTTTGCTCGGCAAACGGGGCCGTCAGATAGCCGACCGTTGAACGGGTGTTATTGACCCAGCCGTCGACCCAGGTGTCGAAGATGGCCTCGCCGGCCTCGAGGTCGTCGGTGTAGTCCTCGAAGCCGTCGATCAACGCATACTCCTGCGTCGAGAAGCTCCAGACCTCACCCGGCCACAGTTCGGCCCCGGCCTCATCGACCCGCCAGTAATACGTGGTCCCGAAATCGAGCGTGTCCGGCGAAAAACTGGCCGCCGTCACGCTGTCGGCAAGAGTCAGATTCTCCGCATCCGTACCGAAATAGACCTCATGGGACGTTGCCTCGCGCCCGGCACGCCAGCTCAGGAGCGCGTCCGGCTCGACCCCGGTAGCGCCGTCGGCCGGCTGTGGCTGACGGGCCTGAACGGGAACATACGTGAATCGCACTTCGCTCAGACCGTACTGGCCCATCACGCCGTGCCCGCTGTTGATGATGAACCGGACGAACCTCGCGGCGATGCCGCCGAGATCGATGACCGTATTGGCGGCGTAGTCGGCCTTGGCGGTCGCTTTGGCAAACTGCACGTCGCCGAAAACCGTCCACGCGGCGCCGTCGGTTGAGTACTCAATGGTGACATCCTTGAGCCCGAAGCCCAGCACCGGCTCGAACATCACGTTGTAGTTCCAGACCCGAAGCTCATAGAGCTTGAACACCTTCTCGAACTCGAACTGAATCCAGACGGGCGTCTGTTCGCCGGGGGAAACCAGCCACATGTCGGTCGCCTCGGTCGAATGCTGACCGGCATCGTTGAGACCGGAACCATTAACCGTATTCTCCGGTTCGCTCGTCGCCTCGGAAACGCCGTTCGTGGTCGCTACGATGTTCTCGACGGGATAGGCAATCGGTTCCGTGGTGAAACTCCATATCTTGCCGGCGTACTGGGTCACGCCGTCGGCGGCAAAGCCGTCCACACGCCAGTAGTATGTCTGGCTGAACTCCAGAAGGTCGGCGGCATCGTAGGTGTCCCCGGCCTGCCCCTGGCTGACCAGGACTCCCATCGGGTTGGCCCTGCTGGCGGCGGCCACGTCGTCGGCAGAGGTTCCGAAGTACACATCGTGGGTGGCCACACCCTCGCCCGGCTTCCAGCCGAGAACCACATCGCGCGGCACGTCAGTCGCGCCGTCATCCGGTGTCGGACTGGCGGCGCGTCCCGGCTCGATATCTTCACCCATCATGTAGAGGATCGCATTGGCGAACACGGCCTTGCCCTTCTCCGTAAGGTTGAATTTGCCCTGCGGCGTGGCGCCCGATTCCTGCGTCCCCATGCAGAACAGCATGCGGTTGCTGGCCGGCGTGCCGGCCCCGGCATAGTACGGCGTGCCGGCCGGCCATTCCACGATGCATGCGCTGGTGCCCGTCGAGACGATCACCGTCCCGCTGCCGACGGACAGCGTGCCGAGGAAGGACGTCTGGCCCGTGCCCGTCGTGCCGTCGACCAACTGGACCGTATTGTTGGCGTCAAGCTTGACGCCAGTGAAGATGGGATGCTCCGGGAGCAGCACATCCATCGTCGGACCAACGAGGTTGTTGATGGTGGTGGTATTGGCCCACAGCCATCGGCTGTTCCGGGCCAGATAGCTCGTCATGTTGATTATGGGCGTCGTGATACTGTTCCACTGGCCGACTTCAGCCGCGTCGGTGGCATAGTCGCCGCTGTTGGTCGAGCGGCTGACGATGATCAGGTCGGCCGCGTTGAGGGCCGCGATCTTCGTCGCGTCCAGCGTGGTCCAGTTGCCACGCTGAACGTCCAGCTCGTGCCCCAGAGACCGCACGAAATTCTCGGCTTCCAGGTCATCCTGGACCCCGTCGACGTCCGTATCATACGTCTGCGAGACCCAGATGATATTGGCTGCCCGGGACGCGGGACACAGAAGAAGCCCCAGCAGCATGACAAGAATGATTCTCGCGTGCATCAGGTGTTCCTCCTTCGAGAAATAATGGTCAATAGACCTACCGCGATAAGATGATTGGCAATGCCCCGACCTTCCAAACCGTAAGGTTGGAGCCGGTCACAGCACGATGCAGGTTTCAAGAACTTCCCCGTGCGGCCACGCGGGGCACCGACACGCTTCCGCCTTCGTCCGTCGCCGTTCCCGACCCGACGGAGCGCCGGTCCGAAGAGCCCCGGGCCCCCCATCAGGCAGACTGCCACCTCCCGGCGTCGTTTCGGACCAGAAACACGCTCGCGCCGCTCCATCCCGTGCCCGCAGGACAACGCTTGGCTGCCAGTGGCGAAAATCGCAGATGCCCGTGGATTCGTTTATACCAGATGGAGGTCAGTGACTTCAAGCGAAATTCACATCCCCCGCCCCCGTTGGACAGGCCGGCTTACAATGGGCCGAGCCGACGTTGATCCGTCCGCCCACAAGGTTCAATCCCCGGGCCGAAGCAGCCATTCGGCAGAAAGCCTCCTGCCGGTGGGGATCAGACAGGTGACCTCGAGCACATACGTCTTCTCCGGAGAGACATGGACCGGGACAGTGAATTCATAGGCCCGCAGGAAGTCACGCCAGGACTTCTGGTTCTCGGCCGGGTTAGTCAAGTCGATGTCCGGCCAAATCGCGATCCTCGGGCCTTTGGGCTCGGCGGACCGCTGAACGTAATCGTATAGCTCGAGGCGGAATACACCAGGGGCCTTCATCTGGGAGCCGTACGCATCCGCCAGAGAAACGTAGACATGCAACTGCTGGCCCTGATCACCTGTCGGCTGGCTCAACTCCGTCAGAGGCAGAATGATGATTGCTGCCGGCCCGAACCCGCTCGGGGGCCCCTGCGGCGGTGGCTCGGCGACCGGCGCGGGTTTCGGCTCCGCCTCCACCCGCGGCTGGGCATCACGAGGTAGCGAATCCCCGCTTCCCCCCGCCTGAGGCTCGCTGCAGCCGGGGCAGAACACCACCCACATCAGTAAGCACGGGGCGGCCCATTTCATGAGCCGGCCCAGAGGTTCCGAACGGCCCGGTCGGCTGATGGTTCGTTCGTCCATGAACTACAGGTCCTCATCCAACATGTGTCCGAGACGGTGTTTCTTGGTCCGCAGATAGTTGATGTTGTGCTCGCTCGGGACCGCCTGCAAGGGGACCTGCTCGAAGATCTGGATGCCGTAGACCTCCAGCCGGCTGACCTTCTTGGGATTGTTGGTCAGGATCCGCACGTTGCGAAGGCCCAAATCCCGGCAGATCTGCGCGCCGATGCCGTAGTCACGACGGTCGGCACTGAAGCCCAGTTTCAGGTTCGCGTCCACCGTGTCCAGCCCCTGCTCCTGCAGCTCATAGGCGCGGAGCTTGTTGGACAGGCCGATACCTCGACCTTCCTGGCGCAGGTAGATCAGAGCCCCTTTGCCCTCCTTCTCGATCATCCGCATGGCGGTGATGAGCTGGTAGCCGCACTCGCATCGCTGCGAATGGAACAGATCGCCTGTCAGGCATTCCGAATGCACGCGAATGAGAACCGGCTCGGGATGCTCGATGACGTTGCCGGCCCCGTCGCGGTCACCGACGCCGCCCTTGCACAGGGCCAGGTGCGGCTCGGGACTGGTCATGCTCTCATAGGCAACGAGTTTGAAATCGCCATAATCGGTGGGCAGATTGACCGACACGATCCGTTTGATGTGACTCTCTCGCTGCAGCCGGTACTCGATGAGTTTGGCAATCGAAAGCACCTTCATGTTGTGGCGCTTGCAGAACTCCAGCAGTTCCGGAACGCGGGCCATGGACCCGTCCTCGTTCATGATCTCGCAGATGACCGCGGCCGGCTTCAGGCCGGCCAGACGAGCCAGATCAACCGCCCCTTCGGTCTGTCCGGCGCGGACGAGGACCCCGCCATCTCGGGCGCGCAGGGGAAAGACATGACCCGGCCGCGCCAGATCGCGGGCCGTGGCGCCATCGGCGATGGCCACCTGGATCGTATGCGCCCGGTCCGCGGCGCTGATGCCCGTTGTGATGCCATCGGCGGCATCGATGGAAACCGTAAAAGCCGTTCCGAAACGGGCCGTGTTCTCGAGCGCCTGCGGGTACAACGCCAGGGCGTCGCACTTCTCGGCCGTCAGCGGCAGACAGATCAGCCCGCGACCGTACTTCGCCATGAAGTTGATGATCTCCGGGGTCACCTTCTCCGCGGCGCAGATCAGGTCCCCTTCGTTCTCGCGATCTTCCGCATCCACGAGGACGGCCATCTTGCCCTGCCGAAGGTCCTCCAGCACCTCCGGCACATCACTGAACGTCACAGCGGGTGTTTCCTGCTGCAAAGGAGACTGACTCATGCTCACACTGGACTGCCTAACGCACGGGTGTCTTGTCTGTATCGGACGAGCCGGTTGCCACGTTCTTGGCGCCGGATCGCTCAAACTGCTCAATATAGCGGCTTCCATTGCGAATGTAAACCAGAGTGGCCAAAATGGCCACGACCGCCGCCGACCACCACAGAACACTTAATCCCACCGCGTAATACGGGATCAGCCGCGAGAACTCCGGCGCCGTCAGCACACACGCAACCATAACCAGTTGCAGTGCCGTGGCCGCCTTGCCCAGAAGCACCGGCACGACGTGGATTTGCGACGTGACCAGGTACACAATGGCGAAGCCCAGCACGATCAGAACGTCCTTGCCCACGATCGCCACTACGACAGTCGTCGGCAGCGTGAATCCCTCGATATGGCCCCTCTGCGAAGCGAGCAGCAGACAGGCGGATGTCATCAGCAGCTTGTCCGCCACGGGATCGAGAAACGTGCCCAGCTTGGTGATCTGCCTGTAGTGGCGAGCCAAATAGCCGTCCAGTGCGTCGCTGACTGCCATGAACAGGAAGACGGCGATGGCGGCGTATCGAAATGCGCGTCGCATATGCTCGGCGATCGACGGATCGTTGATATTCAACAGGCAGATGATGAACGGTACGATCAGCAGGATGCGGACGAGCGTGATCCGCGTCGCCCAACTGAGTCGGAATCGCTCGGCCGACCGTGACAGGCGAAAGAAGTGAAACCAGCCGTCGAGCTTCATCGCATTGTCCTCATCCGGGCCTCCGGAGGCCCACTGTGCGACCCCGTTGCGTTCTTTCGCTGAAATGGTATACTACGCCAAGCCCATAAGCTTGGCAATACCCCGATCCCGGTGGACATCGGGAACGGGACGCAGGTATGGCGGAACGGGCAGCGGAGCGGATCGCCATGAGTTCGAAGACGCGGCTGGGACAGGCCTATTACGACTTGTCGGTCATGATGGACGCAGGGGTTCCGATCCTGCGCTCGCTGGACGTAGCCATCGAAGGACGTCAGGGCCGGCTCAAGCGCGTTCTCACGCAGATCCGCGACTCGATATCCAAGGGGTCGGATCTTTCCACCGCCCTTTCGGAACACCACAGCGTGTTTCCGCTGATGGACCGCATGCTCATCGAGGCGGCCGAGACCGCGGGGTCGCTGGGCCTGTCTTTCAAGATGCTGTCCCAGTGGCACGAATTCGTCCACCGGATCACCCGGCGACTCCAGGTCGGCTTGATCCGTCCCTTCCTCACACTCCATGTGGCCGCCTTCGTTTTCGGGCTTCCCGGCCTCGTCGCAGGCAGGACCACCACGGGCCAGTACCTGCTGGGTGTCCTGGGAATCCTCATGGTCTTGTACATTCCAACGGTCCTGGTGGTCGCGTGCATGCGTCTGCGAGAGCGATTGCCCCTCGTCGCACTGCCGCTGGATTTCATCCTGTTGCGGATTCCGCTGCTGGGTCGGGCGGTCTACCACATGTCGATCAGTCGCTATGCCAGGGCGTTCGCCATGATGTACAGAGCCGGCGTCCCCATCACCGAGGTGACGGACCGGGCCACGCGGGCCACGGGCAACGCGATCGTCGCCCGGTTGTTTGACGGAGGTCGAGACAGCGTCCGCGCCGGCGGACTGGCCTGGGAAGGGTACTCCAAGCGTCTGCCGGCGCAGTACCTGCACCTCTTTCAGATCGGCGAGGAGACAGGCGAACTGGACAAGACCGCCGAGAAGATCGCCGAGATTTCTGCCGACCGCGCTGAGCTTCTGTTCGGCGAGTTCGCACGGTGGCAGCCGGCGGCCATCTACGCCGTTGTCGCCATCGTCGTCATCTATATGATCTTCAGGATATGGGGCCAGATCTACGGCGGCTTGCCCGCCTTCTGACGCCGGCACTACCAGGTTTTGCCTCGCGCCCCTGCCTTGCTCGGGCGGGTGCATTTTGTGAGCTTATTGACTTGATGCAAATGCTCTCACTGATACAATTGCCCCGTCAGTGAAAAAGGGTGCAGTCATGGCAGTTCTGAATGTCAATATCGATCACGTGGCGACGGTGCGTCAGGCCCGCCTGGCGGACGAGCCAGACCCGGTCTGGGCGGCCGTCCAGTGTGAGTTGGCCGGAGCCAACGGTATCACCGTGCACCTGCGGCAGGACCGCCGGCACATCAACGAACGGGATGTGCGCGTGCTCAAGGAGACGGTGGCCTGCAAGTTCAACCTGGAGATGTCCATGGCCGAGCCGATCGTCAAGATCGCCGAGCAGGTCCGGCCCGACCAGGTAACGCTCGTGCCGGAAAACCGCGCCGAACTGACCACCGAAGGCGGATTGGACTGCGCCCGTTACAGGCGGCGCCTGGCCCAGGTGGTCCGGCGAATGCACAAGAAGGGGATTCTGGTCAGCACGTTCATCGTGCCGCAGGCCGAGCAGATCCTCGCCTCGGTCGAGACCGGCTGCGACGCCGTTGAGTTGCACACCGGCGCATACGCCAATGCCAGGACCGAGGCGGCGAGCCGCAAGCGGCTGGCCGAGCTGGTGGCGGGCAAGGACCTGGCCCGTGAACACAAGCTGGTGGTCCACGCCGGACACGGACTGACCTATCGCAATATCGTCCCGGTTGCCCGCATTGAGGGGTTGTGTGAGTTCAACATCGGCCATAGCATCATTGCCCGCGCCGTGCTCGTCGGCATTCGCGAGGCAGCCAGGCAGATGATCGATCTGATCGAGAAATCGGCATAGGGTGGGCCGTGCCCACTGCTTACCTGGGGCCTCAATTGCGAAACACGAAAACGAGAAACTCGAAATACGAAATCCGAAACAAGTTCGAATGACGGAAATTCGAATGTCCAAGACTCCCGACCGGAGGCCGGTTTCGGATCTGGCTACAAGACTTCCGCATTGACAGGAGCAGCAGGATGTTCACAGGCGCCATGGTGGCACTGATCACGCCCTTCCACGAGGGTGAAATCGACTTTGAGACGCTCGACGAACTGATCGAGTTCCATCTCGAAAACGGCATCGACGCGATCGTTCCTGTGGGAACGACGGGAGAGTCGCCCACGCTGAGCTTCGACGAGCACAAGCGGGTGATCGAGCGCGTCGTCAAAGGCGTCGGCGGCAGTGTCCCGGTGATCGCCGGCGCCGGGTCGAACAGCACCGCCGAGGCCATCGAGTTGACCAGCTTCTCCAAGAAAGTCGGCGCCGACGCGACCCTCCAGGTCTGTCCCTACTACAACAAGCCGACCCAGGAAGGATTCTACCAGCATTTCAAGGCGATCTGCGAGGAAGTGGATCTGCCGATGATCCTGTACAACATCCCGGGTCGGTGCGGGGCCGGTTTGACGCCGGAGACCATCGCCCGCCTGAGCGAACTGGACAACGTCGTCGGCATCAAAGAGGCCACCGGCAGTCTCGACCAGGCGTCGGAGATCGCGATGCGATGCGACCTGACGATCCTCTCCGGCGACGATTCCCTGACCCTGCCCATCGCGTCCGTCGGGGGCAAAGGCGTGATCAGCGTGGTCGCCAACATCGTCCCGGCCGACGTGAAGGCGATGACCGACCTGATCCTTGAAGGCGATCTTGTCAAGGCCCGCCAGTGGCACCGCAAGCTCTTCACGCTGAGCAAGAACATGCTGACGCTGGCGACCAACCCGATCCCCATCAAGGCGGCCATGGCGATGCTCGATATGGCCTCCGAAGAGCTGCGTCTGCCGATGACCCCCCTGACGGAGTCCCAGAAGGCCGCTCTGAAACAGACGCTGACGAGCTACGGGCTGCTGAGCTGATATCCCGCCAACCGCGTCAGCCACCCTGTCGAGGACTTCGGCGTACGCCCGACAGAACTCTGTCGCGTAGGTAGGTCTGTCCAGGTCGATCGGAGCCAATCTGTGCCGTGTACAGGTGAGGCAGCGATTCAAACAGATGGCGGATGTCTTCCTGGCTGAAGCTGTGCTCGCCGATCAAGGTCAGGTACGTCAGGGCGTCAAGGGCTTCCAGGTGCTTGAGGCCCTGCCCGGTGAATTTGCCGCCGTAGATGTTGAGCATGTCCAGCTTCTTCATGTGCCGGAGGTGCACCAGGCCTTCGTCGGTCAGGTCGGGTCCGCCGATGGTCAGCCGATCCATCTGCGTCAATCCGGCCAGGCTGGCGAGTCCTTGGTCTGTCAGGCTCGGCGGCTTGATCGCCGAATTCCCAATCTGAAACCACTTCAGTTGGATCAGCCCGGCCAGACAAGACACGTCCGCGTCGCCGATCACGCCCCCATCGCGTCGCGTTCCGATAGTCAATTGCTCCAGCTTCTTCAGGCCGGAAAGATCCAGCCCGGTGTAGTCCTGTTCGACGCCGTCGACACGGAGCTCTCGCAGGTTGGGCAATTCGCTCAGGCAGGACAGGCCGGAGATCGTGACGTTCGCGTCATGCACCGACAGGACTTCGAGGTTCCCCAAGCAAGCCAGCTTCTTCAATCCCTTGTCGGTGACAGCCGTACACCCAAAGAGACTCAACTCCCGGAGCTTGTCCAGCCTGGCAATGGACTCCATTGAAGCATCCGTCACACCGATGCTGCCGATGTTGAGCTCTTCCAGCGAATGGCACTGGGTAAGCATGGCAACCCCCTTGTCGGTGTAATAGCCATGGTCCTTGCTGGGGTCGACGAGGTGGACGCGGATAACGTCCAGCTTCCGCAGCCGAGGCAATTCGGACAGATACGCCAGACCCCGGTCCGAGATGCCCTGGGCCGGCAGATCGAGCGATTCGAGCGTCTTGACCTCCCTCAGGTAAGCAAGCCCTTCGTCGGTCACTTTCGAGTTGCGCACATCCAGGCTGCGCAGATTCGGCAATCGAGCAAGATGTCTGATTCCCTCGTTGGTGATGTTCTGCGACCAGTGGAAGCTCAGGTCCTGCACCTGTGACAGGGCTGACAGATGAGCGAGCCCCGCATCCGTCGTCTGCGGCAGATGCCCGCAATGGAGGATATGCAGGTTAGGGACGTTCTTCAGGTGCACGAAACCCGCGTCGCTGAATCCATCGCCTTGCAGCAGCAAATAGTGAAGACGTGGCAGCTTCGCCAGGTGAGCCAGACCGTCGTTCGTGATCCGCCCTGCTCCCAGCGCCAACTCCTCAAGACTCTGCAAACCCGCCAAGTGTCTCAGGCCGGCGTTGGTGACTCGGCTCTCCTGAAGATATAGCCCGGTCAAGGCGGGCAGGCCGGCGATGTGGGCCAGTCCGGCGTCGTCCATACGATTCGGCGCGGTCAGGCGCCGGAGGTTCTGCAATCCGGCGATCCACTTCATCCCGGCTCCCGTGATGTTCGTCTGGCTCAGATCCAGCACTCGCAGGCCGGTCAGGTGCGCGACATACGTCATACACGCATCGCCCGGCTTGGTGCCGCCCGTGGACCAGCCATGGATGCCGAGCTGATAGAGGTCGTCGGGCTGGAGGTTCCGCAACGGGGAAAGATCGCTCCAGGCCTCTTTGCATTCGACAGTCAGCGATATCCATTTGCCCGCCGGGACCGCGACGTCGCCGCGTGCATCGGCCAAGTACTTCCAGTCTTCCCCTCGAATCCAGTAGAAGAGCCCCTCCAGCGGCCTGTCGGGCACCGGCTCGCAGATCAGCACCTTGCCCAGCGACCGATCCGCCGGAAAGTGCAGAGTCCGCGCCTCCATGCCGGGGGCCTCCTTCAGCCCCACCCCGCTGAGGACAGTCAGTATCCAGACCACCCGAATCTGTCGCGCCATGTCCATATCACCTCCACGGGGCCGCTCATCGCTCGTAGGGGCGAATGATTATTTGCCCCTGCTGCCATCCGGCAAATCGCTACCTATTGGGGTCATCGTCATCGACGTCATTCGGGTAGACATCACGATAGGCCCCCATTCCCATACCTCCCATCATTCCGCCACCCATCAGGCCCCCTGCCGGCACGACCTCTTCTTCGTTCGGGTCGGCATGTGGATCGGATGCCAGGGCAAAACCGTCCGCGTCGTCCTCCGTATCCGTCTGGGCCCCGGGCATCGGCATGTCCGCAGCAGGCGTTTGCGTCTCCGACGCGACCGGCAACTCGGTCAGGTCGGCGTCGCCAGCCGCCTGCGACCACCACGGTACGAACGGCGATGGCGCGTCCGTAGAGACGCTTCGCCCAGGAGTGGACATCGCCGGCCGCAGAGCGGGACCGGGTGATCTCGGGGCCGGCTGCGTCCCGGTGATCTCATGATTGGTAGACGGCTTCGTCACTTCGTGATAGGTCACCACCGAGCCCGCTGCGATGACGCCCACCGCTGCGACGGCAACCGCCTTGGCCTTGACCCCGGCCAGCGCGGCGCCACCCACAGTCTGGGCGAGCCAGGACCCCCCGCTGGAGGCCGCCGTAGCCGGCGCACCGACCAGGGCCATCTTGCCCAGTTCCCCCAGCAGAGCCTGCGGAGCAGCTTGCACAGCATTCTCGGTCAGAAGCGTGCCCAGCGCGCCGGCCGCGACCAGAATACCACGCGTCTGGAGAACCCGTCGCAACGCCGTTACGCCGGCATCGATTCGCCGGGAGACCGTCGCCTGGGAGATTCCCATCGCGCCCGCAATCTGTCGCGTCGTCTGGCCCTCCAGGAAGTGGGCGACGAGAATCTCACGCATCTCGGTGTCCAGGGCATTGAGCCCCTCGTCGATCGAGGCCGAGAGGTCCTTCCATTCGGCCACCTCACGAGGTCTCGAAGCAGCGTACCGGGATTCCCTCTGCCTGCGAGTGACGTCTTTGCGCCAGGCATCAATGGCCTTGTGCGTCGCGACGCGGTGTAGCCAGCCGGGCAGCGAGCCCGTTACGGTCGCCGCATCTTTCGTCAGTTGCAGGAAGGTCTCCTGCGCCACGTCCGAGGCCTTGTCCACGTCTTGGAGGATTCGCAGCGCCACTCCATAAACCAGTCCGGCGTGCCGCCGGATGATCTCATGAAACGCCTCCGCATCCCCCGTTCTCGTGAACCGCCGCAACAACACGAGTTCTGCTTCCATCTTCGTCTCTCCTGAACACCATCGCCTGCTCTCCACATGATAAGGCGATGCCCGCTCGGAAATGATTCAAAAAAGACCGCAGGTAGCAGAAGGCCTGCTCTACGACCCGGTCGTCACTGGCGACAGAATAGGGCCAAGCCATTGCGACAGGCCCGACAGTGTCATCTGGACGGCCACCGCCGTGACGATCAGGCCGGTGATGCGGATCAGCGGGCCGAAGGCGTGGAACCGCTGCAGAACTCGCCCGATCCACAGCGACATCAACATCACCAGGAAATTGGCGGCCAGAGCTGTCGTCAGCGACAAGACCGTCATGGCGACGCCGTGCGTCGCGGCGAAGGAAATGGCGGCGGTGATCGTGCCGGGTCCGGCGATCAGAGGCGCTGCCAGCGGAACGATCGAGATGTCGGTGCCCCCGTGAAAGTCCTGCTCATAGAAGCGTCCCTTCCGCACCGCCGTCAGACCGATGATAAACAGCACGATGCCACCGGCCACCTGCAAAGAGTAGATCTCGACGCGAAACACCGCGTGCAGGAGAACGTGACCGATGCCGGAAAGGACCAGAAGGATCGCCAGGGCCACCGACGTCGCTGTCGTCGAAACCCTCAGCAGCTCGGCCCGCGAATACGGAGGGTCCATGGACGAGAGCAGGAACACCTTGCTGGGCGGGTTGATCAACGCCAGGAAATACAGCGAAGTCTGCACGAACACGTCCACGTTCATATTCGGCACTTGAAGCCCCGGAACTCCATCATCCTGCCGGCGCCCGCAGGCGCCGTGCTTTCGCGTACCATCCCATCCAGCGCAGCCGGTGTCAACTGGAAAACCGCGTCGGACGTGTGGGTGGAGACTCCGCAAGTGCGCGTCGGACGGTGAGAGAATCTCAACTCATCCGCAGCAGTGTCTCACAGATGAATTCCTCGACAATCAGTTCCAGTGCGATGGGCAGCAGGACCAAGCTGGCCGTCAGCCAATACTGTCCGAGCCGACCAGTAATCGAGGAAGGCCTTCGTCCGTGAACGGGCAAGAGTCCCGAGAAATGCCGAGATTCAGCAGGCGCCAATTGCGCACCGGCCGACTCTCTTTGTTCCTGTGCCGAGCGATACGACAGGCTGGTCAGCCCTTCGAGCAGGATGAACACAGGCACAACCACAAGCCAGTTCATCCAATCCGACAGTTGTGTCAGCAGCCCGCACACGATGAGAAACGTGCCAACCTGCGGCCAGAGCAAGCCAGAGGCATCGGATCGGGCCGACAGATGGCGGCCGAACCGGACGCCGTACAGGAACCAGAGTCTCGTCACGACACCCGCGACGACCAGCGCAAAACCAACGGCCGCAAACGGCGAAATCGGCTCGTGGAACGGCAACAGCTCGTGCGGCTTCTCCCCGTCAACCACGTTCTCAACGATACACGCTGCCATGACCAAAGAGATTACCAGATAGCGAGTCCTGACAAGCAAGGGCAGAACAACCTCGCGACCTCGTCTTTGCCATAGCCCCCAGAGTCTGGCCAGTGCCACCGCACCCAGGACCAGCACGCCGTAACTCTTCGTGAAAAGGAACAACTTCCTGGGACCTTCCGAGAAGCCCATGCCGACCGGCAGGCCGACAATCCCGGCTCGCACCAGCCATTCCTCAAACGGCAAAGGACGATCCGCCCATTTCCATTTGGGGATGAGGCGCATCGCCAGCCAACCAGCCAGCAGACCGATGGCCATGCCCGCCAGCACATCCGAAGGATAATGGGCCAGTGACGTGACTCGCAGACCGCCGACGGCGCCGGCAGCGCCCAGAAGCATCGGCCCCCCAGGCCAGCCCAAACTCGGCGCCAGCACCCCCGCCACGGCGAATACCGACGCCGCGTCGCCCGAGGGGAAAGAGAAATGATGGGAGGCCTTCCGTAGTGGGACGCCCGCTTCTTGTGCCTTCAAGACCGAATAGGGTCGGACCCTGCCGACGGCCAGCTTCAGCACAGTCACAGCGGCCCCCACGATAACAAGGGCCAGGATGGCGCCCAAGACGTCACGCCGCTGCCGTGAAGCCGCAAACCAGACCAACAGCAGCCATATCAGGACCCATGCCTTGCCCAGCCACGTGAACAACTCCACCCAGAGGTTGTCATCCGGGTCTATCCCACGATCGACCACCCATGTGATGATACCCTGGTCAAGCACCGCCCATGAGGCCAGACTGCCCACCAACAGGATGAAGGTCAGCCCCAGGAAAAAGCGGTTCCAGCCGAAAGCGACCGGTTGGGATGACGAGGACGACGGACATGGCATCATTTCTGCTCCTGGTTCCGCGACAGAATCAGCACCTCGGCGTACTTGCCCTTGGAGTAGTTGAAGCCTTTGACAGCGGACAACTCTCTGACAGGCAACTGGCCGGATCCTTCTCGAACCTGATCCAATCGGTCTCTGGGTATGACCAGGATTCCGGGTCCCGGACGAGAGGCCCATTCGCGAACACCGTCCGGGCCGCTGAGGTACTCAATCGGTCTGCCCAGATAGAAGTTCAGCGTCGGCTCACCATACTTGTAGGCCGACACAGGTACGTCGGGCCCGGTACGGGTGTTCACCGCGCGTGCCACGGCCGGTGAAATCTTGATCCGCTCCAGGCCCGGCAATACACCGGCCTGGAGCGGGACTTGAAACACGACCATTCCAACGATCAGGATGACGGCGCTTCGCTGCGGCCGGTCAGCAAGATGTTCACGGATCGCCAACGCCGCCATTGTCAGCACCACCAGTCCGGCGACCGCCCCCCAGCCACGCAGCCCCGGGACCGCCACGAACCACGGGCCGATAATCAACCCCAAGGCGATGGCGCCGGCAACCGGGCCAAAGAACCATACGCCCCCACGCAGCCAGTCCCTGTCACGCGGTGTCAGGACACCCGCCCGAGCCGCCACGATGGCCCCGCCCACAATGAGGGCCAGGGCCGGCCAGATGAATACGATGTAGTGCGGCAACTTCGTGGCCGCCAGACTCATCACGACAAACGGAGGCAGAATCCAACCGAGGAACAGGCGTCTGCCGGACGGTCCTCCAATTCTCCCGTGGACCAGCGCCGACAGTGCGCCGGGCAAATGCAGCGTCCATGGAAAAAACCCACAGATGACGGCGGGAATGTAGTACGGCAGATAAAGAAGGAAGTTGCCTCCGTGATGCTCCATCGGCTTCAGGGCCCGTCCGATCACGTGGCGGCCTATGAACACACGGAGGAACTCGCCCTCGGTTGCGGCGCTGGCAGGCACAGCCCAGGCACAGAAGATGAGCCCACCCACAACGACACTGCCGGCAATCAGCGCGAATGACGCCGGGCGGACCGTTGGTTCCTTCCGCTCCAGCAGGAGAACCGTCAGAATGGCCAGCGCCGGCATCAATCCCATCGGACCTTTCACCAGCATCGCAAGACCCGTCAACAGCCCGATCCCAACGGCGTGGACCGGGCGAACCCCGGTCGGGCGGGCGGCCGCAAAGACCGCCATCGCGCCGATCGTGAACGGCAGCAGGATGGCATCCGACGTGGCCGCCGCACCGATCACGAGCACCTGCAAGGTGGACGCCAGGATCACCAGGGCCCACAACCCGGCATCACGTCCCAGTAGACGGCGTCCGATAGAGAACGTTATTCCACAGGTTGCGGCTGTACCGAGGATGCCGAACAGGCGGCAGGCCAATTCCGTCGGCCCCAGGATGCGGATCGCCAACGCCATCAGCCAGTAGGTCAGCACCGGCTTGTCGGGCCAGCTCTCGCCGTTGAAGGTGATGGCCATGTAGTTGCCCGATTCGAGCATCTCGACGGCGGCACGGGCGAACCGAGGCTCATCGCGATCCCACAGCGTCGTGCGACTGCCAAGCAGAAGGTAATTCCCAAGAATCACCAGCAGTCCCGCGGCCACAATCACCCGCTCCTTTTCAAAAACCCATCGTGTCTTCGTGAATGCCGGTGCCATGACTTCTCGCTCGTGCCTCGAATGGATGAATAGAGATTCGGTGCCCCATGTTGGCGCTAGCGTAGCGAGACACATGCCGTTTGACAAGCGCCAGGGTGCTACAGGGGATTCACGCCTGCAAAACGTGTGGACAGATGACGGATGCTCCGGTACGGTATGGGTGTGCCTCCTGCGGTGGATCATGGAGTCCCGTCTTGAAAGGGTGTTTACGATGCGAAACGTCAGTCGAACGATACCTGCAATCACCGTAATGATCTCGACAGTCTTCTGTGGAGCCTGGAGCAATCTCTCCAAGGCCCAGGACATCCCGCTTCCGGAGCATCCGCGGCCCGACTTCCAGCGATCACAGTGGCTGAATCTCAACGGCGTCTGGGACTTCCGCTTCGACAAGGAAGACGCGGGGCTCGGTAGTAACTGGGCATCAGGCAAGACGGAGTTTCCGCTCTCGATCAACGTGCCTTTCCCATGGGGCTCGGAGCTGTCCGGCGTGGACAGCCAGGCGGACATCGCTTGGTACAAGCGGACGATCCGCGTGCCCGGCGAGTGGAAAGGCAGCCGGGTCTTCGTGGTGGTCGGCGCCTGCGACTGGCTGACGACCGGATGGCTCGACGGTCAGAAGGTCGGCAGATTCCAGGGCGGATACACCCCCTTCGAGTTCGAGCTGACAGAGCACGTCAAGTGGGGTCAGGAGCAGACCCTCGTGCTGCGCGTCGACGACACGCCCCACCGATTCAAGCTCGAAGGCAAGCAAGGCTACGGACCGGCCAAGGGCATCTGGCAGACGATCTACCTGGAGGCCCGACCCAAGACCGCGCTGGAGACGGTGCAGTTCCTGCCGGACATCGACGCCGGCAGAGTCACCGTAAGGGCGACGCTGAATCAGCCTGCGCCTGAGGCCATGCGTTTTGCGATCCAGTTCAAGCCCGAGGACCGTTCCGGCGGCGCCGTGCAGGCGACCGTCGCCAAAGGCACCAAGGACATCGAACTGGAAATCCCCATGAAGCCGATGCGGCTCTGGTCGCTGGAAGACCCGTATCTCTATGAGGTCAAGGCCGTCCTCTCCGGCGCGGGAGCCGAAGACGTCGTCTCGACCTACTTCGGGATGCGGAAGATCAGCGTGACCAAGTTGCCCGGCACCGACTTTCCCTACATCGCGCTGAACAATAAGCCCATCTACCTGAAGCTGACCCTGGATCAGGCGTATCATCCCGAGGGGTTTTACACGTTCCCGAGTGACGCGTTCATGGGAGACGAGATCCTGCGGTCGCGCCAGATCGGGCTCAACGGCCATCGAATCCACGTCAAGATCGGCATCCCGCGGAAGCTCTACTGGGCGGACAAGCTGGGCGTGCTGATCATGGAGGATGTGCCCAACAGTTGGGGCCAGCCCGATGCGGACATGCGCAACGAGGCGGAAGTGGCCCTGCGTGGGATGATCCGACGGGACTTCAATCATCCGTCCGTCTTCAGCTGGGTCATCTTCAACGAGACGTGGGGGTTGCGGTCGGGCGACCAGGGCTACACGCCGCAAACGCAGGAATGGGTTGCCTCGATGGTGCGCCTCGCCAAGCAGCTCGACCCGACGCGGCTGGTAGAGGACAACTCGCCCTGCAACCTCGACCACGTCCTGACGGACATCAACAGCTGGCACGCCTATCTGCCCGGCTACAAGTGGACCGAGCACCTCGACCAGGTCTGCCGCGACACCTACGAGGGCTCGACGTGGAACTACATCGGCGGTCGCAAGCAAGGGACCGAGCCACTGCTCAACAGCGAGTGCGGCAACGTCTGGGGCTACGAGGGCAGCACCGGCGACGTGGATTGGAGCTGGGATTATCACCTCATGATGAATGCGTTCCGGCGGCATCCGCAAATCTGCGGCTGGCTCTACACCGAGCACCACGACGTGATCAACGAATGGAACGGATACTGGCGATTCGACCGCTCCCAGAAGTACACTGGCATGGAGGAGCTGATGCCGGGCATGAGTCTGCGCGACCTGCACGGCGACGTCTATATTGCGATGGGCGAGGAGATGTGCCAGGAGGTCAAGCCGGGCTCGAGCGTCGAGGTCCCACTGTATGTCTCGGTCCTGACCGACGCGCAGGCAGGCCAGACCCTCGTACTGCGCGGCACCCTGCGGGGCTGGGACAGCCTCGGCCGCGAGCGCAACTTCGGGCGCGTCCCACGACGCAATATCCCCTACCGCGCCTGGCAGTGCGGGGCTATCGAGCCGCTGGAAGTGACGATGCCCGAAGAGCCGGCGGTGGTGGTGCTGGCGGTTCAGGTCGAGGATCGGTCCGGCGTCGTGCGCGGACGCAACTTCACCACGTTCGCCGTGCGCGACGGCGCCCAGCCGCGACAAGAGACACTGACGCGAGGCAACCGAACGGTGAAAGTCGTGCGCATCGCGCCCAAGAGCTTCGCCAAGGCCGAGTGGACCGTCAAGCAATGGAATGTGTTCGACGGACTCAAGGTCAACGGCGCGGGTGCGGGCTGTTTCGAGTATCACGTGTCCTGGCCGGAAGGCTTGGCAGTCGATGATGTCGAAACAGCCAACTTCCGAGCGGAAATCTCCGCCAAGCAGCTCTTCGGCAAGGACAAGGAAGGCGCCGGCAAGCAGGAAGGCGACTACATGCGAGGCAAGGGCACACATGATCCGAGCCTGAACCCGAATTCGTATCCGATGACCGACGAGACTACCTACCCCAGCGCGGTCCGCATCCGGATCGGCGGCGAGGTAGTCGCGACGGTCGATCTGCCCGACGATCCGGCCGACCATCGCGGGATCCTGTCCTGGCACGCGCAAAAGCGCGACGGCAAGCTGAACGAGGCCGGCTCGTACGGGTACCTCGTCAGCGCCCAGATTCCCCAGCGCGTTCTCCGCCAGGCCGCCGAGGAGGGCAAGATCGTGATCCGCCTTGAGGCTGATGAGGCCCTTGCCGGCGGCATTGCCCTCTACGGCGAGCAGTTCGGACGCTATCCTCTGGACCCGACGCTGGCCTTCGTTCTGAAGTAGATCGATGCTGGTGTGACCCAGCGCGTTTGGGGAGGCCGCGCGTACTGGCGCGGCCTCTGTTACATGGGACGAAAGAGAAAGGCATTTTATGAGGACCGTTCGGATCGCCCTGCTGTTCTGCGTATGCATCAACTTGCAGACTTTCGGCGCCGAGCTGCCGTTGGCGCCGGCGGTCGAATGTCACTCCCGTAGCGGTCTGCCCAACGTGCTGGCCAAGCTCCAGGCGGGCCGGGAGGTGCGAATCGCCTACCTCGGCGGAAGTATCACGGCACAGGCAGGCTGGCGACCCAAGACGCTGGCGTGGTTTGCCGAGCAGTTTCCCCAAGCCAAGGTCAGCGAGATCAACGCCGCGATCGGCGGGACCGGCTCAGACCTCGGCGTTTTTCGCCTCGAACACGATGTGCTGGTCCACAGGCCCGACCTGCTGTTCGTGGAGTTCGCGGTCAACGACGGCGACGCGCCGCCCGAGCAAATCTATCGCTGCATGGAAGGCATCGTCCGCCAGACCTGGAAGAACGATCCGACCACGGACATCTGTTTTGTCTACACCCTGGCCGGCAACATGCTACAGACGCTCCAGGAGGGCTCGTTCCCGCGCTCGGCCAGTGCGATGGAGAAGATCGCCGAGCACTATGCCATCCCCTCGATCCACATGGGCCTGGAGGTCGCGCATCTGGAGAAGGAAGGCAAACTGATCTTTCAAGGCCCCCAACCTGCGACCGAACAGGAAAAGGCGGCTCTGGGTAACAAGATTCTGTTCTCGCCCGATGCAGTGCACCCTTACCCCGATACGGGGCACCAGCTCTATCTCGACGCAGTCGTCCGCTCGATGGCCGAAATTCGGCAAGCAGGCAAGCCCGGGCCGCACCTGCTGGGCGACCCGCTCGTCTGCGACAACTGGGAAAAGGCCCGGATGATCCCCCTGAGCCAAGCCAGACTCAGCTCGGGCTGGAAGAAGCTCGACCCCCAGACTGACACGATGGCTAAGCGATTCGGCGACAGGCTGCCCGAGGTGTGGAAGGCGGACCAGCCTGGCGAGTCGATCCGGTTCCGCGTTCGCGGCAGTGTGATCCGCATCTACGATCTCGTGGGTCCCGACTGCGGACAGGTCACAATCCAGGTGGACGACGAACCGGCCTATGTACAACCGCGCTTCGACGCCTACTGCACCTACCACCGGCTCAGTTGCCTGACCGTTGGCAAAGGGATGGGAACGGGTGAACACGAGATCACTCTGACGATTCATCCCGAGCAACCCGACAAGGCCAGGATTCTCCGCCAGCGAAACGAAACCATGGACGACCCCAAACGCTTCGACGGAACGGCCTGGTACGCGGGCGCGATCCTGATCCTGGGCGACTTCCTGGATTGATCGCATGACGCAAGCGCGTGTCTTGACAGACACTGGCGGCAAGGCCGTCCCTTGGCGGGAGGTTGTGAAATCGCTTCGTAGACATGAACGCGGCCCGGCGATCGGAGTACTTCCTGTATCGGCTGCCGCACCGAGGGCGGCACAGAGAACAGAGATCTGGGCCAAGGGAGGCGTACGATGAACAAGGCGACTGTGTGTCTGCTGTCGGTCTCGCTCCCGATCGTGTGTTCCTCCTGCAAAGAGAAAACCCCTGCCGCAGGACCGTCTGTCACGGGGGCGGAGTCCCCAGGCGAGCACGCAGCCCCTGCTGCTGGCCAACGTCGCCAGTAAGTGCAGCGAACGCCGAAGGCGAACAGCATCAAGGAACCCGAAGGCGCAAGCGCGAAATCCGAAATCCGAGACAAATTCGAATGACGCAAATTCGAATGTCCCAAACTCCCCGGCCGAAGGCCGCTTTCAGATTTGAGGCTTTGGGCCTTCGAGCTTGTTTCGGATTTCGGATCTCGTGCTTCGAGTTTCCCCTTTCGGGCGGCGGCAGCGCCGGACCAGTGACGTGGAACTTCAACAAGTTCCTGATCGGTCGCGACGGCAGCGTGGTCGGCCGGTACGATTCGAAGGTCGAGCCGCTCAGCCCAGAGCTTATCGGCGAAATCGAGAAAGCGCTCGCAGAGACGAGCTGAAGAAAGTGGATCGTGCGACGCTCGCGCTAATCCCTGCCGTAGGCAAGGAGGACCGTCAAGAGCACCGCGATTTCCAGGATGACCAGCACGAGGTTCATAGCCACGTCCTTGATTGGAGTTCTTCAGCCGTAGCTATAAGGCACGCCTTGCCGCACGGGTAACACTCGCGAAGGAATTCACGCCCTATTCTTCGAGCAGTTCTACGATCCGCTCTCGCAGATTGTTCTCCCTTGGCTCGCAGAATCGAACGATGCCCTTCTTGTCGATCAGGAAAGAAACCGGCCGCTCGTGGACCTGGTACAACCAGTGCGTCGCCCCGGCTGTCACGCCGGGGGGCCGTCCCGCGGGCATCAGGTCGGCCACAAGAGCGGGGTCCGAGTCGAGAACCCCGGCGATGGGCGCCCCTTCGAAGAGGTTTGTGAGGTGGGTCGTGACAATATCTTCCGCAACGGGATTGCCACCGGGCAAATGATCGTAGACCGCTATGACCAGCAACCTGTTCGAGCCGAACTCCTCCAGCAAACTGCGGATCGTCACCAAACCGGGATCACGGTCCATCGTGAAGCTGCGGAACGTCAGCAGCACGACCCGGCCCCGGACCTCCTTGAGGGTGATCGGTGCGTGATTGAACCACGCATCGGCAACCAGTGGAGGTGCCTCCTGCCCCAGGGCGCCCCAACCCTGGGGGACGAGTTGGAAATCACAGGCGTAGTCGTCGGCGACCGTAGTCCTCGACCACACGCCATAGGAAGGCACGTCGATCGTGATGGTAATGGACCGATCGGTTGGCAGGTCCGTCAGCGTATAGCAGCCGTCCGCGTCGGTGACGAGGTTATGGCTAGCCCGTCCTATTCCCACCCTGAGGACGCGATGGGCCACCGGCGAATCCTGCTCGTCCGTAATCTGCCCCCGAACGATGCCCGAGCCCGGCCGGCTGCCGGTCAGCACAATCTCTCCGGCGTCGGCCACCTCGGCTCCTTTGAGATCGAGTGATGCCGAACGGCCGCTGAGAGTGCCAAGAAAGGCAATGGCTCTGACCCTTGGCCCTACCGAGACGCCCTGCAACTGGAAGTACCCGTCATCGTCGGTGGTCGCGGCAAAGAGCGGGTCTGGCAGCCCGCTCCAGCGGTTGTCGAGCATCAGGCTTTCCAGACTGACGCGAGCGCCGGGCACAGGTTTGCGGTCCACACCAATCACGCGACCGGCAATCGTCGCGCCCGGCTCCAGAACAAGCGTGATTTCAGTATTCTGAGCACCCTTACGCCAGATGAACCGCCGGCCGAGCAGACCCGACGCGTCACAGGCGCTGCCAAGCAGTCCTCCCGGGGGCTGGAACGTCGGCTCCGGGACAGACAGCCGCGCCGCTGGTTCCACATTCGGATCGGAAACCACCCCTTCCAGTGCGACAAACCCTGGAAGGGGGTGGCCCTCCACGTCCACCAAAGCAATATCAATCACATTCTTCTCCGGCTCACGTTGGGCCGCCTGCCATTCCGCGGTCCGGACCAGGCCGGACACCGTGTCCTGCTTCGAACCGCCAGGTTCACCGATGCCGTTCATGTCCGAAGGCTCGCTGGCAGGCAGACTCGGCATAGCGGCAGCAGCTTCTGTCGCGTCGGTAAGGTCTGTCACGCGCGCAGATATCTCGTCCTCACGGACAGACGGAGGATCGAGTCGCAATGCGACGCATGGATCGGCGGGCTCGAGGTTGGCATCCCACGCTGTCGCGGGGCCTTGACGGGCCAAGAAGCACACGGTCAGGCCTCCTGCGATAAGCACGAGGACGGTCACAGACGCAACGAGGATGTGGCGTCGCCGGTTCACGCGTACCTCTCAGTGTCGAATGCCTCGGGTCACGCAGACGCTCATTGGAATGCCTCCCGACCCGACTGTTCCATGCTACCAGAATCCGGCGGCTTCATCACCGCTCTGCCGGACACATTCTCCGTCCCGATGTGCACGCTGTCCTGTTACCGTCGCGCGTCGAAATGCCTCTACCAATCGAAGGCACAGTCAGTTACGATTGACCGCGTGAAATCCAATGAAGGAGGTTAGCAAAGATGAAATCGACAAGACCAACAGGCTCAGAGCGACGGGCAGCCTTGGTTCCGGCGAGCTTAGGGATCATAACACTTTTATGCATAACTACTTGTGCATCGGCCGGAAATGGTCCGGGCGTTGCCTTCAAGGTGGGCGTCCAGACCTTCGAAAGCCCCGTGAGCATGAAGGACACCACGCGGACCCGGTACGAGCTGGAGCTGGCCAGCCAGCTTTTTGCGAATGACCGTCTCGATTTCGCCCTGTCGGTCGGCGGTTCCTCGCTGGGCGAACACAAGGACGCCGACGGCGGGGTCTACGAGGACGGCGCCGTTTGGGAGCTGTACTCTACCGACGAGCTGAGCCTGATCGATGTCCGACTGGCCGCCCGGCTGCATCCTCTGGGGCAGGAAGGCCCGATCCGGCCCTACCTCGGCGCCGGCGTCGGCTACTTCTGGTTCCTCGACTCCTGGGAGGACAAGTACTACGAGACGATCGAGGATCCGGAGTTCCCCGGCACCTATATCACCTTCGCGGACCGCGACGAGGACACCGAGACCCTGGGAGACGGGTTCTTTCCATTCGTCATGGCCGGGGTGAACGTCGCGATCCACGACAACGCCGAACTGCTGTTCGAATTCCAATACGATATCGAGAAAGAGGATTCGGGCTTCGACTTCGGCGGCCCGATCTACATGTTCGGGGCGCGCTTCCGCTTCTGATCCCGACACCCATCGGGACTGTCACCAGACACGAAAAGGGCCCGGCCATCCATCGGACGCCGGGCCCCAGTTCAATCAGAGTCCCTGCGATCACTTCTGTGAAGTCTCGGCGGCCCGACGTTTGAACGTCGTCTCGCTACGCGGGCTCGAAGCCCGGTAACCACCCGATTCGACCACATATTCCTTTACCTTGAAGCTGTCCTTGTCGATCTTGCTGTAGACGTGCTCCATCGTCTCTTTGGTCCCATTCGGCCGCAGCATCTCGTGCCGATTGACGACGCCATCGTAACTCTCGGACCAAGTGCTCTTCCAGGTCCCGCCCCGGTTGTCGGCGCCGAACTGTATGACCTCGTCGCCCGAGGGCGCCAGCACAATCATCCCGCAGTACTGGTACTGATCGATCTTCGCGTCCACGAGCACCGCGTTCCTGTCGAGGGCCCACTTGTACTGCACGTCGATGTCCGTTCCGGCATCGTCGTCGCGGGCCTGCCATCGGCCGATCATGTATTCATAGCCGTACTGCGCCAGCAAATCTCCGAGGGTCATTCGATCGCTCCAGGCGGCGCTCTCGTCGGTGGCCTTCGGCTCCGGCGTGTCCGCCTGCTGACGCTTGTAGGTCAACGTCGCCCATGGCTCCGAGGCACGCGAGCCGCTGCTGTCGATCGGATACGCGGTGGCCTTGAACGTGTCGGCGTCGATCCGGGTGTGGACGATCTCCATCCTGCGAATCTCGCCGTCCGGTCGCTTCTGCTCCATCCGATGGACCGCACTGCCGTACTCGTCTCGCCAGGTCCCGTTCCAGACGCCGCCCTGGTTGTCGGCCCCGACCTGAACGATCTCCTCGCGATAGGGGATGAACATGATCATGCCATAGTATTTCATATCGCCGATCTGGGAAGTGGTGACGACAGCGTGCCGATCCAGTACCCACCTCTGTTCGAACGTGATCTTCTGGCCTTCCTCGGTCGTGGCCACCCACCGGCCGATCAGCCAGTCGTATCCGCCCTGGTACACCATATCGCCCAGGCTGTCCTGCGCCGCGGCGGGAAAGGCCAGGATCGCGGTCAGTGCCGCCGACAACAAAAGGATGCTCTTCGCCTTCATAGTGTCCTCCCTTCTGGAATCCGGGTTCTGGTTCGACTACCGCTCACGCGCCAGTCTCGTTGAAGCGGGTATCGGGAAACGATCCGTACCCATCAATATAACAAACCCCGGCCGCCGTTGCCTTAGGAAGCCTGTCTTTTTCTCAGACAGCTCCGTTTCCCGGAACGAGGCAGGTGAGGAGCCCCCAAAAGAAAACGGCCGGAGGATTTGGGAGCCTCCGGCCGGACTTGCCGTTTCGTACGCTGACATGGTCAGGCGGACTTGTGGTCCAGGAACCCTTCGAGCTTCCGTGCCCGCACCGGATGCTGGAGCTTGCGGATCGCCTTGGCTTCCACCTGCCGGACGCGCTCGCGCGTCACTTTGAAGATCCGACCGACCTCTTCCAGCGTGTAGGTGTAGCCGTCACCGATGCCGTATCGAAGCTTGATGATTTCGCGCTCGCGGTACGAGAGGGTCTTCAGGACCATGTCAATCCGCTCTTTGAGCATTTCCTGCGTTGCCGACGCCACCGGCGAATCGACGTCGTCGTCTTCGATGAAATCGCCGAAGTAGGAGTCCTCGCTGTCGCCGATGGGCCGGTCGAGGCTGATCGGGTGCTTGGAGATGTTCAGGACCCGTCGTGTTTCCTGAACGGACATGCCCACTTCGTTGGCGATCTCTTCGATCGTCGGTTCGCGACCGAGTTCCTGATGCAAGACTTTGGAGGCGCTGCGGATACGGCTCATCGTCTCGATCATGTGCACCGGGATGCGAATCGTCCGGGCATGATCGGCGATGGCCCGCGTGATCGCCTGGCGAATCCACCAGGTCGCGTAGGTGCTGAATTTGTAGCCACGACGGTATTCGTACTTGTCGACCGCGCGCATCAGGCCGGTGTTGCCCTCCTGGATCAGGTCGAGGAAACTCAGGCCGCGATTGCGATACTTCTTCGCGATCGAGACGACCAGGCGCAGGTTGGCACTGGAAAGCGTCCGTTTGGCCTCTTCGTACTGGGTGAACACACGCTCCACGGATCGGAGCTTCTTCTCGAGCAGGTCCGGCGTCTCCAGAACCAGTTCCTGCAGGCCGGCCAACTCCTGCTGGGCGGCGGTGATGTCGTCGACGGTCATCGTCTCAGTGACGCCCGTGGCGATGATCTTTTCGAGCTGACGCATCTTTTCGCAGATGCCGTGCAGCTTGACCTTCATCGGCTGAATCCGGCTGGTGCGCAGGCTCAGCTCTTCCAGAAGCGTCGCAATCTTGCGTCGATTCCGGCGCAGGCGTCTCGCGTCGACCTTGTGTTCCTCGCTCTCGGGGTCGGCAGCAATCTTCCTGAACAGAGCCTGGTTCATATCGAGAAGCTCGGTCACCGTCTTGAGATTGGTGACCATGCGTTTGCGGATCACTCCTTTAACCGTCAAAGGGGTCGTTCCGGTCTTGATCGTACGGTCGAACGACATCGACCCGTCATAGACCTGCTGAAACAGCTCGACCGCGTTGCGGGCACAATAGTCGCACTGGAGCATTTTGCGGCGGAACGCCATGCGGGCGATCTCAATCTTGCGGGCCAGCGAGATCTCGTCCTTTCGCGTCAGCAGCGGGATCTGCCCCATCTGGGTCAGGTACATGCGAATCGGATCGTCGATACGGCGGGAAGACTCTCCCTCGACCAGTTCCTTCTCGATGGTCTCGTCTTCTTCTTCGTGGGAATCCTCTTCCTCGGCCGGTTCGACTTCGGGCAGCTCTGCGTCCTCCTCAAACTCCTCTCCGGCCTTGTGGCCCTCGTGGGCCTCGATGTCGCTCTCGTCGATGAGACGCACGCCCATCTCGTCCAGCGTCCCGAGAATCCGTTCGAGCCGGCTGGCGCTGACGGCATCGTCGGGCAGCGAGTCGTTCATCTCCTCGTACGTAAGGTACCCGCGTTTCTTGCCCTTGGCGATAAGCGTCTTAATCAGTTGCTCAACATCTTGCGCCTTCGGCTCTTCCGTCGGTGGCGTACTGGTTGTCTGAGTGACTTGCGTCGGGTTCATATCTGCCGCCTTCTTGGACTTCTTTACTTTCTTCGCCACAATACCGACTCCACTAAAGCCAAAGTGCTAACGTCCGCACTCATCACCCGATTTCCACGACACCGTCGATTTCGGCGTCGGAACATCTGAATTCACGTTTGTTACGGCCGGTCCTTCGCCCCAGTTCGCGTCCCGCATCCTTACCGGACGTGACCGACTCACAGCAGGCCCAGACTATGGGGGTTCTGCCTTGGCCGACCCCTATCCCCCTCGGCGACCGCCCGGACCTCATTCCCTTCCGGATCAAGTCCCATGGTCTGAGAATCTTTTCGATATCTCCCCAACACCTCCAGCGCATCTGCCAACCGGGAAGCGTAGTTGCCCTTTTCCTCTCCGGCCGCCTGCAGCGCTACGAGCCCTTCCGCCAGGGACACCGATTCGATCCGGGCCAGCAGCCCCGGCAGCGAGAAACCGTCGTCCGACCGCAGCACATCCAACAACACCGCGGCGATCTGTCGCAGGGCCGGGACGCTGAACAGGGACTCGGAAATCTCCTCCCGGCGACCAGGAAACAGAGCAGGCTCGTTCAACAGCACTTCGATCACCTCTCGCTGCGCCGCGGCGTCCACGCCCCGGCCCCAGTCGATGGGCTCCGTTCCATCCCGACGATCGCCATCGGATTTCATTGTTTTCGAGACCCGCCCCATCCGCCGGCTCAGATCCGCATTGATCTCCCGGGGCGTCAGGCCGATGATCTTCGAGAGCTTGTTGACGATCAGACCACTGTCCAGCACGGGAATGTTGTTCGCCGCCAGTCCCGTCGCCACAGCCTGGAGGAACTCGTTCAAAGCCGTCCTGCGGCTGGCGAGCGAGTCGTCGCTCTCGAAAGCCGCCCGCAGTCGGTCCCACTTGAACTGCAGCACGTCGGTGGCCCCCTCAACAATCCGCTGGAAGGCTTCCTTGCCCGCCACGAGGAGGAAATCGCACGGGTCTTTGCCCTCCGGAACGAATCCCAGCTTGATATCGAGTCGCTGCGAGAGGCACACCTCCAGGGCCCGATTGGCCGCCTCCACCCCGGCGATGTCGCTGTCGTACACCAGGACGACGCGCTTGGCGTAACGCCGCAACGTCCGGCCGTGGCCCGTCGTAAAACTCGTGCCCAGAGTTGCGACCACGTTCGTGCAACCAAACTGATGGGCCATGATCACGTCGGTGTAGCCCTCGACAACCACTGCGGTCCCCGTCATGCCAATCTGATGACGGGCCTGTTCGAGACCGTAGAGCGTATGACTCTTGTCGAACAGCGGTGTGGTCGGAGAGTTAATATACTTGGCTCCCGCCTCGCCGAGCGTGCGCCCGCCAAACCCGATGAAACGTCCCGTCGCGTCGGTGATGGGGAACATCAGACGGTGGACGAACTTGTCCTGACCGGTACCGGTCACCAGACCGCCCTGCTCCAGCAGCCACAACGGGACCTTGGCACCCGCCGCTTTCGCCAACGCATCGACGGCATTCGGAGCCACGCCCAGGTTCCACCGAGCGATGCTCTCGGCCGAAATCTTGCGTGCGGCCAGATAATCCCGCGCCACCTTGCCGCGTTCCGGATCGTTCAGACACTGCTGGAAGAATTTCGCCGCCCAGGCGTTCACCCGGGCCAACAGATTCGGATCCACATCCGAACCCGCCTTGTGACGCTCCCGCGTTGCAGACCGCCGAGACGTCACCTCGATGCCGGCGCGCTCGGCCAGACGTTCCACCGCCTGCGGAAAGGTCAGGTTCTCGCGCATCTGGATGAACTTGATTACGTCCCCGCCGGCGCCGCACGCGAAGCACTTGAAGATCTGCTTGGACGGGCTGACGGACATACTGGGCCGATGGTCTTCGTGGAATGGACACAGTCCCACCATCTCTCGACCCTTCCGCTTGAGACTGACGTGTTCGGCCACCACGTCGACAATGTCATTTGCCTGCTGCACCCGGCTGATCGCCGCGTGATCGAAAATCCCTGCCATCAGTGCCTACGCACATCCTTCCTGAAGCGCTGTTTTGCTCTGGAAAATCCTCCACCCCGTCGAGGCCACGGGTAGAGATAAGAGCCCGCCTCAATGGTTCCAGAGGCGTGGCTATTAAATAGGGGTCCGATGCGGGCAAAAGTCAAATGATGGGCAAGAAACGGCCCCTTCTGCACTGAGAAACGCCACCGAAAACACTTTTGGACACTTAGCAAAAAGAGACGCAGGTCCGATATATGGCGGTCTGGAACGGCAGAATCCACTCCTCCTATCCCGCCCGCCTATCCCACTGTCACACATCGGCCGCCAGTGGCAGACCGAAGAAATAAATAGCAGCCTGCGTGCTTTGCCGGGCGAATTCGTCGATGGAAAGCCCCTTCAGTTCCGCAAGGAAGCGGGCGGTATGGAGCATCAGGGCCGGCTCGTTCGGCTTCTGACCGCGGACGGGTTCCGGCGACATATACGGGCAGTCCGTCTCGACCATGAGTCGGTCCGCAGGCACCGCCTGGGCTGCCTCGCGGGCGGTCCGGGCGTTCTTGAAGGTGACCACCCCGGTAAACGAAACGTAGTACCCCCTTTCCAGAAGCTGCCTGGCCTGGTCGGCGGAACCACTGAAACAGTGGAAAACCACGCCCTTGAGCCCATTTCCCAGCCGATCGAGGATCTCAAGCGTCTCGTCGAACGCGTTGCGTGAGTGAACTATGACAGGCAGGCCCGATTCCTTCGCCATGTCCAAATGATCGGCAAAGACCCGCTTCTGGTCGGGCTGCTTCGAGAAGTTGTAGTGGAAGTCCAGGCCGGTCTCGCCGATGGCGACGACCCTGTCGTTTCGGGCAAGCTCCTTCAGTTCGGCGATCGCCGCATCGTCGGCGTCCTTGGCATCGTGCGGGTGGATCCCCACCGAAGCGTAGAGGTTCTCGTGCCGGCCGGCCAGCTCAACCGCCTTGCGGCTGTCCGCCAGGCTTGTCCCGACGGTGATCCAGGCGGCCACCCCCGCCTGCCGGCTCCGCTCCAGCACCGCCGGCACATCATCCGCCAGGGGCTCAAACGTCAAATGACAATGCGTGTCGATCAATCTCATGCCAGGCGCCGCTTCGATTCACCAAACCGATGGCGTAGTTCCGATGCGAGAACCACGATCAGCAGCACGGCATCTTAGCAGATCAAGGGAACAACCGCACCCTTTCATTTCATGCGATGAAGGCGTTTTCGTAGTGGCGGATTTTGGGGGGGCCGGAATCACCTATGACAATGGTTATGACGTCGAAGCGGTAGATTCGGTCCTGGATTTCGTGGCAGGCGAGGAAGTAGCGGGCGGCCCGTCTGACCCGACCCTTCTTGCCGGGGGTGATCATCGCCTCGGCGGGAGCGAACTGCTCGCCGGCGCGGGTCTTGACCTCCACGAACACGATGACGCCGTCGGGATCGACCATCACCAGGTCCAGTTCGCCGGTTCGGCAGGAGAAGTTGCGCGCCAGGGTCCTGAACCCTTTGCCCTTCAGGAACCGCTCGCTTCGTTTCTCGCCCCATCGGCCGAGTCTGGCCCGGTCGGCCAGCAACCTGCGTCGATTGAACAACACCACGTCAGATGCCCCCGCTTCGGAGCCCTTGCCGCACGCATCAAGAAAACGCCTGTGCGCCGCCAAGAGAAAAGGCCGCAAGGATTGCGGCCTCCCGTTGCCGGTCGTTGTGCCGAACGCCCGCACAGCGGGCCTGCGGTCCCTACTTCGCGACGGTGTGCTTGCTGTGGCGCTGGGCCAGCTTGACCGCCTTGCCGGTGCGGCCTCGCAGGTAGTACAGCTTGGCCCGGCAGGCCTTTCCGCTGCGAATCGGACGGATATCCAGCACATTGGGCGAGTGAAGCGGGAACTTCCGCTCAACGCCCTCGTTGTTCACGATCCGCCGGACCGTGAAGGTCTCGTTGATGCCCCTCCCTTGCCGGGCAATGACCGTACCGGTGAAAATCTGCGTGCGAACCTTGTCGCCCTCCTTGATCCGGCAGTGAACATCCACCGTATCGCCCACCTCGAAGTGTGGACGGACATTCTTCAGGCTCTTGCTCTCAACGTAATCAAGTATTTCAGTCTTCACCGAACCGTCTCCTTGAGAAGATCATTTACCGGCCCTGCATGAAAACCTGTACTATACGGATCGACCGAATTCGAGGCAAGCATTTTTTATGCCCTCCTGGCGAGATATTCGAACGCGGCCATCGGCTGCAATCGGCCGGCCCGGCCCCAAAAAGGCCCGGCGGCAGGCCCATGCCCAGGACCGCAACAGGCCCTCTGCCTTGGAAACTTGCCGGCGAGCGTTTGAATTCCGCCGGAAACCGTGGTATTCTGGAGCTACAGAACAGCCGGAGCCACTGCCGGGAGGACACGGCCAGCCGGCTCCGCACCTCGATTCAAACGGGAGATTTTGAATGAGCGGTCTCTTTGGCGTCGTCTCGGAGACGAATTGCAGCGAAACCCTCTTCTACGGCACCGATTACCACTCCCACCTGGGTACGGAATTCGGCGGTCTGGCCGTCCTGGGCGACGAGTTCTCGCGACGGATTCACGACCTGAGCCAAAGCCAGTTCAAATCGAAGTTCTTCGATGACTGCCGGCAGATGACCGGCACCAAGGGAATCGGGGTCATCAGCGCCGCCGAGGAACAACCCATCTACCTGAACTCGCGGTTCGGACCATTCTGCCTGGCCACCGCCGGCATGGTGGAGAACGCCGAGGAGTTGGCCGCCCAGCTTCTGCGCAAGGGCATCTCGTTTTCCGAGGTCGGCCGCAAAGGGGTCAACACCACCGAACTGATCGGCAAACTCATCAACCAAGGTGCCGACCTGGTCGACGGTATCGAGAGGATGTTCGCCGTCATCGAAGGGTCATGTTCCCTGCTGCTGCTGACCCGCGCGGGCATCTACGTCGCCAGGGACCGGTTCGGTTATACCCCGCTGGTGGTGGGTCGAAGCCAGGGTTCCTGGGCGGTGACCAGTGAATCCAGCGCGTTTCCCAACCTCGGGTTCCAGACCGTCAAGTACGTCGAGCCGGGCGAAATCCTCCTGGTCAGCGAAGACGGCATCGTACAGCGCAAACCCGGGCGCAAGCGTCCCGTCCAGGTGTGCACGTTTCTGTGGATTTACACGGGCTTTCCGGCCTCCAGCTACGATGGGATCAACGTCGAGGTGGTCCGCGAGCGGAGCGGCTGTCTGCTGGCCAAACGGGACGGCGACATCGGCGCCGACATGGTCTGCGGCGTCCCCGATTCGGGTCTGGCCCACGGGCTGGGCTACGCAATGGAATCGGGCAAACCGTTCCGCCGGCCCCTGGTCAAGTACACGCCGGGGTACGGACGCAGCTACACGCCCCCTTCTCAGAAGACGCGGGACCTGATCGCCCGAATGAAGCTGATCCCCATCAAAGAGGTCATCGAGGGCCACAGTATCGTCCTCTGTGAGGATTCCATCGTCCGGGGGACGCAACTGCGGAACTACGCGATCCAGAAGCTCTGGGACTGCGGCGCCCGCGAGGTGCACGTGCGGGCGGCATGCCCGCCCCTGCTGTTCCCCTGCCGCTTCAACCTCTCGACCCGCTCGATCGACGAACTGGCCGCCCGCAAGGCCATCCGCCGGATCGAAGGGCACGACATCGTGGATGTCTCGGCCTACATCGATCCGACCAGCGACAAGTACAAGCAGATGGTCGAGGTGGTCCGCCAGGACCTCGGCGTCACGACGCTACGCTACCAGACGGTGGACGACATGGTCGAGGCCATCGGCAAACCCAAGCATCAGCTCTGCCTGTACTGCTGGACCGGCCAGTGCCCCGAGTCCGCCTGCCGACGCAGCGCGATCGACATCGTCGCCACGAAGAAGCGATCTCGCAAGACCAGCCCCGCCGATGACTCGGTTCAGCAGCAGCTATGGTAAGACGCCCTCGATTCCCCAGATGACATCGCTGCTCAGTCCATCCATCTGAGGAGGCCACACATGACACCGATCCACAGTACGAGACGTCAATTCCTGAAAGCCGTGGGCGCGACCGCCGCCGCGTGGAGCATTCCATCGGCCCCTGCGGCCGAGACCTCCAACGCGATCGTCGTCGACCCCACGCCGCGATTCGAGCTGTCGCCGTACCTGTACATGCAGTTCATGGAGCCGTTGGGCACCACCGACGGGTCGGTGGCCGCTGCCTGGGACTTCGGGCACGACTGCTGGCGGCAGGACGTGATCGAGGTGACGCGCCGGCTGGCTCCCACGATGATGCGTTGGGGCGGCTGTTTCAGCTCCTACTACCGGTGGAAGGAAGCGGTCGGGCCGCGCGACAAGCGAATCCCGATGCTCAATATGTGCTGGGGCGGCCTGGACAGCGGGCAGGTCGGCACGGTCGAGTTCGTGGACTTCTGCCGGCAGGTGGAGGCCGAGCCGCTGATGTGCGTGAACTTTGAATCGGACGGCCGCAAGTACTGGCAGCAAGACCCCAAAGGCAGCATCCGCACCGCCGGGCCGGAGGAAGCAGCCGAGTGGGTGCGCTACTGCAACGATCCCGACGACCGGCTGCGACGCTCGCACGGAATCGAAAAGCCCTGCCCGATCCGCATGTGGCAGCTCGGCAACGAGACTTCGTACGACCGCGACGGCTACGATTGCGAGACGGCCGCCCGGCGAACCATCGCCTTCGCCAAGGCGATGCGGCAGGCCGACCCCACGCTGACGCTGATCGGCTGGGGCGACAGCGGCTGGGCCAAACGAATGCTCGAAATCGCCGGCGAGCACCTTCAGTACATCGCTTTTCACCACATGTTCAACCCCGACGAGGGCCAAGCCGATTCGCCCCTGCGCGACACGGAATACCGCAAGGACCCCGCGCGGACTTGGGAGCACCTGATGAACGCCCACGAGATTCACGACGCCCGCATCCGCTGGATGCGCGAGCAGGTGGGCGACGACCCGACGCCGCTGGCGATGACGGAATGCCATTTCGCCCTGCCCGGCCGCAACCGGTGTGAGGTCCTCTCGAGCTGGGCCGCCGGCGTGGCCAACGCCCGCCTGCTGAACGTCCATGAGCGGCACGGCGACCGGCTCAAGATCGCGACGCTGGCCGACTTCTGCGGGACACGCTGGCAGGTCAATGCGGTCATGATTCCCGTGCCCGGCGGCCAGTCCTTCCTGATGCCGGTGGCGCGGGTGATGTGCCTGTACCGCCACCACACGGGCGACGAGGCGGTCGATGTCACGCGGACGCCGGACGGGCTCGACGTCACCGCCAGCCGGCGGGCCAGCCGCCTGTTCCTGCACGTGGTCAATACGAACCGCCGGCAATCCGTATCGACGCAGATCGCCGTCGCCGGGATGCGGATCACCTCGGGCCAGGTCTTCGAGCTGGCCGGCGATCCGGAACACGAGATCATCCGGGATGAGCCCAACGGCGTGGTCCTCTCGGAGAAGGCGCTGCCGCAGGACGGACGCTGGAGCTTCCCGGCGGCATCCGTCTCGGCGGTGGAACTGGACGTTCAGACGGCGTGACAGGAGCGACCGCCATGCACAACACACGACGCGATTTCCTTAAGATGGCCGGTGGTGTCGCGGGCATCCTGCCCGCGATGCAAGGGCGGGACATCCTCGCCCCAACGCCGGCTCACGTGGCGGACGATCCGGAAGAGGAATCCGTCCGCGAGGAGTTCTTCCTTCGCCGCGAAGAGCTGACGCTGAGATTCCGCCACACGGGGGCCGAACGCCGCCTTTCGTTCGCCACGTTCAAAGGCACGCCCCAGGCGTGGCGAGAGGCGTGCCGCGACAAACTGGCCGAGCTGATCGGCTTCTCGAAACCGGCGCCGTGCCGGGCAAAGCTCGTGCGGTCGATCGAACACCAGGGCGTCCATATCGAGGCGTGGGTGATGCAGGTCGATGAGAATCTCTCGATTCCCGCCTACCTGCTGTCTGGCGAGGCGAAGGCGAAGCGCGACAGAGCGGTCATGACGATCCACGGCCACGGGGCGGTCGAGCCGTGCGTGGGGATGCACGACGACTATCACCACCAGTTCGCCCTGCGGCTGGCCCAGGCCGGCCATCTCGTGCTGTGCCCGGCCCTGCGCGGGTTCGGCCCGCTGGGCGACATGGCCTTCGGCGACCCGGACTACTGCCTGGACTACTGGCGGTCGGAGCGGGGTCGGCAGTTCACCTTGGTCTCCGACGCGTTCCTCTACGGCCGGACCGTGATCGGCCAGACCATCGAGGACCTGCTGCGCTGGGAGATGTGGCTGGCCGAGCATTGCAGCGTGCGGACCGTCGACGTCGCCGGCATCTCCTACGGCGGCGACCTGGCGGTGACCTATCCGGTCTTCAGCGACCGCGTCGGCAGGATCTACGCCAGCGGCACGATGGGCTCGTTCGAAGGCATCTTCTCCCGCTGCTACAACGCGCCGGCGCACGGCATCCCCGGCATTCTGAACTGGATGGACCGCAGCGACATCGCGGGCCTGAACGCCCCCCGCCCGATCCGGCTCCACTACGGAGAGCTGGACCAGCCGGCACCCGACAACAACTCGGCCTCCTACAACGAAACCGTGCAGCCCGCCTTGGCCGAACTACGCACAATCTACAGGGCCTTCGACGCCGAGAGCCACGTCAGCCTCTACGTGACGCCCAACTCCTGGCACGAGATCGACAACGACGACCTCAGGCAGTTCCTTGCAACCTGACAGCCCTCCTCAGGTCCATCAGGTGTGCACTTGACCATACGCAGAAGGACGGCTCTTCCAGGCGAACGACGAAACCCTCCACTGGGACGTCTGAGCCAAGGGCGAGCCTAAACATCTCCGTTTTCAGCGCGCGGGGGACGAATGCGCAAACATATGGGGGTCATGGACGAGGAACGAATCGCGCTCGTTCATCGGCTGCATATCAGGAGCGTATACTGCCATGAATCCCTTGGCATCACCTTTCACATACGACGAGGCCTTCGCGTATATATTGTCATCGTCGAGGCCACAGAAGGAGCGATGCTCAAATGACGCGTGCCCGTCGAGGAACAGGACGTTCTGCCCGTCTGTCTGGTGTGAAACGGAGTTGCCCATGCGCGCCGTCCTGACTGTGCCGTTGTACGGAGCGACATCGGGGTAGAAAAGCGTGAAGTCTCGCGCATAGGACGCAGGACTGATGATCCAGGGATTGCGGTCAGCGGCCACGGCGAGGTTCGGATCGCGCGACGTGGTCAGGCCATACCTGCCGAAAGGAATATGATAGGTGTAGCTGCAGTTGTCGGCCGGGGAGGCCCCGAAATCCCATGCGTCCACCAGTTTGAAGTCCGCTCTGTAGACTACTTCATCGGCAAGTTTGAATTCCGTCGTACCCCTATCGGCCGGGCAGACGAACATTCGAGGCTGCACCTGGGAGTACTTGACCAGCAGGTAGAAACACGAACTGATCGTCGCTTTGCCGCCCTTTCCATCGGGCGGAATGCTGTACGCCGTCTCGCGGTCCGGAGCCTTCCACATCACCGGCCCGTTCCACACCGAATTAGGATCACCGGCGCGAGGCAGGACGCCGTCATACTCGTTGGCATAGACCAGCATGGCCTTGCCGATCCGCGCCAGGTTCGCCCTGCACACCGCCCGCGTCCCCTGGTTTCGCGGCATTGACGCCAGTGGTCCGGCCAGCACCAGCAGAAACACACCCGCCACGACCAGCACCAGGACATCCAATCGCGTCAACCCGCTCGATCCGCTTCGCCTCGTCATCGCCATGTTCCCTCCAAAAGGCTCTCGCAGGACATACACTCCGTCGCTCAGACCATCGCTCGGGCCTCTGCTCACAACAGAACCAATTCTACTTCATCCGGCGCCCAAAAGACAAGCCCCGTCGATAGACTCCGCGAGCTCTCGTTCGTAGTGTGCCCGTAAGGGCATACCCAACCACAGACGGGATAACGCCTGACGGCGTCACTACGAACAGGCGGACAGTCAGGGCAGCACAAGAGATCACAGGTTGTCCTGGAGGGCCTGGATGTCTTTGGGAGTGCCGCTGACGAGGATCCGGTCGCCGGCGCGGAAGGCGTAGTCGGCGCCGGGGGTGATGGAACGGGCGGGCCGGCCTTCCTGAAGCTCTCTGACGATGAACACGCTGACGCGGTAGTGCGACCGCAGTTGCAGCTCGCCCAGCCTGCGGCCCGCCATCCAGCGGGGCACCTCGATCTCGGTCACAACGGTGTCGCCGCCGATGTGGAGCGTCTGCGACGGGTCGTGGGCCGCAATGCGGGCGCCCAGCTCGACCGCGAGGTTGCGGTGGGCCACCTCCTGGTTGTAGCGACGCAGGACGTCGCTGTGGACCACCGAGCCGACCAGGCGGTCTTCCTCGTCGACCACCGGCAGGCGGTCCAGGCCCGTCTGGGCGAAGCGGTCCACGACCGCATCGAGCGATTGCGTCAGGCGAATCGGCACGATGGGCTCCTTGAAATCCACGATGGCATAGGCGTGCCGTAGCTCGTCCGGATCGCTGAGGATGTGCTTGAGGTTCGCAAGCGAGATGACACCCGTCAGCCGGCCGCGGTCGCCCAGCGTGAAGATCACGTAGCGATGCGTTTCCAGCGCCAGGCGGACCAGGGCGTCAAACGGCGCCTTCTCCGACACGGAGGCCTCATCGGTTCGCAGCACCGCCTCGACCGGGATGGCGCGGAGCACGTTGAGGTCTTCGCCGTGATGGGCCTGGATACCCTGGCGGCGCAGCTTCTCGGTGTAGATGGACTCGGCGCTGAGCTTGCGAGCCACAAACGACGCCATGACGACCGTGAACATCAGAGGCAGCAGCATGGCGTACTCGTTGGTCATCTCCACGAGGATGACGATGGCCGACAGCGGCGCCAGAGCACAGGCGCCGTTGACCGCCGCCATGCCCACCAGGGCGTAGGCGACGGGCGAAGCCGTCACCTGAGGGAACCACTGGTGGACCGTGTAGCCGAAGGCGCCGCCCAGCATCGCGCCGATGTACAGCGATGGCGCGAACACGCCACCGGAGCCGCCCGAGCCGATGCTGATCGCCGTGGCGACGATCTTCAGCGCCACCAGCAGAAACGCCAGGCCGCACGTCAATCGGCCCTCGAAGAGGACCTCGATCGATTCGTAGCCCACGCCCATGATGTGCGGATAGAAGATCGCGATCCCACCCACCAGCAGCCCGCCGAAGGCCGGTCGAATCCACAACGGAATACGCGTCTTTTCAAAAGCGTCCCCGGCGATGTAGATGCTCCGCGAAAACGCGTAGCCCACCACGCCGGCAAGGAGACCCAGCACCAGATAGAAGCCGAACTCCCAGTGCGAGACCATCTGGAACAATGGCAGCGTGAACTCGGTGATGTCGCCACGAAACTGACGGGTCACCGCCGTGGCGGCCACCGCCGAGACCAGGATCGGCGTGAAGGCGCTCAGGCCGAAATCCGCGACGATCAATTCCAGGGCGAACAGCGTGCCCGCCATCGGCGCGTTGAACGTCGCGGCGACGCCCGCCGCCACGCCGCAACCGACCAGCGTCTTCAGTGGAACGGCAGGCAATCGAAACACCTGCCCGACGGCGGAGGCGATGGCGGCTCCGACCTGCACGATCGGCCCTTCCCGGCCGAGCGAACCACCGCTGGCAATGCCGATCGCCGACGTCAGCGACTTGACGACCACCACGATCGGGCGAATGATGCTGTTGCGGGTGAGTACGGCGGCCATCACCTCCGCGACACCATCCCCCCGGACCTCGCGCGCCAGGAAGTAAATCAACAGACCGGCGATCCCGCCACCGACGGCCGGCAGGAGCAGTCGGCGGTACCATGCCACCGCGAACAAGGCATCCGGCGACATATCGGGCTGCGACCAGAATACCCCCTGCAATAGAAAGATCAGCTTCTTGAACAACAGGGCGCCGAACCCGCCCAGGATGCCGACGACAACCGCCAGCAGCAGCATTTCGGTGGCCGGCGTCAGCTTCAGACGCCGGAAAATCAATTGTCGCTTGTTCCAGATCCTTCGCATGAGTCTGCGGGGTTCACTCCTTGTCCTGATTTCGGACGGCGGATTTGCCTCGACGCGCCATTCCGCAATCCGCAATCGCCAATCGGCCATCCGCCGAACCCGCCTTCGACCGACAGGCGGCGATGTACCTCATGAGCGAGTGGACATGCGGTTCGAGCGCGGATGGGACGGACGGTCCGGCCGGTCGTCGGGCCGGTCCGACGACGCGAAGGACTCGAAACGCCCGAAGATCATCTTGCCCGCCGACGTCTGCAAGGAGCTGGTCACGCTGATCTGCACCTCTCGCCCGATCTTGTTGCGCCCCCCTTCGACCACAATCATCGTCCCGTCGTCGAGGTAGCCGATGCCCTGATCGGCCTCTTCGCCCGGCTTGACGATCTTGACCTGCATCGTCTCGCCCGGCAACGCCACCACCTTGAGCGAATTCGCCAGATCGTTGATGTTGACCACGTCGACGCCACGAACCTGGGCCACTTTCGTCAGGTTGTAGTCGGTGGTGACCAGGCGCCCGTTGTGGACCTTCGCGAAGACCATCAGCTTCTGATCCACGCCTTTGGCCTCCTCCGTCTCCGCCACCGCCGTCTCGTCGATCTGCACCTCGATCACCTGGCTGGACTGCATCTTCTTGAGCACGTCCAGACCCCGGCGGCCCCGGTTGCGCTTGAGCTTGTCCGCCGAGTCGGCAATGAGCTGCAACTCGTTGAGCACAAAGCGCGGCACGATGATCGGGGCGTCGAACAGACGGCTCTCGGACAGGTCGTAGATCCGCCCGTCGACGATGGCGGACGTGTCGAGGATCAGGGGGCGCGCCCCCTTGGTCTGCTTGGCAAATTCCACGTACGGCACGACGAAGCGGAAATCGTCCTTGGTACGCATCACGATGCTGATGGTGAAGTAGCAGATGCAGATGCCCAGCATCCACTTGATGGCGACCTTGGCCGGCTCGACCATCTGAATCCGGTACGACTCGCCGATCATGTCCACGGCGCTGGCCAACGCACCACTGATGAAGATGCCGACCAGAAGCCCGAAGAACACGCCCGCCAGAGCACTGAGCTTGCGCTTGGGCGTCAGGACGTCCAGGAACAGGAAGAAGACGGTCAGGCCGACACCGCTGATTACAACCGACCACCAGCTGGCGGAGTTCTCGGTCTTGCTCAGCTCAACGGAGGAGGCGTTGACCACCAGCACGGAAACCACAATAACGATGAATACGCCACGAAACAGCCACAGTAGCATCGCCACGACCTTTCAATGATCGCCAGTCCGTTCGATCGGCAGTCATCTTTATTATAGTCGTCGGCCGCGACGCCGGCAACCAGGACCTCCGACGCGGGTTCCCAAGGGGTGCACGGCGTGTTTGTAGGTAGGTTCCTGCGGAGGCCAGGAAAGGGGGCTGTCATCTCGACGAGCGTGGCGGATGTCATTTCGACGAAGGGCTCCCCCACCTCTGGGGGGAGCCCTGAAAAACGCTCCAGGCGTCGGCAATGCTGCCTTTGGCATTTCGATCAGCCGGCCGGCGGTCAGCTTGCAGCACCGTCCTTCTTATCGGGGGCCGGCTTGGCGGACCGCAGGGTGATACCCAGCGTGTCGCCGCCGGAGGGATAGGCGCTTTCCTCCCTGGCCACCGGTTGCACTCTCGACGGCGCCGGTGCGGCGTGCTCTTCCTGGGCCCATTGCACCCTTCGCAGGCTCAGGCCGATCTTGCGGGCTTCGGGATCGACCTTGAGGATCTTGACTTCCACCTCATCGCCGGGCTTGACCACATCCTGCGGCTTGTCGATCTTGTGATCGGCCAGCTCCGAGATGTGCAGCAGCCCTTCCAGGTCCGGCTCCAGCTCCACAAACGCGCCGAAGTTGGTCAGCTTGGCGATCTTGCCTTTGATGATGTGACCGGGGATGTATTTCTCGGGAATGGCACGAATCCACGGGTCCTCGGTCATCTGCTTGATGCCGAGCGAAATCCGCTGCTTGGCCTCGTTCACTTCGAGGACCACGCACTTGACTTCCTGGCCTTTTTCCAGCGCTTCGCTGGGGTGCCCGAACTTGCGGGTCCAGCTCAGGTCGGAGATGTGGACCATGCCGTCGATACCCGGCTCGATCTCGACGAAGGCACCGAAGTTTGTCATGCTGCGCACGTGGGCAGTCACCACGGTTCCCGGCGGGTACTTCCGAGCGGCCAGTTCCCACGGGTTCTGCTCAGTCTGCTTGATCCCCAGCGAGATTTCCTGCTTCTCCTTGTTGACGTTGAGCACGACGACGTCGATCTCGTCGCCGAGGTTGACCATCTCGCTGGGATGCGCCAGACGACGGGTCCAGCTCATTTCACTGATGTGCACAAGGCCTTCGATCCCGTCTTCCAGGCGGACAAAGACGCCGTAGTTCATCACGTTGACGACCTTGCCTTTGACCTTGGCGCCCACCGGGTACTTTGTCTCGACGCTCTCCCACGGACTGGGGCTCTTCTGCTTGAGGCCCAGCGAGATCTTCTCGTTCTCCTTGTCGACGCCGATGACCACGCACTCGATCTCCTGATCCAGATCGACCACTTCGGAGGGGTGGGAGATGCGGCCCCAGCTCAGGTCGGAGATGTGCAGCAGGCCGTCCAAGCCGCCCAGGTCGACGAACACGCCGAAGTCCGCAATGTTCTTGACGACACCCTTGCGAAGCTGACCGACCTCGATCTCGCTGAGAATCCTCTCTTTGCTGGCGCGGCGCTCTTCCTCGATGAGCTTGCGACGGGAGACCACGATGTTGCGGTTCTCCACATCGATCTTGAGGATCTTGCACTCGACGTCTTTACCGATGAACCGGCTGATGTCGCCCGGCTTGCGAATGTCAACCTGCGAGGCCGGCAGGAAGACCGGAACACCGATGTCCACGAGCAGGCCACCCTTAATCCGCCGGATAACCCTGCCGCTGACAACGTCTCCCTCCTTCTTCGTGTTGATGATGTGCTCCCAGCCGCGAATCGTGTCCGCCTTGCGCTTGCTCAGCAGGATGAGACCCCCGTCCGAGTCGGTATCCTCCAGCAGAACCTCGATCTCGCGACCCGGGGTGATCTCGTCGGGACTGCTGAACTCACCTGCGTCGACCACGCCTTCGCTCTTCAGACCAACCTCGACAATCACGTCGTTGCCAATCTGAGAGACGATGGTGCCCTTGAGAATCGTTCCCGGCAGACGCGAGTCCACCTTCTTCTGCAGCATCTGTTCGAGGTACTGGTTTTCCACCTCCCCGAACATCTCGCCGATCTGCTCTTCCAGTTTCGCGTCGGACAACCCCAGCTTGTTGACTAAGTTTCGATCTACCATACACTCTGAATCCCCTGTGGAGTCTTCCCGTGCGACCGACCGACGCTCCACATACACATCAGCCGGCCTCAATGCTGCTTTGCATCAATCCAAGTTGATATTGGAATCCCCCTGCTCACGCAGCAGAAGGCACGACAAACGCGCTCGCGACGCGTCGAACCGTTCACTGTTCTTCGCCAAACCGCTCCAAGTGCTTGACAAATTCTTCAATAACCCAATCCGGGGTGGAGGCCCCGGCCGTCACACCAGCCACCTTCCTGCCGAAAAGCACGTTTTTATCAAGTTCGTCCCAATTCTGCAAGTGAAAGGTCGCCTCGTTGTGTTTTTTGCAAAGTTCGGCCAGCCGGCGGGTGTTGGCGCTGTGCAGCCCGCCCAGGACGAACATGATGTCCACCTGCTGGCACAGCTCGATGGCGGACTCCTGCCGCTTGATCGCTTCCTTGCACAGGGTGTTGACCACCTTCAGCTCGCTGAAACTGCGGCGGGCAATGGCCGCCAGCATCCGCCCGAGATGCTCGGGGCTCTGCGTGGTCTGGCAGACAATGCCCAAGCGCCCGTTCCGAGGCAATTTGTCCAGGTCGGCCTCATCAGCTACGACAACCACACTGTTGACGCATCCGACCACACCCTGCACCTCCGGGTGGTTCTCCTCGCCGATAATCACAACCTCGTAGCCCTCGGCTTCGAGCTGTTTGACGATCTGCTGCAGGCGTTTGACCAGGACGCAGGTGGCGTCCACGATGTGGAAGCCCTCGTCCCGGAGACGGCTCAGCTCGCTGGGAGCAACCCCGTGGGAGCGGATCAGGACGGTCCCGGAATCCATCTCATCGACCGAATCGACCGTATGCAGGCCGGCGGCCCGCAGCCGTTCCACCTCGTCCTTGTTGTGGATTATCGGACCGAGGCAGTACACGGACTGGTTCTCCGGGGTCTGCCGCAATGTCTTCTCCGCCATGCTGATCGCGTTTCGCACCCCCGGACAGAACCCGCATTTTGCCGCTACGAGTACCTTCATGCCCGTTCCATCGTACCTTCAGCCGCTGACGGCTATACCAACAGAACGGGAGCGGGGCCTGTCCACCCACTCCCGTTGACGTCTCTCACGGTTTCGCAGGCCCGCCGTGCGAGCCCATCAGACGCGGGATCCCTATTCGACCGGCTGAATCCAGAGGTTCCGGTACTCGATCGCGGCGCCTTCGCTCTGGAGGCAGATCCTGCCGCCGCGTTCGGAGCACTCCGTGGCCACATTCTGGATCACACCGTTGACCAGCACGACGACCCAGTCATCCTTGCAGATGATGTCGTAAGCGTTCCACTGGCCGGGCTCCTTCTCGCTGCTGTCGCGGAGCTTGACCGTCCGCCGGCCCTGGACCCGGCTGCCGCCTTTGGCGTGCTGGGCGGTCTCGACGCCGTCGATGACCCAGAAATCGCCCGCGCTGCCCGCCTGGAGCTGACACTCGAGGCTCTTGGGCCAGACTTTGTCGGTGCCGCTGGCGTGCACGAGGACGCCGTTATTGCCCGGCTCGGCGGGCCATCGCCATTCGACGTGCAGATGATAGTCGGCGTACGACGTCTCCGTCCGCATGTAGCCGGCGGGCTTACCCGAGCAGCGCAGCACGCCGTTGCCGATCGACCACGTCTTGGCGACATCGGCATTCACATCGGCCAGGAACAGCTTCCAGCCGGTGAAATTCGTCCCGTTGAACAGGACGATCTTCTCCTTTGGCACGGTCGCGATCTCGGCGGCGGCCGCCCCGCTCGCCAGAGCGATCAACATCACGCTGGCAACTCTAACCAAGGGGGCCCGCCTTCTATTCCGGCTTGGCATTTTCGACACTCCTTTCATCGAGTGCGACGTGAACCGACGATCAAACCAGCCTCGTCTTGCCCGGAATGGCCACCTCCGGCATGGGCAGGTCGCCGAACTCATATGCCGGCGGCGTCAGGTCCAGCTTCGAGGCGTTCATCACCCAGTCCCACTTCAGGGCCCGGCCGGTATAGGCGCTCATCCGTCCCATGATGGCGGTCATCGTACTCTCGGCAATCCGCCTGCCCTCGTTCAGACGTTTTCCCTGGCGGATCGCGGCGATCTGGTCGGCATGCTGAGTCAGGCAGGGATCATACTGGTCCCAGGCAATCTCGGCGGCTTCGGCGCCTGTGAACACGGCCCGGCCGAAGTCCACCCGCGCCGAGCCTTTGGTCCCGACGATGTGTCCGTAGTGCGGATTCGCAATCCCGTCCTGCTGAGCACCTTTGTAGGAGACGCTCACGCCGTTCGGGTAGTCGTACTCCACCGCGAAGTGGTCGTACGAGTCACCGTACTCCGGCTCGGTCCGTTGCTGCCGGCCGCCCAACGCAAAGCACTGAATCGGAGGCCCACCCATAGCCCAGTTGATCAGGTCGAGGTCGTGGACGTGCATCTCGACAATGAAATCGCCACTCAGCCACGTCATGAACAGCCAACGACGCAGTTGCCATTCCATATCCGACCACTGGGGTCTTCGCTGCAATGGCCCCCAGTCCCGCATGGCCCCTCCGAGCCGGAAGCACTGCCCGCTTTGGATCGTACCCAGTACGCCGTCGTGAATGCGCTTCATGGCTTCAACCAGATGCGAGATCCGACGCATCTGTGTGCCGGCCACAAACGTCAGGCCTTTCTGGTCCGCCAGTTCCGCCGAGGCGATCACGGAGCGCACGCCGACCGGGTCCACCGCCACGGGTTTCTCGGCGAACACGTGCTTGCCCGCTTCGAAGGCCGCTTTGATGTGCATCGGGCGGAAATGCGGCGGTGTCGTCAGGATCACCACGTCCACATCCGTCGCCAGCACCTTCTTGTATGCATCCCAGCCGACGAAACACGTCTCCTCGGTGACTTTGACCTTGCCCCGGATCGGGTTCGGATCTTCGCCTTCCTTGGGTTCGCGCGTCAGCACCGCGCGACAGCGGTCCAGCGAATCCTTAAAAAGGTCGCCCATGGCGACCAGCTCGACGTTTTCACCCGCCGCCAGGTACCGCGAGGTATCGTGAATGCCCCGTCCGCCGCAGCCGATCACGCCGATGCGAATCTTGTCGCTGCCGGCGGCAAATGCACGCGGACTGAGCCCCGAGGTCACCGTTGCTGAAAGCACGGCGGCCGCCCCTTTCATGAAGTCCCGTCTCGATACTGCGTCCTGCTTGATTCCTTCATTCATCGCTGCACCCCAATCTTGCCGTTTCGGCCGGCCGCTACGTGGACGGCTTGATGTGAATATTACGGAACTCAATAACGCCCGACTCGACGCGCAGGCCGAGGTAGCCGCTGCGACGCGTCAGGCCCGGATGTCGCTCGTGCCGATAAGGATAGAAAGTCGTGTCCGTGTCAATGACTTGCTTTCCATTCAGGGCCACCGCGATGCGGGAACCACGGCACTTGATCACCATCTGCTGCCACTGTCCGGCTCGACCACCGGCCCGCTCCGACGGCGCCTGCACGCCATAGAGACTGCCCGTGAGCTGGTCCGGCCGAAGGTCACTCCACGCGCCCGCCTCTGACGCGTCGTCGAGAATCTGCACTTCGATTCCCGCATAAGACGGATCGCCTCGCAACGGAGATCGGAGTAAGACGCCGCCGTCGGCGCCCGGTGCGAGTCGGAATTCCAGTGAAAGCTCGAAGTCGCCATACTGGTCCACCGTCGCCAGCCAGCCTGGGGCCGAGACAGGCGGCGCGTCCGGGCCCGCCGAGGCCGCATCCGACGATGCTCGACCCGTGAGCACGCCGCCATGGAGCCGCCAGAGGCCCTGCTCGCCCCCGATCACCTGCCAGCCGACCAGACCGGTCGCCAGCAGGTCGGTCCGCCGCGGTTCGCAGCAGAAACGCGCAGGCGTGCACGAACCAACCGTCATGACGGCACAGAACAACAGAAGAACGAGCGCCCCGGCCTGGATGGCACCACGCATATCACACCTCCTGCTGGCGTAATGGATTCGCCCCTCCCGCGTCCGATTGACATCGCTCACGGTGTCGTCCCATTTCGACACGCATGCCTTAGAAGAGATCGTCGGCCCAAAGCTCACAGGGCCAAAGCTACCGGGTCGCCACGCAGCCGTCAAGCGCATTTCGCCGCTTCCACGGATCGGCGCGTTTGCTTGACGCCGCTGCCGCCTTGCGGTACGATGGATACGTATGCGGGGGTGATTTCGCCGCGAGAGAAGGGGCCTATGCCCAATCGAAACTGGATCCAACCGCCGTCGGGTTCGCCTGGCCGCATCGAAGCACAACAAGAGGATGTGCCGGGGGCTCTCGATCCGCGCAAACGCCTACTCATGGCGGCACTGGTCGTTCTCTGGGCCGGCGTCACCCTGCTGCCCGGGCGTGAGGCAGGCGGCGCGCCGCAGACCGCCGAGCCGAGTTCCAGGGCCACCGAGACCGAGCCGCCACCCGAGGAAACCCCGGTCGTCTACTACGGCTACAACATCATGAGGACGTATCCGCACGATGAACGCAACTTCACCCAGGGTCTGGTCTACGAGGACGGCTTTCTCTACGAAGGCACCGGGCTCTACAAGCAGTCGGTCCTGACCAAGCGTCATCTCGAAACCGGCCGGTATGTCAAGCGGCTCCGTCTGCCCGATCAATACTTCGGCGAAGGGATCGCGGTGTTCGGTGATAAGGTCATCCAGTTGACGTGGAAATCCGAGGTGGGGTTCGTTTACGACAAGACGACCTTCCGCGAACTGGAGCAGTTCCATTTCAGCGGGCAGGGTTGGGGTCTGACCAGTGACGGGACCCGGCTGATCCTCAGCGACGGGACCAGCGTGTTGCGTTTTCTCGACCCGAACACGTACGCCGAGACCGGGCGCCTCCGTGTCCACAACGACCGCCGGCCCGTGCGCCAGATCAACGAGCTCGAATTTATCGACGGGCAGATCTACGCCAACATCCTGCCGACCGATTACATCGCCATCATCTCGCCGCAGACCGGCCGCATCACCGGCTGGATCGACCTGACCGGACTCTACATCGCTCCCGAGCACAGCCCCTCCAACGTCGTCCTCAACGGCATTGCCTATATCCCCGAGAGCAAGCACCTGCTCGTCACCGGCAAGTGCTGGCCCAAGATCTACGAGATCGAACTGGTCCCGCAGACGTCGGAGCCGTAGGGGCGAATCATCGTTCGCCCGTACTTCACTCGAGCGGCCGGAACGTGACGCCCAGGACCCGCAGCCGTTCGAGGTGGTGACGCAGTCGGCCGAGGAACTGCCCGTAGTCCTTCGCCTCCTTCGCCGACCAGCCGACCTCCGCCAGTGCCGCCCCGCGCGGATACGCCATGTAGTTCAGATGCTCGGGCGTCGCGATGAATTCGCCCCAGAGCTGGCCCTGTACGCCCAGCACGTGTTGGACCTTGTCCGGCGCGATGGCCTCCGGCACGGGATCGTAGGAGTACACCTTGGCCAACGGCAGGTTCCCTCCGATGGCCAGAGGCTCCGACTCGGCCGGGCCTTGATAGTAGTCGAAGTACGTGTGCGACGTCGGCGCCATCACGACGTCGTGCCCGGCGTTGGCGGCCGCGATGCCCCCCTGCTCGCCCCGCCACGACATGACCGTGGCCCCGGGCGCCAGGCCACCCTGGAGAATCTCGTCCCAACCCACCAGCCGCCGGCCGTGACGCGACAGGAACGCGTCCATCTGCGCGATGAACCAACTGTGCAGCTCGTGGGCGTCCTTGAGCTGCAAGTGTTTCATCTGCGCCTGCATCTCGGGGTCGTTGGCCCAGAGTTCGATGTTCGCCTCATCGCCGCCGATGTGGATGTGCTTGCTCGGAAACAGCTCCATCACCTCGGTCAGCACATCCTGGAAGAACGCCACCGTCTGCGGACGCGGTGCGATCAGGCCCGACGTCTCGTGCCACCGCTTCTCGGGCTCCAGCGAGGCGAGACGCCCGGGTGCCATGCCCAGCTCCGGGTAGGCGACGATCTCGGCTCCGGCGTGGAACGGCATCTCAATCTCCGGCACGATCGTGATGTGGCGGTCGGCCGCGTGCTGGACGATCCGGCGAATGTCGTCCTGGGCATAGAAGCCGAAGCAACGCGGCCCAGTTCCACCCCGGTGACGGAGGTTCCAGTCCATCTGCGAACCGAGTTCCGCCAGCTTGGGGTACTTCCTGATCTCGATCCGCCAGCCTTCATTGTCCGTCAGATGGATTTGCAAGCGGTTGAACTTGTGCAGCGCCATCACGTCGATGAAACGCAGCACGTCCTCCTTGGGGATGAAATGGCGTGCCGGATCAATCAGCAAACCGCGCCACGCAAAGCGAGGATAGTCCGTGATCTTGACACAGGGCACGTCCCACGTGACGTCGTCCGCCTTCGTCGGACGGAAGATCGCCGCAGGTAGAAGCTGCCGCAACGTCTGGATACCATAGAACAGGCCTGCCGGCTGCGCCGCGACGATCGCGATCTGCTCCGCCGTCACGCGCAGCTCGTAGCCCTCGGCGCCGAGCGTCAAAAGACTTTCGTCCAGCCGCAGCTCGATGGCCCGCTCGCCGGGTTTCGATGACGTCGCCAATTCGAGCGTGAATCCCATCGCCGGCGCCAGCGCTGCCGCCAGCCTCTTTGCCTCGACCGCCGCCGCACCCTGCGCGACGATGCGCGTCGAAGGCGCGATGCGAAAGCCTCCTTCCGCCCGCTCGACCGCGGCCGGCCGGGGAATCACGTTAATGTCGTCACCACTCGCCCGCGACGCCAGCCCCAGAGCCAGAACCACTCCAAACACCATCACAAATCGCACCATGTCCAAACCCCTTTCACAATCACCGCATCGGAACCGACCATACCGCCCCCCGCCCCGCCACGCAATCCCAAACTCCCCCCGGAACCCGGCCGGGAAACACACTTGACGCCGCCGGGAGATTCCTGTACGCTATGCCCTGGATGTGCGAAGGGAAACTATGCGTGGAGAGGTTCCCACAATCCGGCCCTGTGTCCCGACGCCGCGAGGCGACGCCGAGTGGTTCGCCCAGTCGGCCAGCAGGGCGAGATCTACCCTACGGGGTGCGAATCGTCAATCCGCAATCCGCAATTATCAATTGCAAGCGGTCTACGAGTACGACGTCTATGGGCAGGTGGCCGCCTCCGACCCGAACCATCCCAACCGCTTCCTGTTCACCGGCCGGGAGTTCGACACCGAAACCGGCCTCTACTACTACCGCGCCCGATACTACAACCCGACCATCGGCCGATTCCTCCAAACCGACCCCATCGGCTACGAAGACGGCGTGAACTGGTACGCGTATTGCGACAACAATCCCTGGAACAGGACCGATGCGTATGGAATGCGCAGCAACTACGAGGAGGTATACGGGAGCTATAGTGACTGTTGTAACCCGTCCTACGCTGCGGCTCACCCGGGTGCATGTGGTTCTGCGGATGCCTGTGACCCCTGCGGCTCCGCCGCCCCCGACCCCTGCACTGTGTGGGTCTGCTCCTGTCAATGCCAGGACCCATGCTCTCCAATAAAACTCCATTCTGATCCCTACAATGGTGCTTCTGCTTGTGCTGCCTACTGCTATGTATTGGAGCCAGGGGCGGTCGCACCAGCTGAAGGTGTTGTCGTTCGGGGCTTATGGGAGAGTATCAAAATACTGGCCTTGGGTCTGTGCGGTGTCGGCTCTAGGTCTAAAGTTGCCGCGATCCCGCGGAAACCTCGGGACAAATGCCGCGAAGAGTATGGTACATACTTCAATAAGACACTGGGTAAGTACGTTACGGGTCTTCATCACCACATGTGGTGGCAGAACTGGGACGGAAAGAACTGGCACGCAAACGAGGATCTAACCCACTACCCAGGCCCGTGCCCGGAGGGTACTGACAAAATACCCTCACTACCTCGATCAAAAAGAGGAAGGAGGAAGAAAGGGTAAGCGCTGATCCGTGACAGCAAGGGGCTCAGCAGGTACTCTATGGTCTTGACACAGGCAGATTGCTGCACTCATGACGATCGCGGCTCGCGTGAAGAGTCTTCTGGATAGAGGACCGTCGTGAGACCTCTCCTTATTTGGTGGCTGTCGTCTTTCGGTAGCACAATGACGTTGGATGTGGGTTGGCCCAGCGCGGTTTGAAGAAAAGTGTATCGCTGGGAAGGTGCCAGGATGTTCAGCGAGTTGTAGGCGCTGAGTGAAAAGAAGCTGCGGCGTCGCCGAGTTGCGACTTACTTGAGCTAATCGGTGTCTTCTGTGCGATGGAATGTAGATGGGAATACGCCCGATGGAAGAGAAGATTCTTGGATATGATGTGCGCGAGATGTGGTACAGGGAGCCGTGTGACTTTCGCATGGGCAGCAAGCTCGTGAAGGCGTTGTGTGACGACCTGTGGGGTTCGATATTTGACTGGGGTTGTGTGGACGTTGTGGGAGAGGATCGAGAGAGAATAGGCCTTGGGATGATCGAATTGCCCCCCATGTCGCGTGTCGGCATAAACTACCCTCTGTGGAGCGATCTGGTGGATATGCTGGACTACCTTCGCCCATACCATTGTGCCAAGGGAAAGCCGTATTGGGTGGTTGCGATAACGGTCCGTGCGGAGGATTTGGAGCAAATGTTTCGAGCGCAAGACAGAGAGCTATGGCCGCGCGATCCCGAGGCCAATCCGGATAGCATCCAAAGCGATTGGGTGCTGGTAGGCTACGACCTGATGAGCGTGTGGTGGGAGGACATGATAGTGCCAAAGCTTCACCCGGAAGCAGAGGCCCAAGAGGTCTCTGAGTTGACACGAGAACTCAATCAGTATCTCTTGTTCCCGACTATCGAAAAGGCGGGCGAATTCAAGATGCGGTGGGATGCGGCCTTCCCTGAGGAAGCACCGCACTTGGTCCATGGAGTCTGGCGAATTGAGGAGACTCGTTACAGGCCCAGATGATAGCGTTTGGCGGGGTCGTCCATATGAGGTAGAGCCGATAACTAGGGACAGCCAGTGCGCCACGAAGGCGTGGAGGACCAGCGGATGAGAGATCCGTCCGAGGAGTTTTCGGTTCACCTCGGTAGCCACCCAAGCAGTGCGGTAGGGCAACCGGCCGTGCTGAAGCCCCGTTCGGCTTCGCTCAGGGCAGGCTCATTCTGCATGATCGAAGCGGCGGGCAGTTACGCCGGGACGTACTACTACCATTTCGATGCCCTGGGCTCAGTGGTGGCGCTCAGCGACGCCGATGGCGACACCGTCCAGGTCTACGAATACGACGTCTATGGCCAGGTGGCCGCCTCCGACCCGAACCATCCCAACCGCTTCCTGTTCACCGGCCGGGAATTCGACAAGGAAACCGGCCTCTACTACTACCGCGCCCGCTACTACAACCCAACCATCGGCCGCTTCCTCCAAACCGACCCCATCGGCTACGCCGACGGCATGGGCTGGCACGGCTACTGTGGGAATAGTCCGGTCAATTTCGCCGACCCAACAGGGCTTTGGGCGTTGTCGTATGGTTTCCTGGATAGGGATGATCCCAGTGCTATCGATGGCATGCTGACGTTCGCTGTCTACAATTCGGACGGTGAAATCGTCGCCACTTACGGTTTCGCTGCTCCTGAAGACTGGGTTGACTGGGCTATGTCTGGCAACTTTCGTTTCTTCAGTCAAGAGTGGAAAGAAAGCCAGCCGGGCTGGGACATGTCAGCGGGCAACGACGCGGTATTCTGGAGCATACAGGCCGTCATCTTCCTGACCTCAGAATACTGTCCCGAAATGGCATCATGGATCAGTGACATCGACGATGCCAGCATTACTGTCTCAACAGAAGAGGGCGCAGGAGGTTCCACTTATAGTTGGACGGAAGACCAGATTCATTGGGACCCCGAGGGAGAGTCAACTCGCCTGCTCTATAAAGGAGATCGGGATTGGTACAAGGCTCCCAGTCTAGCCATCCTGGCCCACGAAATAGGCCACGCACACCACGCTGTTGTGACCAACACATTCTCTACTCAAATACGACTGTACCCTGATGAAAGCGGTACCATTAACGCTGTTGATTCCGAGACACAGTATGCTGGTGTTTTCGAGAACATATGCCGGTATGCGTTCTATCGCAAGGTGCCCGGCTGTGCCGAGGGACAGGCGAACTACGTCGCGCCGCGACCTGCCTACGGATTCTCAGCCCGCTCGGGAAGATATAAGAGAGCTGAGAGCCATGAGCACCCGGACATGTCATGGTCTGAGTGGGGCGATCTGTTCAGATACCTCAAGCCTTAGGCTCGTGGTGTTAGAGCATTGGTCGGGATGCCAGGCACAAACCGGTGCATAGGCGGTTTGTCCACGCGGTTCTGGTGTATTGATTGACATGAGGTATACTATTGAAAGGGCATGGAGATGAAGGGGTACGCAGTGTCGCCCGTTGCGCTGGTTCTGTGTGCGCTGCCCATGGTGTGGCCACAGTGCTCAGAAGGGGACCAAGAGAATGGTGTGGATTCTTCAATCAAGGTAGAAGCCGTGACAATCGCCCTGAACCAACTCGACATGAATGACTCCACTTTCACGCTCCGGTACACGATCAAGAATTGTTCCGCCCATGAGATATGGGTCTGCGGTGGGGTCGGCTATGCTGTGGGATCTTGCCCAAACAAGCCTGAGGTGTACGTGGCCAGTGATCGGCAGACCCTCGTGATACGGCAGCACACTGAGATTTCGTCGAGCCTCGTAGCAGTATCGACCCCAGCTGCCGTGCTCTACGCCGCTCGGTTTCTTCGCATCGAGCCGGAACAGGAGCGAGAGGAATCGCTTCTGCTTGAGATTCCGATCCAGCATCGGACTCTCTTTACGGATTTCGATCGTACCACGGATGGTCCCGGAACTGCAGTGCGTGTTGCGTTAGAGATCGGTTATTTCGAGGGTGATTTGCCGGGGACGATCAGTACTGTTCTCGATTTGGTGGATAAACTGCGGTGCGCTGGGCTCAGCTATACTGACATCGGCTACGGGAATATGGAAACGTTTCTTCTCTATTTCCGAGGGTTCAATCTCCAGGATGCTTTTGATGCGTTCTCGGCCCTTGACACTTCGTGGAAACAGGGCAAAGGCGAAATACTTATACCCTACCAGTGGCCGCCGCCAATCCTCGGGGAACAACGACTGAGGATTTCGGTTGAGGGTGTTCAGATACCATACAGCAAGTAGGAGCAGATTCAGGGTCAGGCCTTTCCATAATCATTAACAGATCAACGGGCGGGTCGTGACCGTGGATCGAGGCATGGTGAGCTTGTCGAGCAGGCGGGTGATGAAAGGTGGGGCTGCGGCGGGCGGCTCGTTGCCGGACGGGGTGCTTCAGGACCGGATCAGCGGGGAGGTGGGCCGGCAGCAGATCACCTACACCTACGACCCCTCCGGCCGGCGGATCGCCAAGGACGTCGATGGCGTGGAGACCAAATATGTGTATGACGGCGACCACTGCATCGCCGAATACGCCTGCCCTGAGCCTGCCGAATGGGATGCCAACGATGTCCTGCTGCGCAAGTACATCCACGGCCCGTGCATCGACGAGCCCCGTTCGGCTTCGCTCAGGGCAGGCTCATTCTGCATGATCGAAGCGGCGGGCGGCTACGCCGGCACGTACTACTACCACTACGATGCCCTCGGCTCGGTGGTGGCGCTCAGCGACGCCGATGGCGACACGGTCCAGGTCTACGAGTACGACGTCTATGGCCAGGTGGCCGCCTCCGACCCGAACCATCCCAACCGCTTCCTGTTCACCGGCCGGGAATTCGACACCGAGACCGGCCTCTACTACTACCGCGCCCGCTACTACAACCCAGCCATCGGCCGCTTCCTCCAAACCGACCCCATCGGTTACGACGACGGAATGAACCTGTATGCCTACTGTCGGAACAATTCATCGAATGGCATTGATCCGTTTGGACTTGCGTCGGTCGCCTTCTATGACGGCGATGAGACATACATTAATGACAAGGGCGAAACAAAACCCATGAATCTTCTGACTGCAGCAAATGACTTCGATCATGTGGTTGACATGGACAAGTGCAGTCCCATTGACTGGCTTCGAGAATACGCCGTTCAGGAGAACATCACAGAGGTATACTTCTTCGATCACTCAAATGGATACCCACCAGATGCCTTGGAGTTTGGGGACAACGTTGTTCCAATCGACCGCTACGATGATTTCTGGCGTCAGTTGGGGGATGCTCTTCCTGATGGTGTCACCATTCACTTTCGACACTGCTACGTCGCTGCTGACCCCAATCAACTCCGAGATCTGGCTGCCTGGACAGGCCAGCCAGTCACAGGCTGCACTGACAAGATATCGTATTTTGGTGGGGACACCCCCGCCGACGGCGTTCCTGACTACCAGTTCGAGGGAGATTTGTGGAGGGCTGATCCCAACGGTACTATGCATCGCGAATTCCTTCGCTATAAGAAATGGTCCGTGCCAGTCCAGAGGCCGGATGGCCGTTGGTATCGCAGGGTAGGTAGATCTTGGCGGACAGAGCCACAACCTTACTGAGGCTTGCTGTGTACCATGTCACCGTTGGAACGCATTGTCTGTGTACGGTGCACCCGAGGTGGAGAGGCATGCTATGAGACAACGATTGGTCACTATCAAGAATGAGGCATCGGTTGTATTCGCCACGTTGTTCGCGACCGTCATTGTGGGGATGGTCGTGATCGTGTGGGGACTCTCGTGCCGGAAAGGAACTACGCCTGCGGATGAGCGCGATGCGGAGGCATTGGATACGCCTGCGCAAGACGAGTCCGGGCTGGTCTCGCCGCCAGACCTGAACGCATGTACGCGACTGGAAGTCAAATACTGGCCGTCTACCCTCAAGGCCGTATGTGTGTTGCCGCGTGAGGAGGCTCTTCTCAATCCCGCTGAGAAGCAGTTCCTCGATTCGTTGACGTCGCCACTCATCATCGACGACGTGGAACGCATAAGGGCTTTTGCTGAGAGCATTGCAGTGACATCGTATATCGGGCCTTTCAAGGGTCCGATCGCTATGAAGCCCATCACGTATGTCGTGTGTTACCGGGACGACGCGCGTATGACATCTCTTCGCATAGCCGGGCCAGACATACACACTGAGGATGGAGAGCGTTTCGCCATCAAGTCCAACGAAGGGCTTGCATACCTCACGGCGGAAACGGCTCCCTTCGAGTTTCGGGTGAATTGTGCCCGCAACCTGTGGAAGATGTGGAATGGCATGCAGAAATCCGCTACAAGCGGGCAGGGATACCCGGCGTGGGACGCATGGTGTGATGTTCTGGTGCGTCATGAGCGCCTGCGCCGCCACATTGGCACGTATCCGGTCCCCTGGTTGACCTGTCCCAGTGCCGGCGAGGGACACTCGCACTACGCGATGAATCCAAACTGCACTCCGAACTCACCGGGCGCTATGGTGCTGCTGTTTGAGGCGAAGGCGGGGTGGAATCAGTACGGCGGTGCGGAGTTGTTCACGTTCGACAACCACGAGCCCAAAGGCGGCTGCGTCCTACTAAACGACGGCACCGTGAAGTTCATCCGCACCGAAGAAGAACTCCATGCCCTCCGCTGGAAGTAGGGCCAAGATAAATAGATGACGAGTATTGTGCACAGGCGGGTGATGCAAGAGGGGCCGGGGACGGTCACGTTCTGGTGGAAGGTCTCGTCCGAGGCGAATTACGACTGGCTGTCGTTCTATGTGGACGGGGTGCTTCAGGACCGGATCAGCGGGGAGGTGGGCTGGCAGCAGATCACCTACACCTACGACCCCTCCGGCCGGCGGATCGCCAAGGACGTCGATGGCGTGGTGACCAAATACGGCGCAGCCTGCCCTGAGCTTGTCGAACGGGACGGCGACCAGTGCATCGCCGAGTACGCCTGCCCTGAGCCTGCCGAATGGGATGCCAACGATGTCCTGCTGCGCAAGTACATCCACGGCCCGTGCATCGACGAGCCCCGTTCGGCTTCGCTCAGGGCAGGCTCATTCTGCATGATCGAAGCGGCGGGCGGCTACGCCGGCACGTACTTCTACCACTACGACGCCCTCGGCTCGGTGGTGGCGCTAAGCGATGCCGACGGCGACACCGTCCAGGTCTACGAGTACGACGTCTATGGCCAGGTGGCCGCCTCCGACCCGAACCATCCCAACCGCTTCATGTTCACCGGCCGCGAGGGCTGCCGGGAGGTCCGCTCCCAGTAAGCAGCTTGTCTCCCTTTTTCCGGCCTGATTTATTCACTTGCATTGGCCCGATTGCCCGCCCATAATGGAGACATTGAAGCGGGTTCGCCGCCCCTGATCCGAGCTACCGGAGGAAATGGCTGTTGCTTTTGCGAACAGCGGCGGCAAGCCGCAACGGTAGGCTGGAGACGACGTATGAGCCGATGGCCGCAACAACGCGTGGTTCAGAATGCGAACGGGCTAAGGAGCGGTAAATCATGAGAACGATTCCTACCCGGACCGGCATCATCGTGATCGTCTCGTTCGCGATCATTGCCTTCAGCGTCTCGTTTCTGCTGTCGAAGCTGCCCGGCCGCAGCGAATGGGAGCGATACCGAACGCAGTATCCCGAGAAAGCGATCCAGGCCAACCTCAGGCAGGTGGTCATGGCCGGCAGCGCCTACCTCCGAAGCAATCGCGTTCCTGAGGTGACGTACGAAGAGCTTCTCCGCGACGGGAGGTTTCTGGAGCACGCCGTCGATCCGGTGCTGGGTGAGGACTACCGCACGATTCGCCTGTCGTCGAAAGACACCAAGGTCGCGGTCGTGACGAAAGACGGCCGGACGGTCACGTACGAGTTCGGGACCCTCAGCGCGGGGGGAATCGATCCGGGTCCTGTCAATCTGCCTCCGATGCAGATCGACGCAAATCAAGCCAACGGTGATTCATGAATCGCTGCGCATGGTGTACCGCCGACCCCATCTATCAGGCCTATCATGACGGCGAATGGGGCGTCCCGACGCACGAGGACCGCAGGCTCTTTGAGATGCTGGTTCTGGAAGGCGCCCAGGCAGGACTGAACTGGCTGACGATCCTGAAGAAACGGGAGGGTTACCGCCGGGCGTTCGACAACTTCGATGTCGAGAAGGTCGCTCGTTACGGCCCGAAACAGGTCCACCGCCTGCTGAACGATCCCGGAATCATCAGGAACCGCCTCAAGGTTGAATCGGCCGTGCGCAACGCCCGCGCGTTCCTGGAAGTGCAGTCCGAATTCGGCTCCTTCGACACGTTCGTCTGGCGGTTCGTCGATTCAGCACCGAAACAGAACGCCTGGACGTCCCTGTCCCAAATCCCTGCCCGCACGGAAGAGTCGGACGCCATGAGCAAAGAGCTCAAGAAGCGGGGGTTCAATTTCATCGGCTCGACGATCTGTTATGCCTTCATGCAGTCCGTGGGCTTGGTAAACGATCACGTCACCGATTGCTTTCGATACAACGAGGTGGCGCAGCTCGGGCGGCCAACTCTCTGAAGGCAGCGGGAGGATTCAATCTGCCCATGATCCAGGGGCGATCCATCGGCGATGCGGCCAGGCGACTGCGAGTCGGATGTAAACCCTCTTGTTTGACCTGAAAACGCGGTTTTAACATCGCCAGCTATCCCCATTTGTCCTTGTGCGCCCTTATCCGTCCCCGTGAAGGGCAAGAAAAACGCAAGAAATCTACTGCCCGTCCGTGCCGGTCCTGGCCGCCTCTTTGTCACCACCTATCGACAGGTCCGGCAGAGCGGACACTGCCTGGGATTCTGCGCCACGGAGTACGTGCGAGTAGATGTTCATGGTCAGGTTGACGTCGCTGTGGCGCAGGATCGTTTGGGCGGTCTTCGGGTGGACGCCAGCCCGAGCCAGCAGCGTGCCGCACTGACCTCGCAGCGCGTGAAAGTCAAACACCCGGCCTTGTTCATCGCGGTAGGGAATGCCCGCCTCTTCGAGATCATCGCGGAGCATTGCGGCTGTGTCCCACGGGATACCCTTGAACGCCCTGGCAGTGGGCAGCTTGCCCTGAAAGTAGGCCTTCAGCTCGTGGGCCGTATCCGGCCGGATTGGCAGCGTGGCAGACCGCTTGTTCTTGCTGATTGTGGCGTCGATCTCGATCGTCAGCGTGTCGAAGTGGAATGCTCCGATGGTCAGTTTGGCCAATTCGCCCCGACGAAGGCCGGTCTCGATGGCCAGTTTGTAGATCAAGGCCCGCTCGGGCCCTGTGAGGTTGTGCCGCGTCTTCGCCTTTGCCGTCGTAGACAGCAGCCGCCGGACCTCTTCGACTTCCAGCGCCCGCCGAATCCGGCGGCGATCCTGCTTCACGTTCAACGGCCGGATGTGAAAGACGGGGTTCTCGGTGACGATCCGCTCCCGGAGCAGCCAGTTACAGAAGGCCTTCATGGCGGAGAGGAACAGGTTCGACCGCCGAAATGAATTGCCGGCCTCACGCCGCTGCCGAAGGTAGGATTCCAGCCGGCCGCAGTCGATGTCTGAGAAGAAGACGAACTGGCAGGCTTCGCAGATGGCGCGAAGATCGTAGATGGTCTTGCTGATATGGCTTTTGGTGCGTTCCTTCGCCTTCAAATGTGCCTCGAACGCGGCGATAAGCTCGCGCAGGGGCTTCGTCGCCGTGTTGGCCTTCTGGTCCAACAGTCCCCACTTGGCAAGCTCCATCCGCATGGTCTTGGGAAGGGCCTCAATCCGTCGCCTCAGGTCCGTGTTGATCCCCTGACTGCTGCCCTTGGCCGCCAACAGGTCTTCAATCGTGGCCGCAACCCGCTGCGATGCCCCTTCATCGGTGAAGGCTTTCAGCCGCCTCGCGAAGTTGTTGTGGTCCCTGAACTCAAGGTGATAGGAGTTCGTTTCCAGGGCGACCCGCTTGCCGCTCTTGGATACCGGCGCGATGATCTCCTGGCCCCTGGCGTTCGTGAACTTGGCGACGTTACCGTTCTTGCGTCTGAGGATCTTCGCCCCCTCGGGAAGCGGTACTGTGTAACTTGGCTTGAACACTCTCATGGTTCAATCTCCTGTTGCTTCTGGTTAGAAGTAGTCAGAGGCTCCCACGCCGCGCAGGAGCCACGATTTTACCCTTGACCCTGCCCGTGGGCCTCACCGTCAGTCGTTCGTTGATCCTGGCCCCCAAGTGTGGGGGTTCCTGACCCAACTGGCGTCGGGGTCG
>Ga0209407_1000115_pt1 | contig 113796 bp, 97 predicted proteins | sample AD_JPNHG3_MetaG_FD_184410 | JGI IMG/M metagenome (GOLD analysis project Ga0209407, IMG submission 184410) | Active sludge microbial communities of municipal wastewater-treating anaerobic digesters from Japan - AD_JPNHG3_MetaG (SPAdes) (version 2) | ecosystem: Engineered > Bioreactor > Anaerobic... | reverse complement strand
TCAGGCGCATGGCGTCGTTCACGTCCATGCCGCCGTACTTGTTCTTCCAGTTATAAAATGTCTGCTCCGATATCCCGTATTTTCGGCAAATATCGATGTTTTTGACGCCTATTTCTGATTCTTTGACAATTTTGATAATTTGCTCCGGTGTAAATCGCTTCCCTTTCATTACATGTTCCTCCCTTTCTTCTTTTATCAGGAAGGACTCAACTTGAAAATGGATTAGTTTCCGGGGGGAAGGTCAGGATACCATCAAGGTTAATAATCATATTTCGCACGATCTTATCCTTTCAAATGATTGAAAATATATTTCGTATCTTCTAGATTGTACTATTCACCTCTCTAACACTTTTCGGCGACATAGATAATATGACTTATCTCCTCTGCATCAGCTCAAAAATAGCGCCGCCGGGACCTCCCGCATCGAGGTAAGCGAATTTGCCCGGGTCATGAATCAGGAGCTTTGCTCCGTCTTTTGTCAGCTTAGCCACTTCCTCGTCAACATCATCAACAAAAAATCCGAGGTGATGAACTCCTTCTCCCCATTTATCCAAAAATTTGGACTGGAAAATTCTTCCCTCGACGCACTGCACAAGTTCGACCTCCATAGGTCCCACATAGGCAAATGCCATGCGGATTTTCCAGGGGTGGCCTTTTACATCCGTGCCGCCGTTTTCCTGGTATTTCCAGGGGCCAAGGCCGTAGAGGCGCGACCACGCCTCGACCGTCTTATCGATATCCGTTACCGCGTAGCTGATATGATCAATCGATTTCACTTTTATTTTTCAACTTTCCTTTTGGAAGAAAATAATATTCACCCTCCCTCAATCCCTCCCCTTAAGGGCGGGAAAATTTATAGGCGATTATTATTTTAAAACATTTTTACCCTCGCAAATATTAATGAGCTTTGTCAATGCCAGTATTTGCGGGCGTCTGCCGGAGCCTTCCCGCACGACTTTGATAATTCCTTCTTTCTTCAAACGACCCAGCATATTCATAACCATGGGCTTGCTGGGCATACCTTTACGGTTATCAAATAGAGCGCTGGTAAATACAGGCTGATCAAACAGGCAATCAAGAAGCGGCACGGCGTATTGGGAACGGGTCAAATCAACAATTTCATTTTTTAGCCTATTATACAAATCGATAATTGCCTGCGCCTTCCTGGCATTTTCTTTAGACTGCTCGTCCATCGCGCTCAAAAAAAATCCAATCCACCTTGCCCATGCATCCGGTGTTTTTTCAGCCAAACCCTGGAGGCCGGCTACGTATTTTTGTCTATTTTTTTCCAGATAAGCCGATATATAAAATACCGGGCTGGAAATCAGCTTCTTTTCAAAAAGGAAGAGGGGCACAATCATGCGGCCTAACCGTCCGTTTCCGTCAAGAAAAGGATGAATCATTTCAAACTGCGCGTGAATAATTGCCAATTGAACAAGCGGATCCGGGCGGTCAACGTGATAATATTTTTCCCAATTATCCAAGCAGTCATTTAAAGCATTTGGCGCAGGCGGAATATATTGCGCTTCTTCAATCGGCGTTCCCGGCTTTCCAATCCAATTTTGAGTAGAACGGAATTTTCCTCGTGCCTTAAATTTTCCCCGCACGCCATTAAGCAGTATCGCGTGCAAATCTTTCAAGAGATTCAGAGAAAAAGGCCGTACTTTTAATTTTTCTTCGGCATGGCGCATGGCACGCCGGTAGTTCATTATTTCTTCAATATCCCAAACACGGGATTCCTGAGCAGGCGTTTCTCCCGCTTCAAATTTAAGCACCTCGCCAAGCGTTGCCTGAGTTCCTTCAATCTTTGAAGATAAAACGGCTTCCTGCGTTGTAAGGGGTGAAAGCAGTATGCGGGGACTGGCAAGACCATAGAGTATTCCATCATAATAAGCCAAGGAACGGTTGGCCTTGCCAATTAGAGGAATAAGCGCGTCCCACGGAATATCGGTTATAGGAAGTTGTTGAGGATTAAAAGGTTTCATTTTGCCTCTAACGCATTAGTCACAAAAGATTTTGTTTATAATGAAACGCTGTTTTGTTATACACAAAAGAAAGGCGAAAGTCAATGGAAGCCGCAATATTAACCAAAAACATTAAATAACAAACTTTCAGTCTCCGGTTAATGTTTAATGATATGAGGTAATTAAAATACTACTTATTGAATATTTTGCAAGCAAAAATGAAATTGGATTTTGACACTGGATGCCGGATCACTTGGTATGCCAGAAGAGAGATTGCCACGGAGCGCGAAGCGCTCCTCGCAATGACGACCTTTACTGTCATTGCGAGCGAAGCGAAGCAATCTCCGAGATCGCTTCACCACGCTAACGCATGGTTCGCAATGACACGCATTTTACCATTACACCCGCAATGACAGGTGGGGGAAGAGTCACAGGCATCGCATATTCTAAGATTTTTTCTTTTTTACTTCTTCCACGATCTTCGGCAGGATCGTGCCGGTTTTGCCCTGGATGATGTAATCGGAAATTCCTTCCTGCGTGAGTGGCGTGGGTTCGGCGTTGATTTCCACAATAATTGTTTTCTGCTTTGACGGATATTGTTTGGCGATTCTGGGCAGCATGGCAAATGGATATACCACCGCCGAAGTTCCGCAAATAAGCATCACGTCGCACTTGCCTACTTCCTGCTGGCTGGCGCTGGAAACGTCCGCCGGAATGGCCTCGTGAAAATGGACGATATCGGATTTGAGCACGCCGTTGCATCTTTTGCAGTAAGGCGGCAGGCGGTCTTCCGCGAGCAGTTTTTCCAATTCATATTCATCAGGGTCAAAACGCGAATGGCAGGAATAACAGCGCAAAAGAGAAACATTGCCGTGATAATCGAGCACCTTCTTGTTGCCCGCTTTCTGGTGGAGGTTGTCGATATTCTGGGTGATAATGCATTTCAGAAGCGAAATTTTCTCAAGCTCGGCCAGGGCGAAATGCCCGGGATTGGGCTTTGCTTTGATCAGCTCATGAATCCAGCTTGTGCCGGTCATGCGCTCTATCCAGTATTGCCGTGGGTCCTGCTGAAAACGGAAGTAGCTCTGATAGGCCTGCCTTTCGGCTTCGGGATTTTTTGTCCAGATGCCGTTGGGCCCGCGGAAATCGGGAATGCCCGATTCGGTGGACATGCCCGCGCCGGTTAACGCCACTGTGTGCTTGCTTTTGATAATCAGCTCAGCGGTTTTGGCAATTAATTCTTCCATGCTCTCCTTGTTTACCACTGGAAAGGCCGGCGGCCGCCTTCTTTGCTTTTTGCTGTTTTATATCCGGGCTTGAGATAAAACTCGCCGCATTCTTTGGCTTCGCATTGCCAGCCGGTAAGTTTCTCCGTTAGGGGTGATTCGATATTTTTTTTCAGACAGGCGGGGCAAAAATAACCGCCGGATTCCCTGGATTTATAGATGCCGAATTGACTGCTGAATTCGTATTTTTCCTGCAGGATCTCCGCGGTGGTTTTTTCTTTGGGCGCAAGCTGTTTTTCTTCAACAGCTTCTTGTTTGTCCGTCAATTTTTCCGCGGCGGCTTTTTCCGGAGGCACGGAGGGTTTGTCGCCAAAAAGAACAGTTTTATCCGGCGGTGCTTCCGCGGCGGTTTTCGCCCTGGCGGCAATCAGCTTCTCGTCAACAAAAACTTCCTTATCCGGCGCTTTTTCCGCGGGCGTCTTTTCCTTAGCCGCTTTTTTCTGGGCGGCAATCAGCTCCTCATTGACAAATATGGATTCATCGGGAGCTTTCTTGGCGGCGGTTTTTATCCGCGCGGCGATCAGCTCTTCATTAATATATACGCCTTTATCCGGCGGTTTTTCCTTGGTGGCGGAAAACTTCTCTTCAAAGAATTTGTATATATTCTGCCATCTCGTGGCCGGATGCTTATCCGGTGTTTCGGATGGCTCTTCTTCAGCAGCTTGCTGCATATCCGGTGTTTTTTTGGCAAGTGATTCCGCCTGCGCGGCGGCGCGTTTTATGCCGGACGCGGAATAATTTTTTTCGAGCTCAAGAATCTTCTTTTTCAGTTCGGCGATTTCCGCCGCCGTTGCCGCGTTTTCTTTTTCCCACGCCTGCAGGGAAGCCTGAATCTTTACTATAACGCTGCTGAGTTGCGTAAAAAGACTGATAATATCTTTGATCGCGCCCATATCGTTTACCCCCCTGAGCATGTTATAGTATCTTTTTTATGGTACAAAAACAAGCTCATGTCTTAGCCTGGCTTTATGAGAGCTTCTCCCGCCGCTGTTGGTAGATGGCCATTGTGGAGCTGAAAATGTCTTTTTCCGGAACAAACTCTTTGTCCTTTGCCTTGCGGCGAACCTTTATCGCTTCCACCGGGCATGTTACGGCGCAAACGCCGCAGCCGATACAGCGCTCCAGATCAACACGCGCGATATTATCCACCGTTATGGCATCCATCGGGCAGCGCTCGGCGCACAGTTCGCACCCCGTGCAGTCATCATCGCTTACCTGGGCGAAGAAGTTACTGTTGACCATTTCAGACGGTTTGGAGCAGGCCCTGACCGCGCGCAACGGGCCGCAGCAGCAATCACAACACATACACATCGCGTTTATCTGCTGGGACGCGCTTACCTGGCAGACCAGGCCACTTTCCTTGCCTTTTTGAAAAATGGCGATGGCTTCGTCCGGCTGGATGTAACGGGCAAGGCCGTTTTCCACAAAGTAGTGGCAGCCGCCGCCGAAATGAAAGCACACTTCCATCGGATGACTGCAGGGCTTTTTCTGAAGATCAGTAAGCCGGCGGCACATGCAATCGGACACGGCGATGTATTTGGCGGCGCGGATGGTCTCTTCGATTTTTTCATACGGCATGACCTGCGAGCCGGCATCCACCGCTTCGCCGATGGGAATTGTCCGCAGGTCTCTGGTTGTTCCCTTAAGCCAGGTGTTTTGATAAAGGATGGGCTCGAACTCCTCCCAGTCTTTCGCCAGCTCCGGCGTCATGCGGTTCATCTGAAATTCAATAATGCCCACCAGAAACGCCGTGGCCATGTATTTGTAATCGCCATCCTTCCCACTGCGGAAGATCAGCCCCTTTTTGGACATCTCATAGAGCTTCTGCTCCAGCGCGGCGGGCTCCTCGCCGAGACGCGCCGCGATTTGCGCGGAGCTTTCCGGCTGCGGTTTTAATTTCATGAACATTTCCGCCTCGTCCGGCATGAAGATTTTCTGCAGGATTTTTAATTCAATACCCGATTCCGTGTTGACCGGAAACCGCTGCGGCATCGTGTCCAAAAATTCCGCCAGGCGCTGATAGACATCTTTCATAATTCTTTTTCTTCTTCCCTTATTTTATAATTTTACCTGACGCTATTTCAATTTTTGCGCAATTCCCCAGGCGAGATTATATATCTGGTTATCTATCCTGCCGTCAAATGTGTTGCCTTTCCAGTTGCGGGGAAAAGGAGCAAAAGATGATGTGGTGATTGATGCCGTGTACAATGTTTTTCCGCTTTTGCCATCAATAAAATCCACATTAACAGAAAAACTAGAGTCCTTAAATGCGCCAATCCTAGTATCTAACTCCACAACCTTAAATTTTAAAACAAGATCCCCTTTACCTGAATATAGATCCTTTTTAGATGCTGCCCCAACAATATTTTTCTCAGGAAGTTCCGTTTTCAGATACAACTGCAGGCCATCTACATTGAGTTTTTTTATTTCTGCTACCCAAATATCTTTTGAAGCATACCCGCAGTTTTTCCATTCATCCTCGTTAAGATCGAGCCAGCCCACATAAATGCTTTTATACCCGCTGAGATTAGGAGAAGAAGGATTCTCTTTAACTATAGTAAACCGGGTTGGGAATAAACATGCTGAAAACAACGTGACCGCAAGGAGCACGAAAAATAATAATATTTTTTTTGCATATTCTTATCCTCCCTTATGCTGTATTTCTACTCGTTCGTTGAAGCACTATTTGCAAAAATAATATGCGCCTGCAAAGTAAAAAGGAAACTAGAGTCAGGTCGTTAAAACATCTTAACGCTGACGCCTATTTTATTTATCTCTCGCCACGAGCACGGGCTTCGAGGGCGGCAATATCGTCAATGCGGATCAGCGCGTCATAATAATCACGACCGCCGGCAAGTCTTTCCAGATGGACAAATCTGTCGCCGATGGCTTTGATATATCCTTGGATGCTTTGCCCTGATTTCAAATGAATAACAACGTCCCTGCCACCTTGCATGGCCAGATTATCCTTGATGGAACGATTGACATCAAACCTTGCCTTGGGCGGCTGAAACTGCCCCGGCCGGGGCGGCTGCGCCACCGCCGCGGAAATGACAAATATCGCCGAAAATAAAAACACCACCAGTGCCGATAAAAGCAAATTTGTTTTTTTCATATAAGCTCCCTTTTTGATTTTTGAATATTAGATTGCTTCGGTCTTTTCTCTCCCCCGCAATGACATCGCACGCTTTATATGAGCATGTAATGACAATTATGCTCAAATATACCCACTATTTTCTTTATTTCAATTGATTTTTTAGAAGAAAAGGCGAAGGAAATTACTTTTAAAACCATGCGGTTGCGGGAACGGCGGTGGAAAATGAAGATGGGAAAATAGCTATGCCCCTGCCAACGCAGGGGCACAGGTTGAAATTAATTTATTTTATCTTCGCGCGCGAAAGCGGCATACGCCGATAGACAAGCAAGCCCGCTCCTATCAGCATAAAGATCAGCAAAACATAGGGGGTATGATTGACCGCCCATGCGATACCGATTACCGGGTAAAGAGCGATACGGACCATCAGCCGTGCCACAGGATGCTGCGCAATCCAGCCGCTCGCCGCCGGGCTGTTTTCATAATACCAGGAAACAAAAGCGCTGCCCAAAGCATTGGTCAGCAGAAAACGATCGCGGAATTCGCGCAGCACCATGACCTGGCCGGACAGAGGCGAGCCGAATGCCGCGGTGGCAATAAAACAACCTCCCCCGCCACCGCCGCCACCGCCGGAGCCGGTGTCATCAAGCGTGAAAACCTGCGCGCCGTAAAAAGGATTGGCTGTTCCAATATAGAGCAAATCGTCCGTGGACAGGAGAATCCGCCCGCCGTAATTAAACTGATCACCAAAACCATCGCGGGTAACAGGGCTCCAGTTGTTGCCATCCGAAGTTACATAAAGATCAAACCCGGCGGGATTGTCATTGAACGTGTTGAGCCCGTCGAGCATGGATTGTACATTCTGCCAGGCCGCATCATCGCCCGGCTCGATCATGCCGAGATCCTCAAGATTGTCACGGGTCATGTATTTGAGAAAAACCCGCAGGTCAAAAGTTGAAGCATAGAGCTTTCCTTTATATTCGGCCATCCACCAAAGATACTGGTTCAGCGAAAAGTTAGCATCCCTTATCGAGGGATCGGGGGTCAGGAGCTGGAGGAAATTCGGATTAAAGAACCCCGCCCCATAGTTCCCGGTGCGTGAATTAAAGATTGTGCTTTTGGTTGTTCCCACTGTATCGCCAATCACCATGGTACCAACATCGTTAATATCAAAACGATAGATCTGTGGAGGAATACGGTTTTGTAAAACCAGACCCAGATTCCCCGTGGCAATAAGCGAGGGGAAGGTCATAAGCGTTCCCACGTAAAGATTATTTTTGAAAGAGGCAAGAGAAAACGTGCTGTTGAAGCGATTGCCCATTCCTTTGGGATAGGGAGCATCAGGGAAAAGGGTTCTGTCGGCAACAATCGGCGTCCATACCCACTTGGACTGATCAGCATCATACCGCCCCTTGAAGAGCCAGGCGCCGCCATTGCCCTCTATCTGCTCTCCGACCGGATCGACATCTTCCATCATGGTGGCGTAGAGATAACCGTTAAAGCTGGTGAACTGCCAGAGCATCGCTCTCTTGCCGCTGGCAATAACTCCGCCGAAATCGGCATCCGTGGCTATCTTTGTCCAGTCTGCCGTTGCTTCGGGATTTGTGGCTTCATAGACATCGTTATTCGCCCCGATGTAGAGCCTGCCTTCATGAATAGCTATGGGACGCAGACTGGTGGTTGCTGATGTAACACGAAAAACTTCCTTGATAGGCTGCGAGGAATCCTCAGATATCTTCAACACACGGGATGTTCTCGCAATACCAGAATCCGTAACTACATAAAGAGCAGTTTCTCCCGTGCTATCCGTAAAAATCTGCATGCCGCGATAGCCAAGTTCCAACGGAACTTGCTGCCCCTGTACCGACACTGTTGGCGCCGTGTAGTATAGCTCCCAATCACTCGTTCCATCTAGTTTGAGACGAAAAATTCGCGGCTTCAGATCAACGTCACCCGCGCTTTCATACGTGCCGATATCCGCACCGAAGAAGCTCTCTATGCGACTTTTTACAGTGGCAAAATCCGCTGCGGGATCCAACGCGCGAAAAAATAGAGCCATAACCAGATAGGCCACATCCCGATTGCTCCCTACATAGAGATAATCGCCGTCGGCATGATGCAGAATGCCCATGCACCAGGAATAGCTGTTATGCCGGTCACCGTCCGGCGGCGGATACAAGCCCTTGTCGCCGATTTTTGTGGCGTTATAGGCCGCATAGGCCAAAACCGCGCAAACGCATATCATGACTAAAAAAACACTCGCCACTAAAAAAGCTTTTTTTGTGAAAACTCTAGCCATTGGTTACCTCCTTAAAACATAAAAGACGGATTATTAAGAGATGTGTACTGCCAGACAAAACAACCGAAAAGATATTGCCCGTTAAATTTGCGTTTAAACATCTATTTATCCGTGATCGGCCAGCAAATAGAAAACAACTTATGGGCCAGAATCGCTGAATCATACTACTATACTATAACGACAACTACCGACAACTATGCGGATAAGTATATGGGAGTACCTACATGCCTGTCAAGAAAGAATGAATTTCCCCAAATAGCCAAAAACTAAATACCCCGCTTTGTTTTTAGTAATATATTTATCGCAACTATTTACTTTTTAATTTTCTCCAGCATATCACCCATCATCTTGTGGACAAGATTGATGGCCTTGAGCGGGCGAATCATTACCTTGAAGTCGTTGATCCTGCCGTCTTCGCCCCAGGCAATCATATCCACGCCGTTGATGGTAATGCCGTCAATCACGGTCTGAAACTCCAAAACCGCGTTTTGGCCGGAAACTACCTCGCGCAGATACTTGAAATTATCGTTATTGAGCACGTGCAACGCGGCGGTTAGATATAGTTTGGTAATGGGCTTACCTGTTTGCGGCGTGTGCACGACCGGCGAGTGGAAAACAACATTATCCGCGAGGATTTTATCCAGCCCCGCCGCGTCTTTTTGTTTAACTAAATTGTGCCATTCTTCAATTGTGTTCTTAATCATATTCACCTTTGCAAATAATTTTATTCAATTCGCGATTGCTCTTCATTTGTTTGCGCACACTCATATCAATGACAATATTATCAGCTCATCGGTCATTGCGAGGCGGCTTTAGCCGCCGTGGCAATCTTTTTTCAATTACAAGAGATCGCTTCGGATTGCATCCTCGCGATGACATTTATTGTGTTGCCACCCTAGAGCTGTCCCAAAAAAAGCAGAAGTGCGATTGCCAGAACATGCAGTATCCACCAGCCGGGCTTAAAAAGCATAATGTATTTCATGGCTTCCTCCCTTATTTAAAAAACATATCGCCGAGATAATAACCGGCAATGTAAATAACGGTTAATCCCACCAGGTGCGCCAGCCAGAAGCCCATATTGGGAAAACGGAAAAACTTGCCGCTGCGTATGGGGGCTTCGGGATGATTAATGACCATCTCCATCTCAAAGATAGCTTTACCGATGGCAAATTTCGCCCACAATAAAACTATATCGGCCAGCAGCGTTCCCAAAAGTATGGTCTGCAGATTCCAGACCTGCGGGGAATTTTTGATGGAAAAATGCGCCATGGTGATCGTGCCGATGATGACGGTCATGCCGTTGAGCAGATAGGCAAAATATGTGGTGGAACGGAAAATAAACAAAAGCGGAATAACAATAACACTGATAAAACCGGAAACGGCGGGAATGTAATTTCTGGCATCGCTGGAAGGAGGATGAATCATCAGGTGCAGAAGCCAGCCGCCCAACGCCAAAAAGAAAATGGCCAGAATCAAGGTTAACCGAAGATACTCTTTCTTCTTCATAATTCACCTCTCTTTTTTACTGACACAAAAGACAACAGGGCTTGCGCGAAATAATCCCTGCTACTGCGGCGCATTTTCAGAGCCAATGCGCCCTCCGGGACAACGAGTTAAATATACCTCGATTTTTCTTAATTTCAAGAACAAGATGCAACGTCCGCGGCATCGCCCGCGCCGCTTTTATCAGGCCTCGTGGGCTTTTCTGCCGTAGACTCTTTCGTAGGCCGCGCAGTAGGGGCAGATGCCGCCTTCGATGGTTTTAACAAACCAGTAGGCAAACCCGCGCTGTTTTCTGCGGGCGTGCGTGCACACAGGGCACTCAACGCAGCGCTCGGCCATCTTTTTATCTTTTTCGGAAACATCGGCGGAGTCCATAAAATTTCTCCCGCCAAAATGACGCTCATTTAAAAACTATTTATCCTTAACAACGCAACAATAACGCAACCACGCCTTTTTTATTCTCTGCCAACAGTTAAAGATTATATCGCCGTACCCAGCTGGTATGCCGCCCTTACCGCTTCGAGCAATCTGCCGCAGGCAAAGGAATCGCCAATATTGTAAAGTTCCGGCGCGACGTTGGCCGCAAGACATTTATAGTAAAGTCCGTCAGCAGGACGCGCGCCCGCGGAAAGGACAACAAGCTCAGCCTTCAGTTGCCGCTCTTTAATCTCTTCCTTAATCTTTTTGACAAAGGGGTTTTCGATATTTTCCGGCAAAAGCGGCGTCCAGGTGACGTAGGGGTTGGGGACGGTCTTTGACATATTCTGCGCGACAAGAACTTCTTTATCACCCACCTCCTTCAGCAGCGAGCAATTGAGCATCTCCACGCCCATTTTTTCCAGATAGTGGATGAGAAAGCCGCGGTTCGACGTGCACACGCCTTTCATTATTTCCGGGAGCATTTCAACAATTTTCACGTTTTTCTTTTTTTCATGGACAAGGAAATAAGCCGTCTCGCAGCCGACGGATCCTCCCCCGACAATGACGATGTTCTGCGCATTCTCGCAGATAGCAGGTTCGCGTAGAAGGTCAACCGCCAGAACAACACAAGATGAATCTATCCCCCTGGCAGGGGGGCGTTTTTGGACAGTACCGGTAGCACAGACAACCGCGTCATACCCGCCGGCGCGCAGCGAATCAACATTTGCCTCGCGCCCGTATTCAACCCTTAGACTGTAATTTTTTATCGCCTCTTCAAGCATCGTTTCCAAATAAGCGCGGTAATTAAGGATATCGAATTTGATGGCCGGTCGCGAACCGGGAATCAGCATGCCGCCGATTTCCTCTCTTTTTTCAAATAGCGTCACCTCGTGCCCGCGATGGGCGGCAATCATCGCGGCGTTAACACCCGCCGGACCGCCGCCGACAACGGCAATCTTTTTTATTTTTTTGGCGGGAGCCATTTCGCTGCCGTTGTAAATATCTTCCTGACCGGTGCGGGGATTCACCGTGCACTGGGGATGCCCGCCTTCGACAAATTCATTGATACATCCTTCCTGATCGCCGATGCAGGGACAAATCCTTTCCACCTTTCCCGCGTAAACCTTGTTCGGCCATTGCGGATCGGCCAGAAGCGGGCGCGCCAGCATAATCATATCGCACTTTTTATCGCGCAGCGCCTGTTCGGCGAGATCGGGATAACCGAGCTTGCCCACCGCCACCACCGGCACTTCCATACCCGTATTGGAAAGTATCTTGTTTACCGAGAAATAATCCTTGACGATTTTCGATATTTCCAGATAACAGCCGGGAGGCATGAACCCCGGAGGATGAGGCAGCCACCAATTATCATAACAGCCCAGATCCACATCAAACATATCCACTCCCGCCCGCACCAGCGCCACCATGTAATCAAGTGTCTGTTCAGTCGTGCGCTCTTTTTTGAATTTACGCAGGGATTTAACTGTGTTCATTTTTTCCCCGTACGTTTCGTTGAGCGCCAGTGAAAGATCGATACGGTACATGATGGGATAGGAATCGCCGACGCGGCGACGTATTTCTTTGATTAGGTCGACGCCGAATCTCTGCCAGTCAGAATAAGCCCCTAAAGACCTTCGGTTGAAAGCGGTATTGGTCATCTGCTCAAGTAAATATCCTTCATGCCCGTGCAGATAAACGCCGTCAATCAGGAGGGCCTTGGCATCCGCGGCCGCCTGGCCGGCGTTTCTGATAATCTTACGCGCCATGCGTCCGGAAAGAGGCCGGCACGGTATCGAAGGTATGTAAAAATTAGGGTTCCACGAAGCCGATACGGGAAGCTTGAATTTATTTATCAGGCATTCGGGAGAACCCACCCGTCCCAAACCGGGAGTAAGTTGAATGAAAAATTTGGCGCCGTATCCGTGGCAGCGTTCGGCAATGTCCCGCCAGCCGGCGAAACGCGTGCGCGAAGCGTCGATGCGCGGAAAATAGGAAAGGTTATTGAGCTCCGTTACCGTGGGATCCACGCCGTGGCTGATCGGCACCAGGCCGGAAGTGATCAGCCCGACGCCGCCCTTCGCCCTTTCGGTAAAGTACTGAATCATTTTCGTGTTGGGGCGTCCCGTTTCTTCCGCCATGCTAATATTGCCCATCGGCCCCATGACCAGACGGTTTTTTATTTTTACGCTGTTTACCTGCAGCGGGCTGAACATCGCCGTGTAAGGGTAAAGTTTGGAAGTAAGCATTCCTTCTTCCAAACGAGATTTGTCCTCATACCAGGTGCCCAGTTTCTCCACGACTGCCTTCATGCGCTCATGATACTTATTTTCCATAACCTGCCTCTTGCAAATTTTTAAAAGCTGCAGAAAAAGTGTTTATCTTTGTTTAATCCCTTAATCTTCCCGTCCGGGAACAATAATGCGGGACGCCTCCTGGCGCTGCATTTCCCTGGCTTCTTCAATCATGGCCTTGACGGTTTTATCAATGGCCGCGGGCAGTTTATCCAGCGCTTCTTCCAGAGTTTTCGCGTTATCTATGACGCACTGCACCGGAATCGGCCCTTTGGGCGACATAAGCTGGGTCATGCCGGTAAAGATGCGCTCTCTGCTTTCATCAGGCGAACCGTCGATTTTGACCGGCGTCAGGCAGCGGATAGTGGCGAAAGTCAGGTCGGTAAAGGTTTCTTCTTTATAAAGATTGTTTTTATTTACTTTGACGTCGGTTATCTTGATTCCTTCATTGGTATCCATGGGTTGTCTCCTTTTTTGTGGGGTTGACCCCGAAAAACTACGAGCAGCGAAAAACAACAACCCATATTTTCCGGTTTGTTATGTGATTACAACGAAAACCCGGCAGCGTCAAATGGAATTAGGTTTTAAGGATGAAGAGTTAAAGCCCAAAATTTGAGTGCTGAAGGTATTTACGCCTGCGCGCTGAAGTCAACATTTAGAACGACGCGATAGCGTTTATAAACCAGCCGTGACTGCGATAGGATAAATCCGTCAGGTTGTCGGAAAAGTCAGTAAAGTTATATCCCACGCCCATTTTGAAGTTTTTGTTTATGTGACGGTAAACTCCCACCAGGAAACCCATCCTTTCGTCGTGAGCTTCATAAACTTTCAGGCGGCGCGCTTCCACCAGAGCGTCCCATTCGCGAACGAGACGCAAATCAGCGCGTAAAACAATCAGATCTGCTGTGCTCGAATACCAATCCCCCGCAACCTTAGTCGCCCTGATTTCGCCTACACGCAGGCCATATTTAGCACCAACGGAAAGCCACGGGAAAAGATCATAAATAGTATCAATGGAAAAAATATGACTGCGCTGCGCGTAATCGGCAATCACGCCTCCAGAGGTATATTGAGCCGGTGAGGGCACATTTTCAAAATAGGTATATTTAAAAAGCATATTCAGGCGGTCGTGCGTGACAGGACGCAGTGCCGCTCCGGTAACCAGCTCGATATAATTTCCGTCATAAAAAGAACCTTGTGAAGAATAACTGCGGGAAAAGTTAAATTTACCCAGCAGCCGCAAGGAAGGATTTACCTGATAGCCGATGGAATTCTTCATCAGCCAGGTATCACGGTCTTCGATGGTGCCTGTTTCACGCCGGTACTCCAGCGCGCTGGCGTATTTTAAGTTTTTGTATTTATACGCAACGGAAACTCCGCCGGCATAGCGGTCCATGTCTCCGGAAACTTCATCGCTCACCGTTCCGATTTCCGCTTTTATGCCGTAGGTCCAGCGGTCATTGGGAGCCAAATCCAGACCGAACGCCTGTACCAAACTGTTGGGACCGGCGCCATCCGCCCAGCGCGATTCAGAATAAATACGCGCCTGATCGGACAATTTGTAATCTGTGCCAAAAACCAGCGTGCCGATGCGACCGCGATAAGCCAGATCCGGCCGGTCTGTCTCGTTGGTGTAGGTCATGTAAGCGTTGCTGCGGTCATCGATGCGGTAATTACCGGTTAACTTCCCGCCCAGACCGTCATCTCCAGTGGAAATCTCGCCGCCTATTTTAAAACGGGGCGTTACCTGCCAGTCCCCGCCGACGCCGACGCGGTCATTCTTTGGCCGCTCGCCGGAACGGGTTATGGTTTTTTGCCCGAAGACAAAAACTCCCCACGGCTCATAAACCACGGCAGGTGGCGCCGGTGATTGATTTTCCGCGGCCTCTTGTTGCGCATTGCCCGCCGTTTCCGTCTCCGGTTTTGTTTCCGTACCGGTTGGCCGTTGTGTTTTGGCCACCGGGCGATAGTCCACGCGCACAATCGCGTCGGTGCGGTCACCATCCTCGGAAAGGGTTGGGCTGGCATTGGGTACGGTCACCTTGCGGTCATCGGCGCGGATACCCGCGGATACCTTTACGGAATCGGTAACCTGGTGGCCCACCGCCCCTTCCACCGCTTGAAATCTCTGGCTGTCGGCGTCACGGTAATCGGCTTTCACGTCAACCGTTGTTTTGCTGCCGATCGGGATGTGGGCCGAGGCGCCTATCTGTTCCACCTGTTCGCCATTAAATGTCACTTGCCCGGGACCGGAAAAACCACGCTCTCTTTTCTGCCAGTAGGAAGATATTTTGCCTTTTTTGCCTTCGATAACTTCACTTAAATCCAAAGCGCCTTCAACGCGCCAGGCATGGGCGCTGTCGGCGTCAGTGCCGACAAAAGTTCCAAAGCCAAAGCCACCGGTGATCGATGTCATGGTGCCGACACCGGCGCCGCGGGAATGAGCGTATTCCGCCTTGATAAACGTTCCCGGCCGATAACGGAGAATGAAATCGATACCCTCCAATCGCTGCATGGATTGCTCTTCGCCTTGGCGGTAACCGGTAACGCCTAAGCGGATATAATCGCTGAACCAGTAAGTAGCGCGCAAACCTCCCGCCCAGTCTCCCACTTCCGTCAGACCCGGCACGTATTCATAGCTGACAATCAAATAAACCGGATGTCCGTTCAATACGGCTGTTTGCACCAGGCCGGTACCGTCCGCCACCGATGGAAGCGGACTGCGCAGGATAATTCTGCCCTGGATGTAATTGATGTCGTAGTCCTGCGCGGGCGCCAGCTCGCGACGCTCCAGCACCATCTGAGAATCCTTGTCCCTGATTTCCACCCAAACCCTTTCCGAGCCCTGCGTAACATCCATGTGGCGCAGGTAATAGAGCGACCCTCCCGTGCCTCGGAATTCCTCGCGGGAACCCAGCGTGCCCGGCTCGGCGGCAAAAACGTTGACAAATAATTTACGCTCGCCGTATTTGGTGACGGCGTCTGGCTTAAACACCAGATTCGCGCCGTAGAGACCACGGCTATACTGCGTCAATTCCGTGCCCGTCCATTGCGTCTGGAAATTACCCCACATGATATGAGAATCTCCTTTTTCCAGTTTGACGTAGAATTTTCCCTGCGTGGGCGCGTCATCAACAATCGTGCTGTCGTCACCGTAAACGGGATAATACCTGTCCGGATCGATGCGGCGCAAAAGATAGCTGGGGTCTTTGGAGTCAAAATTGCTGAAAAGATCCTTGAGCGGCCGTTCGCGCGTGTCGGCGCTGGCGGTGAGCAGATATTCGCCCTTGATTTTTCCTTTGAGATAAAATGCGCCGCGGCCGTCGATATATGTTTTGTTATCGTAATAATCGCTTTCATCGGCGGTAACAAGCTTGGCGGGGCCTGAAGTGGAATTTCTGCCCAAAGTCAGATCGGCAATGACGATATAGAACCAGTCATTATCAGGAATGGAGACATTGCGGCGGTAAACCATACCGCGGCCTTCTTTGTCAGTAACCGCGACATCGATGGAATGAGGACCGGAGGGCATAATCTGCCGCATGGCAAATTTGCCGTTTTTATCCACGGGAACCTGCAGCCCCAGCGCGGTCACCTTCTGACCTTCTTTGATTCTGGCGCCATCAATAGTGATGTTACCGCCTTTCACGGGTATATTGGCCAGCACCCTGCTGTTCTCGCCGTAGCCGATTAATTTTTCTCGCTCGGCGCTTTCTTCGTCTTTCTGCGGTTTGCGTGATGCCAGCAAAGTAAGCTCCTTGGCGGCGGTCTCGTCAAACCTTTCCTTTTCATCATACACACGCAACAGGAAATAAAATTTTCCCGGCGCGCCGACGGGAACCTTCCAAAACGCGGCTTCGTTTATTTTCACCGGCACAACGGCAAAAGGTTTTTGCTGTGAAGTTGTTCCTTTTTCAAAAATGCGCACTTCCGCTTTCTTTATCCAGAACGCGTAGTTGGAATAAGTGTAAAAAGGCACCGGGGTGCCGCGTAGAGCGCCGTTGGGCGTTGTCCAGACATTGAGCGCCGGGGCAACCGCCAGAGGATCATAGTGAATGCGGATATCCGCCCGCTCCAGCGCCACATCAGCACAGCGCTGACGATCTGCTTCAGTTAGGCCTTTCCTTAAATCCAGCGGCGCTCCGTCCACGGTAATGTTAAAAGGAACATCTGGATCAAGATCACTTTCACCACAGGCAGATTCGCCTGTCTTTCCTTTAAGAGCCGTCTTTGGCTCATCGTACCAGACGCGGATTTCCACGCGCCGGTTGGCAGCCATTCCTTCCGGGGTGTTATTATCGGCAACCGGGCTCGTCTGGCCTTTTCCGATTACAGCAAGCTGGGGTGATTCGAGGCTGAGCTTATTCTTGAGATAAGCAGCCACCGCCAGGGCGCGCGCTTCCGAAAGCTTTTGATTATCGGCAAATTTACTCTGCAACCTTTTGCTGATCGGCTGATTATCGGTATGACCGGTGATTTCTATTTTTATGTTCTGTTTGCCCTTAAGTTTATCGGCAAGTTCGTCAAGACGGGCTTGCACAACAGAAGTCATTAAAGCGCTGCCGGAAGCAAAAAGCGGCGCGTTTTTCTCGTCACGCATGACCGACTTAATCCGAGGAGAAGCGGAGGGCATCTTCCCTGCCGCATCGCGCATGATCCGGACATCGCTTCCCGATAAGCCCGTGGCCTCGATCAATGCTTTCATGTCTTTTTCTGAACCGGGAGGGTTAGCTTCTTCCAGAGCTGAACACCGATCAACTATCCTGCCGCGGATTTCCGCGGAATTGGAGCTGACCGGTATGGAAAACACAAACAGAAGCACCACCGAGATCGCCAAAAATCGTGGACGCAGTATTTTCATTGTTTTGCCTCCACGATTTCCTCTTCAAAGACAAGGGGCGGACAATTTTTCCCTCTCTTCCAGATTTCGGTCAGCGTTTGTTTCATCGCTTTGATGCGTTTTTTGACCAGACTTTTCTCATCCCTATTCATACGGTAGGCAAGGCGCACCACTGTCGGACTCTCCCGCAGCGTCTTTTCCAGCGCCTGCATTTTTTCCTGCCATTCGCCGCGCAGATTTTCACTGCCTGGTTCGAAAGCCGCATCAGTTACATCAATACGCACCACGCGGTGGATGGCGGCGCCGAAATTCATCTTAGTCATTTTGCCGCGGGTCAGGCGCACAACATAGGGATTTTCCGTGGTCATGCGGAAACCGGAAGGAAGCGTGCGCTCATCAACCTTCATGATGAAGTTCGAGCCGCGATCGGCATGCGGCACCTGCGCGCAGGGAATATGGAACCTTCCCTCAGCGTCGGTGGTAACAATAAGGCCGCGTGCCGTGGCCAATCTCACATTGGCGATCCCCGGTTCTCCTTCGTCCTGATAACCATTGGTGTTTTTATCGTCAAAAACCTTACCGATAACATCGGTGCAGTCAAAAGTTGGATCGGGAATGATGCGCACGGTCGCGGTGGCGACATTCGATACCAACGTATTGACAATATTGTTCAGGGCATAAACCTGATTGGTGTACTCGCCTTCTCCCACCCCGGCGCCGACTACCAGAATCATTGTGAATGTTTTTCTTTCGCCCGGAGAAAAAGTCAGATTGCGCCAGGTTAATTGACGACCGGCGATAACCGGTTCATTCATCACTCCGTTTAATCTGGCGCTGCCGGTACGATACTTAAATCCCGGCGGAATGATATCGGTCACATCAATATTGGCCAGTGTTGCCGACAAAGTATTGGTCATGGTCATCGTATAAGGAACCAAATCCCCTCTCTTGACGTTTACCAACGGCGTTGTTTTAGTGGCGATAATCGCGCCACCCAGTATCGGGTCAATGGGAATGTGGTTGTTTATGACAGACGCGGAAGTACCGGGCGTTAGATCAAAAGACAGATAATATTGTGTTGTTCCGGCGCCGGAAAAAACACCTCCCGATAATGAAGCGCAGGAACCGGGCGCGTGCAGAGGAGTAGCAGTTACCGGCGCGGTATTGCTATTTTGAATCAGCAACGGATTTGGCGTTCCGCCTACACTCAAGGTGTTGGAACAAGATGGAATAATAGAAGACGGGAAGGGCAAATACCCCGCCGGTACGGCTACGGTCAAAGTATATATCCCCGCGGGCGCGGTGGAAAGCAATATATATTGATAAATGCCTTCAACTCCCGTGACCTGGGAAACATTGGCCGAACCGCCGACAAGATGCAGCGCGGGGTCAAAACCACCGGGACCGCTTATGGTGATTGTGGCGCCGCTCACGGGCTGACGCGTCACCGAATTATAAACAATACCGCCCGGATCAAGCGGCAGGCTTTGGTCAACCACATTATCTCCGGCATTCAGAAGAATATTCCTGATTGTACCGTAGCTCAAATCGACGCCAGGCAAAGTGGAAACAGGTATGCCGAAAATCGTATTGCTTGGCGGATAGCGGAAGCGTATTTCATAGCGGTCGGTGGGCACACCCGCATTATTCGGCAACAGATTCGCGAAAGCATAATTGCCGGTAGCATCCGTTGTTGTCTGAGCGATCAGCAAGTAAGAAGAATTGTCCAGCGGATTGTCCCGCTTGATTAATTCCACAATCCATCCCTGCCGGCCGGCGGACGCGCCTTCGTTATCTATTCTGTCATGATTGGCGTCAAACCAGACACGGCCGGAGACCTGGGCGTAAGCGGCGACGCGCTCGCCGAAGTTATAGCCAGTGCCGCTGGCGCCCGCGGGGAATGCCGCCTGTGGAATCAAAAAAGTGTCGTTGGCCGGGGAACTGCCGCCCAGCGAACCGACCGTGTCAATGCCGTCAGCATAACCGGACGGTTGCGTTTCCGTTATGGTGTATCCGGAGGCGTTGGGCCGGGGCAAATCGGCAAAACTATATGAGCCGTCCGCGGCGGTGATTGTTATAATGTTGACCGCGTTTCCGTTAAAATCCGTGCCCGTCAGACTTATGGTTACGCCCTGGATTCCCTGTTCGCCGGAATTTTTTACGCCGTTGTTGTTCACATCATTATAGACGTAACCGGCCAACGAACCGCCGCGTTCGCCAAAAGTGTACCCGGAAGCCACCGTGGTGCCACTCAGCACAATGCCGGAAATGACATCGTTGCCGACTGTGCCACCGGCAGTGCCCGCGGCATCCAGACCGTCAGCCCAGGCGGGAGGCTGCGTTTCCGTCAATGTATACCCTGCCGCACCGCTGGCGGGTAATCCGTACAGACCAAATGAGCCGTCAGCCGCTGTGGTGGTGGTACGCGACACTGAATTGCCGGAAATATCCAATCCGGTCAATGTGATGGTAACATTGGGGATGCCCACCTCGCCGGGATCGCGTATGCCGTTGTTGTTGCTGTCGACATAAACCGAGCCGGTAATGCCGGTGCCGTTTTCGCCAAACAAATAACCCGTGCCGTTTTGCCCAGCGGATACTGTTATATTGCTTATGGCATTCTTTGTCGCGGTGCTGCCGCCAAGTGTTCCGGCGGTATCCAATCCATCAACAAATCCGGCCGGTTGTGTTTCGGTTATTGTGTAAGTCCCCGGCCGTAGGTTGGTGAAACTATAGTTTCCGTTCGTATCGCTGGTTGTTGTTATGTTAACGGCATAACCGAGATCATCCGTACCGGTAAGCGTTACGGTTACGCCGGGTATTCCAGCTTCGCCCGCTTCACGGCTGCCGTTATTATTGGTATCATTGTAAACACTGCCCGCTAAAGACGATGGCGGCAATTCGCCAAAATTCATACTGGCCGCAATACTGCCGAAAACGGGCATTTCAATGTTGGCAATGCGGTTTTTAACGGCCGTAGTGCAGCTTGCGCAAGGGATTCCGTCTATAGTCCCGGGCGTGTCTTTGCCGTCCAGATACGCGACCGGTTGCGTTTCCGTGATCGTGTAAACACCCGCTCTGTGGCCGGTAAATTCATAGTAGCCGGATGCGTTGGTTGTTGTCGCGCGGTTCACGGCAACATCATCGCCGCCGCCGGGCGCGCCATCCGGTCCGTAGTCGGTGCCGGTCAGTGTGATTGTGACGCCAGAAATTCCCGCTTCCCCGCCGTCACGAATGCCGTCGTTGTCCATATCCGCATAAACATAGCCACTCAGCGAGTTTCCGGGAAGTTCACCAAACAGATAACCGGTTGCCGCGCTGTCTCCGGCCAGTTGAATGCCGGAAATTATATCCGTCCCGAGCCCGCCTGCGAAGCCACAGTTTCCTGTGCCGCAACCGGTTCCGGCTGTATCTTTTCCGTCAAAGTAATTGACCGGCTGCGTCTCCGTCAGCGTGTAGCCAGCGGCATTGCTGGGTGACAGATTGTCAAAGAGGAAATTGCCGCTGGCGTTTGTTGTGACGGTAATATCCACCGGACCGTTATACGCGTCTGTGCCCTGCAATCGTAATTGGACATTGGCAATGCCTGTTTCTCCGGCGCCGCTCATCGCGCCGTCATTGTTGAGGTCTCGATAAACCGTACCGGCAATGCTCGATTTCTGCACGTCTACATTTTCGCAGCCGGTGTTGTTTGCCGTGTTGGGATCGACTTCGCTTGTTGTGGCCGCGGCGCAGTTCTGTGATGTGCCGCCGGCGGGGTAAGTAATGACGCGCACAGGAAGAGTCAACGTTACGGCTTTGGTTGTCTCCAGAAGACCGAAATTGCAGCTAATGGAACTGCCGCTGACCGTGCAAGTGCCGCTGGAAGGAGATGCATTATTATTCGTCCAGGCCGCGCCGCTGCTGTAAGGAGGCGCGTTATAAGGAGCGGGCAAAGTCGCCGCAATCGCGGGCGTGATATACTGCATTCCTGCCGGCAGGGTATCCGTTAGTGATGTCTGCTGACTGTCACCGGGGCCGTTGTTAGTGACATTTATTGTCCATAAAAACGGCTCTCTCATCTGCACGGCTGATGACGAAGACGACTTGGTCACGGAAATATCGGCGCGGACGCGCACGGTAGTATTTTCTGTTACCGAATCGTTGGCCGAATTAACATCCGTTTCATTGCGAAAAACAGTCACCGTATTGCTGTAAGTGTCGCTGGTGGCCGCCGGCGCGTCCATCACTTCAAAAATCAGGTAGCGGTCGGCGGCGGCGCCGGACGTCAGGTTTACTCCCAATTGACAAACAGTGGTAAGAGGCACACCATAATCGGAAGTTACACCGGCATTGGTGCATGTTGTGGTTGAAGAAGCCGCCCCGTATGGCGCGTCGGAAACACGCAGAAATGTCACCCTGCGGCCAGCGGGCGGCGTCATGGTATCGGTGTAACCAACGCCAGTGGCCAGAGAAGGACCGTTGTTGCTGACTCTGATACGATAGGAAATTAAATTATCATTTCCGGACGGTGATGATGTGAAGCCCAGCGGGTCAGGACCGGCCGGGGCGGCGTCAGTCTTATTGATCAGAACGTCCAGCGTGGCAGGATTTATTGTTAAAGTGGCGGACTTGGAGTTGTTCCCCCAGTTTGTTCCGTCATATTTCTCGCGCGTGTCGGTACTGATCGTTGCTGTATTATCAAAGCGGCGCACATCAGCTCCCGCCTGCCAATTCGGCATAATTATAGCCGTTATTGTTTCACTCTGTCCGTTGGTTAGAGAACTCCAGTTGCAAGTCAGAACATTACCGCTGGGCACGCCGCAGGAACCGCCTCCGGAAGCAACGGCGGAAACAAATGAATAATTGCAATCCGTGCTGGCGCCGGTGCACAATGCATCGGCCACCTGGACGTTTTGCGCAGTGGACGGGCCATTGTTGCGCACGGTAATAACATAAGTGGCGTTGGTGCCGGCATACACGGAAGAAGGAGCAACGGATTTCGAAACTACCTCTACATCGGCATTTGCTTCCACCGTCACCGTCGCCGAAGCGGTATTATTGCTGCGGTCAGGATCACCCAGCGTGGTGGAGGTGATTGTCGCGGTGTTCGTGTGCGTGCCGCTCTGCAAAGGCCGACTGACAGAAACAGTGAAAACAACATTTTCACCAACTGGTAAAGTCCCGCCCGTTTGCGTGCAGGTGACTGTCGCACCTGTTGTGCAACTGAATGTCGCTGTGGAGGCGGTGACATAATTTACGACAATTCCCGTTGTGGCCGGCAGTCCCGTCACGCGGCCGGGAACGGTATCGGTCATTCTCATCCCGCTGGCATTACCGGGCCCGTTATTGGTAACCGTTATTGTATAGGCAATCGTCTCTTCATCGGCGGCAAGCGTGGTGTCTCCGTTAGAGGTGGTAGCAGACTTGGTAATGGATAAGTCCGGAGAGACAGATTCCTCGGTAGAGGTAACGTTGGCTGTGGCGCAGTCGTTGGCGCTGTTGAAATCGCCTGGAGCCACTCCTGTGTAAGCCGCGCATGCGGTATTCGCAATGGCCCCGACTCCCACAGCGGTTGTGGTAATGGTCAGTGTGGAGCTGTTGGCGTTTCTGGCAAGCGACGCGCTATAAGTACAGCTGATGACGGGTGCTGCGTAAGCGCAAGACCAATTCGCACCCGAAAAGTTCGGATGCGTGTATGTTTCCAGCGCAGTATTGATCGTGTCAGTTATGGTTATGCTCCCAGGCGCGGCGGCGCTGGGGCCATTATTTCTGACGACAATGTTGGTGGTAATTGACGCGTTTTGCGCCACGGGGTTAGGAGCTTTAGTTTTGGTAATAGATAAATCACGCCCGTCGGGAACAACATTGAAATTAACGGTGGCCGAATTATTGGATGCGTTTGCTTCCGGCGTGGCGGAAGTGATTGCTGCGGTATTAGTATAAGGCGTGGTTACCGACACCTCCGGCGCCCTCGCTACGACAGATATATTATTTGCTGCTCCGACATTATACGCGGCGCGCGTGCAGGTAACAATCTGTCCGTCGGGGGAGCAGCTCCAGCCCGCGCCGGATGCGGAAACAAAGACAAAATCATCGGGTAGTGTATCGGTAACGACAACTGTCGTTGCATTGAAAGGACCATTATTGCGCGGCTGCAAGGTAAACGTGACATTTTGCCCGCTGATCGCCGGGCTGGAAGCGGTTTTGGTAATCGCCAGATCTGTTCCCAGCGTGACTGTCACATTGGCGGTTACCGTATTATTATTGGGATAAGGATCGGCGGGAGATCCCGCGGCAATGGTAACGGTATTGGTAACAGTTCCGGTCACCGCGCCGGTAACCTGAGCACGAATCGTTATGTCGGGCAAGGTGACTCCGGCGTTGACCGACGCGCGCGTGCAGGTGACAACCTGCCCGGAACGCGAACAACTCCAACCTGTGCCGGATGCTGAAACGTAAGTAAGGGTACCAGGTAATGTATCCGTTACCGTAATGCTGGAAGCATTATTCGGCCCAAGGTTCTGCGCGCTGATGATCCAGTCCACGGTGGCCCCGGCAACCACGCTTGGCGGATTGGCTGTTTTAGTTACGGCAAGGTCCGCGCCGTTATTTATCGTTGTATTCTGCGAAAGGCTGTTGTTCGCGGGGTTTGTATCAGGAGTTGAAGATGTAACATTTGCCGTAGCGGTAACGGTATCTCCGGTAGCGGCGGTTGTTCTGACGGTTACCATAACAATTTCCGGAAGGCCGCCGGCAAGCGTGCCCAAGAGATTGCCCAAATTACAGGTAACTGTCCCCGGCGTCCCTCCACTATGACTGCAACCGGTTCCGGTTACTGAAACAAAAGTCGTGGTTGCCGGAAGCGGAAGCGTCAGGACAACATCGTAGGCAATATCTGTGGCGCTATTTTCTACTGTTAAGGTATAAGTATATTCGCCGCCGCGGATTGCCGGATCCGGATTGTCCGTAAAATTGGAAAGCTGAACATCCGCCGCAAAAGAAAAATGAGAAAAACCAACCAGCAGGAAAAACAAATTCAGCAGGATAAAACGTACCACCAGGAGCATTTTAGACATTGAAAATACAACTTTCTCTACTTTACTTTATATAATGATACCTTTTTGCTCTTTACGTCCTGTTTTAATCCCGCAATATCCAGCTTACCCCTCCAGCGGAGAAAAACAATTGGACACAGTAACGCAAATACTAGGCCAGAAAAAAATCAAATCAAGAAAAGTATTGAATTTATAATATTTTGATATTAATAGATATTTACACTGTGATTAACAAGATTGCTAATGACCGCCTTGTTAAAAGGCGTTTACGCTGAAAATTTCATCACTTTTTGATGAACAAGCTTCATTTTTTGTAGCTGGTTTTGCGTGAATTATTGCTTTACTGAACAATCTTTTTGTTAGTAACGCCGCCTATTTTTTAAAAACGCCTTCCATAGCGATTTCGACAATGCTTTTGCGAGACGAGGGAAATTCGCGTTCTTGCTGATAATCCGGTAAGTCCTCTTTCCGGCCTGGTCTGCCCACGGCGATCATCGCTTCCACCTGATAGTCATCGGGAATTTCCAAGACTTTTTTTGCCTCGTCATAATCGAATCCCTGCATACCGTGCACAACTAAGCCCAGTAACGAGCCCTGCAGGGCGAAATTTTCCCAGGCGGCGCCGGCATCAAAGGAGTGAGTGCGGGCGTGCTTGTTATTATCGAAAGTGGTTTTGGAGACAACGACAAGCAGGACGGCGGCGTTATGAGCCCAATTTTTATTGCCTTCGGCCAGCAAATCGAAAAAAGTATCCCAGTGTTTTGTGTTGCGCCGCGCGTAAATGAAACGCCAAGGCTGATTATTATTGGAGGAAGGCGCCCAACGGGCGGCCTCAAAAAGCTGAAATAAAACTTTTTCTTCTATTTCTTCACCGGACATCGCGCGCGGCGACCAGCGATTTAGAAATATTTCATCCACATCATATTCCGGCTTGCGGAAATCTCTGATATTCATAATAAGCCTCCTGATTTGGAATGGTCGCTGCGAACGCACGTGAAACAATCGCAAAAAAAGATTGCCACGGTGGCTCACGTCACCTCGCAATGACTTACACAATTATTTCTTTTTGTTTAAATATTTTTTCATCTCTTCCACGCCCATGCAATTAAGACAGTCTTCCCTGGACAGCCACCCCTTGCGCGCGATTTTAATGCCAAAGCCAATATCAAGCAATCCGGCAATCTGATGCGCGTCGGGATTTATCGCGATTTTCACGCCCTTCTTTTTGGCGTAAATGCAGTGGCGCCAATCCAAATCCAGCCGATGCGCGTTGGCGTTGAGCTCGATGGCCTTGCCGAATTTTGCCGCAGCATCGATTATTTCTTCGATATTTAAAGCATACGGGTCGCGCGATAAAAGCAGCCGGCCGGTGGGATGGGCAAGCATCGTGGTATATTTGTTTTGCAGCGCTTTTTTTATGCGCGCGGTCATCTCATTCGCGGGCAGGTTGAAGTTGGAATGAACCGCGGCAATGACAAAATCGAAGCGTGCCAACGTTTGATCATCGTAATCCAGCGAGCCGTCGGGCAGAATATCCGATTCGATTCCCTTGAAAATATAAAATGGTTTTAATTTTTCGTTGAGATTGTGGATAAGCTCATGTTGCTTTTTTATATCATCTATCTTAAGCCCACCCGCGTAAGCGGCGGAGACACTGTGGTCGGAAATGCCGATGTAGGCAAAGCCCATCTTTTTTGCGGCCCGCGCCATGCTCTCCAGTGATTCACCACCGTCGCTGAAATTGGTATGCACGTGAAAAATCCCCTGAATGTCTTTTTCCTCGACCAGTTGGGGAAGCTCATTTTTTTCCGCCGCTTGGATTTCTCCCATGTTCTCGCGCAGCTCCGGCTCGATAAACTGCATTTTCAACGCGGCAAACAATTCTTCTTCATCCTTGCATTTGATATTTTTCTCGCCGCGGAAAAGTCCGTATTCATTCATCTTGAGCCCCATATCCTTGGCGCGGCCACGCATGGCGGTATTGTGCTCTTTGGAACCGGTGAAATGATGCAGGGCGTAAGGATACTCGTCAAGCGTCACGATACGCAAATCGGCATTGATGCCTGATTCTAAAACCACGCTGACTTTTGTCTCACCATCGGCGGTAACAGTTTGCACGCGCTTATAAGAAGTAAAATATTCGGCCAGCTTCGCAGGGTTTTTTGTCGCGGCCAGAATATCGATATCTTTCACCGTCTCGTTGCCGCGGCGCAGTGAGCCGGCAATGTTGATGGACAAAATATTTTTTTCCTTTTTCAGATAATCCTGCAAATCTTGCGCTCCGGCGGCGACTTCCGCATACAATCTTCTTTCCTTATAAACCTTGAGTTTGGCGATACCGGCCAGAATATTGTCCTGCGTTTTTTTGCCGAATCCTTTCAGGTCAACAAGACGGTTTTCCAGGCAGGCATATTCCAGCTCGCCCACGTCTTTTATGCCCAACTGCTCATAAAGCGCGTGAATTTTTTTGGGGCCCAGGCCCGGAATTTTGAGCATCTCCAGATGGCCGGGAGGAACAGAGGCTTTGAGTTTTTCGTAGTATTCGAGCTTTCCCGTCCTGAGCAACTCGGTCAATTTTTTGCTGATGGCTTCGCCGATGCCTTCGATTTCGGCAAGCCTGTTTTGCTTCGCCAGCGAATTGAGATCAGCATCTATTTTTTCCAGATTGCGGGCGGCATTCTGGTAGGCGCGGGATTTAAATGGATTTTCTCCCGTTAACTCCAGAAGTACAGCTATCTCTTCCAGAATCCCGATAATCGTTTCCTTGGTAAGCATTTTCCCCATCGCTAATAACACTTATTTGTACACGCTTTGCCGCCGCAAAGCATTATTTATAATTTTATTGAGGGATTGCTTGACATTCCGGTTTGAACAATATATAAGGCGCGCACCTCTTTGGATGAGCATAGATCAATCTCCGTCCCCATCGTCTAGAGGCCTAGGACACGGGCCTTTCACGCCTGTAACCGGGGTTCGACTCCCCGTGGGGACGCCAGAATAAAAAAGGGCAAACTGAAAACAGTTTGCCCTTTTTATTTTTCCGATTCTATTTTTCTTTTTTCTTTGTCTCTGTTTTCTTTGCCGTTGTTTTTGTTTTTGCCGCGGTAGTCTTTTCCTTAGCCGGGGCTTTGACAGTTTTCTCTTTGTCTTCTTTTTTTGCCGGAGCTTTGGCCGGTTTTTCTTTTGCTTCCGCTTTAACCGGTTCTGGCTTTTCTGCCGGTTTTGGAGCTTCCTCTTTTTGTTCCACGGGTGGGGGAACTTCTGCGGGCTTGGGCGCTTCCATCGTTTTCGGCGCTTCGGTAGGTTGCGGCTGGGTAGCTTCCGCTGGTTTTGGTTTTTCTACTGGTTTGGGCGCTTGTTCTGTAGCGGGTTTTGGTTTGGGAGCCGCCGCTTCCGCCGCCTGTTTGGCAGGTTTTGCTTTTTCTTTCGGCTCCGCCTTCGGCTGCTTTTCTTTTTTCTTCGGCCCCTCAATTAATTTCTGCGCTTTTGCCTGGGCCAGTTCTTCCGCCTGTTTCACATATTTTTCAAATACGGCAATCCTGATATTTGTCTGTCTTATTTTCGCCTTTAGCTTTTTTACCAGAGGATCGCTTTTCGACTTTTCCTCGCCGATCCCCTGCTTCGCCAATTGTTGCAGGCGCGCTTTCAGTTTGGTTTCAAAAACCTGGAGCTGTCGTTGTCTGACGTTCTTGCTTTTCGACGGCATTTTCCCCTCCCGCTAATTATAATAAAATTCCTAATGTGTGCGCTTAAATAGCAATATTTTCCGGCGAAAGCCACAAAAATATTTCAATCAAAAAGGTGGCTCCATGGATTGCCGGTGGCATTGATCTTTGCCAACAAAATTCTGTTTTTCCCCCGCCCCCGTAAGATACGGCAAGTTATTCTTTTCCTATTGCTTCCAGAACACCGATTACTTCGATATGCTGCGTCTGGGAAAACATATCCAGCGGCAGAAGACTGACCAGTCTGTAGCCCTGCTCACAAAGAAATTTCACGTCACGCGCCTGGGTGGCCGGATTGCAGGAAATATAGATTATCCGGCGCGGCAGCACTCGGGCAAGCAAGCGCAAAACAGACGCGCTGCAGCCGATGCGCGGCGGATCCAGCAGCACCATATCCGGCGGCTTTTCCTGTGAGCAGAACTTATCGGCAAGAACATTTTCGACATCACCCGCATAAAAACAAACATTGTTCGCCCCCGCCGCGGCCGCGTTTCTCCGCGCGCACGCGACGGCAGCCTGATCATATTCAATGCCGAAAATATTTTGCGCATAGCCTGAAAGAAAAACAGAGAAAAGCCCGCTGCCGCAATACGCGTCTACCAGCGTTTCTACTTTTGTTGCCGCCGAAAGGCGGCATACCTCCTCGACAAGTTTTTCCGTCAGATAAAGATTGGCCTGAAAAAATCCTTCCCGCGGCACAAAAAAAGTTTTTCCTTGAACCTCGCGGATAATCAATTCATTTTCATCAGCCGCGGCGGATGCGCCCGACCAGATGGCGTATTCAACGGCCCGATGCGGTAAAGATGTTTTGTCCCTGCGTAGCGCGCCAATCCGCGCGTTTATGGTCTCCTCGACAATTTCACAGCGCTCGATATCCACCACTTTCGCGCCCGACACATCCATAAAGCCGAGTTTAGATTTCGCGGCATGCAGCCTTGCTTTGCCGCGGTAATGATAAATCCGCGGTGATGCGATAATCTCTCCGACCGGCGGCGCGGGAATGCCGCCTATTTTTTCAAAAGCATCCGCCACTTGCCTTTTCTTGATCTTAAGTTGGGCTTCGTAATTTATGTGCTGATAGCAACAGCCGCCACAAGTTCCATAGTGGCGACAGAAAGGATCGACGCGCGTCTTTGAGGGGTTAATGACTCTTGATATTTTGCCGCGGGCGAATTTCTTCTTGCGCTGGGTGATTTCGATCTCCAGTTCATCACCCGGCGCGGCAAAAGGAACAAAAACGACAAAATCATCCACCCTGCCCACGCCATCTCCCCCGAAGGCGACGGAATCAATTTTTATGCTGGTGCGGTCTTTACACTGCAAGAATACTTCCCCCAAATGCGCAAATAACACACGGCCTTGCGACAGGTCAATAAAACAAGCTATTTTTCTTTACAACATGGGCTAATCTTGTTATCTAACGCGCCTAATAAATCTATTAAGGAATGATAATGTCCTCCGAAAGAAAATCGATTCTGTGCCCCAATTGCCGCAAGCTGATCAGCGCGGATGAACCAAATTGCCCCTACTGCGGGCTGGCCCGACCCGGCCTGCACAACATGGCCGGCAGTGTTAGAAAAATATTTGTGGTTAATCCCATTTTGACCATCATTTACGTCAATATCGCTTTTTATGTTGCCGCTCTGCTTTTAAATCCTTCGGCAATATTTTCCGGCGGCGGACTTTTTTCTTTTTTGTCTCCTTCGGGGCAAAGTCTTTTTATGCTGGGCGCGACGGGCACTTATCCGGTATTCGGTTTCGGCCGCTACTGGAGCCTTTTTTCCGCCTCTTTCCTGCACGGCGGCATTCTGCATCTGGGATTTAACATGATGGCGCTGTATCAGCTGGGTCCGTTTGTTCTGCACGCTTTCGGTTTTCACCGTTTCTTCATCATTTACGTTCTTACGGGCGTCGCGGGCTTTACCCTCTCGCTTGTCTTCGGCGTCCACTTTACCATTGGCGCTTCCGCGAGTATCTGCGGGCTTATCGGCGCCATAGCCTATTACGGGAAAAACCGCGGCGGTGATTACGGTCAGGCCATTTATAAACAGGCGCTGGGCTGGATTGTCGCGCTGATTATCTTCGGCCTCATCGTCCCGGGCATAAACAACTGGGGGCACGGCGGCGGCGTGCTTTCCGGAGCGCTTATCGCTTTTATAATTGGTTATAACGAAAAAAAACAGGAAACAGCCGGACAGAAACTTATGGCGTATACCTGCATTTTGATTACGCTAGGCGTATTAATCTGGTCGCTGGTATCCGCCGCGATTTATGTATTATCGCGTCTGTAAAAAACAAACAGGATGGCTGAGATGAAAAAAATAACGGCTGGCTTATTTGCGGCAATTCTTCTTTGCGGATGCGGCGCGGCGATCAACCTGCAGGGAAAAGTCGCCAGCGTGAGCTCCGGCAAATTTATTTATGAAGACGGCAACCTGATCACGGAATATGACGCCGGTATCGACGCGACCTGGGCAGCTTGCGAAAAAACGTTTCTGGAAATGCAGGCGCGCGAAGTGCAGAAAGAGAGAAAAATTTCTTCCGGCGTGATCAGAGGAATAATTCAGGATGAAAAAGTCACGGTCAGGGTGCAATATGTGAGCCTGAACAAAACAACGGTTTTTGTTTTTGTCGGCGTGGCCGGAAACCGCATCGCCGCGCGTCTCATTCACGACAAAATCGCCGCCCATCTGGCTAGGCCCTGATTTAAAATGCCTAAAAAAAACAAAGGCAAAAATAAAAATTCCGTGCGGGTTTTTGCCTGGGCATCATTTCTTAATGATTTAGGCTCAGACATGATTTACCCCGTCTGGCCGCTGTTTGTAACCTCCTTTACAGGCGCAAACATGGCTATCTTGGGACTTATAGACGGACTGGGCGAAGCTTTTGTTTCCATTTCTAAGGCGTTTTCCGGTTACCTTTCCGACAGAATAAGAAAAAGGAAGATTTTCATCTGGTCTGGTTATCTGTTCGGTTCGCTTTCGCGCTTAGGCTACGCCTTCGCTCCTGCTTGGCAATGGCTGTTGCCACTTAAAATATTGGACCGCTCCGGTAAAATTCGCGCAGCACCGCGTGACGCGTTTGTCGCGGATATTTCCAACGCGCAAAACCGCGGCGGTAATTTCGGCCTGATGAAAGCGATGGACAACCTGGGTGCTGTATGCGGAATAATCATTTGTCTTTTGCTTTTTGAACAAATCGGCTTTACCAACCTTTTTCTTCTCGCCGCCCTGCCTTCGCTTGCCAGCGCTTTTCTTATTTACAGATATATTAAGGAAAATAAAGTTTCGGATAAAAAGCTATTTGCCCCATTTACCTTTAAGGATTTGGATGCCAACTTTAAATTATTTCTTTTACTAAACTCAATCTTCACGCTGGGCGCCTTCAGTTATTCCTTTTTGCTTATCTTTGCCGACAAAAGCGGCTTCAGCGCTGTTTACCTGCCGGTTTTTTATCTGATAATTACCTTAACGGCAGCGATTTTTTCTCTGCCTCTGGGAAAGTTAGCTGATAAAATCGGCAGAAAAAAACTGATGTATCTGGCCTTTCTTACCTGGGCGGTCATTTGCATGAGCTTTATTTATTCCACTGCCCCTGTCTCTATCGTTTCTGCTTTTGTTTTTTACGGAATTCATAAAGCGGCGCTGGAAACGGTGCAAAAAACTTACACGGCTGAACTTTGCCCAGAATGTTTCCGGGCAACCGGCTTGGGCATATTTCAAATGGCGATTGGCATTTGCGCCCTTCCTGCCTCAGTGATAGCGGGCATGCTATGGGACAAAATCAATATGCAGGCGCCTTTTTATTTTTCCCTGGTAATATCCCTGCTCGCCTGTTGTTTGCTTTTCTTCGTCCGGGAAAGCTACTGCCGTACGCAATAACCCTACTTTTTTACGAGGAGCAATCCCTTGAGGTAGCTTCCTTCCGGATGCCCCAGCAAAACCGGATGATCCGGCCCCGGACCGAGGCGCTCCAATATCTGCAATTGGGCGTTCACGTCGCGCGCCGCGCTCAGCACAATTTTATAAAACAAATCTTCTTCCAGATAATTGGAACAGGAAAATGTCGCCAGTAACCCACCGCGGGGAAGATTTTTAACGGCCTGCATGTTAATTTCCTTATACCCGCGGGCGGCCCGGGGCAAATCCGCCTTCGTTTTGGCAAAGGCGGGCGGATCCAGAATAATCAAATCGAATTCTTCCCGCAGACCGCGCAGATAGGCAAAAACATCCGCCTCGATAACCGGATGATGATCCGGTGAGAATCCGTTTAATTTGAGATTTTTTTCGGCCTGGCGGCACGCGGAGCTAGAGACATCCACAGAAACAACCCGCGTTGCACCACCCGCCGCGCAGTAAGCCGAAAATGCGCCACTATAGGAAAAACAGTTCAAAACGCGCGCACCGGAGCTCATCTCCCCCAGTTTTTCGCGGTTGACACGCTGATCGAGAAAAAAACCGGTTTTCTGGCCGCTGACAAAATCAACTTCAAAGATTTTCCCATTTTCCCTGATGACGGAGACTTCGGTCCGGCTCTCGCCGTAAAGAAAACCTTTCGCTTCACTGAGGCCTTCCAGCTGACGCGAGCGGCCTTCGCTTCTTTCATAAACAACCTGCGGTTTAAGCTCATCCATGAGCGCTTGCAGAATCATGCCTTTTTGTTTTTCCATACCCGCGGTTGTGACCGAAACAATAATCGTTTGGGCATAGACATCGGTAATCAACCCCGGGAACCCGTCTCCCTCCGCGTTAATCAGCCGATAGGCGTTGGTCTGCTCGTTGATTATTTTCTTTCGTAGCGCAAAGGCCTCTTTTACGCGCTCGCTCCAGAAACCCGCGTCAATCAGGGCATCGCACTGACGGGTAAGAACACGGAAAGCTATATCCGTGCGGGGATGAAAAAAACCCAAAGCCAGCGGCCGGCCGTCGCAGTCTCTGCACAAAACCACATCACCCGCCGCTGGCTCTCCTTTTGTTTTTTCTACTGCGCGGGAAAACACCCAGGGATGCCCGCGCCGCAGCGCTTCGTCCCGGCCCTTTTTCAGCGTAATTTCCGGATAAATGCTTTTCGTCATTGCGCGGGAAAAATATCTTTTCCGGCTTGAAATAGCAAGGCCGTTTGTATTATGTATTGACACAGCAAGAAAATAAGATTGCGGAAAAATGGAGAAAAAATGCACGCGGTAATCATGGCCGGCGGCAAAGGAATGCGATTCTGGCCGCGCAGCAGGGAAAAAAAGCCCAAGCACCTGCTGGATATAACTGGCGAAAAGACATTAATTCAACAAACAGTTGAACGCATCCAGCCGCTTTTTGACTGGAAGAACATACTGGTCGTCACCGGAAAAAAGCACGCCCGTGAAGTTGCCAGACAGCTGCCGAAATTATCTGCAAAAAATATCATCATTGAGCCGGAGGGAAAAAACACCGCGGCGTGCATCGGCCTGGCGGCGCTCCATATTCTAAAGAAATCCGGCGATGATATCATGGCGGTGCTTCCCGCCGACCACGCTATCGTTAACGCCGAAGAATACCGCCGCGTTCTGTCCGCCGCGATTAGAGCAGCAGCCAAACCAGATGCGCTAGTCACCATCGGCATCAGGCCGGAAAGCCCGCATACGGGATACGGCTACATCGAGCAGGGAAACGCCCGCGAGACGATATCCGGGAAAGAAATTTTCAGCGTTTGCTCGATTCGCGAAAAGCCGGATGCCGCGCAGGCGCAAGCTTTTGTGCAAAGCGGCAAATTTTACTGGAACAGCGGCATGTTTATCTGGAAGACTTCGTCTATCCTGAAACAGATAGAAAAATTCCTACCTGATCTGCACGCGGGACTGATGAAAATCCAGAAAGACCTTAAAACCGCCCACGCGGCAAAAACATTAGCGGCGGTTTACAAAACCCTTCCTTCCGTCTCCATCGACTACGGCGTGATGGAAAAGGCCAACAACGTTTTTGTTATCCCCGCGTCATTCGGTTGGAGCGACGCGGGTAGCTGGGATACTATTTACGAGCTGATGCCCAAAGACGCGCAGGGAAACGCTGTGGCTGCGGGCGGAGAGGCGATTTTTGAAGACGCGGAAAACTGCCTGGTTTACAGCCCGAAAAAAATGGTGGCTGTCGTCGGAGTGAGGGACTTGATTGTGGTGGATACCAAAGATGCCTTACTGATCTGCGAAAAGGGATCTTCTCAGGATGTCAAAAAAATTGTGGAAAAGCTGGAGGCCGCAAAAAAGAAAAAGTATCTATAGTTTTATTTAAGATAGACTGGTTTGCCCCGAAATTTATCCCTGCCCTTGTTTAATTCCCCGATAATATTGTTAATGGTAACGACTTCATCGTCGAAAGTAATGATCAGCAGGTCATTGCCCTGAAATTCGTATTTTGCCACGCCTTTTACATTATTGAGGATAGTACCTATCCTGTTGCGCGCTCCTCAGGCGGCACAGCCGGGAATGGTCAACTGCACAATCCTTTCTTCAGCAAACGCCACGGCACAGGGAAAAAGCACAAAAACAGCAGTCAAAAAAATTGCGAGACTTTTTTTCATCAACACCCTCCGGAACAACATTGTTTTTAATAATAACGCAATCTAACCGGGCATGCAAATATATTTTCCCGTTGACAGCCACATTTTAATTTGTGATAAAAAGGGGTTAGTTAACCTTTGCGAAATATTATATGCCCATTTCTTCCAAACAACCGTTTATTTTGGCTTCCGCTTCGCCGCGACGCAAACAATTGCTGAAAGAAGTCGGCTTAAAATTTAAAACCGTTCCCGCGCAAATTGCCGAAGATTATCTCGCCGGGGAAACACCCCGGCAGCATGTCCGGAGACTGGCGCGCAGCAAAGCCCTGATTGTCGCCGCTAAATATCCCGATGCCTGGGTGCTGGGCGCGGATACCATTGTGGTTATTGACGGACAGATACTTGGAAAGCCGAAAAACAAAGCGCAGGCAAAAAAAATGCTGCAGGCGCTGAGCGGGCGGACACACAAAGTTTATACGGGCTTTACCATCACGCGCAAAACCGCTTCAGTATGTCAAACGAGAATTATCAAATCGGACGTGCGCTTTAAAAATATCAGCGCGCCGGAGCTCATCTGGTATGTCGCCAGCAAAGAGCCATATGACAAGGCCGGGGGTTACGCGGCGCAGGGAAAGGGAGCGTCTTTTATAAAATCGATCGGCGGCTCCTATACCAATGTCATCGGCCTACCCCTTTGCGAAGTCTTAGAAGAAATGATAAAATTAAAAATTATCGACTTCAGGTAAGATAAACATGGCTGAAGATATCGCGGCAAATATCCGTAGAATCAGAGAGCGTATCGCTCAGGCGGCGGCGCGGGCCGGGCGCGTTCCCGATGATATAAAATTGATGGCCGTAACCAAAACAGTCAGCCCGGAACGCGCCAGGGAAGCAATAAACGCCGGCATTGATCTTTTCGGCGAAAATTACGTGCAGGAAGCCAAAGGAAAAATCGCTGCGCTGGGAAAAAACGTGAAATGGCACATGATCGGACACCTGCAGACAAACAAAGCAAAATACGTGGTGCGTCTTTTTGACTGCGTGCAGTCTGTGGACCGCATTGAGCTGGCGCGGGAACTGGACAAAAGAGCGCGCCTGGCTGGATGCAAACTTAACGTGCTGATTGAAGTCAATGTCAGCGGTGAACAAAGCAAAAGCGGCGTGGGAGCCGCGGACGCGCCGCTGCTGGCGAAAAACGTCGCCTCCCTGGAAAATATTTCCGTGTGCGGCCTGATGACCATGCCGCCTTACTTTGAAAATCCGGAAGAAGCGCGGCCGTATTTCCGCGCCTTGCGGGAGCTTGCCGCGCAGATTGACCGCGCGGGCATTCCCGGCGTTTCGATGAAGGAGCTTTCCATGGGCATGACGGATGATTTTGAAGTGGCCATTGAAGAAGGGGCGACTATTGTGCGCGTCGGTCGCGCCATTTTCGGCGACCGCCGTTAACATTCCGGCGTCTACATTTCCACCGCGGAAGATTGCCTGGCTGCCGACAGGGAATTTTCTTCCTGCAAAAAAGCTTTCTTGCCTTCGGTCTTGTATATTCTCAGACAGGCGTCCACAACATCGCTATCGTAAAGCGAACCTTTAAATTTGATGATTTCTTCCATCGCCACATCAACACCCAGAGCGGGACGGTATGGCCGATGCGATGCCATGGCTTCGATCACATCTGCGGTAGCGATGATACGCGCTTCCAGCAGGATATTTTCGCCCTTCAAGCCCAGCGGATAGCCGGAACCGTCGATTCTTTCATGATGCTGTAAAATGATATCGGCTACCGGGTAAGGAAAATCAATCGTCTTTAAAATATCATAGGCGACGCGACAGTGTGTCTTGATTATCTCCATTTCCAGATCCGTCAAGCGGCCGGGTTTGGTAAGAATTTCCGAGGGCACGGATATTTTACCGATATCATGCAAAGTCGCGGCAATGTGAATCGCCTCAATTTTCTGCTCGGGCAAGCCCATTTCCCTGGCAATCCGGCAGGATATTTTCGCCACCATAACTTCATGGCCGGAAGTGTAGGGGTCGCGCGTTTCGACAATCTTGGACATTGTCTTGACAGTGCCATCCAGAATCACCTGCGACCTTTCATAACTTGCCTTGAGCTCCTCGGCTTTGGCCAAAAGATCGCTGGTTTTCTGTCTGACTTTTTCTTCCAGCGTCTTGTTCAGATTCAGAAGCTCTTCATTTTGCCTTTTGATCAGCTCGACAAGGCGCCTGTTCTCCATCAGCAGTTCGGATTTGTAAAGAGACTGCTTGATATGCGCGAGAAGTTCTTCCTCACGCCAGGGTTTGGTAAAATAAAGGTGAATGCCGCCTTTGTTGATGGCGTCGATAATCGCGTCCGTGTCGGCATAGCCCGTCAGCAGGATGCGCACTGCATCGGGAAAGATTTCCTTGGCCGCGGCAAAAAATTGCACGCCGTTCATCACCGGCATTCTTTGGTCGGAGATAATTAAAGAAAAAGGTTTTTGCGCGTTGCGCAGCTTGGCGAGCCCCTCTTTCCCGTCGCTGGCCGTGTGAATATCATAATCTTCATCGGCAAGAATCCTTCGGAAGGCGTTGAGAATGGATTCTTCATCATCGACGATCAGTATCGAATGTCTGTGTTTCAAAGGCTCTGTCTGAGGCACGTTCATTTTTGGCTTACCTTGTCAGCGACACGTATCATTTTCTACTTTTCGGGCATCAATGTCAAGGTTTATGGAGGATGAACTTTTTCAGATGCATGCGGATTAATCAGGCCCCGCGAAAAAGGCAAAAAATATGCATTGTCGTTATGCCGCCAGTATTTTTTTTAAAAAACGGCCGGTTACCGAGTTTTCCTCATTCGCCACTTCTTGCACCGTGCCGGACGCGATAATCCGGCCGCCGCCCGGACCTCCTTCCGGCCCCAAATCAATAATGTAATCGGCGCATTTAATAACATCAAGATTATGCTCGATGACGACCATCGTGTTGCCCATATCCACCAGCCTGTTGAGAACATCGAGCAACTTCTGGATATCCGCGAAATGCAGGCCGATGGTCGGCTCGTCAAGGATATACAGGGTATTGCTGTTCGCTTTTTTGCCCAGCTCCCTCGCCAGTTTGATTCTTTGCGCCTCGCCGCCGGACAAGGTGGTCGCCGACTGCCCCAGCCGGATGTATCCCAAACCTACATCGAAGAGCAGTTGCAGGTGCGCTTTAATCGCCGGAATGTTGGAGAAAAAAGCGAGCGCCTGGTTTACGGTCATATCCAGAACATCGGCGATGCTTTTATCCTTATATTTAATATCCAGAGTGTCGGCGTTAAATCTTTTGCCGCGACAGACATCACAGGTCACATAAACATCCGGCAAAAAATGCATCTCTATTTTTATCAAGCCGTTGCCTTCGCACGCCTCGCAACGACCACCCTTGACGTTAAAACTGAAGCGGCCGGGCTTATACCCGCGCATCTTCGCCTCCGGCAGGGAAGTGAACAAATCACGGATGAAAGAAAATACGCCGGTGTAAGTTGCCGGGTTGGAACGAGGCGTGCGCCCGATCGGCTGCTGATTTATCAGGATGACTCTTTCGATATCACCCAGATCCCGGACTCTTCTGATCTTGCCCATGGATCCGCGATGCTGATTTAAGCGCCGCGCCACGACTTTGTAAAGAGTTTCGATGACCATCGTGCTCTTGCCCGAACCGGAAACTCCCGTCACCGCCGTAAAAACACCCACGGGAATTTTTATATTAATATTTTTGAGATTGTTTTCGCAGGCCCCCTCCAAAATGATGTGGCGGCCGTTGCTGAGGCGCCTTTTCGCGGGGATTTCAATAGACTCTTTTCCGGAAAGATATCTGCCGGTGAGCGATTGCTCGCTTGCCAGTATTTCCCGCGGCGTGCCCTGAAAAACAACTTCGCCGCCCTGCGTGCCTGCTCCCGGCCCCATATCCACGATATGGTCGCATGCCGCCATCATCTCCGCATCGTGCTCAACCACCAGCACGGTGTTGCCCATGTCACGCAGCTTCTTGAGCGTGTCAATCAGGCGTAGATTGTCCCGCTGATGCAGCCCGACCGTCGGCTCGTCCAGAACATAAAGAACGCCCATTAATCCGGAGCCAATCTGCGTGGCCAGCCTTATCCTTTGCCCTTCGCCGCCGGAAATCGTGGCGGTGGCTCGGGACAGGCTCAAATAATCCATGCCGACATTGACCAGGAATTGCAGGCGGTTTTTTATTTCCTTAAGAACTCTTTCCGCAATTAAACTTTCCTGTGGTGACAGTTGCATGTTTTCGAAAAAATCACGGCATTCGCGGATCGACATCCGGCAAAGCTCGTAAATATTTTTCCCGCCCACCGTGACCGCCAAGCTTTCTTTTTTCAATCTCGCTCCTTTACAGGTTTCACAATCGCTCAAATCAATATATTGCGACAAATCGTTGCGCACGGCGGTTGAAGCCGTCTCCCGCCAGCGGCGCTCCAGTTGCTTTACCGCTCCCTCAAAAGGGCGATAGGTAAAATATCTCTTGTCCGACTGGTCGTAATAAAATTTTATGCTTTCCTCGCCCGAGCCGTACAGAAGGACATTCTGAATTTTCGCGGAAAGCTTATTGAAAGGCGTATTGATATCGAAACCATAATGCCGGGACAAAGCGTCGAGCATGCTGAAATAATAAACGGAACTGCGCGCAGCCCAGGGCGCGATTGCCCCTTCGCGCAGGGAAAGTCCGGGATCCGGCACCACAAGGTCAACGGCGAAGCGCATGCGCGAACCCAAACCATTGCAATCCGGACAGGCGCCGTAGGGGCTGTTAAAGGAAAACATGCGGGGAGCCAACTCGGATACGCTCACGCCGCAATCGGGACAAGCGTATTTTTCCGAATAAAGCGTCTCTTCTCCCGCCGCGTCCACGATGCGCACGAGCCCGTCACCGCGGGCAGCAGCAATTTCCAGGGAGTCGCGCAATCTTTTTCTGATACCATCCTTGAGCACGAGGCGGTCGACGATCAGATCGATATCATGGCGTTTATTTTTGCTTAGCGCGATTTCCTCGGCCAGATCGTGCACCTCGCCATTAATGCGTACGCGGGCGAAACCTTCCTTCTGCAGCTTTTTCAGTTCTTTTTGAAATTCGCCTTTCTTGCCGCGCGCGATCGGCGCCATGACGCTGAAACGCGTTCCCGCGGGCATCGCCAGTACGCTCTCCAGAATGCTGTCGATAGTTTGTGATTTTATTTCCCGCCCGCAGGCGTAACAGTGACACACGCCGATACCGGCGTAAAGTAACCGCAGATAGTCATAAATTTCCGTTACCGTGCCTACGGTGGAACGGGGATTATGGCTTGAGGCGCGCTGCTCGATGGCGATGGCCGGGGAAAGGCCCTCGATTGACTCCACTTCCGGCTTGTCCATCTGGCCGATAAACTGACGCGCGTAAGTGGAAAGAGATTCCACATAACGGCGCTGGCCTTCGGCGTAAATCGTGTCAAAAGCCAGAGAAGATTTCCCCGAACCGCTTACGCCCGTAATTACAACAAGTTTGTCGCGGGGAATATCAAGGCTGATGTTTTTTAAATTATGCTGAGAAGCGCCTTTGATTCTTATCGCGTTCATTTTTCAGCTCGAAGCAAAATTACAGCCTCACATCGATATGAGCTTTTTTACGGACGGAGGTTATCCATTCCTCATATTTCTTTTCCAGCTTCTCTTCTTCGAGTTTCGCTTTTATTTCCTGCCTGACTACTTCCAGCGGTTTCACGCTGGCGCCCCGCTTATCCAGCACGACGACAAGGTAAACTCCTTCACTGGTTTCCACCGCTTCGCTTACCTTGCCCAAAGGAAGGTTGAAGATGACTCTTTCCAGTTCCGGAATAATCACCCCCCGCTCGATAAACCCGATATCGCCGCCCTGGGCGGCCGCCGCCCCCTGGGAATATTTTGCGGCAATCTGTTCAAAATGCTCACCCGCCAGAATGCGCCGCCGCAGGTTATTGGCATCGTTTTTTACTTTCGCGCGCGCCTCCTTGCCGGCGCGTGACGGATATTTTAACAATATCACCTTAACATGCGCCGCTTCCTTGCCTTCATACTCTTCGCGGTGCTTATTGTAATACTCGCCTATTTCCTCCTCGCTCACGATTATTCTCGATTGCACCTCGCGGCGTAAAAGGCGCATGCGGGTCATCTGGTTTTTGATATCCTTTTTTGCGGCCTCCAGGGTTTTACCCTCCTTGCCCAGGCTTCTGACAAAATCATCCATATTGGTATTTCTCTTCTGAAGCATATCTTTAAGAACAGCTTCAACTTCTTCGTCCTTGATAACGATGGGCGAGTGTGACTTTTTCGCCTCTTGCTGAATCAGAATATTATCAACATATTGCCGGGCAAACATCCTGCGGGCCTGCTCGATGACTGCTTCTATATCCTGGCCCTTATAATTATCTTTGATATTTTTGGCATACGGCGCAAAAGCGGCGTTGAATTCGGACAGCGTAACTATTTCTTCGTTTACGACAATGACGATTCTATCAATGACTTCCGCGATGGAAATCGCCGCGAAAAGAACAGCGCCCAACACGCCCAGAATAATTTTATTGCTGAATTTCACAAAACCCTCCTCTTTCGTCATTTTTGTCTGTTTACTTTTTTCCTCAATACTGTATTTTCTTTTTTAACCACCGCGGCAAGTTTCAACGCGTTGAGCCAGCTTACATAAGCCGCCTCTTCTTTTTGCGCGCGGATTTCCGCAATAACCTCGTCTTTCACTTCCGCGAAGCTTTTTGTTCGTGCCTGCTGAATATCCGATACCTTAAAAATATGAAAACCATAAGGGCTCTGAACCACGGGACTGATTTTGTTGACCGGCAGACGGAAAATAGTATTGTCCAGTGGCTCCGGCATTTCATCTCTTGTTATATATCCCAAATCGCCGCCCTGGCTCGCTTCGGGACTGATGGAATATCTGGCCGCGAGTTTCGCAAAATCCTCGCCGGCGTTAAGCCGCCCTAATATCTCCCGTGCGGTATCCTGATCGCGAACAACAATTTGCGCCACTTTAACCCGCGCCGGCACGCGATACTTATCGCGCTTATCGTTATAATAATCTTCCGCTTCATCATCCGATACCCTGATTTTGGCATTTACATCGACAGCAACCAGCTTCTGTATCAGCAATTCTTTTTTCAGCGCCTCCTGCCATTGCTCATAGCGGATGTTTTGCTGCGCGAGCCGGCTGGCAAAATCCTCGCCATAATCTTTCTTTATTTCGTTTATTCTCTCCTGCACCTCACTGGCGCCCACGGAAATATCTAATTCCTTCGCCCGCAGTTCCATAATCTTTTCCGTAATCATGCCGTCGAGTACTTCTTCTTCGAGGCGACTCATGTAACTATGATCACCGGTGGGAACACCCCCGGACAGCATGGCCATTTTCTGGTTTAGTCTCAATTGATATTCATCCAGGTAAATCTTGGCGCCATTGACTGTGGCCACGTAAGGCCGGGAAAGAAAATCTATTTTTTCGCAGGAACAAACAAATAAGATTAACAATAAAAAAAGTATATATCGCTTACCGCTTCTCGGGATATCGGCGTTTTTTTTCATATAGAATCTTTTACCGGCCCATTTTTAATAATTTCTTTTGTATATATCGCTTATCGTCATTGGGCAAGCACGTTTAGCAGGCAGGCCGCATGATTTAATATCTCCTTCGCGGAAGGCGCGCTAAACGGAAAAAAAAGCTTGCCCTGCGGCGTAAATCGTAAACCATTGATTTCTTTATGCAATGCCTCTATGATTTTTTGGGGCGCAAGAGGCGATGTTTCCCTAAAATGTATATACATTTCCCTGCCGTCATAACCCATTTTTTTGCCGTGCAGCAACTTCAGCCGATTCCTTATTTTAATCACCTGCAATAGATTTTCCGTCGTTTCCGGCAAAACACCGTAGCAGTCAATAAGTTCGCTTTTGATCCGTTCAATTTCCTCGTCGCCCGCCGCCAGAGATATCCTTTTGTATAAAACCAGCCGCTGATAAACATCCTGGACATATTCCTCGGGAATAAAAGCGGAAACGCCCAGCTGTATTTCCGGCACAATATCATCCGGCGCTATTTTCTCCCCTTTCATTTCCCGCATCGTTTTCTCCATCAGTTCCGTGTATAACTCATAACCCACCGCGCGGATATGGCCCGATTGGGAAACTCCCAGTAGATTGCCGCCGCCGCGAATTTCCAAGTCATTGCGCGCGATGCGAAAACCCGAGCCCGGTTGCGAAAATTCCTTCAATGTCTGCAGCCGCTTCATTGTTTCCACGCTCAGCATGGCGCCGGGCGGCAACAAGAGATAGGCAAACGATTCTTTGTCGGAGCGTCCGACGCGGCCCCGCAACTGGTAGAGCTGCGCAAGCCCCAGACGATCGGCGCGATTAATGATAATTGTATTGGCCGTGGGTATGTCCAACCCGGAAGCAACAATCGTGGTGCTTACCAGAACATCGATTTCCCGCCGCAAGAATGAAGTCATCGATTTTTCAATTTCTGACGCTTTCATCTGCCCATGCACAACGCCTACTTTCGCCCGCGGCACAAGTTCCTGCAACATGCGGGCGATGGAGTATATGGAACGAACGCGGTCATGCACGAAGAATACCTGTCCGGCGCGCGTCAGTTCCTTTTCCACCGCTTCCCTGATTACATGTTCGCCGAATTCCAACACGTATGTTTTAATCGGCAGGCGTTCTTCTGGCGGCGTGGTGATGATGGATAGATCTCTGATGCCAACTAAAGACAGATGCAACGTGCGTGGTATAGGCGTGGCCGACAGTGTCAACACGTCAACAAGCGGGCGTAATTTTTTCAATTTTTCCTTGTGCGTCACGCCGAACCGCTGCTCCTCGTCGACGATCAACAGTCCCAAATTCTTAAATTCGACGTCTTTTTGCAAGAGGCGATGCGTGCCGATAAGAACATCGATTCTCTGACTTTTTAAATCTTCCAGTATTTTTCTCTGCGCCGCGGCTCCCTTAAAGCGGCTAAGAACTTCGACACGCACCGGAAAATTTCCGACTCTTTCAGAAAATGTCCGGTAATGCTGCTCGGCCAAAATAGTCGTGGGAGTCAGGACAGCCACCTGCTTTCCGTCCATCGCCGCGCGAAATGCCGCGCGCACCGCCACTTCGGTTTTGCCGAAACCCGCGTCGCCGCAAATCAGTCTGTCCATCGGTTTTACGTCGTCCATGTCCGCGTGAACGTCTTCTATCGCCTTGGACTGATCGGGCGTTTCCTCAAACGCAAACGTCGCGCAAAATTCATCATACAGTTCATCCGGCGGCGCGAAAGATTTTCTTTCCATAATTTCTCGCGCGGCGTAAACCGAAACCAGCTCTTCCGCGATTTCGCGCACCGAATTTTTAACCTTTTCCTTAACCGCTTCCCAGGAAGTCCCTCCCATGCGGTCCACTTTGGGAGTATAGCCTTCCGGACCGAGATAACGCTGAATTCTTTCCAGCGCGTTTACGGGAATGTAAAGTTTATCCGCATCAAGGTATTCAATCACCAGATAATCATTTTCTATTTTTCCGACGGTTATTTTCTTAAGACCGCGATAAACACCGATGCCAAAATCCTTGTGCACGACATAATCGCCTTCTTTTAAATCTCCGAAGGAATTCAGGAAATAAGCTTCCCGCGCTGCCGGCCGCCGGTGACGTGTTTTTTTCCGGACAAATATTTCCTCTTCATTGAGAAAAACCAGCCTCATCGCCGGAAAAACAAATCCCGCGGAAATTTTTCCCTCGCATAATACAAGCGCGGAATCCGAAACTCCCTCGCCAATGAAATCGGCAATCAAGCTCTTCGAAGGCAGAACCCGCAGGGGCAAATCCTGCAAGGAAAGCAGATGGCTCATTCTGGCCACGTCTTCCGGCGTGGGACAAACCAAAAACACCAGCATACCCTCGTTAAGCCATGCCTTAATCTTTGTCGCCACATGCCTCAAAAGAGCATCTTCTCTGATTTCTCCCGGCAGTGGATCCAGAGACGGACTTTCACGACGGGTTTCAAAAACAATCGCCTCCTCCTTTTCCTCATTCCCCGGCAGCAGATCAAAACCGGCAAAATAAATCTGCTGAAAGCGGGCTAAAGCCGCGGAAATTTGCTCATCGCTGAAATATGAGCTTTGCCAAGCCGGATAGAATTTGGCATCCGCCTGTTGCCGTGAAAGCGTCTGCTGAATTTTCTCCTGGGCCGCTTGCAGGGCCGATAAAACGGCGAAAGACTCTTCGAAAATCAACAAAGTATCGCCCGGCAGATAATCACACAGACCCGAAAGCCTGGACGGGGAAAAATTACCAGCGGCGTCTTTTTCTTCATAAAAAAATGGAAGATAATTCGGATTGATCACGTCCGCCGATGAATTTTTTATCATTTCCGCAAGACGTTTGCGCGTATCGCGCGGCAGAGCGAGCTCATCGGCGCGCGCCTTGATATTCCGAACCGCCTGAGCCGTTTTCTCTTTGCTCACGATAATCTGACTGGCCGGTGACAAAACGCAGGAGTCCACCTCATGCAAAGAGCGCTGGGAGGATATGTCAAATACGCGCAGCGATTCTATTTCATCGGCGGACATCTCCAAGCGCACCGGATTTTTTTCCCGCGGCGAAAATACATCAATAATATTGCCGCGCATACTGAACTCGCCTGTTTCCTCTACCAGGCTTACCCTCCTGTAGCCGGCGGCAGATAAAAAAACCGCCAATTCTTCCGTATCCAGCAAATTTCCTCGGGATACGACGCGGGTATTTGCCGCAAACACATCCACAGGTATAATTTTCTCCAGCAAAGAATCCACGCAGGTGACAACCAAGGTTTTCTGTTCGGTCTGCAAACGGGCCAATAAAGCCAGGCGCGTCAATTCTTCTTCTCTGGCAAACGAAAACACATCGACGGCAAAATAAGCCGAGGGCGGATAATAGATAACATTATCTTCCCCCAGAAAAAGTGAAGCATCTCGGGCAAAGGCCCTAGCCTGATCCTCCTGCGCGCAGATAATCAATAAACTGCCGGGCAGCCGCCTAAAAAGCAGCGCCGTCAAAAACGCACGGGCGGACGCTTCAAGGCCGCGCACATTTATCCTGTCCTTGCCCTTGCCGATCGCCGATAAAAGCTTGTTTAGCGGCGGTATTTTTTCTGATTTGTGCGTGCTGACAATTTCTTTCATAGCAGGCAATTTTGTCCCCAGCTTGGCTTCTGGCAGTCTCCTAGCCCAAATGATGGCTTTCTTCAAGGTAAGTTAATTTAACCATTTCTTAAATATTGACAACCTGTATATGTCTGATAAGCTGTGTGTCCAGACTAACCAGGAGATAATTTTAATGATTACCGTAGAAACGGCTCTGAAAATAATTCTGGACAGCGCCCGTCTTATGGGCACCGAGCAAATTCATCTCCTCGCGGCGCAAAATCGCGTTCTTGCTGAAAATATTTTCGCCGGTCGCAATATCCCTCCCGCCGATAACTCCGCGATGGATGGTTACGCCCTGCGCGCATCTGATACCAAAAACGCGACTGAGAAAAATCCCATTCGCCTGAAGATTGTCGAAGATATACCGGCTGGAAAAATCTCCCGCAAAAAAATCGGCAAGGTGCAGGCGGCGCGCATTATGACCGGAGCAATGATTCCCGCCGGAGCTGACGCGGTTATCCGCCAGGAAGACACGAGAAAAGACAACGGGGAAATTATGATCTTTGCTCCGGTGGCTAAAAATACCGATATCCGCTTTGCCGGCGAAGACGTGCGCAAAGGAGAACTGGTTATTTCCAAATTCAGCGTGTTAAGACCAGCGCAAATCGGCATGCTTGCTTCATTAGGCAAAAAAATGGTCAGCGTCTATAAAAAACCCCGCGTCGCCATTATGGCGACGGGCGATGAACTTGTGGATATCAATACCGACCCGCCTCCCGGGAAAATCGTCAACAGCAACAGCTATTCTCTGGCCGCGCTGGTTACGGATTGCGGCGGCATCCCGCTTATTTTGGGCATTACCAGAGACAATAAAAAAGCTCTGGAAAAAAATTTCGCTAAAGCGCTGCGAGCCGATATAATTATTTCCTCCGGCGGCGTCTCTGTGGGAGACTATGATTTGGTAAAAGACATCATGGCGGAAATGGGCAACTCCATGCGCTTCTGGCAGGTCGCCATGCGTCCGGGGAAACCCCTGGCCTTCGGCGACATCAAAGGCGTGCCTTTATTCGGCCTGCCGGGAAATCCCGTCTCCAGCATGGTTTCCTTCGAGCAGTTTGTCCGTCCCTATCTTTTAAAAATTCAGGGTCACAGAAATATCTTCCGCCCGGTGATAAAAGCCGCGAGCGCAGATAACCTGAAGAAAAAAGCGGGGGTAAAAAATTTCCTGCGCGCCGTCGTAAAAAAGAAAAAGGGCAAATACGTTGTCACCACCACCGGCGATCAGGGCTCGGGCATTTTAAAATCCATGGTGGCGGCTAACGCCCTGATTATCCTAGAAGAAAAAGTAAGCAAATTAAAAAAAGGACAGATGGTGCAGGTTCAAATTCTGGATGATTCTTTCTTCCACACGGATTCCCTTGCCGGATATTAAACATCCATTAATACTGCAAAGCGCTTTCTTTTTGCCTGTTGACACACCGCACTTTTACGGCTAGATATTTGCCATGCTTCATAAGGAAGTGCCAAGGTCACTGGTGGGCCTCCTGGACTTCAAATCCAGTGTGGGGCGCTAGAACCGTCCCAGGTGGGTTCGATTCCCATGCACTTCCGCCAATTCATTTTTCAGGAGATACATGAACCATGAAAAAACTACTCTTGTGCGCCCTGATTTTATTGTTTGCTCTACCCGCCTGCGGCAATGCGCAAAATTTGACACCGGAAGAAGCGCTGCGCAAAAACTTTCCCAAAATCAACTTTGAAAGCGTCAAGCCGACGCAGATTAAAGGCATCTATGAGGTCCAATCCGGCAATCAGATTCTGTATTTCTTGCCAGAGGCGGAAGTTATCATCGCGGGAAACATCATTACCAAAGACGGCGTTAATCTGACCCGCGAGAGCAATCTCAAAAGAATGGCGGCAAAAATGGCCGACCTTCCGCTGGGTGACGCTTTGAAAATAGGCCGGGGTAAAACAACGGTCGTAAAATTTACGGATCCCAACTGCCCTTACTGCCGGCAGGCTTTTCAGTATTTTGCCGGGCGCAAAGATGTAACGCTTTATGTGTTTCTGATTCCGCTTTCTCAGGATTCCGAGAGGAAAATTAAATATATTTTCTGCTCCGGCAACCGGGAAAAAGCTTACGATGAAGCGCTTTCAGGCAAGCTGGACGGCAAAGTGTCGCTGGACATTTGCCAGGATCAAAAAACAGATGAATTAATGAATAAACACCGGCAAATTGCCCAACAGGCCGGCGTGCGGGCCACGCCCACTTTCTATATTAAAGGCAAGGCCGTCGACGGTTTTGATAAAAAGATGCTCGAAGATATTCTCGGAAATTAACGGCATCTGTTTCTTTCACGCGCGGAAAAAAACTTTTTTTCAGCTGATCTTCGCTCCGGGCTTTGCTTTGCTATCCAGAGTCAAAAGCGCCAATCCCTTTTCGGCGGAAGCCGCCAGGAGCATGCCGCGTGATTCAATACCCATTAATTTTGCGGGCTTTAAGTTGGCAACCACCACGATTTGTCTGCCGATTAAATCAGCGGGCTGGTAATCCTTGCCGATGCCGGCAACAATCGTCCTTTGCTCGCCGATATCTATTTTAAGCTTCACAAGCTTATTGGACTTAGGAACGAATTCCGCCTCCAGTATGGTAGCCACGCGCAAATCAACTTTGCTGAATTCTTCATAATCGATTTCCGCCTTTGTCGCCTCCGCGGCCGCTTGCGCCGTGTCTTCCACCTTTGTTTTCGGCATTTCCACGCGCGGAAACAGGGATTCGCCGCGTGACAAAGAGGCGCCGGAAATCAAAGATTCACTTTTACCGGTGGATGCCAGGCTTATTTCTTTTGCTTCCTGCAGCCCAAGCTGTTTTAAAATTTTTCCCGCCGTCTGAGGCATAAACGGAAATATCAAAATGGCGACCGCGTGCAGCGAAGAAAGCAAATCACGCATAATGCTGTTCAGTTCCTGTTTTTTCGCGGGATCGCCGCCCATAGTCCAGGGTTCTTTTTCCACAATATATTTATTTACCGCATTGATAAAATCCCAGATAGCTATGAGGGCTTTATGCAAAGACATATCGGCAAAAGACGCCTTGACCTCCGCCACCGCGGCCAGCGCCGCCTGAGTCAGCGCGGATTCTTTCTTGCCGGAGTCTATTGGCGGCACTTTGCCTTCGCAATACTTGACCGCCATGGCAATAACGCGGCTGACCAGATTGCCCAAATCGTTGGCCAGATCCGAATTGAGCCGCTGCACAAAGGCTTCTTCGGAAAAATTGGAATCAAGACCAAAAACCATGTCGCGCAGCAGAAAATAGCGGAAGGCGTCCAGGCCGTATTTATCCTTCAAATCCAGCGGACGCACGACATTGCCAAGACTTTTGGACATCTTGCCTTGCTCGACATTCCAGTAACCGTGAACATTCAGGTGCCGATAAGGTTCGATGCCGGCGGCTTTAAGCATGGTCGGCCAGTAAATGCCGTGCGGCTTCAGTATATCTTTGGCGATGAGATGCTGGGCGACCGGCCAGAATTTTTTAAAATTTTCCCCCTGGGGATAACCAAGCGCGGTTATGTAATTAATCAAAGCGTCAAACCAGACGTAAGTAACGTAATTTTCGTCAAACGGCAGCGTGATGCCCCACTGCAGGCGCGTTTTAGGGCGCGAAATGCACAGATCTTCGAGCGGCTCTTTTAAAAAAGATAAAACTTCGTTGCGGTATCTTTCCGGGCGAATAAATTCAGGATTGTCTTTAATATGCTTAATCAGCCAGTCCTGATATTTGCTCATTTTGAAAAAATAGTTTTTTTCCTCGATATACTGAGGTTCTTTTCCGTGCTCCGGGCATTTGCCTTCGACAATCTCTTTTTCCGTCAGGAATCTTTCACAGCCGAAACAATAGTATCCGCCATAGCTGCCGAAATAAATATCACCGGCGTCGTAAACTTTCTGCAAAATAAGCCGGACAGTTTCGACATGATTTTTATCCGTCGTGCGGATAAAATAATCGTGCGCCACATGAAGCTCCGGCCATAACGCGCGAAACTGAGCGCTGATTTTATCCGCGTATTGCTGAGGGCTGATGCCGGCCTGCCTTGCCGCTTCCGCAATTTTATCACCGTGTTCATCCGTTCCGGTGACAAAATAGGTTTCGCTGCCGTTCATGCGGTGAAATCTGGCCAGAACATCGGCGACAATCGTCGTATAGGCATGGCCGATGTGCGGCGAAGCGTTGACATAATATATGGGCGTCGTAATATAAAAAGCTTGCGGCATATGAACATCCTTATCTTTTTTCATTATATAAAACCGTTATCATCATCATCCAGATTGTCCAGCTCTTCTGTTTCCTTTTCCCCGTCAATAATTTCAGCGTTCTGCTTACTCGCGCTGTCGCTGATCACCTGCCGACCCTTTTTTCCGCTGTAATATTCGTCATGCTCAAACGCCAGACAACACATGAGTCTGCCGCATAAACCGGATATTTTTTCCGGATTAAGCGACATGCTCTGTTCTTTGGCCATCTTGACCGTGACGCGCTCCAGGTTCTGCAGTATCCCGGCGCAGCAAACCATGCGGCCGCAAATGCCCATCCCCTTGGTAATGCGCGCCTCGTGCCGGGCGCCGATCTGCTTTAGCTCTATGCGGGTTTTAAATTTCTGCACCAGATCCTTTACTAGGTCGCGGAAATCCACCCTGCTTTCGGCAGTAAAGTAGAAAATTATTTTGCTCTTGTCGAACTGACAATCCACATCGACCAGTTTCATGGACAGGCCGCGTTCCTGTATTTTTTCCAGGAAAAACTTTTTTGCTTCCTCTTCCAGCTTCTCGTTTTCCGCCTTGATCTGCAAGTCGTGAGCGCTTGCCTTGCGAATAATCTTTTTCAGATTGGGCGGCAGATCGCCTTCGGGAAACCTGCTGACATCAGTTACCACAACGCCTAACGACAACCCATTGTCCGTGCTGACGATAACCTGATCGCCCACGCGCACAATATGATCGGCGGCGCTGAAGCTGTAAATTCTTCCTTCTTTTTTAAACTTAACTCCGACAATATTGGTCAACAATTGCTATCCTGTCAAAATTTAATAATTCAATTTAAATGTCATCGTTTCCAATGTCAATAACTTGTTACTGTTGCGCTCGATGTTTCGCGCCGCCTCTTCCACCAGGTCAATATTACGGAGAATCTGTCCGCCAGAAAGGCGCCGCGCCGCCGCGTCAATCAAAGACAATTTGTCCTGATTAATCAGCATTCGTTCTTTGCCGGTTTCCTTATAAACAAGCGTATCATGAAAATAACTGCCGATTATCTCCAGGGCAAGCTTAATCTTATTCTTATCCTGATTTAAAAAAGATGCAAGGCTGATCATGCCAAACGGCTCGCTCTTTGTGAGAGCGGCGACAAGCGACAGGACTTCCGCGCGAAAAGAAATAATTTCATTGTTATCCATGTCCAGCGCTCTTTTTACGGATCCGCCAGAGAGAGCGGCCAACAAATGCGCTTTTTGCCGTTCGATGTTCATTTTTTCCGTAAGTATTTTAACGACAACATCCAGAGCCAGAGGATTGAAGCGCATATGCAGGCAGCGCGACAGAATCGTCGCCGGCAGCGCGTAAGGCCGGCTGGTAATCAGAATCAGTATATTGTCGACAGAGGGTTCTTCCAGCGTTTTGAGCAGTGCGTTGGCCGCCTGCTCGTTCATCTTGTCGGCGTCATCAACAATAAAAACCCGGCGGGAAGCCTCCAGTGGCTTAAAGGTCATCTGCTGCTGAATCTCGCGGACAGCGTTGATACGGATAAACTGCCCTTCCGGCCTGATTAAAAAAAAATCAGGATGAATATTCTGCCCGATTTTACGGCAAGAAAGGCACTGGCCGCAGCCGTCAGGCACAGCGGACATTTTTTCACAGTTGCAAGCGCGAGCAAACTCCATGGCCAACGCCTTTTTACCAATGGAGGCAATGCCGCTGAAAAGATAAGCGTGTCCGACGCGTTTTTGACTAAGCGCCTTCTGCATGATTTCAATTTGCCGGTCATGGCCAAAAATATCGTAAAAAGACATACGCCAGATTAATTTTTCAATTTATAATTGCGCGCTATGAATTAATGAATTCCGTCAGATGGCGGCGCACTTCTTTTTGGACTATTTGGACATCCGCCGCAGCATCAACCAAGCGAAAACGCCCGGGTTCCTCTCTATAGATACTTAAGTAACCTTCGCGCACCCTATTATGAAAATCTATGTTTTCTTTTTCAAACCTGTCAAAGGAAAAAGCATCCGCCAGCGCATCGTTTCTTTTCACCGCTCTTTGCAAGCCCTTCTCCGCCGGCAGGTCAAAAAGCAACGTCATATCCGGTCTGATGCCCAGAGATGAATAATCATTGATAATTTTTATCAGTTTTTTGTCGAGGCCGCGGCCAAACCCCTGATAGGCGTAAGTGGCATCCGAAAAACGATCACAGAGCACCGTCGCGCCTTTTTGCAGCGCCGGCATAATTTTTTCGCGCACATGCTGCGCGCGCGCCGCGCAAAATAACAATAATTCCGTTTCCGCGCACATAGCAAAATGACCGCGGTTAAATAAGACATCGGCAATTTTTGCTCCGATAGAGGTGCCTGCAGGTTCGGCGGTGAGGAGAAACGGAATTTTCTTTTCCTCCAGATATGCGGCGGCTAGTTTGATCTGCGTGGATTTACCGGAGCCTTCAATGCCTTCAAAGGTAACTAACCCCCGCATCAATATGCCCTCCGTTTTGCGATCAGATTATGCATTATATCCATCAGCCCGGCTAATTAAACAATTTTAAAAATACGCACGGATTTTGTTTTTGTTTTCCAAAAAAGCGTATGGCCAAATCGCTGATATAAGCTGATTTGGCCATTTTCAACAACGCTGTAACTTGACTATTTTTCTTCTCCCGGAATAATTGCTTCCACCGGGCACTGGTCGGCACAGGTTCCGCAATCATTGCAGAGCTTGGGATCAATAACGTACTTTTCCTCTCCTTCAGAAATCGCCCCTTCCGGGCATTCGCCTTCACAGGAACCGCAAGCGATACATTCATCGGTAATCACATACGCCATATCTATTGTTTCTCCTTTTGTAAAAATTATTCCGCAAAGCATTCCTTCACGGGTATATAAAAACCGGCAACTTAAAACAACCCGGCATTTTTACCACTTTCTTTAAAACTGCTAAACGGATATCACCTCTTTGATATCCGGAACCTGGCTCTTAATAACTTTTTCAATGCCCATTTTCAAGGTCATCTGCGACATCGGGCATCCCTGGCAGGCGCCGGTCAATTTAACTTTCACCACGCCGTCGGAACTGACATCGACCAGTTCCACATCTCCGCCGTCCGCCTGCAGGCCGGGCCTGATTTTATCTATCGCTTTTTGCACTTCTTCTTTCATCTGCGTTCTCCTTGTGTAATAAAGTGAACTTCTCAACGGGGCATGTGCCCAAACATATCGTTGGCGACTTTTCTGGCCACGGCGGACAATTCCGGTTTGATCAGCATGTAGCTTTCCGCCCGCTGATGTCCCGCTCTCCACATGAGATGGCCGGTTGATCCTTCATAAAGCCTCATGCCCATGCTTACCTTGGCCACCTTCTTATCCTGCTCTACCGTATAATGCCAAATATCCACGGAAACCAATAAAAAAGCCTCCGCCTTAATTATCTCGCTGATTTTCCTGCTCAGGTACGGATCGGAAAAATTCAGCGTTTTCAGCTTGGCCAGATATTCTTTCATTGCCTCGCGCAGTTCTTCATTATCGCGCATCTGGTTATTGATGCTTTCACTGTCAACGACGGCGGCAAACCATTTTTTGTCCGCCAGCGCCTCGGCAACTTCCTTTTCGACAACCCCTTTGGCTTCCGCGTAAGGGCCTACATCAGCGGCAAAAACAGCGATGCTTCTGGGATGAAAATCTTTCGCCGCGGGATCGACTTGCGAAAAACGCAACGTCGTGCATGCAACCATCAAAAAAACACAGGCGGCGGCGATAATGAGCGTGCGTAAATTTTTACCCACCAGATAAAGACCTCCTTTTTTCTTCAGTGTTCTTCTTTCAGAAAAAAGACCATGCGACAACACATAACCCCGCGATAATATAGACTGTTTCCAAAAGTCCTTCCGTGGCTACCCCCGAAAGTCCGGCCTTTCTATCACAAAGAGTCAAACAAATCCACATATATAATATACAGACTGGTAAAAACAGCGCCAGCGACGAAGTCTTGCCCGCGAAATAGGAAAAAAGCAGCAGAAAAAGAAGCGCCAGCGATATGATGTTTAGGATAATTTTCGTGCGCGGTTTTCCGAATACCACGGGGATGGTTTCCCGCCCGATCAGTTTGTCGCTTTGCATCTCCAAAATGTCCGACATCGCCGAACGGATAAAAACAATTCCAAAAGCGAAACAAAAGGCGATAAACATGGCCGCATTCGCGGAATTTCCCGCGGCCAAGGCCGGCAGCATCGCCGTTACCGCCCCCCACGCCGCGGCCATAAAAATATTTTTAGACCCGGGCAGGTCTTTGAGCCTGGAAAAAAAAATTTTTCCCGGCAGAATTTTCATATTATACAAAACACCGGCGCCGGACATAAGAAGAATAAAAATAAAAGAGAAAAGGCCATTCAGAAAAGACAGCGCCAGCGCGGCAACAAGCGAAAGAATTGCCGCATAGCGATAAAGCCGCGGATGCCGAAGATAAGATTCCTCGCGAAAAGAACTGATAAAGCCGAGCGGCCTAACGCCGATTAATCTGTTGATCACATGCATGCCGTAGACGAAGAAAGCCGCTATAGCCATATCCAGCGTTTTTACCGGCAGGCCTTGTAAAATCGCGGCGGCGGCGCAAAGACAGGCCGCGCCGAAAGCAGAATAAACATCCGTTTTAATCGCCGCCACCCAAAGACTGAACAAGGCTCCCGCCGCTTTGTATTTTACGGCACGCCGGGAACTTATTTTGTCGATAACTTGATCAATAATCCAATTGGGAGTTGAAGCGCCCGCCGAAACACCAATGCGTTCATAGGGCTGCAGGTCAACATTTTCCAGTTCCGCCGCCGTTTCGATCTGATAAGCGGGTGTTCCGGTGCGCGCCGCCAGATCCGCCAGTCTTTTGGTATTGGCGCTGTTTCTGCCGCCAACGATAATCACCGCCTCCATCGCCCGCGCCAGTGAGACAACTTCCGTCTGACGCTCCTGCGTGGACGAACAAATAGTGTTAAACACCACGGCGTCCGGATAAGTCTTTCTTATTTTTTCGACAATTGCCTCGTAATCATCGCTGGTTTGAGTTGTCTGGGCGACGACGCAAACACGTTTCAATGCCGGCAATCTATCCACTTCTTCCAAAGAATTGAGCGCGATGCCGCGCCCTCCGGCGTACCCCAAAAGAGCGTTGACTTCGGGATGTTCCTTATCGCCGACAATTATCAGCGTGTAACCAAGAGCGTTGTGCTTTTTGATGATCGCCTGCACATAACCGACTTTCGGGCAAGTGCAGTCAATTATTTTTACGCCGCTGGCTTTGATTCTTTTTCGCTCTTCAGGAGCGATGCCATGCGCCCGGATAATAAGCACGGCATTTTTTTTATCCTCGATTTCTTCCATATCATTTACCGGCTGGACGCCGCGGCTCTTGAACAATTCTATCGTCTGGGGATTATGAATCAGAGGTCCATAGGTAAATATTTTGCGTCCGGTTTCACTTTGCGTGATCTCCAGCGCCGTATCCACCGCGCGGCGCACGCCCATGCAAAAACCGGCGCTTTTGGCGAGCTTTATTTCCATTAATTTATTTTTTCCTCAACAAAATAAAAAATTCCTTATTGCCCGCCGGCCCTAAAAGCCTTGAAGCGCAACTTCCTTCAACATCCATCTGCAAACTGCTGCCGAAATCAGCTATTTTCCTGATGACACGCTCATGAACGGCGGGATCTTTCACCAGTCCTTTTTTGCCGACTTCACTCTTCCCCGCTTCAAACTGCGGTTTAATTAAAGCTAAAATTCGTCCTGCCCGGTCAAGTAACTTTACCACCGGCGGCAAAACAATTTTCAGGGAGATAAAAGAAACATCGATGGTGGCCAGTTCCGGCGCCTCCTGCAAATGGCGGCCGTCATAATAACGGATATTCTCGCGCTCGATCACAACCACACGTTCATCCTGGCGCAATTTCCAGGCCAACTGTCCGTAACCGACATCGAGCGCATAAACTTTGCGGGCGCCTGCCTGTAGAAGACAGTCGGTAAAACCGCCGGTTGACGCGCCCACATCGAGCACAGTAAGGTTTCGAACGTCCAGCTTGAACTCCTCGAGCGCTCCTCTGAGCTTGAGCCCGCCGCGGCTGACATATGGATTCTCTTCGCCGATAATTTTCAGTTGCGCGTCGGTGGCGACAAGCGCGCCGGCCTTATCCGGATAATCTTCGTTGACCTTGATCGCCCTGGCCAAAATCAACGCGCGCGCTTTTTCCCGCGTGGGCGCGACGCCACGCTCGACGAGCAATTTGTCCAAACGAATTTTGTCCGCGCCCATGTTCCTTCAAGGGTAATAAATAAAAACGTGTTTTAATGCTACTTAATCATTTGCTTGACCGCCCGCACAATGCCCTCTTCGTCAAGGCCGTACTTGTGCCGCAATTGGGCCTGCGTCGCGTGTTCCACAAATTCATCGGGGATGCCGAGACGTTTTATCTGCGCGCCTTTCACCCCTTTTTCGGCAAAGAATTCCAAAACAGCGCTGCCAAATCCGCCTTGTAGAACGTTTTCTTCAACAATGATGATTTTTTTAAAAGACAAAGCTGCTTTTAAAAGCAGCGCGCTGTCGAGTGGTTTTACAAAGCGGGCGTTGATCACCTCCACGCTGATACCCTGAGCGGCCAGTTTTTGCGCCGCGGCGAGAGACGGATAAACGGTCGAACCGATGGCGACAACCGCCAGCATGGAGCCCTTGCGCAGCACTTCGCCTCTGCCGATTTTAATCGTTTTCAGTTCCTGATCCAGTTTTACCCCCACACCCCTGCCGCGCGGATAACGCAGCGCTACTGGATTACCGCACTCCACCGCGGTTTTAAGCATGTGGCGCAGTTCATTTTCGTCTTTGGGCGCCATGACAATCATATGGGGAATAGAACGCAAATAAGAGTAATCAAAAAGCCCCTGGTGCGTCGCGCCGTCCTCGCCGACAATGCCCGCGCGGTCCACCGCGAAAACAACCGGCAGTTTCTGCAGACAGACGTCATGCAAAATTTGATCGTACGCGCGCTGCAAAAAAGTAGAATAAATAGCCACCACGGGAATAAAACCTTCCACAGCCAAACCCGCGGCAAAAGTAACCGCGTGTTGCTCGGCAATGCCCACATCGTAAAAACGCTGCGGAAAGTTCTGCTTAAACTGCTCCAGTCCTGTGCCTTCGCACATTGCCGCGGTGATCGCGACAATGCGCCGGTCGGCGCGCGCCAGCTCAATGATGGTTTTGCCGAACATTTCCGTATAAGTGGGAAACACACTTGCCGAAGACAGGGGTTCTCCGGTATCGACATCGAAAGGAGGAATGCCGTGATAGTCCAAGGGTTTTTCCTCGGCAAATCTGTATCCCTTCCCCTTTTTGGTGAGCACATGCGCCAGCACCGGCCCTTCCATATCACGGATATTTTCAAAATTTTTAATCAGGTAATCCAGCCGATGTCCTTCCAGCGGCCCCACATAAGTAAAACCAAGTTCTTCGAAAAGAGCGCCAGGCACCACGAAAGTTTTGAGCGACTCTTCTACTTGCTGAGAAAGCCGCACAATATGCTCCCCGATGCCGGGAATGCTTTTCAAGAATCCTTTAACATCCGCTTTTAGTTTTGTCACGCGATGCCCGGTCATGATACGGTTCAGATAGGAAGACAAGGCGCCGACATTCGGCGAGATGGACATTTCGTTATCGTTGAGAACAATGATCATGTCTTTTTTGCTGTCGCCCGCCCAGTTCAGCGCTTCAAAAGCCAAGCCGGTAGTCATGGAACCATCGCCGATGACGGCGATTATTTTATCTTTTTCTCCTTTCAAGCATTTGGCCTGCGCAAAACCCGCCGCCGCGGAAATGGATGTTCCGCTGTGCCCCACATTAAAAACATCGTAAATACTTTCTTCCCGACGCGGAAAACCGCTGATGCCGCCCTGCTTGCGCAAAGAGGAAAAACTTTCCTTGCGCCCGGTGATAATCTTGTGCGCGTAGGCCTGGTGCCCGACATCCCAAACAATTTTGTCTTGCGGTGTGTTAAAAACAAAATGCAGCGCCAGCGCCAGCTCCACCGCACCCAGCGAAGAGGCCAGATGTCCGCCGCGCGAGGCCACCGTGTTAATAATCAAATCCCTGATTTCTTGCGCCAGCGTGTTGAGCTCCGCAATCGTCAGCGTCTTCAGATCTTGCGGAAAATTAACTTTCTCCAGCACGCTGTAATCTACTATTTCCGGCTGTTTGACCAAAACAAATGTCCTTCCTTATTTTATAATCTACTTTTGCCTTTCTTCTATATAGCGGGCAATGAGCCGTAAAGGACGCGCGCGTTCATCAAAATCGGCGAGGCTGCCAATCGCCTCCTCTACATGCTGATGCAGTTTTCTTTTGGCTTCTTCTATGCCGAGCACAGAGGGATAGGTCATCTTGCCGCGCGCAGCGTCACTTCCGGTTTCCTTGCCCAACAACAGGCTATCCCCAGTAACATTGAGAATATCGTCGGCAATTTGAAAGGCCATTCCGACATTTAGGCCATAATCGCTCAGGGCGCTTTTCCTGCTTTTTGTGGCGCCGCAAATTATGGAAGCGGCGTTTAAGGAAGCAACAATTAAAGCCCCTGTTTTGCGCCGGTGAATTTCGCTCAAAATATTTTCATCCGGAGCGATTTTTTCACAGAGGATATCAAGAACCTGTCCGCCTACCATTCCGGAAACTCCCGCGGCATATGCTATTTCATGTATAATGTTAAGTCGCTTCTGCGCGGGAAGCATGATTTTCTCCGCCCGGGAAAGAAGCACAAAAGCCTCGGTCAAAAGTCCGTCGCCCGCCAAGATAGCGAGAGCTTCGCCGAAAACTTTGTGGCTGGTGGGCTTGCCGCGTCGTAAATCATCATCGTCCATTGCCGGCAAATCATCATGAATCAGGGAATAAGTATGGATAAACTCCAAAGCGCAGGCCACGGGCATCGCCACGGCCAAATTTCCGCCCAAAGCGTCAACCGCCGCCAAACATAAAATCGGCCGTATCCTTTTGCCTCCGGCGAAAACACTGTAATGGATTGCCCGGTAAATATCTTCCCGTTCGCCTGCCAGGCCGGCGAGATATTCTTGGAGCGCTTCTTCCACCAGGTTGCGTCGGTCCTGCAGATAAGCCTGTAGAAACTCCCGATCTTTTTCAATCACTTTCTTCTTCCTGAAAATTTTTTACCAGCAACGATCCATCCTGACCCATCAGCGTTTCCACGCGCCTTTGCGTTTCTTCCAGCTTGGCGGAGCAAAAACGGATAAGCTTAATTCCCTCTTCGAATGATTTCATGGAATCCTCCAGCGTCATGTCTCCTTCTTCCATTTTTTTTACTATGTCTTCCAGCTTCTGCAAAGCGTCTTCAAATTTTTCCTTGGCCATTTTTTACTCCTGCGATATTTTTTGCACTTTAGCGTCAATGCATCCGCGCGCCAGTTGTATGCTTACATCATCACCGATACGCAGCGCGTCGGCCCTGCGGACAATAATATTGTCAGTCAGGCGCCTGGTGATGCTGTAACCACGTCGCAAAACCTGCAAAGGATTCAGCGACTCCAAAAGCGTCGTGTTTTTCAGCACCCTCTCTTTAAGTAAGAGCAGGCGTCGCCCGAAATGCCCCTGTAAATTTGCACTGATGTTGTTAATTCTTTCTTTTTCTCTTTCTACGCGGCGAAGCGGACTTCTGTGAAGAAATCGCAACTCTAACCGGCCCAGCTCGTTGTAAAGATTCTTTTTACGATGGTCAAAGGATACCTTGAGCCTGTCTCTGAGAACATCGAGGTGTATCTGCCAATCCGCCAGTAATCGGCACGGGTCTTTAATCCTCGCCTTGAGGTCTTCGAGAGCGCCATTTTTCTCCTCCAGATAACGCCTCAGAGCCACCTTCATTCGGGAATCAAGTTTTCGCAATTTTTGCCGCAAATCTTTCCTCTCCGGCACGGCCATCTCCGCGGCCGCAGAGGGCGTGGGCGCGCGCAGATCAGCCACAAAATCGCAGATGGTAAAATCAGTCTCGTGACCGACGGCGGAAATTATCGGTATGGAAGAACGGAATATTTCCCTGGCCACAGCTTCGTCGTTGAACGGAGCAAAATCCTCCAGCGAACCGCCGCCGCGGGCGATAATGATAACGTCCGCCCTCCCGTCCGCGTGCAGATTGCGCAACGCCTGTATAATTTCTCCGGCCGCTTCTGTTCCCTGTACCCGCACCGGCGCGATTATCAGGTCAACAGATGAAAATCTCCTTCGCGTGACGTTCAATATATCTCTGATTACAGCGCCCGTCGGAGAAGTGATTACACCAATTGCGGACGGCAGAAAGGGAATGGATTTCTTGTATTGCTCGTCGAACAACCCCTCGGCGGCAAGCCTTGCCTTGAGCTGCTCAAATAATTTTTGCAGCGCGCCGATGCCTCTGGGCTCGGCAGACTCTACAATCAACTGATATTCGCCCCGCGGCGGATAAACGCTTACCTTAACCCGGCAAACGACACGCAGCCCCTCCTCCAGTTCAAAAGAAAGACCCTGCCGGTAACGTCCGAACTGCCTGAAGTAAACGGCCCTGACCTGGCTTTGCTCATCTTTCAGCGTAAAATAAATATGCCCGGACTGTGGCCGGCGCAAATTGGAAATTTCCCCCTCCACCCAGACAAAACCAAACGTTTCCTCCAGGATATATTTAATGTTATCGTTGAGTTGAGATACTGTTAGTATTTCTTGCACGCGCTTTGGCCTCGCGCTGTGAAGTAGCAAATATTTACAGCTAAAACAAGTTTGATTTTAACACCTTATTAAATCACTGGTGATTGACTTTTAGTCCGCCATGTTCTAATAATCACCCCCAGGAAAAGAAGGAGAAAAAAACAAAAAATGAAAAAGAAAGAACTTCTCAACAAACCAGTACAGCACATTGATATAAAAGCGATTGATGCCGTGGATATCATCAGCGCTATGAAAAAAATGTCTTTTTCCGCGCGCGATCTGGCCAACGCCGCCGATATCTACGACAGCATGCTCAGAGAAAAAAACTGCGTGGTCATGCTGACTCTGGCCGGCTCTACTTCCGCCGCCGGCTGCATGCAGGTTTATGTTGATCTGGTAAAAAACAACATGGTTGACGTGATCGTCGCCACCGGCGCGGCCATTGTGGATATGGACTTTTTTGAAGCGCTTGGCTTCAGGCATTATCAGGGAACTCCGTTTATCGATGATAAATTATTGCGCAAACTATATATTGACCGCATTTACGACACATATATCGATGAAGAGCAACTGCAGGTCTGCGACCGCACCGTTAAGAAAATCGCGGATGATTTGCCTCCCCGCGCTTATTCCTCCCGGGAGTTCATCGCGGAAATGGGCAAGTATCTGAAAAAAAACGCCAGGAAAAAATCTTCTCTGGTGCAGGCCGCTTTTGAAAATGATGTACCGATTTTCTGTCCGGCTTTTTCGGACAGTTCCGCTGGCTTCGGCCTTGTACTGCACCAGCACGAGCGCCCGGAAAATCATATCAGCATTGACTCAGTAAAGGATTTTCGGGAACTGACGATGATAAAAATCAAAGCCGGCACGAGTGGCCTGCTGATGATCGGCGGCGGCGTGCCGAAAAACTTCGCCCAGGATACCGTCGTTTGCGCGGAAATTCTGGGCAATGAAGTCCCCATGCACAAATACGCCATCCAAATAACGGTGGCGGATGTGCGCGACGGCGCGTGCTCCAGTTCCACACTCAAGGAAGCCAATTCATGGGGTAAGGTCGATTCATCATGCGAGCAGATGGTTTACGCCGAAGCGACCACCGCCCTGCCGCTGCTGGCCAGTTACGCCTATCACAAAGGAAGCTGGAAAAAGAGGAAGAAATGGCGTTTGGCGAAAATTTTTACATCCTAATGCGGGAAAAATGGTGGAGATGAGGGGGATCGAACCCCTGGCCTCGGCGTTGCGAACGCCGCGCTCTCCCAGCTGAGCTACATCCCCAACCTTAAAGCGACTTACCAAAAAAACGGTGGCGAGCATATATTATTGCTTAGGCCAGTGTCAAGACATTATTGGTTTTTTCTTGCCTTGACAAAAACAACGGCTTTTCTTTATACTTCCACATACATTTACAAATAAAGACGGCGGCGCCTGTAGACGGGCTAATTTTTAACTTACCGGCTTTATTCACACTATGCTGAAGATAGAGCAGATCTTAATTCCCCGAGGAGAACTATTAAATGGCAAAAATTGACGCTTTCTTCCACCTGATGCACGATCAAGGCGGTTCTGACCTCCATTTGGTTGCCGGTCAACAACCGGCGATAAGAATCCGCGGCGAAATAGAGCGAATAAAATATAATAAATTAACTAATGATGAACTAAAGGTTCTTCTTTATGAAATCACGCCGGAACACAAAATTAAGGAATTTGAAGAAACCGGCGACATCGACTTTGCCTACGAAGTTCCTACACTCGCGCGCTATCGCGCTAATTACTTTCAGCAGAAAAACGGGATGGGCGCTGTTTTTCGTGAAATTCCCAATAAAATTGCCACCTGCGCCGAGCTGGGGCTTCCTTCGGTGGTGGCCAAATTGGCCACGCTGCCGCGCGGATTGGTGCTGGTGACCGGCCCCACCGGTTGCGGCAAATCGACAACCCTTGCCGCCATCATTGATGAAGCCAACCGCCTGCGCAAAGATCACGTTATTACCATTGAAGACCCGATAGAGTTTGTTCATGAAACACAAGGCTGCATTATTAACCAGCGTGAAGTCGGCGTGCACACAAAAAGTTTTGCCGCAGCTCTGCGCGGCGCGCTGCGCGAGGATCCGGATATTATTCTGGTAGGCGAAATGCGCGATCTGGAAACAATGTCACTGGCGCTGGAGGCCGCCTCCACCGGCCACCTTGTTTTTGCCACGGTGCATACAACAAATGCGGCCAAGACGGTGGACAGAATAATCGAAGTCTTTCCCGCCCATGAACAGCTGCAGATACGCTCCACGCTGGCCGATGGTCTGCGTGCCGTCATTTCACAGATCTTATTTAAACGGATAGACGTTAAGGGACGCTGTGTCGCGCTGGAAATATTAATCGCGACTCCCGCCGTGCGCAATTTAGTCCGCGAAGCGAAAACCTTTCAGATCCCATCCACTATTCAGACAGGTAGAAAATATGGCATGCAATTAATGGATGACTCCATTATGGACCTCTACAACCGCGGCTGGATCAGCGCCGACGAAGCGTATACAAAGTGCAACGAAAAATCACGTTTCCGGCAATTTTTAAAATACGCGCCATCGGATTTTACCGAAGCATAAATTATAAAGAGGCCAGCTTATGAGAAAACCGGAAATAGACTACATTCTAACCAGAATGCTTGAATCAAATGTTAATATTTCCGATTTGGTTCTTACCGTGGACAAGCCTTTCCAGGTGGAAGCGGCCGGCCAGTTGGTGCCGGTGGAAATGGAGCCGCCTTTTGATAAACTGACTCCGTTTCAAACCGAGATATTCGCGCTGAATATAATGAATCAGGACCAACGCCTGATTGAAACGCTGGTACGGGAAGGCTCCTGCGATTTGTCCTATGAATTGCCCGGCCTGGCGCGCTTCCGCGTAAATATTTTTTCACAGCTGGGTAATTATTCCATCGTGCTGAGAAAACTGGAATCAAAGATACCTTCCTGCGCCGAGTTGGGTCTGCCGGATGCGTTTTACCGCATTGCGGCAGAAAAAAACGGCATTGTCCTGGTCACCGGCGCCACCGGAATGGGAAAAACAACATCGCTTGCCGCCGTCATAAACGAAATAAACGAAAACAACTCTGTGCATATCATCACTCTGGAAGACCCGGTGGAATACACGCATTCCCAGAAAAGAGCCACCATCAATCAGCGGGAACTGGGCAGGGACTTCGACACCTTTGCCAACGGCCTGCGCGCCGCTCTGCGCCAGGCGCCTAAAGTAATACTCGTGGGCGAAATGCGCGACCGCGAATCGGTGGAAATAGCCCTGACCGCGGCGGAAACAGGGCATCTGGTTTTAAGCACGCTGCATACAATCGACGCCGGTCAGACAGTCAACCGTATTTTAGGTATGTTCGCCATCGATGAAGAAAACCAGATTCGCACGCGCCTGGCCGATTCTCTGCGCTGGATTGTCTGTCAGCGCCTGATGCCGAAAGTCGGCGGCGGAAGAATCGCGGCCTTTGAGGCCATGGGCACCAGCCTGCGTGTGCGCGACATTATTTTGCATGGAGAATCCGAGGGCAAAACCTTCCATGATATCATCCAGCAGGGCAAGGCTTTCGGCATGATCACCTTTGACAACTGCATTGTCGAGCTTTACGAAAAAGGACTGATTACGGAAGAAACGGCCCGCGCCTACGCTTCCAATAAATCCAATGTCGGCCGCGGTATTGACGCGATTAAAAGCGCGCGCGGAGAAAAAACGACGGATTTGAAAAAACTGGAAGTGGACCTCCAGTACGGCAAAGGCAAAAAAGGCGATCCGTGGAAAATATGATTAATTATTGTATCGTTCAAACATCCAAGGGGGAATAAAATGAGCGACGAAACAACAGCCGGAGGAATGGATTATTCCGGCAGGCCTTTCGGGTATCTCAGCCCGGATAAAGACACGGCTATGATCTGCGTGCAAGACAAAGACATCTGTGAATTGCTTATAAAAGATCTTATTAGAATGGATTACGATGTCGTCGCGCCGACAACTTTCAAAGAAGCGCTCAGATACATGCGCTTTCATATATTCAATGTGATTATTGTGGATGAAAATTTTGACACGGATGTCTGGGAAGTAAATTACGTGCTCAATTACATCGCCGAGCAAATCATGCCGGTGCGCCGGCAGACTTTCGTCGTTTTAATCAGCGAAGCATATCCGACGATGGACAATATGCGCGCTTATAATAAAAGCGTTGATTTAATCATTAACAAAAAAGAGATTCCGGAAGCCGGAATCATCCTTAAAAAGGAAATCTCTGACAGCAAAGACTTCTATTTTCTTTTCAAGGAAACCATCCGTAAATATGGTAAATATTAGCTTTATTTCTGCCGCGCACGAATGACTTCTTGCGCCTTGTCCTCGCGTCCCATACCCTGATAGGCATAAATCAATCCTTTCACGCAAGCCGGATTGTCTTCAAAATCCAACGCTATTTGAAAATATCGCGCTGCTTCCGCAAAGAACCGAGCTTTCAGCAGGGAAGTTCCCAAACGATGATAATAAAAGGCCTTGCTCTTGCTGTCGGCACAGGCGGCGGCCTCTTCGTAAGCCGCAAAAGCTTTTTCCAATTCCTGCAACCCTATGTAGCTGTCCCCCAGAAAACAGTAATAAAGAGGATTGTCCTGCTTTTGCGCGATGCATTTTTGCGCCAACCTTATGGCGTCTTGATGCTTTTGCGCCTTTTGAAATAACACCGCCAGTTTAAAGTAAAAATGCTCTTCTTGTTCCGGATCGGTTTTCCCGGCTTGGGCAAAGGCCCCTTCGCTTTCGGCGAAAAACCCGTCGGCAAACAGCGCTTCGCCCCACAAACAATAAAGGGCGGCATCATCTTTTTCAGTTTCGATAATTTTTTCATAGACGGCGCAGGCCTCTCGGGCGCGGCCGGCCTGGAGGTAAGCGTTTCCCAACTCGATCAGCAGGCCTTTGTCTTCGTTCTGCGCGGCGACAGCCTTTTCGCAAATTTTCACCAGATCATAGTATTTTTTTTCCTGCTTATAAATACGCACGAGCTCATCATAGGCAAATCCGGTGAATACTTTTCTTCTTAACTCTATTTCAAAGAGATGATGAAAACAATGAAGCGCTTGCTCTATGTCACCGCTGTCGTAATACGCCCAGGCCAGCATCAGCAAAACCGATTCTTCCTCAGGACAGGCCTCATGGATTTCCCGCAGCAGCCCGATGGCCTGGTTGTATTTATTTTCTTTAAGATAGGTTTCCGCCTGTTCTATTTTTTTACGGCTTTCCATCGCTTTTTAAAATAAAAAGGGGAGAAGAATCTCCCCTTTTGATCAACAACTGCAGGAACCGCAGCCGCCGCCCGCGGGCTGCGCAAGATTTGAAGTTAATTTGAACCCGGAACCCCTGGGCGAGTCGATGAAATCAACATTGATCGGCTTGGCCTGATCATAAATGTCTTTTTCAATGACATATCTTGTTCCCTTTTCTTCAAAAACCTGATCATCATCTTTTGGCTCATCCAGAGCCATTCCCAAAGCGGGTCCGGATCAGCCAATGGAGAGGGTTATTCTTATGGCCAGTGCTCCGTCCTTATCTTTAAGAAAGTCTTTGATCACTTCTGCCGCTTTATCCGTCACGGTAAGCATTATGTTTCCTCCTAATCAACAGCGCAAATACTGTCTTTAATTTTTTGTAAATTAGCCATATTCATTCAATTGTCAATGATATTTTATCCTTCCCCACAAAATATATCATGAAATCAGCCTGTTGGAAAAAACAATAGCCCGCCGGTCTTCGGACTTTGCCGTTTTTTTGCGTTATCATTTTTTGCGCGCTGTCACAACGAAAAGCCCCTCTTGATATTAACAAATTAAAAATGTAATAAGAAACAATAAATTAATAAACAGAAAAGAGATCAGAATGCAATGAATGAAAAGCCGTTTGCGACGTTTCAGAATGTTATTTTCTTTATTCTGCTCGGCATAATCACCATTTTTTTCGGCTACCTCCTGCAGGTTTTTTTCTTTGCCCTATTCTGGGCTGTTTTGATCACCGGATTTTTTTCTCCCCTAAACAAAATAATGCTCGGGAAGCTAAGAAGCCCGAACCTGTCCGCCAGCATTACGCTTGTGGTTATCATCATTTGCCTTATTCTGCCCGTTGGATTACTGATCAGTCTGTTGATTAACGAGTTTATAGAAATTTATAAGGCAGTCGATTCCGACAGAAGCAGGTGGCTGGACAACATTACTTCAATAATAAATTATTTAAATAATCATCCCTTGTTCGCGCGTCTGGATATCAATCATGACTTTTTTACAGCCAAATCGGCGGAGATATTAAAAGCCGTTTCCGAATTCATTTTTAAAAATCTCTCTGACTTTACGCAAAATACCGTTGTTCTGGTCATTCAGTTCGTGGTGATGTTTTATTCGTTATTTTTCTTTTTACGAGACGGAGACAGATTCATCAGCACGATTCTCCATTACATACCAGTGGGCAAGTACCACATGGACACGTTCATCAGTCATTTTCTCAACACCGCCAAGGCCACGCTGAAAATCACCTTTGTCATCGGCGGCCTTCAGGGCCTGCTAGGGGGATTGCTTTTTTATATTACCGGCATTGACAACGCACTCATCTGGGGCGTTTTGATGTTTGGTCTGGCGGTTGTCCCACTCGTTGGCTGTTCATTGATCTGGGCGCCTGCCGGCATCATCATGCTTTTCCTGGGTCACATATGGCAGGGCGTAACGATTCTTGCTTTCGGCGCTTTAGTAATCAGCAGCGTGGATAACCTGCTGCGGCCCGTTCTGGTCGGGCACAATCTGCAAATGCACCCTCTGCTGATTTTTCTTTCCACACTCGGGGGGCTCGCTGTTTTCGGAGTCTCCGGTTTTGTTTTAGGGCCGGTCATCGCCTCCCTGTTTCTGGCCAGCTGGAGACTTTTTCTGGAGCTGCACAAAAAGGAAGAAATCGAATCCTGATTTTTACGGCAATTATTCCCGCGCCCACGGCATAATCAATATTTTTCGTTGGCCGCTTTTTTATCGGGTGGTCTTAAAACATTTTTATCCTTTAATTTTTCCCGGCAAGATTAAATACCGCCACAGCGCGTCGCGGTGCTCTTTCGTCGCGTAATTTATGCCGATGCGGGGAGTGGCCAAAATCGCTTTCGCCCTTATCCTTTTGTAGTCTTCCACCCATAATTTTTCGCCTCTGGTTACATCCCAACCATTCAGCGATTTATCTATGGCTAGCGCCTGACAAAGCTTTGCTGGGCCATCGGCAAGCTTAGCCCCGTGGATTTTCCGTCGCGCCTTCATCTCCTCTATTCCATCAATTGGCGCGATAGCGCGGATAAGCACCGCGCTGGGATTGTCCTCATCCTCCGTGACCAGATTCAGCATATAGTGCATGCCGTAGGTAAAATAAACGTAGGCATGGCCAGCCGCTCCGAACATCACCGCGTTGCGCGCCGTCCGGCCACGATGCGCGTGGCAGGCGCTGTCTTCCCGGCCACAGTACGCCTCTGTCTCCAAAATCATTCCGGCCATCGTCACGCGCCCGATTTTGCGTACCAGCCTCTTGCCTAAAAGAGCGCGCGCGACTATTTTTGTGTCTCTTTCGTAAAAGTCCCTTTTTAATACGCTCATATTAGGCAAGCTGGTGAAAAAAATTTTCGACAAAAGATTGACTTACAACGGATAAAAACAGGCCGCGGCCTTAAAAAGGCCGCGGCCCATACTTGACAATCGATATTAAACTAACTTCAGGAAATTTTTTACCAGATATTCCGCCGTCTGCAGCGCGCCTTTGGCCGCGCCCAGTTTGGTATTGTGGGCGAGACACACGTATTTGATGCCGTTTTCGATAACCGGATCTTTGCGTATGCGGCCGACGGTTACCGTCATGCCGCCGCCTTTTTCTCGATCCATTCTGGGCTGCGGACGAAACGGGTCATCCGTCACATCTATCAGATGCCCGGGCGAGCTGGGCAAGTGCAATTCGGCAAAATCACGTCCGTATTCGGCCATGGCTTTTTTCACGTCTTCCGGCGAACATTTCTTTTCCGTCTGCACGAAGGCGCAAACCATATGCCCATCCAGCACCGGCACCCGAGTGCAAGTGGCGCTGATGCCGAAAGCAGCGTTTTGAATTGTCTTGCCGGTGAATTTGCCCAAAATTTTCTGCGGTTCGCTTTCCACCTTTGGTTCCTCGCCGGGAATATACGGGACAATATTTTCGGTCATATCCATCGCCGAAAGCCCCGGAGTGCGTCCCGCGCCGGACATCGCCTGCTGGGATACCATCACCACCTGTTTCACGCCAAAAGCATCCTGCAAAGGTTTAAGTGAAACAACCAGCCCAGCGATCGTGCAGTTGGGTTTGGGCGAAACAAAGCCTTTCCAACCGCGGTTTTTTTGCTGCACGGCCAGCAGCGGCGCGTGATCCATATTGACACCGCCCACCAGAATGGGTGTGTCGTCTTCATAGCGAAAAGCGGAAGCGGTGCTGATTACCGGGGTTGTTTTCGCGTATTTGGGCTCAAGCTCTTTTGCCGCTCCCGCATCCATGGTGGAAAAAATAATATCAACGGAAGTCGCGTCAAAAGACGCGGCTTCTTCCACGCTCATATTGGCGATATCCGGCGGCAGTTCCTCCGTACACCACCAGCGCGAAGAGCCATTGGGGTCTTTCAGCGCGTCAATATATTTTTTTCCTGCGGAACGCTCGGACGCTACCAACTTCTCTATTTTAAACCAGGGATGCCCGATCAGGCTCACGATCGCCTGCTGTCCGACTATCCCGGTCGCGCCGACAATAGCAATTTTCAACATTTTATTATAACCTCCCTATCCGTGCGCTCAGCACGTTAACTTTATTTATGCCTGTAATCTTTTCTTTGTTTGTTCCACATCCGCGGCGATTTGCTTCTTCAACTTTTCGGGACTGTCAAACTTGACAATATCCCGCAATTTCTCCACAAAAAGAATATTTATTTTTTCTCCGCGCAGTTCGCCTGTAAAATCCATCAAAAACGCCTCAAAAGTGGGAACATAGTCTTCAAACGTCGGTTTGGCGCCGATGCTCACCGCGGCCTGATAACGCTTGTCGCGCCAAATGGCGTATGCCGCGTAAATTCCCGCGGCGGGCAGCAGCTCTTTCTGCGCTTTTAAATTAGCTGTGGGGTAACCCAGTCCCGCGCCTCGTCCGTGCCCTTTTTCCACCGTGCCTTCGATATTATACCATCTTCCCAGCAGGGCAGCCGCTTTTTTTACCTCTCCCTGAAGAAGCATATTACGGATCAGGGTGCTGCTGACAATTTCCCCGTCTACTTTTACAGCATCAATTACCTCCACCTCAAAACCCATTTCGCGCCCCGCGGCCATCAGATAATCACTGGTGCCGCTTTTGCCTTGACCGAACTTATAATCGTGCCCGACAATGATTTTTTTAATGGCCAGTTTTTCCACCAGATCATGCCGGACAAACTGTTCGGCCGTAGTGCGCGAATAATCCAGCGTAAAAGGAATGACCGCTGCCGCGTCAATCAGGCACTGAGCCAAAAGATTCAGTCTTTCTTGAAGCGTCGTAATCATATAAAAAGGACGGATATCCGGATGCAAAATCATCTTCGGATGCGGGTCAAAAGTGATTACCAGTGATTTTGCCCCTGCCTGACTCGCCTCGCCGGCCAGCTTGCGACAGATATACTGGTGGCTCAGATGCACCCCGTCAAAATTGCCGATGGTGACAAACGCCCCGCAAAAATCGCCGGTTACGCTTTTTATACTGTCAAATACAATCATGCTTCAGAGCCGTTTCGTTAATAATCAGCGCGGTAACATAGCATTTTGTATATTATTTTCAAGCTCATTTTATCTTGACAAGAACGGCTTGTTGGGTATAGTGCACTTTTCGCGTGCCGAAGTGGCGGAATTTGGTAGACGCGCTAGGTTCAGGGTCTAGTGGGCGTACGCCTGTCCGGGTTCAAATCCCGGCTTCGGCACCATTCCTATATCTTCAATAAATTAATTGCAAAACTATCCGTTATCGCCGCAGACATAAGGATTTAACTTGACGACAACCGACATTTTTCTTATCCTCTGTCAACTTCGCGACAGCAGCTAAAGAACAAAATGATAGAAAACTTGCTAAGTAATTTTAACGCGTACCTGCAGGGATCGCTGTTCTTGGCGTTTCTTGCCGCCTATATCGGCGGGGTGGTTGTCAGCTTTACGCCGTGCACTTATCCGCTGATTCCGGTTACCGTGGGATACATCGGAGCGCGCTCCGCGTCATCAAAGTTACGCGGTTTTGTTCTTTCTCTCTTTTATGTTTTGGGGCTGGCTGTAACCTACGCCGCCCTAGGCGCGGCGGCGGCGCTAACCGGCAAGCTTTTCGGTCAGATGCAGACCACGCCACTGACTTATTTTCTGATGGCCAACCTTTTTATCATCATGGGACTGGCCATGCTCGGCGTCTTTAACATTTCCCTGCCGGTGCCGCAAAAACTCATTAATGCTACAGGCAATATCAGGAAGGGCTTTATCGGCAGCTTCCTGCTCGGCGCCGCTTCCGGTTTCGTTATCGGCCCTTGCACGGCGCCGATTCTCGGCGTCATTTTGGGATATGTCGCGCTGCAAAGCAATGTGCTTACAGGCGTGGCGCTGCTTTTTGTTTTTTCTTTAGGCCTGGGCACGCTGCTGATTATCGTCGGAACGTTTACCGGGCTTATCGCCTCCCTGCCCAAATCGGGGGAATGGATGAGAAGGATTAATTACATCTTCGGTTTCATTCTGATCGGCGCGGGTGAATACTTTCTGTTTATCGCGGGAACTTTGGCTTATTAAAATTTAAAAAGAGGATATAAATGACAAAAAAAATTATCGTGTATTTCATAATCACTTTCATCATGCTCTTCGGAACGGCGGCTTTTTCCTTTGGCCAGTTTATCCCCAACGCTCCGTTTAAGGAGGAACTGTTGAAGGCGCCGGATTTTTCCCTCAAAGATCTCGAGGGAAAAACTTACCGTTTGAGCAAATCCGCAGGCAAGCCCGTTTTGCTTTTTTTCGGCGCAACCTGGTGCCCCGCCTGCCGCACGGAAATACCGTCCATGAAAGATATTTACGCAACCTACACCCCGCAGGGGCTGGAAATAGCCTACATTAACATCGGCGAGTCGGCAAAGCGCGTCGCGCGTTTTGTTCAGACCAATAAACTTCCCTACCGGACACTGCTTGACGAAAGCGAAGATGTCGCCGATCTTTACAATATTGTCGGCGTGCCGACATTCATTCTGATTGACAGAAAAGGCATCATCATCAATATCAGCCATCGCAGCGCGGATCTTTCCTTGACAAAAATTTTCCCGCCAAACAACCAAGGTGTGAAAAAATGACGGAAAAAAACTGGCTGCAAACATTCACCAGATCGGGCACGGATTTTTGGCTGGGCGGCGTGTGCGGCGGGCTGGGTGAGCACACGCCGGTTCCTTCCTGGACCTGGCGGCTCATTTTCGCCCTGCTCTTTCTTTTTTACGGCACGGGACTGCTGATATATCTACTTTTGTGGATTTTTGTTCCGCCAAAATATCAACCAAAGGATGAACAATGAAACTGACCGACGATATTTATGTTTACGAATGGACAAACTATTTCGACAACAACTGCAACAGCTTTTACATCGGCGGCGAAATCCGCGCGCTTATCGACCCGGGACTGACCCGCTACCTGCCCGACCTGCTTAAACAGATGGCCGCCGACGGTGTCAAGAAAGAAAGTGTACGCTATGTCATTAACACCCATTCGCACCCCGATCACTTTCAGGGTTCGGAGCTTTTTGATCCGGAAACGGTCAAAATCGCCTTGCATGCCAAAGAGCTGGAGTTTCTCAGGGGTGTGGGCTCCGAACTTTACGGTCTTTTCGGCATCACCGTGCCGCAGATGAACATAAACCTTCCCCTGGAAGAAGGCAATATTACCCTGGGCGAGGAAATTTTCAAAATCATTCTGGCGCCCGGCCATTCTCCCGGCTCGATCGGCCTTTACTGGCCGCGGCAAAAAGCGCTTTTTTGCGGCGATGTCGTTTTTCAACAGAATGTCGGGCGTACGGACTTTCCCGGCGGCAACGGCAATCTCTTGAAAAAAAGTATTATAACTCTTTCCCAGCTTGATCTGGAATATCTCTTCCCGGGACACATGGGCATGGTCACGGGCAAGGAAGACATTCAGGATAACTTTAACATTATCATTCAGAATATTTTCCCCTACATTTAATATTTTCCGGAGAAAAAGATTTTATGGCCAATGAAAGCAACAAGGTAATTTACTCCATGATTGGAGTGAGCAAAGTTTACGACAAAAAACCGGTGCTCAAGGACATCTACCTTTCGTATTTTTACGGCGCGAAGATCGGCGTTATCGGCCTCAACGGCTCCGGTAAAAGTTCTCTTCTGAAAATATTAGCCGGCGTGGACACGGATTTTCTGGGCAAGACCATTCTCTCGCCCGGATACACCGTAGGCTATCTGGAGCAGGAACCGAAGCTTGACGAGACCAAAACGGTAAAACAAATCGTCGAGGAAGGCGTACAGTCCATCGTCGACCTCGTCAACGAATATAACGCCATTAACGAAAAATTTTCCGAGTCGATGTCCGATGAGGAAATGACCAAGCTCTGCGACCGGCAGGCCGCCGTGCAGGAAAAACTCGACGCGCTGGACGCGTGGGATATCGATTCGCGCCTGGATATGGCCATGGACGCCCTGCGCTGCCCGCCGGGCGACACGCCCGTGAACGTTCTCTCCGGCGGCGAGAAACGCCGCGTCGCCTTGTGCCGCCTTTTACTTCAGAAACCCAGCATTCTTCTTCTCGATGAACCAACCAACCATCTGGACGCCGAATCCGTGGCCTGGCTCGAGCATCATCTGCAGAAATACGAGGGAACAATTATCGCCGTGACGCACGACCGCTATTTTCTGGACAATGTCGCGGGCTGGATTCTGGAGCTCGACCGCGGCCAGGGCATTCCCTGGCAGGGAAATTATTCCTCCTGGCTGGAGCAGAAACAAAACCGCCTGAAAAACGAAGAAAAAGCCGAAACGGAAAGAATAAAAACACTGGAGCGGGAACTGGAATGGATCCGCATGTCGCCCAAGGGCAGGCATGCCAAATCCAAGGCACGCATCACCGCCTATGAACAGCTTTTGGGGCAGAATCTGGAGCGCGAATCCGCCACGCGCGAGATTTTTATCGCGCCGGGACCGCGCCTGGGCGACCTGGTAATCGAAGCCAAAGATGTCTCCAAATCATACGGCGAAAAACTTCTGGTGGAAGGCATGACGTTTAAACTGCCGCCCGGCGGAATCATCGGTGTGATCGGCCCCAACGGCGCGGGGAAAACTACATTATTTCGCATGATCATTGGCCAAGAAAAACCCGATACGGGAGAAATCCGTATCGGCGAAACCGTAAAACTGGCCTATGTGGACCAGAGTCGCGACGCATTGGATCCCAATAAAACCGTTTGGGAAGCGATCGCCGACGGGCTCGATACCATCACCATCGGCAACCGGCAAATCAATTCGCGCGCCTATGTCGCCCGCTTCAATTTTTCCGGCACGGATCAGCAAAAAAAAGTCGGCACGCTTTCCGGCGGCGAACGCAACCGTGTGCATCTGGCACGCATGCTCAAAGAAGGCGGCAATGTTCTGTTACTCGACGAACCCACCAATGATCTGGATGTCAACACGTTACGGGCGCTCGAAGACGCGCTGGAGAACTTCGCCGGCTGTGTCGTCGTCATTAGTCACGACCGCTGGTTTCTGGACAGGATCTGCACGCACATTCTGGCCTTTGAAGGCGACAGCAAGGTGCTTTTCTTCGATGGCAACTATTCCGAATATGAAGAAGACTACAAAAGGCGATTCGGCGCTGCTGCCAGCCAGCCACATAGGATTAAATACCGACAGCTGACGCGCAGGTAAAAAAGCCAAATTGAAAATCAGCCTTAATTTCTTATTGCAATCAATTAAATTATCTGATGTAAGTAACGATTAATGCAACTAAGATAACAAATAAATCTTTTTTAAGAGAGAAAACAATATGGCAAAAGCAATGACAAAATCACAGTTGATAGAAAAGGTGGCAACCAAGGCAGGCATCACAAAAAAAGTGGCGGGAGAAGTTCTGGAGATAGTTGCCGAAATAGCTTGCAAGGAAGCCAAAAATTCATTCACGCTTCCGGGTATCGGCAAGCTCGTGCTTGTTCAGAGAAAAGCTCGAATAGGCAGAAACCCAGCCACCGGCGAAACCATTAATATTCCCGCCAAGAAGGTGGTAAAATTTAAAGTGGCCAAAGCGGCAAAAGACGCAATTCTCGGTAAAAAATAATTTGCTTTTTTATCACCTCAAGCCTACTCGCCATCGGGGTAGGCTTGATGATTTAAAACCCTCTGCATGCCGCCAATTATTTTGGCTGCACGTTGCTTGAAGCTTAAGTATCCGGAAAAAGTCTTTTCATCCCAGAATAAGTGCGGCTGCTGAATTTCCAGCATCAGGATAAAGCGCATACTTCCGACAAGCTATGGAAGTAAAGATTTTTAGCCTTCAGGGAAATCTGATTTTTCTTTTCTCCGGCTCCGGATGCTGGCGATAAAGAATAGCGACATTGCCGATCAGTCCGACAAGCTCACTGTTCGTCGCGTGGGTAAGCTCAGCGGCAATTTCCTTTTTGGCTTCCTTAAATTCGCCGAATTTTACTTTGATGAGCTCGTGATCTTTTAATGCCAGATCAACCGAGGCGATAAGACCTTCGGTCACGCCTTTGGCGCCGATAATCACCAGCGGTTTGAGATGATGCGCCTGCGCGCGCAGATACTTTTTTGCCGAACCTTTCATAATTCTTACCTTGTCGCTCTCTTTTATCGATGATGTTTCTCTATATATCATCATTTGTCCCTGCTGGGCATTATAAAAAACATCCCATGACTTTAAGACAAAAAGAATACTTCTTGATTTCACAGTATTATTTTGTGTATACCAATAGTCAGAAATATTAACAATTACAGCTCGCCCGTTGAACATCTAGTATATTCAAGCATTTATACCTAGGGAACTCAGGCGGCAGGGACGGAGTAAAACAAGCAATAAATGGAAGCAGCAGGCACAATTATTAAAGATGTAGATGATCAAGCAACAGCATTAACTGAAGCCCAATCAAAAGAATTACTCAAGAATTACGGCGTACCGGTGGTGGAAGAAGCAATCGCACGCACGCCGGAAGAAGCGGCAGCGACGGCAAGAAAATTTGGTTTTCCGATCGTTGTTAAAGGCCTTGGCTCCAAACTCACGCATAAAACCGAACGAGGCCTGGTAAAACTTAATTTATCATCAGAAGATGATATCAAAAATGCCTGTTTCGCCATCCAGCAATCAGCGGGCGCGGAGCTGGAAGGATTTCTCCTGCAGCCACAGTTGCAGGGCAGACGCGAATTTGTCGCGGGGCTTTTTCAGGACGAGCAGTTCGGGCCGGTGGTGATGTTCGGCCTGGGCGGTGTTTTCACCGAAGCTCTGCAGGACGTTGTTTTCCGCGTTGCGCCTTTTGACGAACTGCAGGCGCAATCCATGCTCGGGGAAATTCTCGCGCGCAAACTTTTGAGCGGATTTCGCGGCGAAGCGCCCGCCAACAGGGAACAGCTGATAAAAACATTGCTTGGCCTGTCAAAGCTGGGCGCTGAGCGCTGGGACGTCAAAGAAGTTGATATAAATCCGCTGCTGGTTTCACCTGACGGCCGTGTCACCGCCGTGGACGCGCTGGTGGTGTTGGATAAAAACAATGAAGATGCCGCCAAAAACCGCTTCCGCGAAAGAACGCCACAGGAAATAAAAGAACTCAACGCCGCGCTGGATCAGGCGATGCACGCCAAAAGCATCGCCGTTATTGGCGCCATGCGCCCGCGTGCGCGGGGTTTTCGCGGCATGTTCGGCTGCATCAAGGATTTCGGTTTTCCGGGAAAACTATATCCCATCAATCCGAACGCGCAGGAAATTGACGGCATCAAGGCCTATCCTTCTTTGGTAGCCATAAAAAAACCGGTGGATTTGGTTGTTGTTTCCGTGCCCGCGCCTTTCGTTCCTGACGCGCTGAGAGACTGTGCCGCCTCCGGCAGTAAAAACGTACATATCTTTTCTTCCGGCTTTAAGGAAACGGGCGAACCGGAAGGTCTTCGGCTGCAGGCCCAAATTGAAAAAATCGCCGCGGAAGGCAAGCTCAATGTCATCGGGCCCAACTGCATGGGCTTTTACGTGCCCAAATCGCGCATCGTCACCTGGGTTGCCCCTCCCGAAAAGAGCGGGCCGGTTGCCTTTGTCACGCAAAGCGGCGGGCACGCGCAGGATTTCACCAATTACGCCAGCACGCATTTTGGTCTTTATTTCAGCAAGGTAATCAGCTATGGCAACGCGCTCACCATGGACAGCACAGATTTTCTGGAATATCTCTCCCACGATGAGGAAACAAAAATTATCGCCATGTATCTGGAAGGCGTCAAAAACGGCCGGAAGCTTTTAGAGCTCATCACCAGAATCAACCGGAAAAAACCGATACTGCTGCTCAAGGCGGGACTCACCGAGTCCGGCGCGCGCGCGGTCTCTTCGCATACCGGCTCCATGGCCGGCGGCGAAAAAATATGGAACGCCGTTTTCAAACAAAGCGGTGCGGTGCGGGTGAATTCACTGGAAGAAATGGCCAATGTCGCGGCGGCATTCATAAATTGCGGCAAGTCCGAAGGTCGTCGCGTGGCGGTCATCGGCACCGGCGGCGGCATCGGCGTGGCGGCGGCGGACAGCTGCGCTCTGGCGGGACTGGATCTCGTTTCCCTGCCTGAGGAAGTGACACAGAAACTGCGCGAATACATACCGCCAGCGGGCAACATGATCCGCAATCCCATCGACGCACACGTGCTCTTTACCGAACTCGAGCCCCTGGGAAAAACGCTGGAAATTCTCTCACGCGGATATATCGATATGTTTATTTTCTCCCTGCATATCGAATGGCTTTATAACTTTGATAACGGCGCGCAGATTGAAAACATCGGCAACTACATCGCTCACTCCGCCAGAAAACACGCCCGGGGGAAACCGATTGCTGTTGTCCTGCGGCACTACAACCCGCACCCCCGCTACACGAAAAAACGCGTCCTGCTGCAAAGGATTCTTTGCGATGCGGGCGTTCCCACCTATAACGCTCTGCCGCAGGCGGTGTTTGCCCTGGCCAAACTGGCCCAATATCATGAATTCCAGTCCCGGCAGGCGCAGTACCGGAAAAAACTCTGCGCGCTAAAAAAAGATCAGGATTAAAAACAGATCATACGGGGAAAAAGGCGTTGATCTACGCCACGGCTTTCTTTTGCGCGGCCGCCAGATAAATAAAAAATGTTGTTCCGGCGTTGGCCGTTGATTCCACGGAAATCAGGCCGTTGTGGTTTTTGATAATTGAGTCGCAGATGGCCAGCCCCAAACCGATGCCTCCCCGCCCCCTTTTTTCCTTTGTGGTAAAATAAGGATCGAAGATGCGCGAGAGATTTTCCCGGGGAATGCCCACGCCGTTATCCTTGATAATAATGCGGATATAGTCGCCCTGCCCCAGCGTCCTGATGTTTGTGCCGGTCAGAATGTTTTCCGCGATCAGCTCCACCATACCGCCGTTGGTAACTGCCTCTCTGGCGTTAATCAGCATGTTTTCGATCACCTGCCTGATTTGCACGGCGTCGATTTCCGCCGGCCACAAATCATCGGCAATCGTGACTTTGTATTTAACCTGGGAATCGGCAAACACGTTTTTTGCCGCTTCCTGCAGCAGGGGCCTTAAATCTTCCGGCTTGCGCACGGGATACCCGCCTTGGGCGAAAGTAATCAACCGGTGCGCCAGCTCTTTTGCCTGAAGGCCGGCGCGTTCCGCCACAGCCAGGCCTCCTTCCACGATTTTATCTTCGTCGGCGGCGGATATTTTCGCCAAAAACACGTTGCGTAAAATAGCAGTAAGGAGATTGTCAAAATCCTTGGCCACGCCGTCAGCAAACATCCCCAGTGATTCTACTTTGCTGCGGTGCAGGAGTTCCTCCTCCGCGATTTTCTGTTCGGTTATGTCCTCCAGAGTCTCCACCGCGCCGAAAACGTTACCGCGGGAATCACGCATGGCCGCCGAGGTAATGCGGAACCACTTTCCCTTCTCGCCCAAATCCGGAAAAAATTCCGTCACTTCATAAGCTTCTTCCAACAGGTTTGATTTTGCCCACTGGCCGGAATAAAAATTGGGAATCTGCCCGACTTTGCCATCCAGAATCAAATCCGCCAGGCACGGGCGCGGCTCTTTATAAAAGATTCGCCACTGCTGATCGGTGCCCACAATATCGCGCGGCCTGATGTTGCTGAGTACCTGCAGGGCTTTATTCCAGTAGAGCACTTTATGGTCGGTGGATATCACAAACGTGGGTATGGGGGAGCTGTGAATGATGTTGATAAGTTTCTGTTCGTCGCGGCGCACGCGCCATATCACATACGTAAAACTCACCACCACCATCACCGACAGGGCAATAATAAAAATGATGAGTAAATGGCTGCTCATGATATGACCAACGCCGCGTTTCTTTAGTCAAGTTCGATAGCAAGATTGCGAAAAAATTGCAAGCATGTCGTTTTTTCTTGACAGAAAACGCGCAATAAGTAATTTTATATATGTTATTATTTCTGATACAAGGGGAGAAGTTTGAACAGACGAAGAATGTCCAGGCGAAAAAAATTATTTCTATTGACTCTCTTTGTTGTCTTAATCGCCTTATTTTCCTTGCACCAGCCAATAATAAATCTTTTTAAAAGCAAAACGCCCGCGCCCGCTCAAATCGCGGCAACAAAAGTAATCAGCAACGCTATCGAACAGGGAGACACGCTTTTTTCGATATTTGTCCGGCACGGCCTGCGCACTGAAGAATTATTCGCCATGAAAAACGCCGCGGCCAGCATCCATCCCCTAAGGGAATTGCGCCCCGGCAAGGCATACAGTTTCGTGCTGGATGAACAAAACTCCATCAATTCTTTCACCTACGGCATAGACGATGATACAATTCTGAAAATCGAGCGGATTAACAACGCTTTCCAGGCGCACAAATACGATATTCCGTACGAGCGGCGCATCATCACGATCCGCGGCGCCATCGAAGATAATTTGATTTCCGCGGTGGGCGCGGGCAGAGAAGATTACCTTCTGGCGCTGCAGGTAGCGGACATTCTGGCCTGGGATATTGATTTCAACACCGATTTGCGCAGGGGCGATACTTTTCGCATCATCGCCGAAGGATTGTATCTGGAAGGCGAGTTCAAAAAATACGGCAGAATTTTCGCGGTGGAATTTATCAACAACGGCCAGAATTACACCGCTTATCTTTTCGAGCATGACGGCAAGGCTAATTATTTTGACGCGATGGGCAACTCTTTGCGCAAGGCTTTTTTAAAAGCGCCCTTGAGTTTCCGCAGGATCAGCTCGTTTTACTCCAAAAACCGCCTGCATCCCGTCCTGAGAATATACCGCCCTCATCACGGCATCGATTATGTAGCCCCGGCAGGTACGCCCGTCAGCGCGACGGCCGACGGGACGGTGACCTTTGCCGGCTATAAAGGCGACTATGGCAATCTGGTCATCATCTCGCACCGCAACGGCTATCAGACATATTACGGCCATTTATCCCGACTGGCCAAGGGTATCCACCGGGGGAAAAAAGTGAAACAGGGCGATCTGGTAGGTTACGTGGGCGCTACGGGCCTAGCCACCGGGCCGCATCTGCATTACGAAATGCGCATGGGGCAAAGCCCCGTCAATCCCTTACGGGTAAAGAATGTCGCGGGGGAACCGGTGCCCAAAGCCCTGAGAGCCGAATTCAAAAGAATGACCATTGCGCTGGATAAAATTTTTGTCGCGGCAATCTTTTACGACGTGCGACAGGAAGATAGCAAAAAACATTGTCTCAATCCGGAAATCATTGCTGATTACAAGCCTAAAACAAGGGCGCAAAATCAGGAAAGCTGAAGACGTGTCTTTACCAGAAATACTTTCACCACCCCCGGCAAATAAGTAAATAATTTTGAACATTTAAACAATCAATTTAATCTTTACAAATCGGCGCTATCCTGATTAATATCACAAAAAAGCGAGGGAATATTTTTAATGAGTAAAGCAAAATTGCCCATATACGATTATGATGTGATTATTATCGGCGGGGGGCCGGCCGGATACACGGCGGGAATTTACGCCGCGCGCGCGGGGCTGAAGGCTCTGCTCGTGGAGGGCGCCTCCACCGTCAGCCAGATTACCATCACCGATATGATTGAAAACTACCCCGGTATTCCCGAAGGCATCAACGGTTTCGACCTGATGCAGCTTTTTAAAAACCAGGCGGTAAAGTTTGGCCTGGAAACTCTGGCCGCCGATGTCAGCTCCATCAAAAAAAATGATCCTGACGCGGTCATTTGGGAAATCAGCGCGGGAGATAAAACCGTGCGCGCCTTGAGTATTATCGCCGCCACGGGCGCCCAGTGGCGCAAGCTCGGCGTCCCCGGCGAGGAGGAATTCGCCGGCCGCGGGGTTTCTTATTGCGCGACCTGCGACGGGCCTTTTTACCGCGACAAAGATGTTGTGGTGGTGGGCGGCGGCGACACGGCCATTCAGGAAGCTCTTTTTCTGACGCATTTTGCCAGAAAAGTAACCGTGGTGCACCGGCGCGACCGCCTGCGCGCGGCGGACATTCTGCAAAAACGCGCGGCCGCGCAAAAAAAAATTGAATACGTCTGGAAAGCAAATCTGGCGGAAATTGTCGGCAAGGAGCTGGTTACCGCGGTGAAATTAAAAGATGTAGAATCGGGAAAAATCAGCGAATTGCCGGCGGACGGTGTTTTTGTTTTCGTCGGCCGCCTTCCACAGACAGAGATTTTCCGGAATGTGCTGAAACTGGATAATGCCGGCTATATTATTACCGATGACAACATGCATACTTCCGCCGCCGGCATCTTTGCCGCGGGCGATTGCCGCGCCAAGCAGTTTAGGCAGGTCGTCACCGCCGCGGGCGACGGCGCCAACGCGATATACAGCGCCGAACTCTACATCGCGGCGCTCAAAGGCGAAAGCTATTGATATGCTATATTGACGGCATAAACGCATTTCAACTTTATCCCAGCGGAGAAAAACAACCAACGCGCTCCGGTAAGCAAAACTAAAACATTTAAGATTGCTTAGCCGCGCGCGCAATGAAAAAAGGGACTGACAATTATGGAAACTTTCATGAGCTTCTGGCAGAACCTGCCCGCGCACATAACACCATACCTCTTCAGCATCGGCTCTTTTCAGCTGCGTTATTACAGCTTGATGTATATAGTCGCTTTTGTCATTGTTTATTTTCTCGTCACTTATCGAATTAAAAACGAAAATTTTAAATACACAAGCGAAGATATTCAGGATTATCTGGTCTGGGCCATGGTCGGCGTCCTTTTGGGCGCGAGGCTCGGTGATGTGCTCTTTTACAATCTGGACTACTACCTTTATCACCCGCTGGAAATATTTCTGCCTTTTACTTTTTCCGACGGCATCAGATTTACGGGAATCAGCGGCATGTCTTACCACGGCGGCGTTATCGGCGTGATTATCATGTCGGTTTTGTTTTGCCGCAAGCGCAAGTTCGACTTCTGGAAATTCGCGGATCTGATCTCACCGGCGATACCTCTGGGCTACACTTTCGGACGTATCGGCAATTTCATCAACGGCGAGCTTTGGGGCCGTGTAACTGCCATGCCCTGGGGCATGTATTTTCCGCTTGATCCAACGCAAAGCCTGCGCCACCCCTCGCAACTCTACGAAGCCTTTTTTGAAGGAATTTTTCTCTTCGCTGTTTTGTGGACGATCCGAAAAAAGCAGATTTTTGCCGGAGCTTCGTTGGCCTTCTATATTTTTGGTTACGGCTTTGTGCGCTTTATGATTGAGTTTTTCCGTGAACCCGATTATATGGTCGGGCCGATAAGTATCGGGCAGTTTTTATGCCTTTTAATGATGTTGGCCGGCTGCGGTCTTCTAATGTGGCGCAAAAAAGCGGCAACGAAAAAATGAGGTTAGTCAATGTCGAAAAAATTAGTTATTATCGGCGGCGGTGCGGCAGGCCCTTCTGCCGCCGCCGAGGCCAGACGCGGCGACCCTTCTTTAAAAGTTAGCATCCTGGAAAAAGGCGCGTTCGTTTCCTATTCAGCCTGACCGACGCCGTATTACATCGGTGATGTAATCAAAGATGAAAAAGCATTAATCGCGAGAACCCCGGAAAAATTCCGCGAAGGAGGCATAGAAGTGCTCCTCCAGACAGAGGCGCGCGCGGTCGATTATGAAAAAAGTTATGTGGAGCTTGCCGGCGGAGAAAAAATGCCTTTTGATATACTGATGCTCGCCACCGGCACCCGGCCGCTTAAGCCCGATATTCCTGGAATAGAAAGCCCCGGGGTTTTTTCGCTAAAAAACCTGGAAGACGCGATACACATCAAAGCGTATCTGCGCCAAAACAATTGCCGCAAGGTTATCATCATCGGCGCCGGTTTTATCGCTATGGAAATGAGCGAAGCGCTGCACACGGCAGGCGTCAAAACGACCATTTTTCACAGAGGCGCATTGCCCGCCAACCGCTGGGACCCGGAGCTCTCCCAACTGATGCTCGAAGAGCTCCAAAGCCACGGCGTGGAATTTGTCGCCGAGGCACAAACCAAGACAATCAGCGCGGCGGGAAAAGCACTCCTCACCGCCGTGACAAATCAGGGCGACTGGGAAGCCGATATGATCATTGCCGCGGTCGGTGTCAAGCCCAATGTTGACCTGGCGGAATCTTTGGGTTTGAAAATCGGTCCTTCCGGCGCCATAGCTGTGAACCGCTTTCAGCAGACATCAAAAGAAAACATCTACGCCGCGGGTGACTGCTGTGAGTCATTTCATCGTGTCACCCGGCGCTGGGTGAATATACCGCTGGGCGATATCGCCAACAAGCAGGGGCGCGTTGCCGGCTTCAATATAGGCGGCAAACAGGTAAGGTTCGAGGGCATTGTCGGCGCGCAATCTTTCCGTCTTTTCGGCCTGGAGTGCGCCGCCACCGGCATTGACGAAAAGGAGGCGAAAACCGCGGGGTTCGAGCCGGTGAGTAATCTGGTATGGGGCAATGCGATTGCCAGAAACATGGGACAAAAAAAGCTGGGGTTAAAACTGATTGCCGATAAAGCATCGGGCAAGCTTTTGGGAGCGCAGGCGGTGGGTGAAACCGGAGCCGTCAGCCGCGTCAACGCTTTATCAGTCGCCCTGTGGGCCGGGCTGACCATAGAAGATACAGGTTGGCTGGATTTGGCGTATTCGCCTCCCTATAGCGGCGCCTGGGATATTATTCATATGACCGCCCAGGAACTGCGGCGAAAAATCTGATTTTCTAAAAAGGAAACTTACATGACGCTCTGGTGGATTCTGTTCACGTTGTTTATCCTGGCCATGCTCGCACTGGACCTGGGTGTCTTCAACCGGAAGGCGCACGTCATCAGCTTTAAGGAAGCCCTGCTGTGGACTTCTTTCTGGGTATCGCTCGCGTTGCTTTTCGGCGTCGGTGTTTATTATTTTTACGGCCACCACAAGGCTATGGAATATTTTACCGGTTATATCATTGAATACTCCCTGAGCGTCGACAATCTCTTTGTCTTTCTGCTAATTTTTCGATATTTTCGTGTGCCGCACAAGCTGGAGCACAAAGCGCTTTTCTGGGGGATTCTTTTGGCGCTCATCACGCGCGCTGTCTTTATTCTGGCCGGCGTGGCGTTGATCAACAGATTTCACTGGATCATTTACATCTTCGGCGCGTTTCTGATCTACACCGCCGTGCGGATGGCAATGGGCAAGGGTCGGGAAATTCATCCCGGAAAAAATATCCTGGTGAGATTGCTGCGCAAAATAATGCCGGTGACGCGCAATTACCAGGAAGGTCATTTTTTCGTGGTGAAGAGAGGCGTGCGCTTTGCCACGCCGCTTTTTGCCGTAATTTTGGCGCTGGAAACAACCGATATCATTTTTGCTGTGGATTCCATTCCCGCGATTCTTGCCATTACCAAAGACCCCTTCATTATCTACACCTCCAATGTCTTTGCCATCCTGGGGTTAAGATCGCTCTTTTTCGCCATTTCCGGCATTATGAGGATCTTTCATCATCTGCAATACGGTCTGGTCGCGGTGCTCAGCTTTGTCGGTGTTAAAATGCTGATTTCCGATTTTTACAAAATACCCATTAATATTTCCCTGGCGGTTATCGCCTCCGCGCTGGCCCTTTCCATCATTGCCTCGTTGATTTGGCCCAAGCCCATAGAACAACCGGTAACGAAGGAATAATAAAATTTGCTTATGAAATTCGACGGACAAAGTACATCGCAAGCGCAGTTGAAAAAGTGGGCCAAACTCCATGACGCCAAAGCGCGGCAAGAGGAGGGGATATTCCTGGCCGAAGGTGTCAAGGTGGTGGAAGAGCTCTTGACCAGTGATTGGGAAATCCTCGCGCTGCTTGTCATGCCCGAGAAAGTAAAATATTGGGAAAAACTCCCCGCGGAGGCGGGACGCACGTTTCCCGTCTATCAGCTTTCGCGTTTGCAGTGGCAGAAAATCGGTCAGGACAGGGAACCGGAAGGGATCATGGCCGTGGTGCGGATAAAAAAACCGCCTTCTTTGTCCGCAGCCCTTTCCCGCGCAGCCGGCAATGTTCTGGTTTTGCATGAAATCAACAACCCCCGCAATCTGGGAGCGCTTGCCCGCAGCGCGCACTGGTTCGGTTTTTCCACCATCATCTTAAGCGTTAATTCGGCGGATTACACCAATCCCAAATCCGTGCGCGCCTCCATGGGCAGTCTTTTTCATTTGACAATTGTCCCGGAAATTGATTTATCCGCAGCATTGCCGGAAATCAAAAAAAGCTTTTTTCTCATTGGTTCGCATATCCGCCGTGGTGTGCCGCCGCACGCGGTGCGCAAAAGAGCGGCGCTGATTTTAGGAAACGAAAGCCACGGTCTGCCCGATATACTTTTAAAAGCAGCCGACGAACAGTGGAGTATTCCCGGCAGCGGCAAGGCGGATTCGCTGAGCCTGCCGCAGGCGGCGGCGATTATGATGTATGAATGCACAAAAAAATAAGTTAACGCAAGTCATTGCGAAGCCCGACTTGTCGGGATGTGGCCATCTAAACAAGAGATTGCTTCACTACGTTCGCAATGACAAGTCGGAGTTCTAAATGAAGTCATACATTCAAATATCCACAACCACCGAAACCAAAGAGCAGGCGCAGAAAATCGCCCAACATCTGGTCGAGCAAAAACTTGCCGCCTGCGTGCAGATTTCCGGTCCCATGGAAAGCACCTACCGCTGGAAGGGCAACGTCGAAACCGCCCAAGAGTGGCTCTGCGCCATCAAAACCCGCGCGTCCTTATTTAAAAAAGTCGAAGCCGCGATTAAAAAACTCCATTCCTACGAAACCCCGGAAATTATCGCCGTGCCGGTTGTTCAGGGCACTGAAGATTATTTGCGCTGGATTGATGATTCATTATCATAAAAATACGTGAGGAGAATTTATGCCCGACAAAAAAGAACTGGAAAAAAAATGCATTGATACCATTCGCTTTTTGGCGGCGGACGCGATTGAAAGGGCCAAATCCGGCCACCCTGGCATGCCGCTGGGCGCCGCCGCCGCCGCTTTCACCCTCTGGACAAAGCATTTAAAACATAACCCAAAAAATCCTCGCTGGCCCGACCGCGACCGCTTTGTTCTTTCCGCCGGACACGCCTCCATGCTTTTATACGCGCTATTGCACCTTACCGGTTATGATCTGACGCTGGACGACATCAAAAATTTCCGCCAGTGGGGCAGCCGCACTCCCGGACACCCTGAATACAAACACACGCCCGGCGTGGAGGTAACCACGGGGCCTCTCGGGCAGGGGCTGGCCAACGCCGTGGGCATGGCGATTGCCGAGGCGCACCTGGCGGCGCGGTTCAACAAAGGTGGTGAAAAAATCGTTGATCATTTCACGTACGTGATGGCCAGCGACGGCGATATGATGGAAGGAGTTGTCAGTGAGGCCGGCGCGCTGGCCGGGCATCTGCGCCTGGGCAAATTAATCGTTCTCTACGATGACAACAAAGTGACGCTCGCGGGATCCGCGGGACTGTCTTTTACGGAAAATATCGAATTGCGCTTCAAATCCTACGGCTGGCAGGTGATTAAAGTCGCCGACGGCAACGACGTCGCGGCTATCGACAAAGCAATTAAAAAAGCCCAACGCGAAACGGAAAAACCATCGCTTATCTGTGTTTCCACGACGATCGGTTACGGTGCTCCCTGCAAGCAGGGCAGCTGCGACGCGCACGGCTCGCCTTTGGGCGCCGAGGAGCTGCAAAAAACAAAAGAGGCGCTGGGCTGGGATACGAACGAAAGTTTTAACATCCGCGAAGATGTCCGTAAATATTTTCGTAAGGCGCTGGCGCGCGGCAAAAAACAGGAAAAAATGTGGCAGGAAAATCTGACCGTTTATCGGCAAAAACATCCGGCCTTGGCCGCGGAGTTGGAGCGTGTCACGCGGGGCGTTCTGCCCGAAGATTGGGATGCGGCAATCAACGACTTCCCCGCGGACGCCAAGGGCGTCGCGACGCGTAAAGCGTCGGAAACCGTGATGCAGTCCATCGCCGCGAAAGTTCCGGAACTTATCGGCGGCTCGGCTGATTTGAATCCATCCACTTTCACGTGGCTTAAAAAAATGGGGGATTTTCAAAGCCCGTCTTTTCCGCCAGACGGACTGCACGGTATGGTGGGCGGGGCGTGGAATTACGAAGGGCGCAACATCCATTTCGGCGTGCGCGAACACGCGATGGGTTCTGTTTCCGTGGGCATGGCGCTCCACGGCGGCCTTATTCCCTACACGGCGACGTTTTTGACGTTTGCCGATTACATGCGCCCACCCATGCGCCTGGCCGCGCTCATGGGACTGCGCGTGATTTTTGTTTTCACGCACGACAGCATCGGCGTGGGCGAAGACGGCCCGACTCATCAGCCGGTGGAGCAAATCATGAATCTGCGCCAAGTGCCGAACATGACCGTGCTGCGCCCGGCGGACGCCAACGAAACATTGGAGGCCTGGCGCATCGCACTGACTAACAACGCAGGCCCGACTACCCTGATATTCAGCCGTCAGAACCTGCCGATATTAGATCGTTCTGTGTGCGCCCCCGCCTCCGGCACAAATCAAGGTGGATATACTATATGGGAATCTTCACCTGAACCTGATATAATTTTTATTGCCACCGGCTCGGAAGTGTCGCTTGCTCTAGACGCGGCAAAGAAACTATCGCAGGAAGGAATAAAAATCCGCGTGGTTTCCCTGCCCAGCTGGGAAATCTTTGATCGCCAGCCGCGCATTTACCGCGAAAAGGTTCTGCCACCTCGCGTCATGGCAAGAATCGCCATCGAAGCGGGAATAAAATTGGGATGGGAGCATTACTTAGGGCTTGAAGGAGAAACTATCGGCATGAAAAGTTTCGGCGCCTCGGCGCCGGGTCCGGTGCTTTTCGAAAAATTCGGCTTTACCGTGGAAAATGTGATAGGCAAAGCCAAAGAACTGCTTAAAAGCCAAAAGAAATAAAATGAAGGATGCCCCAATTAATTATCACCTGGGAAATTATCAAAAGCTAGCCGAAAACGCCTGGGAAAAAGCAAAAAAAAATGAAGTGGCGCGGCGTATCCGGGCCAAAGACCACACGCTTTGGAGCGTGTCGCCTGAAGAAATTGTCAATCGTCTGGGCTGGCTTGATGCACCCGGGCAAACCCTAAAAAAAATTAACTATACCCAGGATACCCTCGCTCCTCTGGCGGGAAAAAAAATAAAAGATGTTATTTTGCTGGGCATGGGGGGATCCAGCCTGGCCGCGGAAGTTTTCAGCAGAGTTTTCGGCGCGGCGCCAGGTTATCCGCAGCTCACTGTGCTGGACACGACAGACCCCGCGGCAATAAGCAATGTTTCGCAAAAAATAGGTTGGGATCATGCGATATTCATTGTTTCTTCCAAATCCGGAACAACGCTGGAAATAACTTCCCTCTTTCACTTTTTTTACCACGAGGCGCGAAAAAGAAAAGGCGTTTCTGCCGGTGATCATTTTATTTTTATCACGGATGAAGGGTCACCCCTGGCCCAAACGGCGGGGGAAATTTCGCCTTTTCATATATTTCTCAACAATCCGGACATCGGCGGACGCTACAGCGCCCTTTCCTTCTTCGGCATCATCCCCGCGGCAGTCGTCGGCATTGACGTGAAAAAACTGCTGCACAACGCGCAGGCCGCAGCAAACTCTGCTGACCATACTGCCGTTATGCTGGGCGCGGCGCTGGGCGCGCTGGCTTACCAGGGATGCGACAAGCTGACTCTTTATCTGCCTGCGCGCTGGGAAGCCTTCGGCGACTGGCTCGAACAGCTTATCGCGGAGAGCACCGGCAAAAACGGCAGAGGAATCATTCCTGTTCTAGCTGAACCCGACGCCGATGTTTCCTGCTACGCGCAGGACCGCGTGTTTGTTTTCCTGCAAAATGAAAATGATATTTCTTCTCGCGTAAAAGATTTGAGCGCCGCCGGGCATCCGGTTGTCACCGTTAAAATAAAAACTGAATACGATTTGGGAACGCAGATGTACATCTGGGAGATGGCCACCGCCGCCGCGGCTTATTTTTTAGGCGTCAATCCCTTCGACCAGCCGGACGTGGAGGCGACAAAAATATACACGCGAAAAATAATTGAAGCGCACGAGAAAAACGAAATTGCCGAGGAGCGCAAGCCGGTTTTCAGCGAAAATGATGTCAAAATCTACGGCGATACATCAGGAAATAATTTAAAAGACGTGTTCAATAATTTTTTTAAACAAAGCAGAGCCGGTGATTATATCTGTTTACAGAACTATTTAAGCCCGTCTGCGGAAATTGACAGGGTGGTTGCCCGCCTGCGCGCGGCAATCTTTCAGAAATACAAAATGCCGGTAACGCATGGTTACGGCCCTCGTTATCTTCATTCCACCGGGCAGTTACACAAGGGCGGCGCCAACCGCGGCCTGTTTGTACAGATGACGGGGGAAAATAGAGTTGATGTTGCTATTCCTGAAGATCTTAACACGGATCGTTCTTCTTTGAGTTTTGGCGCGCTGAAATACGCGCAGGCGCGGGGTGACTTTCTGGCGCTTGCCGAAAAAGGCCGCCGCGTCATCCGCGTTCACTGCCTCAAAGATGCCGCGGCCTTCCTGAAAAAGCTTGCCGCAACTCTTTAGTTTTCAGCTCTTCGCCTGACTGATCACCCTCAGAACATTCGGCGCGTTGCGCGGCGATGGAGCAGGAATTTCCTTGGGATAGCCGATAATCAGCGGCGCGACAATACGGCAGCCCTCCGGAATGCCCAACTCCGCTTTTAATTTCGGATCGCGAAGATACGCGCCCAAGCCTATCCAGCAGGTGCCCAGGCCACGGGATGCCGCGGCAAACATGATATAGCTTGCCATAAGCGCACAATCGATCTCCAGTGAATGCACCGCCTGGGAACCGACAATATAAATCAAGCAGGGCGCGTTATAAAACACGTTGAATTTATCGTTTTTGAGCAACTCAACATATTCCGGGCTTAAACTTGCTTTTTTCTGTTCAAAATCTTTCAGCAGATTGGCCTTGCTTTCGTCGGAGAGCCTTTTGATGGTTTCCCGGCAGTTAATCACCACAAACCGGCAGGGCTGGTTGTTGCTGGCCGAAGGCGCCAGCGTCGCCTCCTGCAGAATTTCATTGATGATATCTATTGCGACGACTTTTTGCTCATAGTCGCGCACCGACCTTCTTTTTTGCAGAAGCTCCCTAAATGTCATTTTTGTTTTTCTCCTTAAATAAAAAATTAATAATAAGCATTATCAGAATTTCAGATTGACGCCAATCATACCATTGATCCCCGGCATCGGATAGTCCTTTTTATAAGCGTAGCGAACGTCGGTGATATTTTCTCCGGCCAGAAATATTTCACCGCCTACCTTATCCCGCCATTTAAACTCCGCGCTAATTTTGCCGTTCAGAATCCAAAAACCATCAACTTTCACGATATTCGCGCCGTAATCCAAAAAGCGGTTATTGGCCACATACTGATCGTCCTGATACAAAGTATCAAGACTTATCTTAAGAAAATCAAACAACTGCCAATTGACACCAGCGGAAGCCATCCACCTGGGCGCGTAAGGAAGATTATCCGGTAATTTGCGCGCCAGCCATGTCCCCCCCACAAAAAAAGAAAATTCTCTTGTTGGATTAAAATTAAGAGTTGCTTCCAGTCCCTGCCTTTCAAAACGGGCGATATTTTCATAGTGAGGCGGCGGCGGATTGGTTATGATAATCAGGCGGTTGCGGCCTTTGTCGTAGAAATAAGTCAAATCTGCGCGAAGTTTTGGCCCGAAGAAGCGGGTGATTCCCGCCTCGAAATGGTCAACCTTTTCCGGCTTCAAGTCCTTCCATCTGGAGTCGCCTCCCCAGAACATTTCAGACTGGGCAACAACGTAAAGACCTGGATAATTTATACCGCGACTGTAAAAGAAATGTAAATCTGTGGCGGAATTTTTCAACACGATACCTGCCTGCGGCGTGAACTGGGCGTCAAAATCACTGTGGTCATAATAGCGAATGCCGCCGGAGGGCACTATCTGCCATCCCCCGTCGAGATCAATTTTTTGACTCAAACAAAGATAGGGAGAAATGATACGGAAAGTTACACGGGAAAATTCCACATCGGGACGCGGCGCCTGCCGGTCAATAAAAACTTTGCCTGAGGTAAAATCAAAATCCGCCCCGGCAATCAGCGCCGAGCCGCTCCAAAGCGTTAATGTTTCCCTGACCCGCAGCCCGTAATTATCAAAATCGGTGATGGTATCGAAGTAAAACAAATTGACGAGGTCAAACTGTTCAAGCCAGCGCGCCTGGCCTCTATTCCAGTAGAATTTCCAGTCGCCTTTTATGGCGGCATAATCGTGCGAAACAGCCGTGACGGTGAAGATATCTTCCAGCTTATAAGTTCCCTGCCGTTCCTGCGGCCTGCCTTCCGGTCCGGGGTCGTCGGCGCGGTTTTTTGACACGTTCACCAGGAGGGAGACAGACCAGTTGCCGCCAAGTTCTTGCCCTACACGGCCAAAGTAATTTTGCAGCTCGCCTCCGGCGTTATCTCTGTGCCCGCGGGAGCGCTTATAACTCTGCAGAACATAATAATCCGTCCCCTCTATTTTGCCGCCGTGTTCGAACGCTTCCAGGAATGTGCCGAAAGAACCGCCTGTACCCGTGACAGTCGAGTTAAACCCCTTCTCGCGCATTCGTTTGGTGATGATATTGACCGCGCCGAAAGACATATTGCCGAAAAGCACCGGCTGCGCACCTTTGTAAACCTCGACGCTTTGTGCGATATCCGTGCTCACCATATCCATCAGCGGATGGGACCAGACGCCGGCGAATTTGGGAACACCGTCAATAAGTACCTGAATTTCTCCACCCGGTCGGGAACTGCCCATGCCACGGATATACACGGCGCCGCCTTCCGCGCCGCCGAAACTACCCACTGTATTATGACGCGATATGGAAAGGCCCGGTGTCCGGCGCAGCGCGGAAGGCAGGTCCCACGCGTTCAAATCTTCGATTTGCTTTTTATCGATTACAGTTACCTGCCCGCCTGAAGGCATTACTTTGTTGCCCTCGATAATCGGCGAAGCGACAACGAGCACCTCATCAAGGATAAGTGTTTCGTCTTCCTTTTCCCGCGCGGACAGAGAGGAAACGAAAATAAGAACAACGAGTGCCGCTAAAAATATTCTGAAAGAAATTTTTTTATCAAAGCGCACTTCGCTACCGAAAACGGTGGGATTTCTCAATAATCAGGATTCAATTTCCCGTATCAAAAGCCCGGTTGTGGAAACTTTAACTTCAAATTTTGCCGGTTTTTTCAACTCGACAAAAACAGCAGAGCCGTATTCGGCGTCCAGAAACGGTTCCAGGAAGGCGAATCTCGTTCTGAGATCGAACATATTGACCGGTTTTTTTTCGGCAAGCAGAAATACCGTGCGCGTGTTTTTTACTTCTTCCTCGATATCCATGTAGCGGCCCGCCACGCGATCCAATTCGTAAGTGGTATGCAAACCGAGGATATTTACCAGCGGCTTCCACTTGAGAATATGCGCGTCAACATATATCGCGTCGCCCGCCAGGCGAAAAGACGCTTTACGGCCGTCGGGAAATTCAAAATTTGCCAGAAATACTTTTCCCCCCATTGGAGTAGTCGTGACGGTAGCGGCGGTTTCCTCATGTGTCAGGGCGACATATCCCTTTGTCGCCACAGTAATGGTTCCCGCAAGCGCCGCCAGCGCCAGAAAAAGCAGCGCGGCTAAAAGGCTTACTGTTGAACCGATGATTTTTCTATTCTTCACGGCAACGAATGTGAAAATAAAAAAGATCAGACTTAAAACCCCGCCAGCAATCATCAAAATAAACACTAAATTCGGCATATCCTTCCCTTAATTTGTATTTTTAATATGTATAAATTACGGCAGCTCCGGCGGAAAGCTTCTCCGCGTACTGCCCTTCCACGTTAATTTTAAAACCCTTGACCAGGGGAAAAATTAATCCCCCATATCCGCCCCAGCTGGTTTTGCTCTTTATTTTAGCAGCGCCGGCCGCGAAAGGCAGACCGGTAATGTTTGCCCGGGGATAAGCCCTTGCTTCGGAGTAATATCCGTAAGGGCCTGCGTATATTTTTATACCAAAAGGAGCAGTAATTTGCAAACCGATACCGGCGTAAACATCCCACAGGTTTTTAAACTTGAGCTCGGCCGTAAAAGACGAGCCGTTTTCAACTCCCGATACATCGTCATGAAAATTTTCAAAATAATAAGTTCCCTGGATAAAGACGCCCATGCCAAAAATATCGTTTACGGGATAAAATCCCTTCGCTCCCAGCGTGCCGAAAAAACTCCACCTATCTTTGAAATCATTTTTATCCGTAGAGGTGACGCCGCTCGTGGAAAGAAAAGCGTCTCCGATAATAAAATCCGATATGCCCACACGCGCGTAAATACCCCCGTATTTTTTAAAGCCATAACCGGCTTCGGAGTAAATCTGGTTTTGCCGCATTGTCAAGTCGGTTGAATTTTCGTATTTATGTTCGCCTAACCAATAACCGAGGGCGGTGTGCAGGCCTCCCGCGGCGCGAGAGTCTGGTTCCGGAGCGCCGAACAATCCACCGGCAAAAACTGTTGCGGCAGAAACAGCCAACAGAAAAAACCAAATAGCGATGAAAATAATCAGGTGCTTTTTCGTAGAAATTCCTCCTTATTTAATCCTGTTTCTCCACGTTTCCCTTTTTAGTCTGTCCGCCCCAAAATGATTCAAATTTCATTTTTCTTTGCTTTACTTTATTGGCGCGATATTGAGCGTAGGCGTCGCGTATCGCGATATAAGGATCAATCGCCGCATCTTTCAGCGATTCATAATCACCGATACGCAAAGAAGTACTGTTGACTTCTTCATAAGCGCGCACGCACCACGGCACATAAAAAGGATCGAGATAGGAAACTGGATACAAAAAATAATCGCCGACGATATCCGCCGAATCACGCGGGCTGGACGGCCCGAAAATCGGCCAGACAATATAAAATCCGTGTCCCACGCCGTAAAAACCCAATGTCTGCCCCAGGTCCGTATCCTGTTTTTTCAGGTTGAGCTCCTGGCCGGAGGAAGGGTCAAGCAGCCCGCCGATCCCCCAGATAGTGTTTATGGCGAAGCGCCCCGCTTCCGTGGCCGCGCCGTTGAAATCCGCCTGCAGCAGACAGCTTACAAAGCGCGTGGGCGTTCTGAGATTGGAGAAGAAATTTCTGACACTGACGCGCCCCACTTCGGGAACAACAAACTTATATCCCTGAGCGGCGGGCTTGAGCACCCAGAAATAGAGCTTGTCGTTGAAATGATACATGACCCGGTTGAAAGGCTCGATCGGATCGGAGATTTTTGCTTTTTGGGCCGCCTCATCATCGTAATATTCGTCATCCTCGACATAATCTTCATCCAACACGGATTTTTTACCGGCGTCAGCTTTAGCCGCCTCCGAAGAAACCAAAACAATTTTCAGCTCAGAAGACTCGGCGGCAGGTGGGGACGCATGCACGCCGACCGCGACAAAGAATATCGTCATCATCACCGCAACTGCCAAATATTTAGCCAAAGATAAGCGTCCGGAAATATTCATAAATCCCGCCTGTCCATAAACCGCTTATTGTTCCTTTACCCTCTTGCGCAAAATCTGCAGCAAATGCTCGGGATTATTTTTTGCCAGAATATCGTTGAACTGTGTGCGGTAGTTCTGCACCAGGCTGACGTTTTCCACAACCACATCATACACCCTCCAGCTGCCGTCGGCAAAAATCAGCCGGTAGAAAATCGGTATCTCCTGCGAGGAGGTCACAACTTTTGTCTGCACTTCGGCCTGTTTGTCGGAATGAAGGATTTCCCTCGTGTACTCGATTTTTTCGTTGGTATAGGAAAGGATTTTATCCAGATAGGCCTTTTCCAGCACCTGTTCAAAAAGCTCGATAAACTCGGCGCGCTGCGCGGGCGTGAACTGATTCCAGTTTCGGCCCAGCGTGCGGCGGGAAAATTCCACCTCGTTGAACATTCCCTTATAGATAACGCGCAGTCTTTGTGTCTTGGCATCCTTGGCTGCAGGCGCTTTGAGCTTGGGGTCGCGCAGGACGTCAAGCACTTTATTGACATTGGTCTCCACCACGGCAAGCGGCGCGGCGGCATAAACCGGAACGATAAAAATAAAAAGCATTAATACGCTAAAAAATCCCGTCCATTTTTTTTGCATCTGCGAATCCTCCCCTTTTTTATTTCGCCTATTTTTTCACGTCACCAAAAGCGTATTTGCTGATGAGCTCGATGATGTCCACCGGCGACTGGGTTTCAGTGATGACCCCACCGTCTTCCAGCAGATCGCCCGCGCCTCCCGGGTCTATGCTCAGGTAACTGTCGCCCAGCAAACCTTCCGTTTTAATGGAGGCAATGGCGTCATCATAAATTTTTATGCCTCTTTTTATTCTCATTTCTACCACTGCCCTTTGCGATTCCTGATCCATTTCGATGCGAGAAATCCGTCCCACCTGGATGCCGAATATGTCCACCTGGTGACCTATCCTCAGGCCGGTTACCGAGTTGAACCGCGCCGTCAATTTGTAAGTATTATCCCCGAAGAAAGAAACATTACCCAGCCGCACGGTCATGTATCCGATGGAGATCAATCCGATAACCACAAAGATTCCCACGATGGTTTCTATTTTGTACTTTTTCATACCTACTCTCCCTAGCTGTTCATAGTGGCGGACCAAATTTCGCGCTGGTCGCCCCTGGCCGCGTTTATAATAGTTTCTATTTTATTTATGGGTATTCCTTCGGCAACGCCGGCAACAATAGTAAATGTGATCGGTCCGGAAATCGCCACCAAGCGTCGCACGCCCGCCCAATTCCACACGTCCTTTATGCCCTGACCGCGAAAATCCCTGGCAAAATCATCTAGAACGCTCAACGCTTCCTCGAGATTGGAATGCGGCAGCACGGTGACAATCTCGCTGGTGTTAAAGCGGGTGGAAAAACCTCCGATAATGCCGAAATGCTTGTCGATATACATGCACATGCGCCGGATGGCTTCGTGCACCACATCCGGACCTAAATTAACCATAAGATGGTCCACATCGACAAGATTAAAAACAACAACCGAGAACGGCTCGCCAGTCTTTTTGCGCTGCATTTGGGCGCTGTTGAGAACCTTGAACTGCCGGCGCGAATAAAGTCCGGTAAGCTCCTTCTGCAGCGCCTCCAGGGAACTGATAACTTCATCATTGAAGGGATGGTCAAACTCTTCCAGTTCCTCCGGCGTCCCCTGAAAAACAATCTTGCCCTGGTAAAGAGCAAGCACCCGATTGGAAATAAAATAGACATCGGGAATCTCATGGCTAACCAGTATGGCGGTGAAATCAAATTTCCTCTGATACTGGGCAATCATGCTTAAAATCGCGTTTTTGCGCACCGGATCCTGCCCGGTAGTCGGCTCGTCAAAAAGAACTATCTTGGGATCGGTGACCAGCGCGCGCGCCAGCGCCGCCCTTTTTTGCATGCCGCCGGATAGCTCCGACGGGAACTTGTCGGCAGCTTCCGTGAGTTCTGTTTGCTCAATCCGGGCCATCACGCGCCGGTGGATTTCTTCCTTCTTCAGATTGGTTGTTTCGCGCAGCGGCAAGGCGATATTTTCGTAAACGGTCAGTGAATCAAAAAGCGCATTGCCCTGAAACATGTAGCTCATCTGCGACAAGGCCTGATTTATTTCCTCCTTGGTCATCTGCGTAACTGGTTTGCCGCGAAAAAGAATCGTCCCGCTGTCCGGCACGAACAACCCGATAATATGCTTGAGCAAGACGCTTTTGCCCGCGCCGCTCAGCCCGATGATGGTCGTTACCTCGCCTTCATAAATTTTTAAGTCAATGCCGTCCAGAACGTTGCGGCCGCCGAAGCATTTGGTAACATTGCGAAATTCAATCAAAGGTGTGGTCATAATTTACTCTATATCAAAAATGAGGTTACCACATAATCTGATACCAGAATCAGCACGCAGGAAATCACGACAGCCGAAGTTGTGGCCATGCCTACGGCTTTGGCGCCATGGCTGTCCTTGCGCAGATGCGCGAAATAACCCTGGTAGCAGCAAACCGTCGCCACGATAACCGCGAAAACAATGGACTTAACCAAACCGTCGGTAATATCATTAATATCCACGTTTGCCCGGATGCTGTTGAAATAAACACCGGGATTTAGCCCCAGCAGTATGACGCTGGAAACATAGCCGCCCATGATCCCGATAAGATTGAAAAAAGTGGTCAAGATCGGAAAGCTGATAATGGCCGCGCTGACTCTGGGACTGATTACATGCCTTAAAGGATCAATGCGCATCGTGCGCAGCGCGTCAATCTGTTCGGAAATACGTTGGATGCCTATTTCCGCCGTGATGGCCGAGCCGGCCCGGGCGGTAATCATAATGGCGGATAACACCGGTCCCAGCTCTCTGATCAGGGACAACGAAACCAGCGTGCCCACCGCGCTTTGCGCGCCAAATTTGGCCAGCGCGTAATAAGACTGCAGGCCCAAAACCATGCCGGTAAATAGACTTATCAGTATGATGATGCCGCTGGATCTCGCGCCGATGTAATAAAGCTGGTTGACCACCTTGGGAAGCTGCCGGGCACGAAATGTTTTCCATAGCGCGGCAAAAAGAAATATTGTGGCCGCCCCCATTGTATCAATCCAGTCGAGTACGGCCTTGCCGATATTGGCAAAAGGCTCGGTCAATTTCCGACCGATGCTCTTTTTCTCTGTGCTTTCGTCAGTCTGGCAACCGTTTTCCGGCAACATGATAAGCATTCCCTCAATTGCAAAATATAGACGTGGAATTTTACATATTTAGCCCAATTCGTCAACCAAAAGCATGTAAAAATAATATGACCTCGCGATGGGCTTTTTTTACTTCTTTGGCAGATTTTTCTTTTTTACGGAAATTCGCGCTCTTTTTTGCGTTTTTTTCACGGGGGTCTTCGCGGCGGCCATTTTTTTGCGTTTCATTTTCGCCCTATAGGCGACACCCGACCAGAAGCCGAAAAGCAGCACCTGCATGGCCAAAACAGCGGCCAATCCGATGCGTACGCCGGAACCCATTGTTTCGGCCATTTGATTGGCCACTTCTTCAATTTCCCGGTAAAGCACCAGCATATTGGTGATGGCGGTGATCAAAGTAAAGGCCGCGCCCACAAAAACTCCTTCGACAATAGCCCTGCCCCGGGAGGTATAACCGATCCAGAGGCCGGTGCCCAGACTGGTGATAAAAGCAAGAAGGGATAAATTGTAAAAGCCGGATGATCCGGTAAGCCACGGATGATCGCCCCGGATGAATTTACTGATCGTATCAATGTTTAGCACACCATAAATTTCATAAAAACTCACAGCGGAGGACTGGATGTAAAGAATCAGAAAAATTAGTTCAAAAGCGAGCTTGATGATAAAACTCAGGGCGACGGCGGCAAGGATTCTGCTGATGGTTATGTATTCAAACATCCTGGTGATGCGCGGCTTGCTGACAATTTTTTCGCTTTTTCGCGTTTTGCTTTTTTCCAGTCTGCGCCTCTCGAGTATTTCGTAAACAAGAGCGTAAAAAACCGGAACAAGGGGAAAAATATTTGTGGGATAAAACTCGAGGCGCAGCAGCCGAAGCAGACCGACCACACCCGCGGACAAGAAAAGCGCCATGAAGAAACTGAGGAAAAGGTTGTTCATGCTCGGCACTCAGGAAGCTGTATAAATTGTGGTTCTTGCCAAAAGAGACGCGTTTTGTATATGAAAAACGATATAACATGTCAAGGCAATTAAGGATGCGACTGTTTTGAAACACGCGGGCGCTACTAAAACAGTCGCAAAAATGATAATCTGAACAATATATGACCAGAAGAATCATGCACATCGACATGGACGCTTTCTTTGCCGCCGTGGAAGAAAAAAGAGACCCCTCGCTTTGCGGCAAACCGGTGGTTATCGGAGGCCGCGGCAATCCCTCGCAGAGAGGCGTAGTTTCCACCGCGAATTATGAAGCGAGAAAATACGGCATCCACTCCGCCATGCCGCTGCGCACGGCTTTCAAGCTCTGCCCCAGCGCCGTTTTTCTGCCGGTTGATTATGAAGCGTACGCGGCCGCATCACAGGAATTCAAATCCATCCTGCTTAACGTGACGCCGCTGATGGAGAACGCGGGCATTGATGAAGCATTTTTGGATATATCTGCTCTTTCCCAAAACACGGAAATTATCGCGGCGCAAATCAAAGCCGGAATAAAAGAAAAAACAGGGCTCACCTGTTCCATTGGTGTTGCCGGCAATAAGCTTCTGGCCAAAATCGCCTCGGACATGCAGAAGCCGGACGGTCTGACCATTATCGAGGAAAACGACATCGCGGAAAAATTATGGCCCCTGCCCATACGCAAGCTCTACGGCATCGGGCCGAAAACGGAAAGTCATTTAAAAAACATAGGTGTTGAAACCATCGGGCAGCTGGCGGACCTACCGCTGGAGATTCTTATTGAACATTTCGGCGAATCCTACGGCCAGTACCTTTACGAAGCTTCCCGCGGCATTGACGAAAGCGAGGTCATCACCCACTGGGAACCAAAATCCGTCAGCCGTGAAACAACTTTTCAGGAGGACGTCAGAAACTGGCAGGTAATCGCGCGGACACTGGCGGAACTGACCAAAGAAGTGGTCGCGGATTTGCAAGACGACGAATACAGGGCGAGAACCGTCACAATAAAAATCCGCTTCAGCGATTTTCAGACGCTCACCAGGGCAAAGACCATGGCCGGGCACACGGATTCCGAGGAAGAAATACGCAAAGCCGCCTTTGCCTGCCTCCGGCGCGTGGAGCTCAAAAAACGCGTGCGACTTATTGGCGTGCGCGCCACCAATCTGGAGAAAAAGTAGCCCCCCGGTATCTCACGGCAACAACTAAAGACGCCTGATTAAATCACACATAGGTTTTTCGCTCATTTATCTGTTTTCTTTCTTATAATATTATGCTAATAATTACGGCATGATATCATCGCCAAACAATAATTTTTTAAAACAAAGGAGAAGGAAAAATGAAAAAGACCCTAGCGTTTTCCGCGGTTTTACTATTTTTTTTCACTTTTGTATTTTGCGCCATCGCTGATGCTCAGCAATCCCAAAAAAAAGGCGAAGGTCCCTGGCCTGTTTACGCTATTACGTTCGGCGATGGCTTGATATACACATCTTTGGACGGAAATACGTGGACGCTGAGAAACTCTGGAACAAATATACCTCTTCATTCTCTGGTGTTTGGCCGTGATAAATTTGTCGCTGTCGGCGCGAAGGGAACGATTGTTACCGGTTCCCGGGATGGCTTGAATTGGAATACGGTTTCATCCGGCGTTGTTTTAGACCTTTGGGCGGTTATATTCGCGAAAAATATTTTTATTGCCGTCGGAGAAGACGGCGTAGTCATAACATCCCCGGATGGCGTGACATGGACAAAGAACGCGGTTTTATGCCCGGGGCAAATCGTGAAAAACATCACCTACGGATACAAAAACAGCAAATACCATCCGGGTTCAGGGTATTTTCTCGCCATCAGCAACACGGGGCAAATATTCAAATCATATGACGCTCTCACCTGGGAAAGCCAATTAATGAAATACGCGAATAATCTTTCCTGCCTGATTTATGCGAATGATTTATTCATTGCGGTCGGCACAAGAGGAAGAATCATGACATCCGCCATAGGATTCGGGGAATGGCTGACATGGTTTGACCGTTATTCCGCCACAATGGAGCATCTCCTGACCATTACCTATGGCAATGGCACTTATGTGGCTGCGGGTGATGACGGAACAATAATGATATCCCGGGACTTAACATCATGGAATGTTGTCGAATCGGGTAGGAACAGCCGGCTAGCGGCAGCCGCTTATGGACGTGGTAAATTTATTGTTGTGGGCACCGATGGCACAATATTGACATCAAATGATGCGATAAATTGGTCAGAAGCGGCAAAAAATTAAACCAGGCTAGAAAACTATTTTTAAAACGGATTTAACTTTCTGGCGCCGAAGCTTTCTTCCAATCCCAGCTTCCAGAGATTATTTTCTTTGTACATTTTCAATAAAGCGGGTCGTTCGGCGTCTTTACTTAAAACGTATATTTCCGCCGTATCTTTTTTAATTTTACCCATCCCCCATTTACATTTTTCCAATACCAGAACCGGGTCAAAATATTGCAAATAACTATCCCAGTATGCTTTGGCATTGGGTCCGCCCAAACCAAAATCCTTCTCCAGTTCGTCTTTGTTTGCGGCTATATTCATTTTTTTTGAAGCTTTATAAACATCACTGACAATAATATTTTTAGTTTTTGTGCTGAGCCCATCCCAGATAGCCCGGTAATCCTTATTTTTCATTTGCAGAAAAACATTCTCCGCCGCGAAAAGTATTTTATCTGCCTCATCTTCCGCTTGCCCGGCGAAAGCCGTCAATGCTACAGCGACAAATATGAAAATAACCAGAATATTTACGATGATTCTTTTCATTTAAATAATCATTTAACGAGAAAAGGCGAAAGCTTGAACCTTGGAAAGCAAACTTTCGCCTTTAAAATTTTTAGCGACGCAAACAATTAATGATGGACAGGGGGAGTGGAAGACCCGCCGCCACCACCGCCACCGGCCAGGGCGATGATGCCGCCCGCAAGAAGCGCGGCCAGAACAACGGCTCCGACAACAACCGTTCCTTTGCTGATGCCGCCTGACGCGCTTTCACCGGAGGAAGCTCCCGCTGCCGCCGCGCCGGAAGTTGACCCGCCCTGGCTGAAAGAAACCACGGGCGTTATAGCGCCGATGAAAAGAACAACAACTACTAGAGCGATAATTTTTTTCAACATTTTCTTTTTCCTCCCTGAAATTTTTAAAACAGGTTAATTTATTCAGTTATTCATATTGTTGTCTACAATACCCTGATTTTCCTGTTTTTGTCAATAAAAAGATTCGTCATTATAAAATACTTTTTTCCACTCTCCGTTGCTTATTTCTTAACTATTCCAACCTGGTACAGCTTTCGCACGTAAAATAGTTTTTTTCGCTCACCTCATTTTAACACACTGACTTTTGCTTTTTCTTATTGAAATTCTTCCTTATCTTTATCGATATAAATTTTGGCGTTGCGGCCGATAAAATCAAACAAAGACGTCCGGTGGTAGATATCCTGCGCCACGTCTCTGGTCCACGGAGAAACGGAAAAATCATGGACGACACGCGAATCCCGCCCCAAAAACAGGCGCAGCGGAATTGAAACAGCTATACCCTTGTCATGATAACCCCTGTTATACGGGTCACTGAATACCGAAGTGTCGGTAAAACTGTACCAGGCGGAAAGCACAACGCCATTGAAATTCTTGGAAACCGTTACCCGCGCGCCGTGATCGCCGGCTAAAAACCGCCCTGCTTTTACATCCACATACACTTCCAGTTCCGGAATGTTGAGCCGCGTGTTGACAAAAGCGGTCGTGTAATTATCACTCCAGTCACTGTTATTCAAAGCCAGCGGATTTGAAGGATCCCTTTTTTTAACAAAAGAACCGCCAACACCGGCAAAAAAGCGGCCATCGAATAAAGGCACTGCTATTTCTCCGTCGATTCCAGCGTATTGCACCTCCAGTAATCCCGCGGCCACTTTTGCGTAAATTTCGTGTTTGAATTTCGCTATCTGCTCGAACATCAGCATGCTAAGAAGCAGATTATTATCCATGTAATCCACAAAATCAGAGCGCACCGGAATGGAAAGCGGCGTATTTGATGAAGAAACATCATTGAGCGGGTACGCCGCTACTCCCGCCACCAAAGACGCCCCGCGCCAGGGATTTACGCCAACCCAGCCCGATGCGCCGGCGCGGAATTTAAGAAATCCAGATGGGTCATTAACCAGCGCGTTTATTTCCGGCTTTAAACCGTAAAATAAATATTTTTTGTAATTTAGCTTTGCCTCCGGAACCTCATAAACACCGGTCGCGATTTCCGCCAGGTAGAGAAACTCCCCGGCGGTGAAAACCTCATCATGATAATAACGGATATCTTCCCTGCGGGTGGTAAATTCGACTACCGGGATGCCTCGTTCCGTTAAAATAATACACACTTTATCGATATTTTCCGGCAGCATTTTATTTAAAACACCGAGCATAGCTGCCAGGGCGCGGGGCGTGTAAAAATAGCGGTCGTTGGCCGCGACAACCCAGATGGTAGAGCCTGCCGTTGTAACGCCGATATCATAAAATCCTGATTTATAAAGCCCGCGGCTTATTCTTTGCGCGAGTGGGCTGTCCATCAACTCTTTCTTTTCAATGTAGGGCGGGTCAAAGATGGGCAAAAGCGGCCTGCCCAGGGTAAACGCCAGAGAAACATTCACGCCTATTTGTTCGCCGCGTTGGTAGCTGATGTCTATTTCCGTCCAGTCGAAAGGCATGATGCGCACGCCGTAATTGATTTTGGAAGCGACAGGGCCGGAAAAATGCTTCGCCTGCGCCGGGTCTGTTGTCTGCTTCTCATAGCGAATCGGATTATATTCCACCATGAAAGCCACTTTCGGGTGAGGAGTAAACTGAATACCGCCGAAAATTTGCGCGTCCGAGAGCCATCCCGCCGTGTCTTCCAATATTTCAATTCCGAATTCCTTATCGCTAGCAATCGGCTTTCTACCGAAACGGCCGTTGCCGATTCCGATGGTAAAATCGAAAGGATAAATCTGTTTGCTTGCCACTATATATTGACCGGTATAGATTCTCGTGCCGTGCGGATCCATTATGCCGAAAGCCAGAGCCGGCGTATACTTGCCTTCGGGCAGAAACTGGTATTTTATATCAATGGCCTTGTCTTTATAGTTGCCGTAGTCTTTCCAGGTGGGGCTCGATGATTTTGTGTCAAAAATTTCCGTTACCCGTCCGTCTATTTCCAGCCCTTTAAAGGGGCTCACGGTCATATAATAATAGCGATAAGGCGATACCTGGCTTACACCGACGCGGTACCTGCCTTCTTCCAGCACGCGCGCCGTGGGCGTTTCCATCAAACCTGTCCCTCCCCAGTTGGCGGGATAGGTAAAGGGGCTGTCAGCGCAGAGAGCGGCTTGAACCTTTAGCATAACGATGATCAGTAATATTAGCAGAAATCTTCTCAAAATAAATGCTCTATAAAAATATTTTCTGATTGTTTAGATGATGTTAGGCGTTTTCAAATTGTTTTAAATATTTTAAACTGTCACTTTATTACTTAAAACTTAATTACTATTTTTTCTCCAAACCTCTAACCTTCCAAAGCTTCTAATCTTCTAAACTTCTCACTTTTGTGCTTAACTCTTAAATCTTAACACTGAAAACTTTTCTGCTTTTCACCATCCACAGCTCTCAGATGCGCTTAACCGAAATCTTAAAACTTAACTAGTGAAATATTAATTCTTATTTCTAGCTGGAATAAATTCTTTCGAGCGCCTCTTTCATGCACCGCTGCAGGCAATCCAGGCGACGCAGCGTAAAAGGACGCACATTTTTCAGAGAGTTATTCCTGAAGAGGACAAGCGCGGCTTTAACAGGATTTCCGGCGCCGACAAGCATTTCTATCCGCAGCATCCCGCTGTCGGTGGCGTTTTTTCTCCGCCAGGCGAACATTTGTTCCGTTCCCGGCGTATTTTCTCCTTTTGTTTCTGAGTCCGCCTTTTCCGTCACGCGCAATTCACCGCCATCAAATTCCATAAACTCAAAGGCCCGGCAGAGATTAGCCCACAGAGAATCCATATTTTCTGAACTTTTTATTTTTGACTGTAAATCAAGAAAATTGCCGCTGTAAGTAGAGTGCCTTGTTGCCTCGGTTAAATCTCTTAACCAGACGTATAGTCGGTCAAAGAAAAACTTTTCAAAATACCCCAGCTTCTTCACGGCAAATAGCGCCAAAACCAAAAGAAGCGACAGAAAGAGCGCGATCCATCCATTTCGTAAATGAATCATAATAATCGCCACGGCACAGAGCACGCAGGTAACGGCGTATAATATTAAAACTACACGTTGATAACTTAATCCTTTTTGAAATAGTTTGTGATGAATATGCTCGCTGTCCGCGCGGAAAATGGCTTTGCCGGAAAAAAAACGGCGGATGGGAGCGAAAATCGTGTCAAACATAGGCACGCCAAGCACGACCAGCGGAATGAGAAAAGCGGTGCCCAGCGTTGTTTTAACCGCGGCGATTATGGAAAAGGTGGCGATTACATAGCCGATGAAATAACTTCCCCCATCACCCAGAAAAATACTAGCCGGATTGAAATTATAATATAAAAATCCCAAGAGGATGCCGCTGAGAATGGCAAACTTCAATCCCATCAGATAATCGCCCTGAACAATGCTTATCGAAGCCATTACAGACACGGCAAAAAAAGTAATGCCCGCGGCCAGCCCGTCGAGGCCGTCAATCAGATTGATGGCGTTAATGAACAGAAGAAACCAGAATACCGTAATTGCCCAGCTCAATAGGCCAAAGTAAACTCCCGCCACGCTGAAGCCCAGGATGCTTTCGATTCTCACCCCGCCGTAAAAAGCCAGGGAAGCGGCCAATATCTGCGCCAGAAATTTAACTTTGTGTCCCAATCGTCGGAAATCGTCAAATAAACCTACCGCGAATATAAACAGGCCGCCGGCGAGATAAAAAGTTCTTTGTGGCGTCCAGCTTAAGACATTGTATATGTCGCCCAGCAGAAATTTACAAATGCCGACGGACAAAAACAGGGATATCACGATCGCCAGGCCGCCGATTCTGGGAACGGGTTCAGTATGGATTTTGCGCTGCCCGGGCTTATCAACCGCGCCCAGTTTAATTCCGACCCGACGGACAAGCGGCGTGATAAGTAATGACGAGGTAAAAGCGATCAGTAAGGCAATGAAAATCTTCAGCAAGAAATCTAATCTCCATTTTCACTGGAAGCGTTAATGGCTTGCAGTTTTAAAAGCGAAGATTTTTTAACCTTTAGCTAGGAAAATAACAACTGGCCGAAAGTATAGGTGGTTATTTATTTAATAATATTAGATATATAAAAGTGGCTTCACAGAATGCCGATTTGCTGTTTCTGCAGGTAAATGGCAACGGCATGCGCCCGGTTAACGGCATTGAATTTCTTCATTATATGATCAACGTGGAATTTCACAGTGCTTTCACTTATGTTCAGAATTCTGGCGATATCCCAGGTGCTCTTCCCATTCATAATCCATTTCAATATTTCTTTTTCACGGTCTGTCAGGCGTCGGTCCTTCAAAAGGGGGTTCGTGGAAAGAAGCTCATCATCATTGACTTGTCTGCGTCTGCTGATAACGCGTCCCCCAAGAACATTGCCGATAATATTTCCATCTTCATCAGTTAACAATCTTACTCTTATTTCCAAAGGCACATAGCGGTCTTCCTTGTGACGCACCCTTGCTTCGTAGGTAATTTCACGCCATCTTTTCCGCGTGTATTCACGAAAAAGATCTGTTACCAGATTTGCATCTTCCGGATGGGCCAAATCTATACTATTGATGCCCTTTAATTCCTCCGGTTCATATCCCAGGATTTCCCGTGAATTTGAGACATACTTAATGACGCCGTTTTTGTACAGCAAAGCGATAACATCTGTTACATTTTCCGCGATCAGGCGATATGTCTCTTCTGACCTTGCCCGTCTCTCTGCTTCGCGCTTGCGCTCGGTGATATCCCGGATGATAGCCCAGATGCTTACGGGTTTACCTTGCTTATCCCTGAGCAGAACGGCGCGCAACTCCACCGGAAATACCGTGCCGTCTTTGCGGATGTATTCTTTTTCATAAACGTCCGAGTAGCCCCTGCCGAACAACTGTTCTCTTATTACTGTGTCCTCAAACTTATGCCATTTCTCCGGCGTTATTTTACGGAATTCTACTTGCCGAAGCTCTTCCGGGGAATAACCCAGCATATCAAGGAAGCTGTCGTTAAATTCGACGTAACGGCCTTTCATATCAATATTGGAAAAGCCATCCATCATACTCTGGTGGAGTTGCCGGTACTTTTCCTCCGACCTTGCCAGATCTTCTTGAGATCGCTTGCGCTCGGTGATATCGTGGATAATTGCCCAAATACTTACGGGTTTTCCTTCCTCATTAGTGATCAGGACGGAACGCAGCTCTATGGGGAAAACCGTGCCGTCTTTGCGTATGTATTCTTTTTCGTAAGTTTCCGTGTATCCTCTGCTGAACAGCTGATTTTTTACCAGATAATCCTCCAGGGCGTGCCACCTTTCCGGGGTTAATTCGGAGTATTTGAGCTTCAGCAATTCTTCTCTGGTATAGCCGGTCATCTCCTGCAAGGCTTCATTGCAGTCGATAAAGTAACCTTCCATGTTAACCTGGGCAAAGCCGTCTATCATGCTTTCATGAAGTTGCCGGTACTTTTCCTCCGACCCCTTCAATTTTTTCTCCGCTTTTTTGCGCTCGCTTATGTCACGCACTATCGCCCAGAAACCAACGGGATCACCTTTATCATTCTTGAGCAGGGTGGTGCGCAGTTCCACCGGAATGATTCTGCCGTCTTTGCAGATATATTCCTTTTCAAAAATATCCGAGTATCCTCTTTCCAGTATCTGTTCCTTGATGATTTTATCCTCAAGGGCATGCCATTTTTCCGGAGTTATTTTTTTATAGTTAAGCTGGGGTAGTTCTTCGCGTGCATAGCCCAGCATCCTGAGAAAAGCATCGTTGGCATCTATCCCGTAGCCGCGGAAATCACCGCTGACAAAGCCATCCATCATGCTTTCATACAACTGTCGATACCGGCTCTCCGAAGACCTTAACTGCTCCTGCATTTTTTTAAGTTCGGTAATATCTTTGCATGTGCCTTCATGATACAGAATCTTGCCTTGTTCATCCTTCACAACATGCGCGCTGATTAAATGCCAGACGACATTTCCGTCTTTGCGGCGAAATTGCACTTCCATATTATCGACAAAACCGTCTTTTTTGAGGCGTGCAATCACTTCTTCGCGGTCCGCGGGGCTCACGTAGATCTGCGTTTCGATATCGTCGATATCCATTATCAGCTCTTCGGGAGTTTCATAACCTAGCTGGCGGGCGGCGGTAAGATTTGCGCTTATGAATTTTCCCTCGGGGTTTACCTGATAAATTCCTACCGCCGTGTTATTGTAAATATTGAAATATTTATCTTTGCTTTTTTTAAGCTCCTCCTCCGCGCGCACGAGTTCTGTTATATCTTTGATTGTGCCTTCATGGTATAAAACCTCGCCATTATCATCACGAACAATATAGACGCCGGCCTCAACCCAGATAACATTTCCGTTTTTCTGACGAACTTGCAGCCGGTAATCTTCAATGAATCCGTTTTTTTTTAACAACGCCAGGGCTTTCTGCCGGCTTTCGGGGCTTGTATAGATTTGATGTGTTATATCTTTAACCGTATCAAGTATATCTTGGGGAGATTCGTATCCAAGTACGCGGGCGGCGGTTTTATTAACCGTTATAATGCGACCTTCCGGTGTTACCTGATAAATCCCGATCGGCACATTATTAAACAAGGAGCGGTACTTTTGCTGGCTTTTTTTCAGCTCATCCTGAACCTGTTTAAGCCCTGTAATATCTGCCATATCTATCAGCAGGTATGCTTCGTTCTCCATTTCAATTTTAAAGGCGCCCAATAAATAATATCGGGAGTTACCGTTTTTCATCCGGAAGTTCATTTCAAAATTGTTGATACTCCCATGTTCGTTAATATGTTGGATAAACAAATCTCTTACTTCCGGCGTAATTAATCCGATCTCTATTGACGAACGGCCGATGATTTCTTCACGGGTAAGACCTATCATCCGCGCAAAAGTATCGCTTGCCTGAATAAAGATGCCTTCAGCAAGCGTAGTGATGGCCACAGGGATTGTGCCTTTTAAGAATATTTGAGAAACTTTATTTTTGTCGGCGCTTATTTTTTCGAAGATTTCTTTGTAATGCTCCGTTTTACTTTGATTTGTATCGGGCGGGTAATTTTTCTTGCTCATACTGCCTGTTTTCTCCGTTTTCCGCGCTGCTTAACCATACGAAAGAAGACCTATGTTTAGGTGGGGATATTATCATGAAAATTAGACATATCAAAGTAACTTTTCATAACGTTCAGCCGTCTCGCGCCTCCAACGCTGTTTGTCCTCGCGAGGGCGTAGCCCGTGGCGATCTCAAAAGTTCCCTCGCTTTGCTCGGGACAAGGCTTCGCTCATTACCTTCGCGCGCAAAGACATTGCGACACAGTCTCGCATGCCTGGGTGTGCTCGGGGCTGCCGCATGGCGCGCAGCGCCAGAGATGGGAATTCTCGTCATTTTACAAATTGAAGATAATTTTGGTTGTCGATGATTTCAAATAAAGCGTCAGGATAATTTTCTTTCCAGGCCTTGGATGATTTTCGCGATTTACTTTTCCATGCAAACTCATAGCCAAATAATTTGCCGTCACGTTCTTCTACCCAATCAATCTCTTTTTGATCCCAAGTGCGCCAGAAGTAGTTATTGGAGTAAATCTGAGCGTATGATTGTTTTTTTAGACGCTCTGTAACTAGAAAATTATCCCAGAGTTTTCCAATGTCATCCCGAATTTCCAAAGGATTGAAATTGGCAATAACAGCATTGCGTATTCCATTATCAAGAAAATAATATTTGCTTTTAGATGTAATTTCTTTACGACGATTACGGCTAAATCCTCTTATGTTAAAAATAACAAAAGATTTTTCAAATAAATCCAGATATCGGGCTACCGTTTTGTTGTCAATGCCAAGCTGCCTGCCCAGTTCCGAAAGAGAAACTTCACTGCCCACCTGAAAAGCCAACAGGCGTAAAAGATCTAAAAGCACCTTAGAACTTTTAACTTTTTCCAACTCCAGGATATCTTTCAGAAGGTAAGATCCGGCCAACTCTTCCAGAACCTTTTTCTTATCATGGACCGTTGCTGCAGTCAGGACTTCAGGATAGCTGCCAAATATTAAATATTCATCAAGACGTTTATTCAAGTCATAGTCATTGTAGAGTTTTCCCAGCTCGAGCTGGGAAAGAGGAAAAAGCGTAAGCGTGATTTTTCTTCCCGTGAGCGGCTCCCCCACCTGACCCGCTAATTCAAAAGATGATGATCCCGTAACCAAGACTTTTAAATCCGGCACCTGGTCAACCAGGATTTTCAGCCCCATCCCGACATTTGCAATTCTTTGTGCTTCATCTATGGCGACCAAATCATACCCTTCAGCATAAGTGGTTATTTTTTTGAAGTCAGATGAGCCGAGGACAATCTGGGTATTGACATCATCACCTGAATCCAACTTATATTTATATTTTCTTTCATTTTCAGACAAAAACTTCTTCAGAAGCGTAGTTTTGCCTGTCTGGCGCGCGCCATAAATAACCAAGACCTTGTTGGGTTTTAAAAACGAATCAAGATTATCGTAAATTCTCGGTAAAATCATGATTAATAGGTATCAAAAAAAATATTATATGTCAATTACAAAGAAATAGACTCCCTATAATTAGCATATATTAAGGAATTAATGTCTTTTTTTAGCAAAGGTCAGCTCTCTAACCTTCTATTTTTGTTGCTTAATTACTTAAAACTTAATTACTGCTCTTTTCGCTTCACTCTTCACGATTTCTTAAGGCACTTAAATCTTAACTACTTAACTCTTAAATCTTGGGGGCTACCCCCAGTTATAGTGCCATTGGGAATTAGAGTTTTCGGGTGACATAGTTTCTTCTTTTTGTGCAAACTCCTTCGGCGTGAGAAATTCAACTTCCAGATCGGGATGAACATACTTCTCGTAGCTGCCAAGCAGTGATACTTTTCTGTCAAATCCCAGCTCGTCAAAAATCAGGGGAAGATCAACGTCTTTATTTATACGTGGAGGATTGGGGACAAAAAAATCCAAATCGGCCGTGCGCTGAAAGGAAATCTCCAGCGGATTGCCAAAGTATTGCCTATAAACAAGAGGACACCAGCTGCCTATGAGAATAACACTCCGCAGAACATCTTCCTTATTTAGCCGAATCAATATTTTTAAAAACAAATTATGTTCTTTTTCCACGGAGAGACCTTTTTATTTCCTGAATATTTTCCTTAACCTGGCGCAATTTTAAATTATATTCCTTTCCTTGACTCAGACGTTCATTAAGGTCGTTGCGAACCTTTGGAACATCTTTGCCAACATAGTCAAAAACCACTTTTTTACCTTCGCGACGCGCCAGATAGATATACCGCTTTCCGCCCCTATCTTTGACCGATACTGACCCGCGGGGACATCCCGACAATTTATCTTTGTAGAAAACAGAGAGCTCTTCCAAACGCTTAAGTTCTTCTTCCAATATGCCTTTTATAATGCCCATACCGAATCCTTGCCTAACAATGTTGGCACATTATAAATATTGTTAGGCAATATATAAACAAAAAATGCCTAACAATTCATTGATAATCATACAATTGTTAGGCAACAGTATATATCCGCTTATTGTGACACTCTAAACTTGTTACGTCTCTATTTCTTCCAACGCTTCTAAAGCATCTAATCTTCTAAAGCGCTTCACCCGTCACATTTCACTTTTCACGTTTATTCCCTTAATCCTATTCTCCTCTCCCATTTCCATGCCGTTTTGATAATGAATTCCAGATCGTCATGTTTTGGTTTCCAGCCGGTAATTTTTCTTAACTTATCGCTATTGGCAACAAGAGTTATTGCGTCGCCGGCGCGTCTGTCTGTTTCTTCCACGGCAAAATCAATACCGGTTACCTTACGACCGACTTCAACTACTTCACGCACGGAAAACCCATGGCCGTAGCCGCAGTTCAGTATCATATTTTCATTTGTTTTTATCAGAGCATTCAATGCCAATACATGAGCTTCTGCCAGATCAGTGACATGAATATAATCACGAATGCATGTGCCGTCGGGCGTAGGATAATCAGTACCGTAGATTAATAGCTTTTCAAGCTCACCTTTTGCTGTTTTCAACGCGCGGGTAATTAAATGAGTTGATTCCCTGTACTGCTGGCCCACGCGGCCTTTCGGGTCAGCTCCCGCCACATTGAAATACCTTAAAGTTACATATCGCAGGTCGGAAGACTTTGATAAATCATCCAATACTTGTTCAATCATGACTTTGGAAAAGCCGTAAGGATTTATCGGGCTCATTGGGGCTGTTTCATCAACGGGAATTTTTTCGGGAATGCCATAAACGGCGGCGGTAGAGGAATAAAGAAAATTATTTATTTGATGTTTCTGCATCGCTTCCAGCAGATTTATTGTGTTTATTACATTGTTCCGGTAGTATTTAAGCGGCTCGCGGACAGATTCTTCCACCTGAATAAAAGCGGCAAAATGAATTACCGCGTCCGGTTTAAAATCATCTAATGTTTTGCTTAGAAGATTTATGTCGGCAAGGTCTCCCTTGACCAGCTTGCCGTAAATAACTGCTTTTTCGCTGCTATTGCAGAGATTATCATAAACCACAATATCATGCCCGGCTTCTGCCAGAGATATCACCGCATGGCTTCCGATGTAGCCTGCTCCACCTGTTACAAACAGCTTCATAAAACATCGCCTTCCAAATCTTCTAAACCGCTAACCCTCTAATACCTCTAACATTCTTCACCATTCACGTTTCTTCCCTTAATCCTTAACCCTTAAATCTTAAAACTTAATTACTTCCACATTTGATTTTACTATCTTTTTTTGATAGAGTCTTTAATTAAAGAGGTAATAAAAAATGGCAACAGGTAATGCACCCCCTTCAGGAAACCGTTTTTTAGTCAGTGCACAGAGAGCTGACTGACCTGTTCTTTGGTAAATATTAGCGGCGCTTTCAATCCAATGGTGGAGTGATAACGCTCGTTATTGTAATA